>ERZ857840.3367-NODE-3367-length-13638-cov-5.299566_pt1 | contig 13638 bp, 12 predicted proteins | sample MGYA00519760_ERZ857840 | MGnify/ENA primary metagenome ERZ857840 (study PRJEB31778, sample SAMEA3449371) | human gut metagenome | biome: human gut; feature: human-associated habitat; material: faeces | place: United Kingdom | collected 2010/2012 ... | reverse complement strand
TCGTCGCTGCGCTCCTCTCAAGGTGTCGCTGTGGCGGCGCATGTCCGCCGACGCGACGGGAATATTTATTTTGACGAAGAGACAACAGGCGAAGCCTGTTTTCTCCTCGCGCTCCTCTTTCAGGGAGACGGGGACGACGTTTTGACGAAATTACAGCGTTCTCGTTACGCAGAGCTTTCGCTCGCCGAAGGCGAATAGCATTGTTTTTCGGGTTTTGCCCGAAAAACCTTCCGAACTTCTTCACTTTTCACTATAACTTATAACTTTCAAAAACTTTTCCATGACACACACAATTTCCGTTCCGACAGCGCCCGTGTTCGCCTGTCCGGACACAAATTCCGAACACACCGACGAGCTGCTTTTCGGCATGACCGCCGAGATAACCGACCGTCTGAACGGGTTCGTGCGCATAAAGGACGAATTCGGCTACGGCGGCTGGACTCGTGAGGAAAACCTCCTTCCGCAGCTCGCACAGCCGTCGCATATGATATGCCTGCCGTTTGCCGACCTTCTTCCCGACGCGCGTAATTACTACGCACCGGTGATGACGCTTCCCATGGGCGCAAAGGTAGACGCCGGCTTTTCCGACCAGTTTGAGCGATACGCCTTTGTCGTACTGCCCGACAAGCGCACCTTCTACATTCACAAAAAAGCTCTCGCACCTCTTCCGAAGGAGCCGCAGAGCGAGGCGAGAACGCGCGAGCTTATCGTTGAAAATGCCTCAAAATACCTGAACGTGCAGTATCGCTGGGGCGGCAAAACACACGCCGGCATCGACTGCTCCGGTCTTGCGTTTATGGCGTGCCACATGGCGGGTATAAACATCTGGCGCGACGCCGATTTTGACAAAACTCCCCGTCTGCGCGAAATTGAGCGCGACGCGGCACAGCCCGGCGACCTGTATTTCTTCAGCGGACATATTGCCGTAGCCATCGGCGACGGCGATTTCATCCACGCGACCGCGGCGGAGGGTAAGGTGATATACGGCACCTTTGAGCCGAAGAGCGCCTTTTACCGCAAGTGGTACGACGAAAACTTCATAAGGGCAGGTTCACTGTTTTGAGCGAAATATTCGTTACAGACGACCAAAAAGAATATCAGCGCCGTGCCGCAGATAAGGTACGCGCACATTTTGCCGCGCTCGGCAAAACGCCGCTTGTGTACGCCGAAACCTACGGCTGCCAGCAGAATGAAGCGGATACCGAGGCGCTTCTCGGGCTTGCCGCCGAATGCGGATATGCCGCCACGGACACCGCCGAAAATGCCGACCTTGTGCTGGTCAACACCTGTGCGATACGCGAGCACGCCGAGCTGAAGGTGTTTTCCAAAACGGGCGGGCTGAAAAAGATCAAGGAAAAGAATCCCGACATGATCGTGATGCTCTGCGGCTGTATGGCGCAGGAACCCCATGTCGGCGAAAAGATAAAAAAGAGCTACCCGTATGTGGACGTGGTTTTCGGCACCGACAAAAACCACCGCCTCCCCGAACTTATTCTTGACCGGCTGAGCGGCGGCGACCGCAATTTCTGCGTCAGCGACCTGCCGCACGGCGAATTCGGTGTAATCTGCGAAAACACCCCCGTCACCCGCCGCTCGTCATATAAGGCGTGGGTATCGGTGATGTACGGTTGTAACAACTACTGCACCTACTGCATTGTGCCGTATGTGCGGGGCAGAGAGCGCAGTCGCAGACCTGAGGATGTGCTTGACGAGATAAAGCGCCTTGCCGATGCCGGATATAAGGATATAACTCTTCTCGGTCAGAACGTCAACAGCTATGACGGCGGCATCAGCTTCCCCGAGCTTCTCCGGCGTGCTTCCGGAATCGACGGCGATTTCCTGCTGCGCTTTATGACCAGCCACCCGAAGGACGCTTCAAAAGAGCTTGTGGACGTAATGGCGTCGTCGCCGAAGATAGCGCGCCATTTCCATCTTCCCGTTCAGTCGGGCAGTACACGTGTGCTGAACGCCATGAACCGCCGCTACACCCGTGAGCAATACCTTGAAAAAGCTCGTTATATCAAAGAAAAAATCCCCGATGCAGCTCTCACGACAGATATAATCTGCGGCTTCCCCGGCGAAACGGAGGAGGAATTTGACGAGACCGTCTCCCTTGTCCGCGAGGTCGGCTTTGATATGCTTTATTGCTTCATCTATTCTCCCCGCCGCGGCACGTCTGCCGAAAAAATGCCGGGACGCATCCCGCACGATGAGCAGGTCAGGCGCTTTGAACTCCTGACAGCCGCGCAGAACGAAATGTCGCTGAAGGCAAACGAAAAGTATGTCGGCAAAACGCTCAGACTGCTTTCGGACGGCGATGACGACGGCAAGCATACCGCGCGTTCCTCTCAGAACAAGATAGTGACGCTTGACCGCTTTGTCCCTGCCGGAACGTTCTTCGATGCCGAGATAACCGCGTCCCACCCCTTCACACTTGAAGGCAAAGTGCTCTGAAAAACAAAAATAAGCAAATAAAAGGAAAATCAAATGAACGAACAGATCAAATCCCTCACCGAACAGCTCAAAGCCGTTCTCGCCGAGTCAACTGAAGTCAAGGAATACCTTGCCGCGCGTGACGCGTATATGACCGACAGCGAGCTTATCACTCTCGTGAACGAATACAACGTTCAGTCTCAGGTATACGACACCGAGTCTGCAAAGCCCGAGCCCGATCAGCTTCTTCTCACCTCCATCAGAGCAAGAGTCGAAGAGGTCTATAACAAGATTACCGAAAACGCGCACGCAAAGGCATTTGCGGAAAAAGAAAGCGCTGTCGCCGCGATCTATAACGAGATCTACGACACCCTTCAGTCTATTGTAGTGCCCGAGCATCACCATGACCATGATCACAGCTGCGGCGGCGATTGCTGCAGCTGCTCCGGCTGCCACTAAACCGGATTATAACAAAAAGCACATCTCACACGAGGTGTGCTTTTTCTGTTCAGAACATGATTTCTTCACCCATAAAGCTGAGAAGCGGCGAAGTCAGCGGATTTATGATCTTATACAGCGCGCCGAGAATTTCCTCCCGCCGTTCCTGCGCCTCCTCATACGGGAGCTCAAGGATGAGGTCACGGTGTTCGTTGCCCGTGAAGTTGAATTTACCCATGACCGCGCCGCAGAAAACACCGTCCACATTGACGTAGTACATGACCTCGCTGCCCGACAGCGTATATCTCCCCTTGAGGAACGCCTCATTTGCGCGCACAAGCGGGTCGGAACGGTTGAAGATGATGACGCCGTGCGGATTTTCCGCCGGAGTCTTCAGCCTGTCGAGGTCATCGGCAAGAACAAGACAGTCGCCGTCCGAGTCACGTTCTTCGACGAAAACGCGCTCGTCAAGAAGATAATTCGCGCCGAGCTTTATGTCCTTTAAGGTAAAGCCGTAAAGCGAACGCGCCGAATCGGTCGTGACCTTCCCGAACATATAAGCCTGCCGCCTGAGAAGCTCGGCAATCGCCTGTTCCTTTGTGTATTTACGGACATCCTGATCGGGATAAAGCTGTTCAAACGGATACCAGAGCGTCGACCACCCGTTTTCGAACTGATCCTCGGCAACAAGGAAACGGCTTGCAAGCTTGTGCAGCAGCGGCGTTATGTGCTTGACAAGCAGTCCCGTCTTTTTCTTTATCTGCGCGACGGAATGCGGCCCCTCTTTTTGCAGGAATTCCAGCATCATCGCCTCGTCGAGCGACATTTCGTCCTGCGGTTTCATATATGCGGCAGCGCAAAGCTCCTGATCCTCCCGCAGAACGTAGCCGACGCCGCCTCCGCGGTATCGTCCTTTGACCAGCCTGCGTTCGTGGCGCAATTCGTCGTTGAACGCAAGATCGTCAAACGCCGCGCGGTTCTGAAGCTCGGGCGCACTGCCCGGGTCAATCCAGTAGGTTGTCGAGACCGGAGCCATGTATTTCAGCAGCTCATAGTATTCATCCTCACTTGCAGGCGAGGTGAGGTGCTGGCGCTCAAACGCCAGCGGAGTCGTATAAAGCATAGATATCCCTCATTCCGCAAACGCCGCACACGTTTCATCCGTCCTGACGGGACGCACGGGAACGCCGAGACGCGCCGAAAGCTCTGAAAGCGTAATGTTATCGAGGAAGATGTCCTCGTCGGCTTTCAGCATGTTCGAAGGTATGATAAGTCTGTTTCTGACCTTTCCCGCAAGCTGGTCTATGATGTCCGTTGCCGTGACAAGCCCGCTCACCGTAACCGAACCGCCGAAAAAGTTGTTCTTAACGGCGTGAACGACGATCCTGCGCTGCGGGAATTTTGCCGAAAACGCTTCCGCCAGCTCGCATATCAGAGGATACGCCGCCTCGCCCGTCGCGACATGTATCTCGCCCTCCTCCGAATGCTCCGTATCATCAAGGTCGAGCAGGAACGTCGTTTTCAAATCGGTCAGCATTCCCACACCGTTTTCGAGCTGAGGATATCCGCAGTAGAATTCGTCGTCGGGAAGCGGGCGCTTTGCCGTGAGATAGAATTCATCCGACGCCAAAACACCGCCTTCGCCCCGCGTTTCAATATAATATCTGTTTTCTTTTTCGATCTCGTCAATGACCGCCGCCGCGCTTTTTGCGTCATACGGCTCAAGCGGAAACAGCCCCTTACGGTAGCCCGTCAGCCCGGCGGGCACAAACGCCGCCGACTGAAAGCTGCTCAGCGTGCGTATGAAATCGAGCGATTTTCTGAGATGCACGCCGTCGTTTATGCCGCGGCAGAGTACGAATTGCAGATTCAGCTCAATTCCCGCGTCTGCGAGCTGCGAAAGGTATTTCAGACTGTCTCCCGCAAAACGGTTTCCAAGCATCCGGCATCTCAGCTCCGGTTCGACCGTGTGAACGCTGACATTGATGGGCGAAATGCGCATCTTTATCATACGGTCGATATCCCGCTGCTTCAGATTTGTCAGCGTGACGTAATTGCCCTGCAAAAACGACAGCCGCTCATCATCGTCCTTGAAATAAATGCTCTCCCGCATTCCCTCCGGGTTCTGGTCGATGAAGCAGAAAATACACTTGTTCGCGCAGCACTTCTTTCTGTCCATCAGATAGGTTTCGAATTCCAGCCCGATATCGTCGTATTCCGGCTTGTGTATCGTGAACGTCATTTCGCTTCCGCCGCGCACAATGCCCAGCACAACGACTCTTTCGGTAATATAGAAGCGATAGTCAAGCACATCGTTCACGGCACTACCGTTTATTGTATTAAGTTTATCGCCCGCAAGTATACCGGCGCGCTCAGCGGGGGAGCGTTTATCAACGTAAGAGATCGTAACCATAAAACACTTTCAAACAAAAACAAAAAGCGGCATACCTTTTCGGCACGCCGTTTTCGGATACATCAGTCAGCGGACTTGACTTCAAGGATCTGCTCTCCGCCGTAAGAGCCGCAGGCTTTGCAAACTCTGTGGGAAAGAACAGCCGCGCCGCACTTGGGGCACTTTGTCATGCCGGGAGCGGAGAGCTTCCAAACGCTGGAACGTCTCTTGTCGCGTCTTGCTCTGGATGTTTTTCTCTTAGGTACTGCCATTTTCGGGGCACCTCCTTATTCTATAACAATTTATTTTTCCAAAAGTTCCTTCAGCTTCGCCATACGCGGGTCGATCTTTTTTGAGGCACAGGAGCATGAGCCGTGATTCAGGTCGATACCGCAATCGGGACAAAGCCCTTTGCAGTCCTCACGGCAAAGATACCGTGCGGGCAGATTGAGAAAAGCGGCTGTCCGGCAAAACTCATCCTCGTCAAGAAAACCGTCGGGGGCGAGAATATAATCCGCTTCGTCATCCTCGTTAACCAGTGAAGCCGCAACGGGCATGTCCACCGTAAAATCAAAGACCGTGTCAAACGGGGTGGCACAGCGTGCGCAAAGCACCTGCGCATGAAGCGAAAAATCGGCATGAAGCTCAAGATAACCGGCACGGCTGGTCACCGCAGCCTTCATCGAAAGCGTACCGCTTTGGGCTTCCGGCACAAAATCCGTAGCCGGATACGCACGTTCAAACGACAGTGTTTTTTCTTTCTGCGCGATAAGAGCGCTGATATCGGTCATAACAACTCCCACACAAAAGGCAAAACTACTCCATTACACGTGAGCAACAGTTATTATACAGCGTCGGGAACGTTTTGTCAACACCTATTTTCGATTTTCCCTTGATTTCAAAGAAATTTTTCTAAAACAGGCATTGATTTTCTGATGAAATAATAAAGCGGAACGCCGAGTATGGCAAGAACAGCCGCTTCGCCCGCGGCGACCTCCAGTGCGTTTATGAGAAATACGGAAAATGCGACCTCCTCCGGCATGGTGAGCAGAACGATCTCCGCACCGACGATAACGCCGTTGAAAAGCACAGGCATAAGGAAGGACAGGAGCGGAAAACCCTTTACCGTGACCTTGCGGAACAGATACGAGCAGGTTGCCGCCAGCGCGGTTGCCGCCGCGCCGACGATAACGTCAATCGGACCGAGGGTACTCGTCAGGTTCGAAAGAATACAGCCGATGATCAGGCCGGGTATTGCGACCGGGGTGAACACGGGCATTATGGTGAGTGCTTCGGAAATGCGGAACTGAATGTTGCCGTATGCAAGCCCGAAGAACGCGGATGTGAACGTCAGCGCGGTGTAGACCGCACCGATAAGAGCCCCGATGATAATGTAAGCTATTCTTTTTTTGTTTACCTTCATTTTATTACCTCACGCTGTTTCGATCTTGCTTGCGTCCTGAAGCGACAGCGATTCCACCGCCTGCTCGCGCATCTTGTATTTGAGTATCTTTCCGGCAGCATTCATGGGGAAGGAATCGACAAATGCGATGTATCTCGGCACCTTGTGCTTTGCGAGGTTTGCCTTGATGTATTCGCGAAGCTCTTCTTCCGTCAGGCTGTCGTCCTTCTTGATGACGCACGCCATAATTTCTTCACCGTACTGCTTGTCGGGTACGCCGATGACCTGAACGTCCTTGACCTTCGGGTTTGTATAGATGAAATCTTCAATTTCTTTCGGATAAATATTTTCGCCGCCGCGGATTATCATGTCCTTGATACGTCCGGTGATTTTGAAATACCCGTTCGGCAGGCGGCGTGCGAGGTCGCCGGTGTGGAGCCAGCCGTCGGCGTCTATCGCCTGAGCGGTGGCGTGGGGCATCTTGTAATAGCCCTTCATTATGTTATATCCTCTTGCGACAAATTCGCCGTCGACATTGTCGGGCAGCTCCTTGCCGGTTTCGGGGTCTACGATCTTGCATTCAACGCCGAACATTGCGCCGCCGACCGTATTGACGCGGTCCTCAATGCTGTCCGTCGTTTTGGACATGGTGCAGCCGGGGCTTGCCTCCGTCTGACCGTAGGTTATGCATATTTCGGGCATGTGCATCTTTTCGATGACGTCCTGCATGACCTTGATGGGGCAGGGAGAGCCTGCCATGATACCGGTGCGCATATGAGAAAAGTCGGTCGTCGCAAAGTCCTTGTGCTCCAGCATTGCGATGAACATGGTGGGGACGCCGTGGAATGCCGTGATCTGCAGCTTGTTTATGCAGTCAAGCGAAACGCGGGGAGAGAAATACGGGATCGGGCAAAGCGTAGTACCGTGCGTGATCGAGGCGGTCATTGCAAGCACCATTCCGAAGCAGTGGAACATGGGCACCTGGATCATAAGCCTGTCGGCGGTGGAAAGATCCATACAGTCGCCGATGTTTTTGCCGTTGTTGACGACATTGTAGTGCGTCAGCATGACACCCTTGGGGAATCCGGTTGTGCCGGAGGTGTACTGCATGTTGCAGACGTCGTTCTTGCTGACGGCTGCGGCACGGCGATATACCTCCCATACGGGGGTGTTTTCGGCAAGCTCAAGCGATTCGTCCCAGGTGAGACAGCCCTGCTGTTCGCAGCCGACGGTTATAACGTGGCGCAGGAAGGGCAGGCGTTTGGAATAAAGAGGCTTGTCCTTGGGCGTTGTCGCAAGCTCGGGGCAGAGCTTTGCGATGATATCTGTATACGAGGTGTCCTTGTAGCCCTCTGTCATGACAAGCGTGTGTGTGTCGGACTGACGGAGCAGATATTCCGCCTCATAGATCTTATAAGCGGTGTTCACCGTAACAAGCACCGCGCCGATCTTGACGGTTGCCCAGAATGTGATATACCACTGCGGCACGTTTGTCGCCCAGATGGCGACGTGGTCGCCGCGCTTGACGCCGAGGCTGATAAGCGTGCGCGCGAACTGGTCAACGTCGTCGCGGAACTGCGGATATGTGCGGTCATAATCGCAGGTGGTGTAACGGAATGCGTACTGATTGGGGAATTCGTCGCACATCCTGTCAAGAACCTGCGGGAAAGTCAGATCGATCAGGCTGTATTTTTCCCACACATATTTGCCCGTACCGGCGGCGTTGTCATAGAGATGACTGCCCGACGAGGCGTTTCCGAGATACGGTTCGATGTAATTCATGAACTGAGGGAGAACAACGCCTGCGTCCTCCAGCTCGGGGGACCAGCGCTTGACCCATTCGAACGTGACAAAGCCCTCGTAGTTTATGGAGCGGAGTGCCTGCATAGCCTCATCAATCGGGATGTCGCCTTCGCCCATCATGCAGTATCTGAATCCGTTGTCGCAGACAGCACTGTCCTTTATGTGGACGTATTTGATGTACATGCCGAGATTCTGAACGGTGGTCTCGGGATTTTCACCGTTGAAGCGGTAAGGATGATGGATGTCCCAGAGAGCGCCGACGCTGTCGCTCGCAACGCCGTCAAGCATTGCGCGGAGTCTTGCCGTATCGCAGTATACGCCGTTTGTTTCGATAAGCAGGGTGACGCCGTTTTCGGCTGCGTAGGGCGCAAGCTCGGTCAGCGTTTCCGCAATATATGCATCGTCAACATCCGCACCGGGCGCGATCACCGTGTCGCCGAGCAGACGTACAAACTCGCTTCCGAGTCGCTTTGCCATGTCGATATAAGCCTTGGCTTCCGCAATGACTGTCGCGCGGTGGGCCTTGTCGCCGAGCGCACAGCCGCTTGAAAGGCAGGATACCGCGAGGCCGAGGGCTTTGAGCCGTTCGGCGGTTCCGTTGAAATTCGAACTGGAGAACGCAAGCTCTCTGCCGTCGTAGATGTCGATGATCGGTTCGCCGGTCTGTCCGTCAAGACCCACACCGCGCAGTTCAATGCCGTCAAAGCCGAGATCTTTCGCCATGACGGTGATGTCGGTGAAGCTGTTTGTGGGGCAGGCGAGTGTTGAGAATGATGTTTTCATGACAGTAACTCCGTGAAAAAGAATAAAAAATATGCCGCTTTGCTCGAAAAAGCAAAGCGGCTGAAAGGGATAACGTTAATATAACACAAGGAACAACATCAAACAATGCTGTCTCATGATAACGGTGAGAAACCCGTCCGCACTTACTTGCAAACGCTTTCGGTACGGCAGCTCAAGGGCGAGTGCGTCATAAAACCGCTCACCGTCTCACACCAACCGACGGCTCTCTGGAAAGCTCTTTTCATGACTTTTTCCCTGTCAATGCTTTTGATGAGAAAATTATAACTCTTCAGAAAACGCTTGTCAATGTCGTTTTTTCACGAATTTGACTCAGAGACGTGACTTGATTTCGTCTGCTTTGTCGGTGCTTTCCCATCTGACGCCCAGTTCTTCGCGTCCGAAGTGACCGTAGGCGGAGAGATCTTTGTAAATGGGCTTTCTGAGGTCGAGCTGCTCGATGATGGCAGCGGGGCGCAGGTCGAACACTTCGTTTACGATGTCGGCGAGTCTGCCGTCGCCGCATACGCCCGTGCCGAAGGCCTTGACGCAGACGGAGAGGGGACGAGCAACGCCGATGGCATAGGCAATCTGAACCTCGCATTTCTTTGCCGCGCCCGCCGCGATGATGTTCTTGGCAACGTAGCGCGCCATATAAGCCGCGGAACGGTCAACCTTTGTGGGGTCTTTGCCGGAGAACGCGCCGCCGCCGTGGCGGGCATAGCCGCCGTAGGTATCGACGATTATCTTTCTGCCGGTGAGACCGCTGTCGCCCTGAGGACCGCCCACAACAAAGCGTCCTGTCGGATTGACGTATATCTTTGTATTTTCATCAATATATTTTGCGGGAATGACGGGCTTGATGACGTGTTCGATAACGTCTTTTCTGATCTGCTCAAGCTCCGTATCCGCGGAATGCTGGGAGGATACGACGATGGCATCGACGCGCACGGGAACGTCGTCGTCATATTCAACTGTGACCTGAGTCTTGCCGTCGGCTCTGAGATACGGCAGAGTACCGTTCTTGCGCACAGCCGTGAGTCTCTTTGCAAGCTCCTGAGCCAGATATATGGGAAGCGGCATGAGCGTGGGAGTCTCGTCGCAGGCATAGCCGAAAACCATGCCCTGGTCGCCCGCGCCGATGTCGTATTTGTCGGTCATTTCGCCTTTCTTGGCTTCAAGCGCCTTGTTGACGCCCATGGCGATGTCGGGCGACTGGCGGTCGATCGAGGTGATCACCGCACAGGTGTTGCAGTCAAAGCCCTTTTCGGAGGAATCATATCCGATATATCTGATAGCGTCGCGCGCAATTGACGGAATATCGACCTGAGCGGTTGTGGTGATTTCACCCATGACGAGGACAAGACCGGTGGTGACAGCCGTTTCACAGGCGACACGCGCCATGGGATCCTGTGCGATTATCGCGTCGAGCACGCTGTCCGAAATGCGGTCGCAGATCTTGTCGGGATGCCCCTCGGTAACCGATTCGGACGTGAAAAATCTCTTGTGGTTCATAAAAATATACCTCACTTTTTGAAAGCTGTTATTAACATAAAAAACGGCGTCCGCAGACAGCGAACGCCGGAAAACTCCTTTGCTTCCACTCATCTGCCGAAAACGAATTTTCGCTGACTTGACACCTTGCAAAACCGCAGGTTGTCGGGCTTCATCGGGCAGTTCCCTCCGCCGCTCTTGATAAGTTTACAGAAACACTATATCATGTCTCGCAAACGCTGTCAAGGGGGACAAATGTAAATTTTTTTCGAAAAACGCAATTAAACACGAAAATCTGTTTTTTCACTTGATTTCCGCCGCGGCATATTCTATAATAGTGAGGTGATAATATGGCTGAGATACTGCTTTGGTTTTTTGCGGCGCTTGGCATATGCTTCCTCGGACTGGAAGCCTTCCGCGCCTTCGGCAAACGGAGCGTTCGCGTCTGGATACTGCCGCCGGACGGCACATTGCCGGACACAGACAACACCGCGCCCGACGTGATAATAAAAAACAGCCCCGACGAAAGCCTTATAATAGACGCACTTGCGCAGAAATTCGATAGGATATACATAGAAGACGGCAGCGACAACACGCACACCGTGCTTTGAGGAATTGCATTGGAAACAGTAAAGGACACGCAGAACGACGGCGGAGTCATCGTCGAAGGAACAGTATACGATATAATCTTTCAGAATGAGGACAACGGCTACACCGTCTGCGAGGTAGATACGGGCGGCGAGCTTGTCACGCTTGTCGGCACAATGCCGTATCTGCTTGCGGGCGAGCATCTGAAGGCGAACGGCGAGTGGACGAACCACCCGAGCTTCGGCAGACAGCTCAAGGTGACGTATTTTGAAAAATCCCTGCCCGCAAACGGAGAAGCGATTTACCATTATCTCGCCTCCGGCGCGATAAAGGGCGTGGGACCCGTCACCGCACAGCGCATCGTCGATAAATTCGGCGAGGACACCTTTGATGTGCTTGAAAACAATCCTCTCTGGCTTGCCGAAATCAAGGGCATAACCCGAAAGACAGCCGAAAATATCGGTGCGGCGTTTGCCGCGCAGTTCGGCGTGCGCAACGTAATGATGTTCCTCGGCTCATATTTCGGCGCCGCCGTCTCGGTACGCATCTATAAAAAATACAAATCCGCCGCCATCGACATAGTGAAGGCAAATCCCTACCGCCTATGTGAGGAGATCGCAGGCGTCGGCTTTGAAAAGGCGGATAATGTCGGAAAGGAGCTGGGCTTTACCGACGAATGCTCCGAACGGCTTGATGCCGGCATCAAATACGTGCTGAACACTGCCGCATATAACGGCGGTCATTGCTATCTGCCGTATGCCATGCTGATGAGCGAGTGCCGGCGTGTGCTGAATGTCGATGCCGCCGTGATAGCCTCCGCTCTTGCCGTTGCCGTCGCAAAGGGCGAGATCGTGAAAACGCACTACGGCGAACATGACGGCTACGCCCTTCTCGCAATGCACGGCGCCGAGCAGTATATAGCGGACAAGCTGAAGCTGCTGAACTCCGCAGAGCTGCCCTACCGCCTTGACGGCATAGATGAGCAGATCGCCCTGCTTGAAGAAAAGCAGGACATAACCTATCACGAAAAACAGAAAAAAGCCATCCGCAACGCCGTCTGTTTCGGTGTCAGCATCGTGACGGGCGGACCCGGCACCGGCAAAACCACCGTAATAAAAGCAATACTCGACATTTTCGATATAATCGGCATTTCATATGCCCTCGCAGCCCCGACGGGCAGAGCCGCAAAGCGTATGAGCGAAGCGTCGGGCAGGGAGGCGAAAACGATCCACCGCCTGCTCGAAATGACGTACAGCGAGGAAGCAAAGCCTGTTTTTTCAAAGAACGCCGACGACCCGCTCGGCGTAAAGGCGGTCGTCATCGACGAAATGAGCATGGTCGATACCCTGCTCATGGAAGCGCTTCTCCGCTCCCTGAAGTCCGAAACGATACTTATTCTCATCGGCGATGTTGACCAGCTCCCTCCCGTGGGACCGGGCAACGTGCTCTGTGACATGATACAGTCCGACGAATTCCCCACGACCCGCCTTGAGCATATTTTCCGCCAGGCGAGCGAATCCATGATAGTCATGAACGCCCACCGCATAAACGCGGGCGAGGAACCCGTATGCAATAAAAAGGACAGCGATTTCTTCTTCATCGGCGAGGACGATCCCAAGCGCGCCCGGACGCTGATATGCGATCTCTGCCGTGACCGCCTGCCGAACAGATACGGAATCGACCCGTTTGACTCCATACAGGTCATAACTCCCACCCGCCGCGGCGACCTCGGAACTCATGAGCTGAACCGGGTACTTCAGGAATGCCTGAACCCCCGCGACAAGCGCAAGAAGGAAAAACGCGTCGGAAATGTTTTCTTCCGCGAATGCGATAAGGTCATGCAGGTCAAGAATAACTATGATCTGACGTGGTTACGCGACGGCGAGGACGGCTCCGGCATTTTCAACGGCGACATAGGACGCATCCTTGAAATACGCTTCCGCGACGAATGCTTTGTGATCGACTTTGACGGCAGGATATGCGAATATGATTTCGCCCTTGCCGAGGAGCTTGAGCATGCCTACGCCGTAACGGTTCACAAAAGTCAGGGCAGCGAATACCCGTTTGTCGTGATTCCCGCTCTGCGCTGTCCCGCACCGCTCATGACCCGAAATCTGCTGTATACTGCCGTGACCCGTGCCAAAAAAATGCTTGTGACCGTCGGCAGCAAAGCCGTAATAGCAAAAATGGCTGCAAACGACCGAAAGGACGTCAGGTTTTCGGGGCTTCTATATATGTTATGAGCTAAACTATGACGGGAAGACAACAGAATTCGCTTACGCTTATTCTGTTTTCTCCCCGTAAACCT
>ERZ857840.3361-NODE-3361-length-13656-cov-3.132858_pt1 | contig 13656 bp, 10 predicted proteins | sample MGYA00519760_ERZ857840 | MGnify/ENA primary metagenome ERZ857840 (study PRJEB31778, sample SAMEA3449371) | human gut metagenome | biome: human gut; feature: human-associated habitat; material: faeces | place: United Kingdom | collected 2010/2012 ... | reverse complement strand
CCGCAACGATGTTCACGGGCAACTACGTTTTCATCCGTTACCTGGGCGAGGACGGCGTGGCGGCGTTCAGCATTGCCTGCTACTTCTTTCCGATCATCTTCATGGTCTATAACGCCATCGGGCAGTCCGCGCAGCCGATTCTGAGTTACAATTTCGGCGCCGGCAACGCTGAGCGCGTGCAGTCGGCCTTCCGGCTGGCGATGATGACGGCCGTGCTGCTGGGACTCGCCTTCTTCATCCTGACCGCGCTGTTCAGCCGTCAGATCGTGGGGATGTTCCTCGACGAGGTCTATCCCGCTTATGGCATCGCTGTCGGAGGTTTGCCGCTCTTCGCTTCGGGGTTCGTCTTCTTCGCCTTCAATATCGTCTCGATCGGTTATTTTCAGAGCGTCGAACGCGCCCGGCCCGCCATGACGGTTACCCTGCTGCGCGGCTTCGTGCTGCTGGTGGCCTGCTTCGTCGCCTTGCCGCCGCTGCTCGGTGTCCGGGGCATCTGGCTGGCCGTGCCGTGCTCCGAAGTGCTGACGGCCGTGGCCGTCGTGGCGATCTTCCGCCGCGGAGCGCGCAGCGCCCGGTATTGACGGATGCCGTTTTTCCCGCACCGTACCGGGCTTTGCCGGATTATTTGTATCTTTGCCCCCAAACGACCGTCTTTTTATGGAGAAAGTGTTGATTATCGACGACGAAACGCAACTGCGGGGACTGCTCGCGCGGATCATCTCGCTCGAGGGCTATGACGTGGCCCAGGCGGAGGATTGCGCTGCGGGGCTGAAGCTGCTCGAACGCTATGCGCCCGACGTGGTGCTGTGCGACGTCAAGCTGCCCGACGGCAACGGCGTGGACATGGCGGCGAAGATCAAGGCGGCCGCCCCGGAGGTCGAGGTGATTCTGCTGACGGCCTACGGCAACATTCCCGACGGCGTGCAGGCCATCAAGAACGGGGCGTTCGATTACATCACCAAAGGCGACGACAACAACAAGATCCTGCCTCTGCTCGCCCGGGCGATGGAGAAGGTCCGGATGCAGCGGCGGTTGCAGCGCCTCGAGAAGCAGAACGGCGACGCCGTGTCGTTCGACGGCATCGTGGGTTCGTCGGCTCCCATGCGCGAAGCCGTGGCGCTGGCCCGCAAGGTGGCGGGTACGGACGCTTCGGTGCTGCTGACGGGCGAAACGGGCACGGGCAAGGACGTTTTCGCCCGGGCGATTCACGGCGGCAGCTCCCGCAGCCGGGAGAATTTCGTGGCGGTGAACTGCGCGGCCTTCACCAAGGAGTTGCTCGAAAGCGAGCTTTTCGGCCACAAGGCAGGGGCCTTCACCGGCGCCGTGAAGGACAAGAAGGGACTGCTCGACGAGGCCGACGGCGGCACGTTGTTCCTCGACGAGATCGGCGAGATGGCGCCCGAGTTGCAGGCCAAGCTGCTGCGCGTGCTCGAGAACGGCGAATACATCCGCATCGGCGAGACCCGGGCCACGAAGACCGACATCCGCGTGATCGCCGCCACGAACCGCGACCTGACCCGGGAGATCGCCGAGGGGCGTTTCCGCGAGGACCTCTTTTACCGTCTTTCGGTCTTTACGATCCGCCTGCCGTCGCTGGCCGACCGTCCGGAGGACATCGAGGAGTATGTCCGGCATTTCGTCGGGCAGTTCTCGCAGCGCATGGCGTGTCGGATCGTGTCGATCGACCCCGAATACGTGCGGCTGATGCGCCGTCACGCATGGCGCGGCAACGTACGTGAACTGCGCAACGTCGTGGAGCGGAGTATGATCATGGCCGAGGACGGCCGCCTTACGGCCGGGGACCTTCCCGCCGATTTCCGGGGTGCGGAGGGCGGCGATGCGGACGATCCCGTGTCGCTGGGCGACATGGAGCGGCGGCATATCGCGAAGATTCTGAAGTACACCGGTGGCAACAAGACCGAGGCGGCGCGGTTGCTGGGCATCGGCATCGCCACGCTTTACCGCAAGATCGACGAGTACGGCATCGGCAGGTAGCGTGTCCCGGACTTTTCCATTTTGAGAGGGCGACCCTATCGTTTTGATAGGACCGCCCTCTCGCTTTTTTCGTCTGATTCGAATATTTCTGGTGATACACAGCGTGTTGCGATTTTCGGCACGCTGTGGCACATTCTTTATACTACGTGGGGCACGAAACGAAAGATGCTGTTATGACGATCGGATGGATACTTATAGCGATGGGCGGCCTGGGGGCCGTCTGCCTGTTCCACCGTATGATGTGCGGATTCGTAACCCTAATGTATAATTCAAAAAAGGAAAGAAGATGAATGAAGTCTTGATGTTCGTGCTGCTGGCAGCGCTGGGAAGCCTCTGCTATTGGCTCTACTTCGCATGTGTGAAATGGTTTGAAAAAATTTAAGGAGGAAAAGTATGTTTGTCGGTTTACTTGTTTTGAGCCTCGCGATCTTCATTTACTTGATGTACGTGCTGGTGAAACCCGAGAAGTTCTAACGATTAAAAAAAATAGTTGAATAGATGAATACGGAGATTTTAGGTGTCATTCTGCAATGGGTCGCCCTGGTGGTGCTCTGCTATCCGCTGGGACGCTACATTGCCAAAGTATATCGCGGGGAGCGCACGTGGCTCGACTTCATGGCTCCCCTCGAGCGCGGAATCTACAAGGTGTGCGGCATCCGCGAGGACGAGGAAATGGATTGGAAGCAGTTCCTCAAGGCACTGCTCATGGTGAACCTCTTCTGGTTCTTCTGGGGCATGCTGCTGCTGGTGTTCCAGGGCTATCTGCCGATGAATCCCGACGGCAACCCGGGCCAGACGCCCGATTTGGCCTTCAATACCTGCATTTCGTTCATGGTGAACTGTAACTTGCAGCATTACAGCGGCGAGAGCGGGTTGACTTATTTTACACAGTTGTTTGTCATCATGCTCTTCCAGTTTATTACGGCGGCAACGGGTATGGCGGCCCTGGGAGGAGTATTCAAGGCGATGGCATCGAAATCGACTCATACGATCGGTAACTTCTGGAATCTGCTGATGAAGAGTAGTACACGTATCCTGCTGCCGTTGGCGCTGGTGGTTGGTTTTATCCTGATTATAGAAGGTACGCCGATGGGATTCGACGGCAAGATGAAGCTGACGACGCTGGAAGGACAGGAACAACTTGTTTCGCAAGGTCCGGCTGCCGCAATCATCCCGATCAAACAATTGGGAACGAATGGCGGTGGTTACTACGGGGTTAACTCTTCGCATCCGTTGGAAAACCCGACTTACCTGACGAATATGGTGGAATGCTGGTCCATCCTTATCCTGCCGATGGCGATGGTGTTTGCATTGGGATTCTATCTGAAGCGAAAGAAACTCGCCTATTCGATATTCGGAGTGATGCTGTTTGCCTACCTCGTGAGTGTCGGCATCAATACATACTATGAAACGAAGGGGAACCCGATGATCTCGGCGATGGGAATCGACCAGCAGGCCGGTGCCATGGAAGGAAAGGAAACCCGCCTCGGTCCGGCTGCCACCGCTTTATGGAGTTGTACGACGACGGTGACTTCCAACGGTTCGGTGAATGGTATGCACGACAGCACGATGCCGCTGTCGGGGATGATGGAGATGTTGAATATGCAGATTAATACCTGGTTCGGCGGTGTAGGCGTGGGATTCATGAACTATTACGCTTTCCTGATTATCGCCGTCTTTATCAGCGGGTTGATGGTCGGGCGCACGCCTGAGTTCCTGGGAAAGAAAGTGGAGGCACGCGAGATGAAGATTGCGACGATTGTGGCGCTGGCTCATCCGTTCGTTATCCTGATCGGCACGGCGGTGGCATGCTATTATTGGGTATATAATCCGGCCTTTGTGGAGGCGGAAGGAGGGTGGCTGAATAATCCGGGCTTCCACGGGTTCAGCGAGATGCTTTACGAATATACGTCGGCTTCGGCAAACAACGGGTCGGGATTTGAAGGACTGGGCGATAATACCTATTTCTGGAACTTTACGACTGGTCTGGCACTGATTATCAGCCGTTATCTTCCTATCGTCGGGCAGGTTGCCATTGCGGGACTGCTGGCACAAAAGAAATATATCCCGGAAAGTGCAGGGACATTGAAGACAGATACGGCCACATTTGCCGTGATGACGTTCAGCGTAATCTTTATCGTTGCCGCCCTGTCTTTCTTCCCTGCGCTGACGCTGGGGCCGATAGCGGAATATTTCTCGATATATTAAGCACGATTGATTGAATTAATACGTATCACAGTTTATTAAATGATGAATGTTTATTAGTAAAAACTGATTGTAACTTTTTCCCCTCTTGAGAGGGGGCAGGGGGTGTGTCATATCTCAGCCTGTAAACCGGCTTTATCATGCTACCCTCAGTATAAATTAAACTATTTCCATGTTAATGCATTTTAAGTCTGCTTTATTGATATGTGTTAACACACCCCCTACCCCCTCTCGAGAGGGGAGAAGTTACTCCCGGCACTATAAGCATCTAGCTGATATTTTCCGGTATATGAAATTAACTCTGTCAATAGATATACAATTTATATCGAAACATAAAAAGAACAAGTAATATGAAAAATAATAAAGCCGCTTCCCTGTTTCCCAGGGAGCTTGTTATAGAAAGTTTGAAGCAATCATTCGTGAAGCTGAACCCGAAGACGATGTTCAGGAATCCAATCATGTTTATCGTGGAGGTTGTCACGTTCGTAATGCTCTTTGTTACCATCTGGTCCGCTGCGATGGGCGATCACACGCAGGGTTCGTTCGGATACAATATGTTGGTTTTCATTGTGCTGTTTGTCACCTTGCTCTTTGCCAATTTTGCCGAGGCAATAGCCGAAGCACGCGGCAAAGCGCAAGCAGACAGCTTACGGAAAACCCGTGAGGAGACACCTGCCAAACTAATCGGTGCGAATGGCAGTATCACGACAGTCAGCAGTTCGCAACTGAAGAAAGGCGATATTTTTATTTGCGAGGCAGGCGATACCATCCCTTCCGACGGTGAGATTATCGAAGGACTCGCCTCTATCGACGAAAGTGCCATCACAGGCGAATCGGCCCCGGTCATCCGCGAGGCAGGCGGCGATAAAAGTTCGGTAACGGGCGGTACGAAAGTTTTGTCTGACCAGATACGTGTGAAAGTGACTACGCAGCCGGGCGAAAGTTTCCTTGATAAGATGATCGCCCTGGTTGAGGGCGCTTCCCGCCAGAAAACACCCAATGAGATTGCGTTGACCATCCTGCTGGCAGGTTTTACGCTGGTGTTCGTGGTTGTCTGCGGGACGTTAAAGCCGATGGCTGACTATTCGAATACGCAGATTACGATTGCTGCCTTTATCTCCTTGTTCGTCTGCCTGATTCCGACGACGATTGGCGGACTGCTTTCTGCTATCGGCATCGCCGGCATGGACCGTGCCTTGCGTGCAAATGTAATTACCAAATCCGGCAAGGCTGTGGAGACGGCGGGAGATATCGACACGCTGTTACTCGATAAAACAGGAACAATCACGATTGGCAACCGCAAGGCAACCCAGTTCTATCCTGTAAAATGGATTGACGAACAGGCATTTGTTCAGGCTTGCCTGATGGCATCCTTATCCGACGAAACGCCTGAAGGCAAGTCTATTGTGGAACTTGGACGAGAAAAGGGTGTCCGTATCCGTGACCTGAGTACGTCGGGTTCCCGCATGATTAAATTTACGGCGGAAACTAAATGTTCAGGCGTCGACCTGAAAGACGGAACGCGTATCCGCAAAGGAGCTTTCGATGCCATCCGCCGGATGAGCGAAGCGGCCGGAAATAAATATCCGGAAGAAGTAGCCAAACTGGTGGAAAAGATTACTAGCAACGGAGGGACGCCGCTGGTTGTTTCGCAGGATGATTTCATCATCGGTGTGATTGAGTTGCAGGATATTATCAAGCCGGGAATACAGGAACGTTTCGAACGTCTCCGCAAGATGGGTGTCAAGACCGTTATGGTGACAGGCGATAACCCGCTGACTGCAAAATATATCGCAGAAAAGGCTGGCGTAGACGATTACATTGCCGAAGCCAAGCCGGAAGATAAAATGAACTATATCAAGAAGGAGCAGGAAGCCGGAAAGCTGGTCGCCATGATGGGTGACGGAACGAACGATGCTCCCGCACTGGCCCAGGCAAACGTCGGTGTCGCCATGAACAGCGGTACGCAGGCAGCCAAGGAGGCCGGAAATATGGTGGACCTCGACAACGACCCAACCAAGCTCATCGAAATCGTTGAAATCGGTAAACAGTTGCTGATGACGCGCGGAACACTGACTACATTCAGTATCGCGAACGATGTTGCCAAGTATTTTGCCATCGTGCCGGCTTTGTTCATGGTCGCTATCCCGCAGTTGGCAGCATTGAATATCATGCACCTGCATAGTCCGCAAAGCGCAATACTCAGTGCAGTTATTTTCAATGCGCTCATCATCCCGGCTTTGATTCCGTTGGCATTGCGCGGTGTCGCTTACAAGCCGATCGGGGCCTCCGCCCTGCTTCGCCGCAACCTGCTCATCTATGGGGTAGGAGGGATAATCGCTCCGTTCGTCGGTATCAAGCTGATCGATTTGGTAGTAAGCATGTTTATGTAATCATTAATAATAAAATAAAGAAAAACAAGTATGATATCAACTCTTTTCAAATCATTTAAACTGACAATAGCATTCAGTCTGTTGTTTAGTATCTGCTACATCTTCGTCTTATGGATTTTTGCACAGGTAGCAGGCCCGAACAAAGGTAACGCCGAAGTTCTTGAACTCAATGGCAAAGTCGTGGGAGCCGCAAACATAGGCCAGAACTTCACGGAGGACATCTATTTCTGGGGACGCCCCTCTTGTGCAGGCGACGGCTACGACGCTTCTTCTTCCGCCGGAAGCAACAAAGGCCCTTCCAACGAAGAATACCTTTCAGAAGTCAAAGCCCGCATCGACACCTTCCTCGTTCATCATCCTTATCTGACACGTGAGGAAGTGCCCGCCGAAATGGTCACCGCCAGCGCTTCCGGACTCGATCCCGATATCTCCCCGAAAGCCGCCTACGCACAGGTACAACGTGTCGCACAGGCCCGCGGCCTCTCGCCCGAAAGCGTCATGGCCCTGGTGAATGCTAATACCGAAGGACCATTATTAGGTTTGTTCGGCCCGGAGAAGGTCAATGTCCTGAAATTGAATATCGCTTTGGAAAAGGCCGAAAAAAATAAATAACAATCGTATCGAAATACCAAACGCAGGGTAAAAATCATCAGATAAACGTATTTATGGGTAAATACCTAGGTAAAAACGCATAAAAACAAATCTTTATGGGTTAAATCGGCGGCATAGCCTCAAAATAAATATATCGAATGATGAATACCCTGGTAAAAATGCATAAAACAATGAATATATCCATAAAACGCATAGTAACGGCGTTTCTGTTACTGTTTTTCACCTCTTTTACATGCGTCATGGCTCAAAAAGACGATATCGGAGCCACATTTACCGTGCAAGGGGACCTTCTGAGTTCGTATCTTTGGAGAGGGTTCTATCAAACGGGAGCAAGTTTCCAACCGACCCTCGCTTTTAGCGTCGCCGGCTTCTCCCTGACAGCGTGGGGATCGACCGATTTCGACGGTTATAAATCTTCGGAAGGTGCCGCCAACAAGGAAATCGACCTGACGGCCGCCTATACCTTCGGCAACTCCGGACTTACCCTATCCATTGCCGACCTGTGGTGGGCCGGACAGGGCGCGAACAAATACTTCAACTTCAAAAGCCATGAAACCGCTCATCATTTCGAGGCCGGACTGGCTTATACGCTTCCCGTGGAGAAATTTCCCCTCTCCGTTGCCTGGTATACCATGTTTGCCGGACAGGATAAGGACGAGGACGGCAATCAGAACTATTCTTCCTACGTCGAACTCAATTATCCGTTCCGCGTGAAAATGGTCGACCTGACCGCCACCTGCGGTTTCCTTCCCTATACCTCTTACGGAGTTTATACGGGGGCGAAGACGAACGACGGATTTGCTGTTACCAACGTCGCGCTGAAAGGAAGTACCGCTATAAAGTTCAGCGATTCATTCTCTTTGCCTATATTTGCGCAGGCTATTTGGAATCCCCGTATGGAAGATGCACATCTGGTCTTTGGCATTTCACTAAGACCGTGGTAATCTGAAACAAGCAACTCATGGACAGAGAACAGAGCGTACAACACTTTTTAGATTTGCTGAAAAAATCCCGCCGCGGAAATTTCAAGATATACATCGGCATGATTGCCGGTGTGGGGAAAACCTACCGTATGTTGCAGGAGGCGCACGAATTGCTTCGGAGCGGTATCGACGTGCAGGTAGGTTACGTGGAAACACACGGCAGGGTTGAAACGGAGGCGTTGGTCGAAGGTTTGCCTTTGATACCGCGCCGCCGGTCATTTTATAAGGGGAAAGAAGTGGAGGAGATGGATTTGCAGGCTATCCTGAATATCCATCCGGAGGTCGTGATAGTAGACGAGCTGGCGCACACCAACATCGAAGGTAGCAAGAACGAAAAGCGCTGGCAGGACGTTTCGGACATTTTGGAGGCGGGCATCAGCGTCATCACCGCCGTCAATATCCAGCATCTGGAAGGGTTGAACGAGGACGTGCAGGATATCACCGGCATCGAGATAAAGGAACGCATCCCCGACAGTGTCCTGGAGCAGGCGGACGAGGTGGTGAATATCGACCTGACAGCCGACGAACTGGTGAAACGCCTGAGAGCCGGAAAAATATACAAGCCGGAAAAGATTCAGACGGCGCTGAACAACTTCTTTAAGTCCGAAAACATTCTCCAGTTGCGCGAACTTGCCCTGAAAGAGGTTGCGCTACGTGTCGAGAAGAAGGTGGAGAGCGCGGTCCCCGTCAATACAGGTGTCCGGCATGAAAAATTCCTGGCTTGCATCAGCAGTCAGGAGAAGACGCCGCGAAAGGTCATCCGCAAGGCTGCCCGGCTGGCTACCCGCTACAACACGAAGTTCTTTGTCCTCTACGTGCAGACGCCCCGCGAAAGTATCGACCGCATCCCGTTGGCAAACCAGCGTTACCTGTCGAATCATTTCAAGCTGGCGGCCGAACTGGGGGGTGAAATCATACAAGTGCAGTCCAAAAGCATCCCCGACAGCATTATCGAAGTATGCCGCGAAAAGCAGATTTCGACCGTCTGCATCGGGAAGCCTGCCTTTACGCTTGTTTCCGTGTTCCGTGCTTGTTTCCAATACCGGAAATTGCTGAATAGCTTGTCGCAAATGAATATTGACCTGATAATATTGGCATAATATGTTACAGTCTGTTAGTCTGAAGATTAAAACGAAGCTCACCTATGGTATAGGTCTGCTGTTTGCAATGATTGTCCTGCTGGGCGGTCTTTCGGTACAGAATATCTACCGCATGTCGGCAGATACGCAGAATATCCTGGCGGATAATTACAATACGCTCCTGTATTCGCGCCGTATGCTGGATGCCCTCGAACGTATCAAGACAGATCCGGTAGCACGTACCGAGTTCGAAAAGAACCTGAACCTGCAAAAGGAGAATATAACGGAAGTGGATGAGAATGTCGCGACCACCCATCTGGTCACGCAATACGAATCCATGAAAAAGGATATGAACGACGCCTCCATCCAACGTGTCCGCATGGCATTGAACGAGGTGATGAGCCTGAACATGGCCTCCATCTACCGGAAAAGCCAGGTGGCGGAGCATACGGCACATGAAGCCTTGCTGTGGATTTGCATCCTCGGCATCATCTGCATTCTGATTGCCTTTGCTTTCCTTATCCGCCTCCCCCGATCCATCAACACGCCAATCCGCAAGCTGACGGACGGTATCATGGAGATTGCCAACCATAATTACGAGAAGCGCCTCGACCTCGGGAAATATGAAGAGTTCGCCGCCGTAGCCAACTCCTTCAACCGGATGGCGGAACGGCTGACCGAATACCGTAAGAGTACGCTGGCGGATATTATCCAGGGAAAAAAATACATCGAAGCCATCGTCAACAGCATCACCGAGCCGATCATCGGGTTGGACGGGAACCGTAAAATACTTTTCGCCAACGATGTCGCCCTGACAATCCTCAATCTGAAACGTGAAAATGTCATCGGCAAGTCTGCCGCCGAACTGGCGCTGAAAAACGACCTCCTGCGACGTCTCGTGCGCGAACTGGTGCAACCCGACGAAAAGAAGGAACCGCTTAAAATTTATGCTGATAATAAAGAAAGTTATTTCAAGGTGCAATACATTCCCATCCATCTGACGGACGGGCAGAAAGACGTCAGCCAATACGTCGGCGACGTTATCCTCCTGAAAAACATCACCGAGTTCAAGGAACTGGATTCTGCAAAGACGACCTTCATCTCGACCATCTCCCATGAACTGAAAACACCTATTTCAGCCATCATGATGAGTCTCAAACTCCTGGAAGACCAGCGGGTAGGCGATATGAACAACGAACAGAGAGCGCTTGCCGAAAGCATCAAGGAAAGCAGCGACCGCCTGCTCGAAATAACCGGCGAACTCCTCAAAATGACGCAGGTGGAAACCGGAAAACTGCAACTGAACCCGAAAATCACCAAGCCAATCGAACTGATAGACTATGCCATCAAGGCGAACCGGGTGCAGGCGGAGCGTTTCGGCTGTCATATCGAGGTCGAGTATCCGGAGAAAATCTCCAAACTCTTTGTCGACAGCGAAAAGATAGCCTGGGTCCTGACAAATCTTTTGTCGAACGCCATCCACTACACGCCGGAGAACGGCCGCATCATCATCGGTGCCCGCCAGGAAGGTAAAGTCGTGGAGATATTCGTCCGCGATTTCGGCAAGGGCATCGACCCGCGTTACCACCAGAGTATCTTCGACCGTTACTTCCGCGTTCCCGGTACGAAAGTACAGGGTAGCGGCCTCGGACTGGCTATCAGCAAGGACTTCGTCGAAGCTCATGGCGGAACCATCCGCGTGGAAAGCGAAATAGGAAAGGGAAGTACCTTTATCGTTTCATTTAATGTCTGATAATAAGTAAGAAAACACAGTAAACAATCATGAAAGTATTAAAATTTGGCGGTACATCTGTCGGCTCGGCCCGGCGGATGAAGAACGTCGTATCCATCATATCCGGCGGTGAACCTAAAATTGTCGTCTTATCGGCGATGGCCGGAACAACTAATTCGCTGGTCGACATCACCCGTTGCTTCTATCGCAAGGAGGTCGATGAGGCAAATAAAATCATTACCCGCCTTGAACAGGCTTATGCCGGGCATATCGAGGATTTATACACCTCTGTCGCCTATAAGGAAAAGGCGCTGGAACTGGTAACGGAACGTTTCAATGAAATATGGGCGTTTGCCGGTGCTCCTTTTACCGTCTTCGATGAAAAGGTGGTGCTGGCGCAGGGTGAATTGATTTCCACCGGCATGATGCATCTTTACCTGCAAGAGCAGGGAATGAAGTCGGCATTGCTTCCGGCCCTCGATTTTATGCGGATAAATGCCGACGGTGAGCCGGATATGTCCTACATCGAAGAGCATCTCGGAACACTGCTGTCCCGCTTCCCGGACACGGATATCTTTATTACTCAGGGTTTCATCTGCCGGAACGCATATGGCGAGACGGATAACCTGCAACGCGGGGGAAGCGATTACAGTGCCTCCCTGATCGGAGCGGCCGTCCATGCCAGTGAAATACAGATATGGACGGACATCGACGGTATGCATAACAACGACCCGCGCGTGGTAAACCATACCGCTCCTGTCCGCCAGCTTAACTTTGAAGAGGCGGCGAAGCTGGCTTATTTCGGAGCGAAGATACTCCATCCTTTTTGCATCCGCCCGGCAAAGGAAAGCAATATCCCGGTCCGCCTGCTGAACTCCCTGCAACCCGATGCTCCCGGAACATTAATCTCGAATACAGCGGAGAAGGGCAGGATCAAGGCGGTAGCAGCGAAAGACAATATCGTCTTCATCAAAATGAAGTCGTTGAATATCCTGCCGCCTCATAAGTTCCTGAGCACGGTGTTCGATACGTTCGCCCGCTACAAAACGGCCGTCGATATGGTGACGACTTCCGACATAGGCATCTCCGTGACGACCGACAATCCCGAACATTTGCAGGAAATAGTGGGCAGCCTGGAGAAATATGCAACGATCAGTGTCGAAAAGGATATGGTAATCGTCTGCGTGGTCGGCGACCTTGAATGGCAGAATGTCGGCTTCGAGGCAAGAATCATAGATGCGTTGAAAGATATCCCCGTGCGGATGATTTCTTACGGGGGAAGCAGCAGCAACGTCTCCCTGGTGATGAAGTCCGCCGATAAAACGCGTGCATTGCAGGCACTAAGCTCCCGCCTGTTCCCGAAACCGGATGAGACGGAAGCGATTGGTGCCTGAAAACAAAAGCGTGCCAAAAAGAGGCTGACCTCTGTTTTGACACGCTTCCTTGTTGTTCAGGAAACCTTACGGATAAGGTTTTTCTTTATTTCTTTTCTTTCAGTAAGTCACGTATTTCAGTCAGCAACTGTACATCGGCTGGCGGAGCGGGAGGGGCGGCAGGCGCTTCTTCCGTTTTCTTTTTATTCAGGGCGTTCATCCCCTTTACCATCATAAAGATAGCAAACGCGATAATGATAAAGTCGAAAGTCACCTGTATAAAATTCCCGTAATTGATTGTGACGGCAGGCGTAATGACTTTATCGCCTTCCATAACCGCCTGTTTCAGCACGATTTTTAAATCGGTAAAGTTGACTCCACCCACCAGTAACCCTACGGCAGGCATGATAATATCTCCAACGACCGAAGATACGATTTTTCCGAAAGCACCACCAATGATGATACCGACAGCCATGTCAACGACGTTGCCGCGCATGGCAAACTGTTTAAATTCTTGTAAAAACTTTCCCATACATATTCGCCTTTTTTATGTTATAACCATAAATGATTGCATTTGGTTGCGAATATACAAAGTTTAGTTAAAATATCAGGCAAGAATTAGCTTTTCTATATCTTCATCTACGGTGCTGATGGTTCCGATGCCGAAGTTTTCAACCAGTACCTTCGCCACGTTCGGTGAAAGAAATGCCGGCAACGTCGGTCCCAGGTGAATATTCTTAACGCCCAGGCTCAGCAACGCCAGCAGGACGATAACCGCCTTCTGTTCATACCACGCAATATTATATACAATCGGCAGCTCGTTGATATCTTCCAGTCCGAAAGCCTCCTGCAACTTCATGGCGATGACGGCTAATGAATAACTGTCGTTGCATTGTCCGGCATCCAGCACGCGGGGAATGCCGCCGATGTCGCCGAGCGGCAGCTTATTGTAACGGTATTTGGCACAGCCGGCCGTCAGGATTACGCAGTCGGAAGGCAGTTCGCTGGCGAACTCCGTATAGTAATTGCGGCTTTTCATTCGTCCGTCGCAGCCGGCCATCACGACGAATTTACGGATGGCACCGCTCTTAACGGCGTCGATTACCTTATCGGCCAACGCCATAACCTGGTTATGGGCAAATCCTCCGGTGATCTGTCCGTGCTCGATTTCTTTGGGCGCGTCACATCGTTTGGCATGGGCTATGATTTCCGAGAAGTCTTTCGTCCTGCCGTCTTCCCTTGACGGAATATGTTTCCATCCCGGAAAGCCTGTCGAGTTGGTTG
>ERZ857840.3358-NODE-3358-length-13669-cov-9.545909_pt1 | contig 13669 bp, 12 predicted proteins | sample MGYA00519760_ERZ857840 | MGnify/ENA primary metagenome ERZ857840 (study PRJEB31778, sample SAMEA3449371) | human gut metagenome | biome: human gut; feature: human-associated habitat; material: faeces | place: United Kingdom | collected 2010/2012 ... | reverse complement strand
GTGTATACCTGCCCAAACGTCTGATCCAGCATGGCGAGAATCCCCCTGTAGGTTAGTGGATTTATTATAGCACATTCCGCCATGTAAAACCAGCCCTCAGGCATCCGTGAGAACAAACGTCAGCTCGGCGTTGGCCGCGCGCACGCCGTCCACCCATGCGGTGGCCTTGCCGATGCCTACCGGGCCATGCTGTTCTATCAGCTCACATTCCAATATCAGCACATCGCCGGGTATGACCTGCCGGCGGAAACGGGCGTTTTTTACGCCGCCGAACAGGGCGAGCTTTCCACGGTTTTCCGGCAGGCTTAACGCGGCTACCGCCCCGGTCTGGGCCAGCGCTTCCAGAATCAGCACACCGGGCATAACGGGGTGTCCCGGAAAGTGCCCCTCAAAAAACGGCTCCGTGCGGGTCACGCATTTGACGCCCCGCGCCCATTGGCCGGGGGTGTAGTCCAGGATCTTATCCACCAAAGCAAACGGGTAACGGTGCGGCAGGATCTCTTCGATCTCTGCCGCGCTCATGGCTCGGGGCGGCTCATTTGGCGTATAGTTCATCCTCATCCCTCCCAGCGTTTGAATACCACGCAGGCGTTATGGCCGCCAAAGCCCAGACTATCGCTCATGGCATACTCCACCTGCGCCGCGCGCCCATGGTTGGGGATATAGTCCAGATCCAGCTCCGGGTCCGCCTCCTGCAAATTGACGGTGGCGGGCAAAAAGGCATCGTGCAGAGCCAGCGCGGTAAATACGCCCTCTACCCCGCCTGCACCGCCCAGCAGATGGCCGGTCATCGACTTGGTAGAAGACACGGCCAGCTTGTACGCATGGCCGCCGAACACCGTTTTGATGGCAGTTGTCTCGCAGCTGTCATTCAGGTGGGTGGACGTCCCGTGGGCGTTGATGTAGCCGATCTGTTCAGGCACTACCCCGCCGTCGGCCAGCGCCAGCCGCATACAGGCCGCACCGCCTGCACCGCCCGGTGCCGGGGCGGTAAAGTGGTAGGCGTCGCAGTTAGCGCCATAGCCCACAACCTCGGCATAAATTTTGGCACCGCGCGCTTTGGCGGTCTCGAGTTCTTCCAGCAGCAGTACGCCGCTGCCCTCGCCCATCACAAAGCCGCTGCGGCGGGCATCAAAAGGGATCGAGGCCCGGGCCGGGTCGTCCGCCGTGCAAAGGGCTTTCATGCTGGCAAAGCCGCCCACGCCCAGCGGGCTGATGCAGCTTTCGCTGCCGCCGCAGAGCATGCGGTCCTCGTATCCATCGCGGATACGGTGGAACGCATCGCCGATTGCATTGGTGCCGCCTGCACAGGCGGTGGTGGGGCAGCTGCACATGCCCTGCAAGCCAAAACGGATGGCGATCTGCCCCGCCGCCATATTGCCAATGGACATGGGGACAAAATAGGGGCTGACCTTTTCAAAGCCGCGCTGCTGACCGCGGGTGTGTTCTTCCTCGATGGTGGGCAGGCCGCCGATGCCGCTGGAAAGGATCACGCCAAATCGCGTATGGTCGATTTCTTCCAGCGCAAGGCCGCTGTCGCGGACGGCTTCGTCGGCGGCGGCCACGGCAAACTGGGTAAAGCGTGCCATTTTGCGGGCTTCGCGCTTGTCGATGCGCGCGGCGGGGTCAAAGTCCTTGACCTCTGCGGCCAGCTTTACTTTAAAATCAGCCGTATCAAAAGCCGTGATCGGTCCTACTGCACAGCGGCCAGCCTTAATGTTCGCCCAGCTTTCTGCCACCGTATTGCCGGTAGGATTTACCGTGCCAAGGCCGGTAATAACGACCCGGCGTTTCTTTTTTGTGTCCATTGCACACCTCACATTCCCATTCCGCCGTCAACGCAAAGGACCTGCCCGGTAATATACCCGGCCTGCTCCCCTGCCAGAAAAGCCACCGCCGCCGCAACATCCTCGGCATGACCGATTTTGCCTGCCGGGATGGCCGCTTGTGCTGCGGCACGGGCCGGTTCTGACAGCACGGCGGTCATATCTGTTGCAATAAAACCGGGTGCCACAACGTTGGCGGTGATATTGCGGGCAGCATACTCTTTGGCAGCGCTTTTCGTCAGGCCGATCAGCCCCGCCTTGCTGGCCGCGTAGTTGGCCTGACCTGCGTTGCCGTGCAGACCGACAACACTGCTGACGCTGATGATGCGCCCATACCGCTGGTGCATCATAAAGCGGCAGGCCGCTTTGGTGCAGAAAAACGCCCCCTTCAGGTTGGTGGCAAGCACATTGTCAAAATCAGCCTCACTCATCCGCAGAAGCAATTTGTCGGCGGTAATGCCCGCGTTGTTGACCAGCACATCGATCCGCCCAAAAGCGGCAACGGTATCTTCTACCAGTTTCTGACATGCTTCGGGGCTGCGCACGTCCGCCTGCAGCGTGACAGCCTGTACGCCAAGGGCGCGGCAGGCTGCGGCTGTTTCCTCGGCAGCGGCAGCGCTGCCGGCATAGTTGACGGCAATGTTCATGCCGTTTTCGGCCAAAGCCCGGCAAATGGCACGGCCAATGCCTTTGGCCCCGCCCGTAACCAGCGCGGCACGGCGCAAGTCTTCGGTTTGCGGCATGGTCAGGCTCCTTTCATGGTGCGCAGCAGCTGTTGCAGCTGCGCGGCAGTTTCCACCGGATAGCACGAGATGGCACTGCCCACAGTCTTTTTGACAAACCCGCTCAACGCCCTGCCGGGACCGATCTCAATGGCGGCGTCCACGCCCAATTCTGCCAGACGGCGGACGGTCACCTCCCAACGCACGCCGGACTGCACCTGTTTTTCCAGCAGCGCGGCAATGGTGTCGGTTTTCTCCATCTCGTGTCCCAGGCAGTTGAACAGCACAGGGAACTGCATCGGCGCAAAGCGGACAGCCTTACATTTTTCCCGCAGTGCATCCCCCGCCGGGTGCATCAATGAGGTATGGAACGGGCCGCTGACATTCAGCGGCAGGCAGCGCCGTGCCCCGGCAGCAAGCGCCAACTCGGCAGCTTTATCGACAGCGGCCTTGTCACCGCCAATGACCAGCTGGCCGGGGCAGTTGTAGTTGCAGATCTGCACAACACCTTCGTCGGCGGCTGCATTGCAGCATGCCTGCAAGGGGGCTTCGTCCAGCCCCAAAACGGCTGTCATCCCGCAGGTGCGCCCCGCCGCAGCCGCAGCCATTGCCTTACCGCGGAAAGCGGTTAAAGCGACTGCGGTCTGCACATCGAACACCCCCGCACAGGCCAGGGCGGAATACTCCCCCAGCGACAGCCCTGCCGCATAATCCGGTGTGACGCCTGCCTCCCGCAGTACGGCAGTAAGGCCAGCGGCAAACGCCGTCATACAGGGCTGGGTGTATTGGGTCTCGTTCAATACACCGGCTGCGTCGGTAAAGCAGACTTCTTTCAAATCAAAATCCACCGCCGCGTCGGCTTCGTCAAAAGCAGCGCGGAAAGCTGGGAAAGCCTCGTAAAGATCCCGGCCCATACCGGCGTGCTGGCTTCCCTGCCCGGCGTATAAAAATGCTAGTTTCATAAGGTGATCTCCTTGTACACCCCGGCGATGCAGTCTTTGGCTTCGCTTACCATCGCGGCAAAAATTTCTTCCACCGGGCGGACTTCGTGCAGCAGCCCTGCGGCCTGTCCGGCCATCAGGCTGCCATTCTCGGTGTCACCGTCAAACACAGCCTTGCGCAGGCTGCCTAAAGTAAAGCGTTCCAGCGCCATTTTATCAGCCCCGGCCTTTTCCTGGCGGACATACTCGCGGCTCATGCGGTTTTTCAGTACACGCACAGGGGTGCCGCCGATGCGCCCAGTCACGATGGTATCACTGTCGCGGGCTTTTAACAGGGCGGCTTTATAGTTTTCATGGATGGGGCACTCGGTGCTCGCCAGCAGGCAGGTACCGACCTGCACACCGCACGCCCCCAATGCCAGCGCAGCAGCCAGCCCTCGTCCATCGGCAATGCCGCCCGCAGCGATGACCGGCACATGGACGGCATCGACGACCTGCGGGACAAGTGCCATCGTGGTCATCTCGCCCACATGGCCGCCGCTCTCGGTACCCTCGGCAATAACGGCGTCAATGCCGAGCGGTTCCAGATGTTTGGCCAAAATGGCTGCCGCCACCACGGGGATGACCGTGATACCGGCTGCTTTCCACGCGGCCATGTACTTTCCCGGATTTCCCGCCCCGGTGGTGACGAGCTTTACGCCCTCCTCCACCACGATTTTGGCAAATTCATCCGCCTGCGGGTGCATCAGCATGATGTTCACGCCAAAGGGCTTGTCGGTCAGTGCGCGGCAGCGGCGGATGTTTTCCCGCAGAGAGTCCGCGTCCATGCCGCCGGAGCCGATCAGCCCCAGCGCCCCGGCGTTTGAACAGGCAGCGGCAAACTCGCCCGTGGCGATATTGGCCATGCCGCCCTGTATAATGGGATATTTTGTACCTAAAATTTCATTGAGCAGCTTCATTTTCTACCCTCATACGTCAGCAGCATCCCGCCCCATGTCAGCCCGCCGCCAAAGCCGATGCAGGCCAGCGTCTGACCGGGTCGCAGCAGATCACTTTCCGCCATTTCGTGCAGGGCAATCGGGATGCTGGCAGCACTGGTGTTGCCGTGACGGCTTATGTTTTTGTAAAACTTTGACGGTTCTGCGTGTAAACTTTTGACGCAATGGTCAATTATGCGGCTGTTGGCCTGGTGGCAGACTACCCAGTCCAGATCAGACAATGTCTTTTGGCTGCGGTCCAGCACGGCTTGCAGACAGCGCGGCATAGCCTCCACGGCAAAGCGGAAAACCGCCTTGCCATCCATCGTAATGGGCGCGGTATCGCAGGCCGCAGGGCCGCCCGCGCGGATCGCTTCACTGCCCCGTGCGCCTAACGTTACGGCGAACGGTGCATTTTCGGCCAGCTCAAAAACGGCTGCACCCGCGCCGTCGCCAAACAATACACAGGTCGTGCGGTCAGTCGGGTCCACCATGCGGGAGAGTGCCTCGCAGCCAATGACCAGCGCATACCGCCCGCCCAGCGTGCTCAGGAGCCCGTGGGCCGCGGCGGCGGCATAAATAAAGCCAGAACAGGCCGCATTCACATCAAAGGCAGGCCGGTTTTCCGGCAGACCCAAGGCAGCCTGTACGCGGCAGGCAATGCTTGGGGTAGCCGTCGGGGCCGAGAGCGTTGCCACAACACAGCAGGCAATGTCGTTTGCCGCCAAACCGCTGCGGGTCAGGGCCTGACGGGCGGCGGTGATAGCCAGCGTGGCGGCATCCTCGTTTTCGGTGCAGTAATAGCGCTGGCAGATGCCGGTGCGGGTCATGATCCATTCGTCGCTGGTGTCCACCTGTCGGCGCAAGTCCTCGTTCGTCACTACACGGCTGGGCAATGCCCCGCCGGTAGCCAACAGCTGTAAACCTTTCATGCGCCCCTCATTTCTCCGATGCGGCGATATTTTTTGTAGCGCTGGTCTGCCAACGCTTTGCCGCTCATCTTACATAAAGCGGCAAGGTGCACCGCAATGGCGGTGTCCAACCGGCTGAAAAGCAACTGCCGTCCACGCTGTGCGCCGCCCAGCGGTTCGGGGATGATCTCTTCCACAATGCCATCTGCGTACAGGTCCTGTGCCGTCAGCTTCATCATGGTGCAGGCCTCGCCGCTGCGGGAAGCATCTTTCCACAGAATACTGGCAAACCCCTCGGGGCTGAGCACCGAGTACACGGCATTTTCCAGCATCAGAATGTGGTTGGCAACGCCCAGACCCAGCGCGCCGCCGCTGGACCCCTCGCCTGTGACAATGGCCAGCACCGGGACGGTCAGGCCGCTCATCTCCATCAGGTTGCGGGCAATGGCTTCGCCCTGTCCGCGCTCCTCGGCGTCCTTGCCGGGGTATGCGCCCGGGGTGTCGATGAAGGTAATGATGGGACGGTCAAATTTTTCGGCCTGCTTCATCAGGCGCAGCGCCTTGCGGTAGCCCTCCGGCCCGGGCATGCCAAAGTTGCAGCGCAGGTTTTCTTCCAGCGTGCCGCCCTTGCGGTGGCCGATGACCGTGACCGGCTGGCCGTGGAACAGTGCCACACCGCCCAGAATGGCGGCATCTTCCTTGCACTGACGGTCGCCACACTGCTCAAAAAAGTCGGTGAACAGTGCATCCACGATCTCATCGATGTGGGGGCGCTCCGGGTGACGTGCCAGAAAAACTCTGTCCTCTGCGGTCAGTGCCCCGCAGCCGGACAGCAAAGCGTCCTCCTGTGCGGAAAGCTCTGCCAGCTCGGCAGCGTGGTTGGTGATATCGGTCATGTTCTCGTCCGCCGGGTCGCCGCGCAGGGCGGCGATTTTTTCATCCAGCGGTGCGAGCTGTTGTAAGATGTCCTTGATCATAAGGCGCTCCCTCCCTCAGGCGTGCAGACGCAGCAGCTGCGCCAGTGTTTCGCGCATTTCGGTACGGGGCACTACCTTGTCCACAAAGCCGTGCTCGTACTGGAACTCGCTGCGCTGGAAGCCTGCGGGCAGCTTTTCGCCGATGGTCTGTTCAATGACCCGGGGGCCCGCAAAGCCGATCAGCGCCCCGGGCTCGGCCAGCATGATGTCGCCAAGGCTGGCAAAGCTTGCGGTCACGCCGCCGGTGGTGGGGTGGGTCAGCACACTGATGTACAGCCCGCCCCGGGCAGAGAACCGCTCGATGGCGGCAGAGGTCTTTGCCATCTGCATCAGGCTGAAAATGCCCTCCTGCATCCGGGCGCCGCCGCTGGCCGAGAAGATGATCAGCGGCAGGTGCTTTGCGGTGGCGTGCTCCACGGCGCGGGTGATCTTTTCACCCACAGTGGTGCTCATGCTGCCCATAAAGAACCGGCTGTCCAGCACCGCAGCCACCACCGGGGTGCCCTCGATGCGCCCCGTGGCGGTGATGACGGCTTCCTTCAGGCCGGTCTTGCCGGTCTGTGCTTCCAGCTTTTCCGGGTAGCCGGGAAACTGCAGCACATCCTGCGGTGCAAGGTCGGCATCCAATTCCCGGAAGCTGCCCTTGTCAAGGATCAAGCTCAGGCGGTAGTACCCGCCGATGGGCAGGTGCACCCCGCAGTTGGGGCAGACGTACTGCGCCTTGTTCCAGATCTGGCGGGTGGCGCGGCGTCCACACTTTTTGCATTCCACGAACTGCGGGTCGTTCCACACGGCACCCGCATCCCGCCGGGCTTTCAGCTGGAAGGTGCGCTCCCGCATGCTGCCCGGCAGCAGGTCTTTGATACTGTTCATCGCGTTTCGCCTCGGTCAGCCTCAGACATGGGCATTGATGTAGTTGAAGATATCGCCCACGGTCTTGAGGTTTGCCAGCTCCTCATCGGGGATGGACACGCCGCAGGCCTCCTCCAGTGCCATGTTCAGCTCCACAGCGTCCAGGCTGTCGGCCTCCAGATCCTCGGTCAGGCTGGCCTCCATGGTCACCTTGTCCTCATCGCAGCTCAGGGTATCGACAACGATCTTCTTCATTTCCTCGAAAGTCATGGTAGTATTCTCCTTTATGTTTACTGTTTGTGTTTAATTATTTACCTAAAATTTGTGAGGTATCGAACACGACCATTATAGCCAAACCGTCGGATAAGTCAATGGTTTTAGTTAAAAATTTTTATCTTTTACATTTCTGTCACAGTTTGCTTCCTTTTTATATAGGGGCTTCCAAAGGGCGCAAAAAGGCCGCTGCACAGTACTTTGTGCAGCGGCCTTTCCCGCAATAATAATATTTTCTTATTCCAGCCCGATCTGCTGTGCGTATTCCTCCAGCAGTTCCCGCTCAAGGAAGGGGGTCTTGACGCCCTCGCGGTCGCGGTAGGTCTCGTGCCCCTTGCCGATGACGGCGATCAGATCGCCCTCCTGTGCGTGATCCACCGCGTAGTGCAGCGCATCCAGACGGTCGGGGATCTCCACGAACTTTGCGTCCGGGTTGCCCTTGTTCATACCCTCGCGGATGTCCGCAAGGATGTCCTCCACCTTTTCAAAGCGGTTGTTGTCCTCGGTGAGGATGGAGAAATCGGCCATCTTGGCGCAGATCTCGCCCATGCCGTAGCGGCGCAGCTTGGAGCGATTGCCGCCGCAGCCGAACACCACCACCAGACGGTGGGGCTTGTAGGCGCGCAGGGTGGTAAGCAGGCTCTCGGTGGATACCTCGTTGTGGGCGTAGTCCAGCAGAATGGTGAACTTTTTGCTGATGGGCACCAGCTCCACACGGCCCTTCACCACGCACTTGCCCAGACCATCGTGGATGGCGGCATCCGGCAGACCCAGCACCTTGCCCACGGCCAGCGCTGCCAACGCGTTGTACACGCTGAACTCGCCGGGCATATTCACCTTGACGTCCATCTCGTCCTTGCCGGTAACGTGGAAGGCAACGCCCAGAAAATCGTGGGTGCGCAGCAGTTTGTAGCCGGTCTCACGGTAGTCGGCCTTTTCATCGCGGCCGTAGGTGACCAGCTTGCAGGTGTGGCCCTCCAGCAGGGCGGCGGTGTTCTCGTCGTCGATATTCACCACGCCCACGTCGCAGCGCTTGAACAGCTGTCCCTTCCAGCTGCGGTACTCCTCAAAGGTCTTGTGCTCACCGGGGCCGATGTGATCCGGCGAAAGGTTGGTGAACACGCCCACATCGTAGTGCACGCCCGCCACGCGATCCATCATCAGACCCTGACTGGATACCTCCATCAGCGCGGTGTCGCAGCCGGCATCCAGAAACTCCCGGAAGGTCTTTTGCAGCTCGTAGCTTTCCGGGGTGGTGTTGGCGGTGTCCTTGTGGCGTCCCATATAGTAGATGCCGTTGGTGCCGATCATGCCCACCTTGCGGCCTGCGGCCTCCAGCACGCTTTTGATCATGTGGGTGGTGGTGGTCTTGCCCTTGGTACCGGTGACGCCGATCATGGTCATCTGGCGGGCAGGGTTTCCAAAGAGGTTGGCGCTCATCAGCGCCATGGCATAGCGGCTGTTCTCCACCTTGACCACGGTCACCCCGGGCATGGCGGAAAGGTCGATGTCGTGCTGGATGACCAGCGCGCTGACCCCCTTGGCGGCGCAGTCAGCGGCAAACGCGTGGCTGTCCCGCTGGGTGCCCACGATGCACACGAACAAAAGCCCCGGGGCAGCCTTGCGGCTGTCGTAGATGATATCTGCGATCTCAGTATCCAGACTGCCCTGCACAAGGGTAAAGGGCACGCCTTCCATCAGTTGTTCCAGCTTCATACAGTCTCCTCCATAGAGTTTCTTTACATGGGGTTTTCTTCTTCGTTGGCCGTCATGCGGTCAGGGTGGGTCAGGGGCAGCTGCTCGGTGTCCGCGTCAGCTGCCGGTCCGGTGGTGTCGGCAGTATCCGTGCTTTCTGCACTGTCGGTGCTGTCGGCGGCGTCCTCTGCCGGGGCGGGTTCCTCGGCCTTGGGCGGCACCACATAGCCGGAAGGCAGAGTAGGCTCGCCCTGTGCAAAATAGATCTTGCGGGTGCTGCTGGCGCTGGTATGGCTGAAATCCAGCCGCCCGGTGTCGGTGGGGCCGCAGCCCTTGCCATCGGCGTTGGTCAGCACATAGCGGGCGCGGTCCAGCTTATAATCCAGATCGTTCAGCGTACCCAGCAGCACGCTGATGCGGTCCTGATACAAAAATGCAAGCTGCTCGGTGTCTGCCACTTCCAGCCGCGTCACATCCTGCGACAGGCCGTATTCCTCCAGCTTGCTGCGCAGGGTGCGCAGCGCTTCCATGCGGGCGGTTTCGGTGCTCACCGCGCTTTCGCTTTCGGCGGTTTCCGACCCGGATGCACTCCCGGAGGCGCTTGCCGCGTCCGCATCGTCCACGAACCAGAAGCCCTGTCCCGGAGTGGTGTCCTGCAGCTTGCCGCCGTACAGGGTGCATAGCCCCTCGGGCTGGGTGCTTTCCTCGGACAGGATCTTCCATTTGTCCGAGATCACAAGCCATTTATTGCCGTTTTGCACCGCGTAGGCGGGCACGGCCTCGGTCACCTGCACCACCACGGTGTTGGGGTAGTCCCGGATCACCTTGATGGAGCCCAGCAGTGGGAAATTCTGCTCCAACACAGCGGCCTTTTCGCCGGGTTCAAAGCTGAAGATGTTCTCTTCCAGCTGCACGCCCATCCGCTGCAAAATGCTGTCTGCGGAATAGCCCGCGATCTCGGTCACCTGCTTGCCGTCCGGGGTCTGCACCTGAATGGAGTTGATACGGAACAGCATGGTCATGGTCAGGTAGATGCCTGCGCCAATGACGCACAGCAGCATGGCAAAGGCGGTCAGGCGGCGCAGTATCCGGCGGCGGCGCAGGGTAGCGCGGGTCACCTTGCGCTTTTTGCGCATTTCCCGCCGGGCAGGGCTTTGCTGCGGGGCGCTTTGCGCCGGGCGCAGACGCTGGCTCTGGCTGGCTGCCGGGTGCTGCCGGTTCGGGCGGTTTTGCGCGTTCTGGTTTTTCCGGTTGTTCTGCCCGCTGCGGGCATTGTTTGCCGGGCGGCGCTGTTTGCCGCCAGACTTCGCGTTTTTGGGTCTGCTGCCCGCCGGGCGGCTGCCAGAGGGGTACTGGGTGGTATTGCTCCCCTGCCCCTGCGCCGGGCGGCGGGTCTGGGACTGGGTGGGAAACTGGATGCTGTTATCTGCCCGGGAGGAGCGCACGCTGCCGTTGGCGCTGCGGGAGGGAGGGCGGCTGAGCGGCTCGCCGTTGTAGCCGTAGCGGCTGCTGCCGGTGCTCCGGGGCGTATGGTCCTGCGAAGGCGCAGAGGTGCGCGCTACATCCCGGTTCAGATCATAGGGTCTCGTGTTCCGGGGTCTGCCGTTGCGGTCACGGTTCTGCTGCATCATTCGCACCTTCCTTCTTGTTTATTCCACGTCTGCATCACGGGGTCTTGACCAGCTTGAGCAGCGCCGCAGTGATGCGGTCCAGACTGTCGTCCACCGACAGGCTGCGGGCGTTTTTGCCCATTTCGGCCAGCTTGCCGGGCTGTGCCAGCATAGTAGAAACAGTCTGCACCAGCTTTTCGCCGGTCAGGTCTTTTTCTTCAATGACCACAGCCGCCCCGGCCTTCTGCAGCTCCATGGCGTTATAGTACTGGTGGTTCTCCGCCACATTGGGGCTGGGGATCAGTACAGCGGCGCGTCCCACGGCTTCCAGCTCTGCCAGCGTCAGCGCACCGGCGCGGCTGATGACGAGGTCTGCCGCTGCCAGCAGCTCCGGCATATTGTTGATGTATTCTTTTACCACAAGGCTGTCGCCGGGGGCAAAGCCCTTCTGCTTTTGCAGCTGCTCAAACAGCTGCACCCCGTACTGCCCGGTGGCGTGCAGATGCAGCACCGGCTTGTGCTCGTGCTGCTCCCATGCGCACAGGTCTGCCACCACCTCGTTGACCCGGCGTGCGCCCAAGCTGCCGCCGAAGGACAGAATGACGGTGCGGTCGCCCGCACCCAGCTGTGCGCGGATGGCCTCGCGGTTCGCGGCCTGTGCAAACACCTCCGGCCGCACGGGGTTGCCCACCACAAGGGTCTTGTCCGGTGCGCCCAGCTTTTCCACAGCGGCGGGCACAGCGGCAAACACGATATCCACATCCGGGGCCAGCAGCTTGTTGGTCACACCGGGAAAAGCATTCTGCTCGTGCAAAGCGGTGTGGATGCCCATTTTGGCGGCGCAGCGCACCACCGGGCCGGACACATAGCCGCCGCAGCCGATGACGAGATCCGGCTTTACTTCCTTCATCATGGCCTTGGCCTTGGGGCCGGAGAGGGCCAGATTCCACAGGGTGATGATGTTGCGCTTGATGTTGTGCAGGCTGAGCTTACGCTGGAAGCCGGTGATCTCAATGTGGTGGAAGGGGTAGCCCGCCTGTGTGACCAGACGGTACTCCATGCCCTCCTTACGGCCTGCAAAGTGGATCTCGGCGGTAGGGTCAGCCTTTTTCAGAGCACCGGCAATGGCCAGTGCGGGGTTGATATGTCCGGCAGTGCCGCCGGCTGCAATGAGAACACGCATGGTGATTCCTCCTTATAAACGCCCGGCCTGCGGCCGGGCGGGCTTGCGGTTTGTTTTACTGTTCTGTACGGGCTGCGCGGGCAGAGGCCAAGTCAATGGTCTTGCGGGCAAGTTCTGCTTCCCGCTCAGCGCGGGCGGCTTCCCGCTGGGCACGCATCTGCTCCCGCTGCTGCGCCACCCGCTCGCCGTTGCGGCCTATGTTCACCATCACGCCCATTTCTGCCAGCAGCAAAATCAGGCTTGTGCCGCCGGAGGAGAAGAAGGGCAGGCTGATGCCGGTGTTGGGCAGGGTGTTGGTGACCACGGCGATATTGCAGAACACCTGCCACGCGATCTGTGCCATGATGCCGATGCCCACCATGGTGCAGTACAGGTTCTCCGCCTTATAGGCGATGAGCAGCCCCTGCACGATGAACAGCACGAACAGCACGATAATGAGCACTGCGCCGATGAAGCCCAGCTCCTCGCACACCACACTGAAGATGAAGTCGTTGGTGCTTTCCGGTAGCCAGAGCTGCTTTTCCACGCTGTTGCCCAGCCCCAGCCCTTTCAGCCCGCCGGAGCCGATGGCGTAAAGGCTCTGCACGGTCTGGTCGGTCATCTTGCTCAGATCCTGTGTCCATCCGTCCAGACGCTTTTGCAGGTAGGGGATGGAGTCCACATGGGAGAGCAGGGTCTCCAGCAGGGCGCCTGCCGTGATGGCACCCGCCCATGTCAGCACACCGCCGCTGCCGGACAGCAGCAGGATGGTGCCCACCACTGCCACCGTCAGCACGATGCCGGACATGTGCGGCTCCATCGCCAGCAGGATGACCACCGGTATAAGGGGCAGCACCGGCACCACCAGCTGCTTCCACACCCGCACCCGCAGCCACTCCCGGGGGGTAAGCAGAATGCGGCGCTCCGGGTCCAGACGCTCCACCTGCGGCGCTTTTGCCGCAAGATGGGAGCTGAACAGGATCATTTCAAACTTTGCCACCTCGGAGGATTGCAGTGTAAGCCCGCCGAAGCGGATCCAGCGGCGGCAGCCGTTCAAAGGGGCCATGGTCAGGGTGACGGCCAGCATGGCCAGCACGATGATGTAGCCCGGCACCACCATCTTGCGCAAAAAGCGGTGATCCATATAACTCATCAGGAACATACAGGCCAGCCCGATCATCATGCACAGCGCCTGCTGCTTGATGTAGTGGAAGCTGTCGCCCATGCGCAGGTAACCGGTGGTGTAGCTGGCGCTGAACAGCATCACCAGCCCAAAGATCATAATAACAGCCAGCGTAGCCAGCCAGTCGATCAGCAGCCGGGACCACGGGCCCGGGTCTCGCTGGAACACCGACACCGGCGCTCTGTGTTTTTTGCGGATAGTCGCCATCTGCGCTCCCTTCCCTCTCTGTGCCCGGTCAGCACCAGCGCAGCAGCGCCAGCGCCAGCACATAGCCGACAGCGCTCAGCGCAAAGCTGCACAGGAACACCGTCTCCGGGCTCATTTTATGCTTTTTAACCCAGCAGCGCAAGGGCTTGCCGGTGCGCTTTGCACACAGCAGCTGCGCTGCCAAAAGACCGCCCGCCGCCCAGAAGGGCAGCGCCAGCGGCACAGTCAGGCTGGTCATGTCCAGACTGAGCGGGATGCAGCCGATGGCACCCGCTGCCAGCAGACTGCCGCAGCAGCCCACCCCCAGCCTTGCCGGAGGGAACGCCCACAGCC
>ERZ857840.3357-NODE-3357-length-13678-cov-3.974382_pt1 | contig 13678 bp, 11 predicted proteins | sample MGYA00519760_ERZ857840 | MGnify/ENA primary metagenome ERZ857840 (study PRJEB31778, sample SAMEA3449371) | human gut metagenome | biome: human gut; feature: human-associated habitat; material: faeces | place: United Kingdom | collected 2010/2012 ... | reverse complement strand
TTGTAGTTTCCGTAGATCTGCGCCATTCCGGTAAGACCTGCCTTCGCGCGCTGGCGGTATGAGAATTCAGGCAGCTCCTTTGTGTACTTCTCAACATTCTCAAGCATTTCGGGTCTCGGGCCGACAATGCTCATATCGCTCTTTATAACATTTATAAGCTGCGGCAGCTCGTCAATTCTGAATTTACGGATTATCCTGCCGGTGCGGGTTATTCTGTCATCATTTTTGGTTACTGACTTATGAACCGAGCCGTCCTCCGCACGCATAGAGCGGAATTTAATAACGCTGAACACTCTGCCGGCGTAGGTGGCGCGCTCCTGCTTGTAAAACACCGGGCCGCCGTCCTCAAGCTTAATGCAGATCGCGGTTATAAGGAATATGGGGGATGTGATTATAAGCCCGAGGCCCGCAATCAACAGATCCATAAGGCGCTTTATCACGCGCTGCTCGAATGTGAGCCCCTTTACGGGCGCATAAACCATTGATTTATCGTCAAAAAAGACGCGATGGCTGCTAACCGACACAATATCCGAAAGCTCAACGCTGTAATAGATATCCTTTTTGCAGTGATAGCAGTATTCCACAAAGGAATTTCTTTCCGGAACCGACAGGTTGTAAAAGAAAACCGAATCTGCCCTGTCTATTTTTTTCAGTATATCCGGGTCGTCGGTAAATGCTACACCGGTAATATTATACTGCTTTTTATATCTCCCGATTTTTGAAACGATATTGTCCGCCTGCTCGCCGCGCCTTGTAACTATCAGGGAATCGTGTGGCTTGAATATCGAAAAATACAGGTAGTTTCCGCCGTAGGTAAAGGTGATAATAACGGCTATCTGGAGCAAATACGCGAGAATCAGCAGCAGCGGATAATCGTAAACGAATCTGCCGTGATGAATTACCGTTATATTCATTATGCACATGAAAAAATGCGCAGTTATATCGGTGAACAGCAGCGAAAGGATGAAGGAATATATAATAGGTTTGCTTTTGCGCTTGCCTATGTCAAACCCGCCGTATATTATATTCATCATCATATAAACCAGTGTGAAAACGCCGAGCGTTACAAACGATGTGCGCGTGGGAATAAGCATAAAGGGATATTCGCTTCCGAAAATCAGGAAGAAAATCCCCGCGCAGGCGCAGAACAAAATAAGCTTCATTAAAAAAAGAAATGTGGATTCAAATTTTCTCAACATATAAAATAATCTCTTTTCAAATTATTCGTTGTTGCCGCAGTATACGCATTATACACTAATTTGACCGAAATTTCAAGTATAAGAGTGTTAACGGCGAATTTTGGGAGGAAATTTATTCTTAGTGTAAAATAAATTTAGGAAAAAACAGTACAAGAGTATAACACAGATAACGGGAGATTTCATCAAAAAAAATCGGAGAAATATTCAAAGAAAGTGAAAAACTTTACGAGACAGAAGGGCTGCCGAGTCCCAATGCTATCGACACATTACAAACAAACGGGAAGGTCACATCTTTACAAAAAGTTCTCAAACTTTAGGCAAACGAGAATAATCCGAACCCGTTTTGCGTCGTCCGATTTACTTTTATAAAAAAATGTGGTATTATATTTACGGTGATTAATATGGAATATAAATATCAGGCATATAACGCCGCAAAGGAAATAATTGAAATTGCGGGTCTAAAATCGGGTCAGATACTCATAGTCGGCTGCTCAACAAGTGAAATTTCGGGCGAAAAAATCGGAACCGATTCGTCCCCCGAAATTGCAAGGGAGGTTTTCGACGGAATTTATGCCGCGGCAAACGAGAAGGGCGTATTTGTAGCCGCACAATGCTGCGAGCACTTAAACCGCGCCGTGATTTGCGAGCGCGCCGCCGTGCCGAATGCCGAGCCGGTCAATGTTGTGCCCTTCCCAAAAGCGGGCGGCTCGTTTGCAACAGCGGCATATGCGGCATTTAAAAACCCTGCGGCGCTTGAGGAGATCAAAGCTGACGCAGGGCTTGACATAGGCTTTACGCTTATCGGAATGCATCTGAAAAAGGTCGCAGTGCCCGTAAGACTCAAAAACGATTTTATCGGCAGCGCAAAGGTGTTGGCTGCAAGGGTCAGACCGAAATTTATCGGTGGAGAAAGAGCGCATTACAACAGTGAATTGCTGTAATTCGCCGAAAATTTCCTAATCATTATTGCTCCTGACGATTGCTTCCGCCGCTCGGATACACCGCATTCTGCAGCTCACCGAGGCTCATATTGCCGTTTTCATCCGTACGCTTCATTTTAAACAGCCAGTTGACGGGAAAATCCTCTGACAGCTGGCTGCCCTTTGCAATATAAACGTCACCGTTTTTCTGCTCAAGCAGATAATAAAAGCTGCCGTCTGTATTAAACGCCGTAAAAGCGTGTAAATTATCCCGACGGAGCTTCTGCGCCGATAAGCCGTCGATCCATACTCCGCCCGAAAACGATTTATCAAATTCTGATTTTTTAAGCCTTACTGATTGAAGTCCGTCGATTTTTTCCCATTCGGACGAGGCAGGCTCTTTTTTAAGCAATGAAAAACTGAAATTATCCACTTTGAATTGGGGGATATTATCATTCGTATAGTCGGACGAAGACTCAATATATGCTGCCTTTTCGGGCATATATTCAGCCAATGCCTCGCCCGCTTTGAAAACAATATAGGCTTTGTATTTTTTGTCATTCGCGCTCTTTAAATAAAAGGTTTTTTCAAGCCTGTATTGTACCCCGGGCTCAATATCATAATAAGCCGATAAATTATAAATTTCGGTTTTGCTGCCGCCGGGACTTATTATATTCGCCGCAGCGTCAAAGCCGGCAGCTTTTTTCTGCGTGCAGGCGGTGTCGCCGTCGGTTTTAAAAAGCTTGAATTCCTCGCCGAAATAAAGATCTTCTTTTCGTTTATTAGTCCATTTGACGCGGATAGATATATTATTTTTTTCGTATGTGCTTGAAACAAGCTTATAGCCAATGCCCTCGCACCCGTCTTCTACAATGCAATCCCGCACCACAAGACTGTCTGATCTGCTCGAGCCGGTTTTGGGGCTTGTAAGCAGGCAAACGGACGCAGCTATGCCCGCAATAACCGCCGCGGCGGCTAACCAAAAGGCGGGCTTTTTGTAATTAAGCACGCTTTTTACCCGACTTTTAACGCCCACCTCGCCGAATGCGGGGGGATAGGCGAAAAGCATATGCCGCCCCGCGCTGCAATTGAGCAGTGCCTCGGAATAATCCGCCCGTTTATCGGTGTTCAACAGGCCTATTGCCCTTTCATCGCAGGCAAACTCAATATCCCTGCAAAACAGTACATATGCAAGCCACATAAGCGGGTTAAACCAATGAACGCATAAAAGCAGAAACCCCAGCGGCTTCCATAAATAATCCCTGCGGGAAATATGCGCCTGCTCATGCAGAATTACACTCTCTGCGTTGCGCTCCGTTATGCCGAAGGGCAGATAAATTTTAGGCTTTATAATTCCGAAAACAAAAGGCGAGGAAATTTTTTCGCTTTGAAAAATATTATCGCGCCAAAGCACAGCCGTGCGCAACCCTTTTTTAAGCCTGAAAAAGCTTACTGCGGTGTATATAAGCAGCGCCGCTGCACCTATAAGCCAAGCTGCGGCGGCTATTGTTGTAATATCGGTAAAATGCCCGGCGGGTCTTGTAACGCCCTCAAAATAATGACCCTCCAAATAATTGTTTACCCCGTTATCAATCACGGTGATACCCGAGTTAAGGTTAGGTCTGGGAGAGTCCCACGCTTTGCTCACCGTCTCATTACTCGGTATAAGGCTGAAAATACTCTCAACCGAAAAGGGCATTATAAGCCGCAGCCCCACAATGCACCAAAGCAGCACGGTTATGCGCTTCGGTGCTTTTTTAAAGATCAAACGGAGAATCAGCACCGCAAGCAATACCCACGCGGCGGATATGCTCATATTAAGAACGGATACAAATAAATCACCCATTGCTTTCACCCTCCCTGAAACGGTCTATCATCTGCTGAACCTCATCGATTTCCCGCTCTGAAAGCCTGCGGTGCTTTGTAAATGCCGCTATAAACGCCGGCAAAGAGCCGCCGAAGGTTTTTTCCACCATTTCGTCTATTTCCGCCGCCTGTGCCTGCTCGCGGCTTACAAGGGACGAAACCACCGTGTTTTCGTTTTTCACAATGCCCCGCTCGGATAAGCGCTTTATAACGGTGTAGGTTGTGGTGGGCTTCCAGCCGAGCTTATCCCTGCAAAGCTTTACAAGCTCGCGGCTTTTAATCGGTTCGCATTCCCATAAAATAAGGCAAAAACGGTACTCGCTTTCAAAAATCTTTGGTGTGCTCATAATAAACGCTCCTTTCCGGCTCTAACGCATTAGAGCTCAATTTCAGTCTAACACATTAGAGCGAATTTGTCAAGACCTTTCCGCCGCCGTCATCCGGTGGCTGTGTTTTTGCAAATGCAAGTGAATTTTGTCGAAACAAAAAAAATAAATAAAGTTTATTAACGGTGCCTGCTGGTAATAATTTTTAATGAGAATTTCGGAGGTGCCGTTTATGTATAAAAATAAGGTTATTATATGCGGAGTCGATACCTCAAGGCTTCCGGTAATGAAGGAGTCAGAAAAGGAGGCTCTGCTGAAAAAGAGCGCGGCGGGAGACAGATCTGCCCGCGAGGAGCTGATAAACGGGAATTTGAGGCTGGTTTTAAGCGTCATACAGCGCTTTGCCGGACGCGGGGAAAATCCCGACGATCTGTTTCAGGTCGGCTGCATCGGGCTTATAAAATCGATAGATAATTTCGATGTAACGCAGAAGGTTCGCTTTTCAACCTATGCCGTGCCTATGATAATCGGGGAGATCAGGCGGTATCTGCGCGACAATAATTCCATACGCGTGAGCCGCTCGATAAAGGATACCGCCTACAAGGCAATGCAGGTCAAGGAGCGCCTTGCAAGCAAAAATCAAACCGAGCCTACCGTCGGTGAAATAGCGGCGGAGCTTCAGCTGCCGCAGGAGGAGGTCGTTATGGCGCTTGAAAGCATAGTGAGTCCCATATCGCTCTATGACCCGGTTTATTCCGACGGCGGCGACACGATATATGTGCTCGATCAGGTCGGGGACAATAACGATGACCGAAACTGGCTTGACGAAATTGCGCTTAAGGAATCCATTAAAAATCTTAATGAACGGGAAAAGCATATTTTATCCCTGCGGTTTATGCAGGGAAAGACCCAAATGGAGGTGTCCGAGGAAATCGGAATTTCACAGGCGCAGGTGTCACGGCTGGAAAAGGGCGCGCTGCGCCGAATTACCGAAAATTAAGTGAACCGCCCGTACCCCTTGCAATGCAGGGAGTACAGGCGGTTTTATTTTCGATTGCCTAAAAATAAATTTGTTTGATAACTGTTAAAATTTACACTACTCTCAAACTTGAGTCCAAACGGAGCAATACTGACGTTAGTTTGAGTACCATCTGAATTTACACTACTCTCAAACTACTGACCTCGATACCTTTATCACAACGATGTTTGAGTACCATCTGAATTTACACTACTCTCAAACAAATTCGGTCGCGGGCTTGTTAATAACTTCGTTTGAGTACCATCTGAATTTACACTACTCTCAAACCTCGGAGTGGTAATTATAGCTCGGGGTATAGTTTGAGTACCATCTGAATTTACACTACTCTCAAACCATACAGGCGTTGCAGCGCGCCCAGTCCTCGTTTGAGTACCATCTGAATTTACACTACTCTCAAACTACTCGCTCTGTATGGAATAGTTTTGATACGTTTGAGTACCATCTGAATTTACACTACTCTCAAACTGGCTGGTGTTAATTGATTGGAGGTGATTTGTTTGAGTACCATCTGAATTTACACTACTCTCAAACATACCTTGACAATAAGAATGCTCAACACGCAGTTTGAGTACCATCTGAATTTACACTACTCTCAAACACACTTACACGAAGTTAATCAAAGGAAGAAGTTTGAGTACCATCTGAATTTACACTACTCTCAAACAATAAGTGTAGAAGTCAATTCAAAAAAGCTGTTTGAGTACCATCTGAATTTACACTACTCTCAAACGGCGGCATTCGCCTTGTTACAAATGAAGCAGTTTGAGTACCATCTGAATTTACACTACTCTCAAACGGTTTCCGATTTGCCAAATCGCGCTTATCGGTTTGAGTACCATCTGAATTTACACTACTCTCAAACCAGCGTTCTAAATTTCAGCGCAATTTCAAGTTTGAGTACCATCTGAATTTACACTACTCTCAAACAATCCAATATTAGCGTATGGCAATCTTGCTAGTTTGAGTACCATCTGAATTTACACTACTCTCAAACAAGTTTTCTTTCTGATTTTAATGATAAACTGTTTGAGTACCATCTGAATTTACACTACTCTCAAACAAGTGTTATAAAATGCGCGTTTGTTTCTTTGTTTGAGTACCATCTGAATTTACACTACTCTCAAACTTTATCGTTCGTATTTGAAACGGGAAAACCGTTTGAGTACCATCTGAATTTACACTACTCTCAAACCGAAGAAGATTTTTATTTTCCGTTGCACCAGTTTGAGTACCATCTGAATTTACACTACTCTCAAACTCTTGATACCATTATCGGCAATCCTGCTTTGTTTGAGTACCATCTGAATTTACACTACTCTCAAACTTTGCAATAATGCTGGAAAACGGCGAGTATGTTTGAGTACCATCTGAATTTACACTACTCTCAAACACTATCAATGCAAGCCGTAATCTGCTCGTTGTTTGAGTACCATCTGAATTTACACTACTCTCAAACCACAGGCGAAACCGAAACATTAAAGCAGTAGTTTGAGTACCATCTGAATTTACACTACTCTCAAACACGAACGAACTGGTAAACAAAGAACGCGAGTTTGAGTACCATCTGAATTTACACTACTCTCAAACCTCAAATTTTAAGGGGAAAGCTCACCGCACTACAATACGGCGGAAAATTCAAACGGTCAGACAAGCGTTCGGAACATTTTTTAGTTAAAGAAAATTATTCCCGGCTTTGTCTGTGCAGCAACTGAATTATAGCATACTGCAATAAAAAAATCAACTATATTTCGCAAAGATCGTTATCGATTATTCTTACGGTCTCATTTTCGGCGGAAAATTCGCTTTTTCGGTTTTCTATAAGCAGCACCCTGATTTTTTTATAGCGCAGCAATTTGGCAAGCTCGGAAAATTCCCTGCCGTTAAGAGAAGCCTTAAGATTCAATATCACAAAAAGCTTTTTTCCGCAGTACAGACTTAAAAAGCTTAAATATTCCGCCGCTTTTTCGGGAAGGGAAAGCCCTTCGGTCTCTATGTGGAATCCGAGCAGCTTTATTATGCCGCCGAAGTCCGCAAGAGGCGTATAGCCGGCTTCAAAGCTTAAGGACGAAGCTATATCCGCGCCGACGGCATTTATTCTTCCGAGCAGCTCAGCGGAGCTTTCAGACAAAAGCCCCAATTCATCGGCAGCCGCCTGATTGACCCTGCTTTGAACAGTCCGCGATTCAAAGGGCAGCCGAAATATATCCGTAATTATTTCGGCCTCCTTTGAAAGATTAAGCACGGTATTGCCTTCAGCCAGCGTAAATCTTGACGAGCATGACTGCGACTGCAGCAGCAGATCCTCAATAAAGCTCCGATAAAAAACGGGGTTTTCGATCACAAGCGTCGCAACGCCGTTTTCGGTTATTTCGAGCGGCGCTTGCAGCTCATAGCAGGATAAAGTCATAGCTCTATAAACCTTTCGTCCGTATTTATAATATCGCCGCGGCTGTCTCCCAAAAGAAACTCCATTTTTTCAAACTGCTTTTCGGTGACGGTAAGCATCTGAATCAGGCCCTGCTCGGGCTTGTTTTTGCGAAGACCGTTGCCGACAGAGCTTAAAACGGTCTGATTCAGCACTATTTTGCAATATACCGATTCCTGCATCATCATAAATCCGCTTTTTATAAGATATTTTCGGAATTTAGTATATTCCCTTTTTTGCTGCGGCGTTTCCACGGGGAGGTCAAAAAATATCAGCATTCTCATAAATCTGTAGCTCATAATCAGGCAGCCTTATTTTTGAAATATCGTTTTCGCCGAGCGCGTCAAAAATACTCTTAACGAATATTTTTATTGCGTTCGTCATATACTGTGTTTTTCCGTCAATGATAATTTGTCGGTTCAGGGCCTGAACCAGCTTCATTTTTTCGGAATGCCCGAATTCCGAAAGCTCCGCCATTGTTACGGCGTAATCGATAAAGGGTCTGAACGGCTCCATAAGATCGCAGGCGAGATTGTAGTGATTGAACATGTTATCGTGGAATATTCCGAGCTGGGTGGAGTATCCGTTCGCAACGATCTCTCTCGCAAAAGCCGAAAGCAGAATGCCGTAGCCGTAATTTAAGGCGGCGTTTATGTTGTTATCGAGGCTGCGGGAAAATTCCATGCCGAAAAGCGAATTGAAATATACCTTTGCCGCATGCCCCTCGCGGTTTGTGGGATCTCCCGGCTCGATCCCGCTTATGTATTGCTCCAAAAGCGAAGCATTCCCCCGCCCGCATTTTTTAAGCACCGCCGCCTGCCCAGATATTTTTGCGCGAACAACCTCCGCCCACACAAGCTGCTTTGTGTATTCATTCCATTTTACCTGATTTCGGAGCTTAAGCGCGGTATCGTGACTGCCGTAAAGCGGCAGATACAGCCCTGTGGGGCAGCGCTTTTCATCGCAGAAAATAACATCTATTTTCCTTTTTGAAAGCTCGCAAAGCAGATACGCCGTAAGGGATACCGCGGTGGACTCTATAAGTAAAACCGAAATTTCCTCTATGTGAATTCTTTTGGCGCTTTCCGCGTTTCGCACAACCAGATAGTTCATTTTGTAATCAAGCTTTGAGTTGCTTGATATTACCACCGTTCTCCAGCTCATATTACTTAAGCAAATCAACGCGGCGGCTGTAAAGCCCGGTAACGGAGGAACAGATTGCAAAGGCGGAATGAACCTTTTTAAGCGAATTGTGCTCTCTTAGATTGCCGCAGTTTGCACCTTCTCCTATTGCCGAAAAATCAGATGTTTGACGGTCGCATTTAAAGAGCTTTAATATTTCAAGCAGCATTTTGCACTGCGCAACAAGCGGAAGCTCCGCAAAAGCTTCTTCCTTTGCCTTTAATTTTTTCAACTGACCATCATGCAACCTATTATACACCTGAGTCTCTAATTTTCGTAGGAAAAGCCGGTATAATTCCGTATTTTTCTCACTGCATATTTCGCTGTCGGGCGCGAGCCTGATTCCGTTCTCAGCCCTTTCGGCAGCGCTGCGGGCAATATATTTTGAAATTTCTTTTATGTACCTTTCATCTGCGGGAGAAACCGCAAGCTGATATTCATGCCTGCATAGCAAATAATTTTCGCTTTTGCCGCAAATGCCGAGTCTTTTTCCGTCAATTTCAACGGTTGCGTGGATGAGTAGGCGCGGATATATTATCTTCGGATCGCACAGCCCCAAAATCTCGGTACAGTAGGCAATCGGGTCTTTTTCATAAAGTGCCTTTTTATAAATATAAACCGGCTGAATCGACCTTACACGCGCCTTCTTTTCGGTATGCTCCGCAACGAAGAAGTAAGCTACCTTTACCTTGTTGTAGCCGCCGTATTTTTCAATCGGTTTTCCGCTCTTTGAGGGCAGCTGACCCTTGCCCGCAGGCATCAGCTGCAGATCGTAAAGCGCTCCCCTTGTTTCATGCGGCATTCTTGTGGCAAGGATATTGTTCTTCCGCATTACGGATTTCACGGCGGCAATAGATTTATCCTTATCCCACGCGCCGGGAACGCTGTATTCAAACACCTTGTTCAGGCTGTAATTCTCGTTCCGAATGTTTTTAAAGAAGGCGTCTGTGAATTTTGTATCGTAAACATTCCCGACAACAATGTTCAAATACGCGTCCTTCGCATGGTGCAGATCGTTTACATCCCTGCATTTTATCAGCTTGAATTCCTGCCTGAACTCCGATACATTGCCCGCCTTTGAATAAACGACTTTTGTCCCCGCGGCGCCGTACATGGTCTTAAATATTTCGGCAAGCGCCTTGGTGGATTGCCTGGTTTCCACAAGCTGCCGCGCTACAAAGGCGGAAAGTTCCTCCTCTGTCAGCGGTGTTCGGCGGGTAAGACGGTCGTATTTCTTTTGGCTTATATATCCCTTGTCCTTCAGCATTCGCCAGAACGGCTGCATATTTTTCTGCCAATCGGACTTTATCGGGTATTCGTTGCTCTTTTCCCTGTTACAGATTTTTTTCACGAGCACGCGGTTTTCGATGCTGTCGTCCTTGATTCGCGATTGCGGGAAAATATGATCGATATCGTAATCGCTGTCGAGCCTTTCAAGGCTTATCTTCTCGCCCGAATACATACATTTGCCGAACTGCGTATAGTAAAGATACAAAGCGTCCCGCCGCAAATCGCCTTCGTCCGCCGCCTCGATAGCCTTATACAGCTCGGGATATTCATCCCTGCATGCCTTATAAAGCCCCAAAAGCCTTTCCCTGCGCGAAACCGTTGCTTTTTTGGCATTATCGCCTTCGCGATCTCTCGCAACCTCGATCATTATTTTTTTCGGTGCGGATTTTTTGATATCGGTTATTTCATCGACTATTTTCACGGTCTGCAGCAGGCTGCGCTTTACCGCGGGCGAAATATACATATCCTCAATCATTTCCCTCAAGGATTCCCGCTCCCCGCATTTTTCCTTTAGGTGAGCCTCGGCGTTTTCGGCAAACTTGAAGCTGTTGCTCAAAAGCTGCATCAAATTGTTATCGGTGCTCCTCAGCATATCCATAATACTGCGCGCCTCGCCGTTTTCATCGGGTGAGTATATCTCTGTAAGCAGGGTTTTTGAAAGACTGCCCCAGCCGCTGAAGCTTAATCGGCATACGGCGGCTGTCTGCCGCTCGTCAAGGCTTGGACAATTCCTTTTAAGCCATCCCTTCAAAAGCTTTTTATCATCCCCGAATATCGTGACGGCACGGATGATATTTTCAGCCGTTTCGTAATTTTCCTCAACGCTCATTATTTTTGAAAGGCTGTGATACGATTTAAGCCGTGATTTTAAAATATCGGCGACTCCGGATATCTCGTCCTCCGGCTTAATATAGCATTTTTTAAGCAAAAAGCCCTTAATTAATTTAGCCGTGACCTTTGAATTCGATTTGAGGAACAGCTCATCGAAAATTTCTTTTTTAATTTCGGGGGATATTTTTTCGCCGTTGACCTTCAGGGGATTTATTTCGTTCCATACGCAATACTCGCTGAACAGAAGCGATTCCTTCGGAAGCACCTCCTCTCCGGTATAGCCGCACTTGCTTATAAGGTTTATTATAAAGCCCTCGGAGCTTTTTTCGGTATCCACAACACGGTTAAAATTCCACGGGTATATTTTTTCGTCCGTCCTTACGACCCACGAATGCGCAGCATTTTTATTCAGCGGCCCGACATAATACGGTATTCTGAACGAGAAAACCGATATGATCTTCTCCTTTACCGATACCCCGTTTTCATCGGTCTGCTTAAGAAGCTCCAAATAATTTTCCGCGTTATCCAGTATCTTTTTAAGCTCCTTTAAGTGTAGCTGATACGGAATCACGCCGTTATCGGCGCCCTTAAGCTTTGAAAGCAGCGTATTGTTATCTAACTTTGCGTATATATCGGCAAATTCGGAATCGTTTTTCAGCTCCGGCAGCGTTTTTTTAATATACTTGCAAAAATCCTCCTGTTTGCAGGAATAATCGCCCGATTCAAGTGTTTTTCCGCTGTAGGCGGCAAAATTGTTGAGCTTATCTTTTTTATCGCAGAAGATCTCCCTGTATTTATCGGGCGCATTTTTACGGACATATTCTTTAAGCCTTTTTAAATCGCGCTTATTCGTTTCATACCGCTCAACCTTAGCTTCGCAAATATATTGATGCCCGCCGAGCATTTGAGCCAGCTTGCCCGAATCGAATATTTCCTTCAGCATTCGCAAAAGCTCTGTGCTTTCTTCGCCGAGTAACGCCGCGGTTTCGCCCAATGCTTCGTCAAGGTCTTCGTTTAACGAAAATTTCCCGGAGTCCTTAAGCTCTTCGTCGAAAAACAGTTTGGAGAGGTTTATTGCAGCACCCGACAGCGAATCGATCGCAAGCGCAAAATCAATATCGTCCGATTCGCCCTCAATCGTAACACCGTCTCTCAACAGTTTTTTCTTTGCATTGATTCCCAAATTGCCGCTGCTTAGGACTGAAACAAATTTTTCCTTGTCGGCAAAGCCGAGCTTCACACCGTAAGCTTCAAAAACACGGTCGGTAAACTCATCCAGCATAATATCGACAGTCTTGTATTCGTCCGACAGCTCCATATCAAAAAGGAAATGCCCGCGGCTTTTTATTATATGATGAAGCGCAAGGAATACCAAGCGTATATCATGCGGCTTATCGGATTCGATAAGCTCATTCCGCAAATGATACGCCGTCGGGTAATCCTTGTAATAGTCCTTATCGGTATAATCGCTGTCGTTGAAGATCGGAAAATCCGCACGGTGCGTTTTATCTTCGTTTAAAAGCGAGCTTTCCTTTAAACGGATGAAAAACGAAGGATCTGTTTTGCTTATTTCCTCATCGAACAAAAGCTCCAGCCATTCAAGCCTCTGCTTTCGGCGTTTGTTAAGCCGCCGCGCGATTCTGTACTGCCGCCTTTCCGCCGCGGGATTCGCCTTCTCAAAAAGGCGCGCTCCCCACATGGCGTTGCCCCGAAACTTTAAAATATTGTACTCGGTATCGGTTACTGCCCAGCCGACAGAGTTTGTCCCCACATCGAGTCCGATATAATAATCGGATACCTTTTCACGATTGCCGCTGATTTTCATATAATCTCCCCCTGAAAAATATTAAAAAATTTATTTTTAAATTATTGACATTTCTCTTTTCCGGTGTATAATAAAGATGTTCGGACCATCCGAATTTACACTACAAGTTCAAATAAGCTTTCAGCGAAAACATCGTTTCGACGAATTCACAGTGTGTGAGCGAGGCTCTGCCGTAAGGCGGAGCCTTTGTTTTTTGTTTTGTCCGATTTAATTATAACTTATTTATCGCGGTTATTCAACATTTTTTAGATTTAATAACAATTATTGCAAATACAATTCATTCTTCCCGTAAGGCCGTGCCGAATTCGGAATCGGATATTGACTCGCGCGGAGATAGGCGCCATAATAAAGAAACGGATGTAGCGCAATGCATGTTGCTTTAACAAAGCGCAGTTAAGGAGCATGAAAAAATGCCGAGGGCATTTATGTTCACAAAAGAAGAAATTATTTCGGCGGCAGTGAAATTAACGCGGGAAATGCTGCGTGATCCGCTCGTGGCTTTGTTCGGGCTTGGCTTTCCGCAGCGGTTTTCCTGCGGCAGATGAAAAAATGATTCCTCACCATCCCTTCGCCGCTTTTCGGCATGAGACAAATCTGTCAATTCAAAAAAATCGGGCAATCATTTACTATCAACATAATAATTATTTAAAATCAGCCTGTTGCTGTCGGGGAAAACGATAACAACAGGCTTTTTCTTTAGTTGTTCCGCATTAAATTTAAGTCTCATAAGGTATAGATTTTGAGACGATTAAATTTTTTTCCCATTTTAACACAA
>ERZ857840.3331-NODE-3331-length-13766-cov-12.330173_pt1 | contig 13766 bp, 8 predicted proteins | sample MGYA00519760_ERZ857840 | MGnify/ENA primary metagenome ERZ857840 (study PRJEB31778, sample SAMEA3449371) | human gut metagenome | biome: human gut; feature: human-associated habitat; material: faeces | place: United Kingdom | collected 2010/2012 ... | reverse complement strand
CATTTGTGGTGCCGTTGCCCACAGCCGTCAGGCAGCCCTCAGGGCTGACGGTAATGACACTCTCATCCTCGGAGCGATATTCCAGGGTATCCGTGGTATCCTCCGGAGAGACGACCACATGCAGCAGATACAGCTGCCCCGCCTCCGTCAGATCCGCCACGCCGCTGGGCATTGCCAGACCGGTGCAGGGCACGGTGGGGGCTTCCGTCTCCGTGGCCTCGGTGGTGGCAACGGTCTCCGCCGCCACAGTGGGGACTGTAGTGGGATTGGCATCCGCCTTTTTGCCGGGGATCAGGAACTTGAACGCCAGGAACACCGTAGCGCACAGCACCAAAGCGATAAAAATCACCAGCACTACAATAAGCCCCGTATTGCTCTTCTGGGGCTCCTCATATTCCGGAGCGGACGCATAATAGTCGTCATCATCCTCGGCGCTGACAGCGGCATTCTTTTCCGTATTGACGGCATCAAAGTCAAAGACCCGCCTGCCATTCTTTTTTTCGCCGCCATCCAGATCTCTGGTCAGCTCGTCCAGGTCGAAGTTCTCCAGCTCTGCGGGATCCACCGCAGGCCCGGCATTGCTTCCGTCCGGACGCCAGCCGCATATGGGGCAGCAGGGAGCGGTATCCTGAAAAGCGGTACCGCAGACTTCACAGGTAATACGATTCATGGGAAAGCCTCTTGCCTGTGCAGCTGCCTGCAATTTTTGCAGAAGTTGCAAGCGTTCTGGTGTCAGTTGCTTTTCATTCAAAAAGCGTCCCTCAGATATAATTTCTCTATTATCGTCAAATTATACCACTTTTCTTTTCAGAAAACAAGCAGGAAAGCTGTTGATTTTTTTGTTATTTTATTTTATGATATGGGAGTTAAGGAGGCGAAAGAAATGTCTGAATCCAATCTCGCGTCCCCGCTTCTGGATGGCTTTGTGCTGGGTTCGCCCATGAGCAGCCGTCCCGGTGTGTGCTGCTGCCCCGCCATGAAGCAGGGATCCGATCAAAAATACATCGTAAAGATCCTGTCCGTCCCCGCGTCCCAAACCCAGCTGGACGCACTGCTGGTAACAGGCGCCTACAAAGATCCTGCCGCCGCTCTGGACTACTATCGTCAGATGGCCGATGATTCCGCCGCGGAGGCGGAGTTCCTGCAGAGCATGGCCAAGCTGGATGGGTTCCAGAGCTATGAGGGCTGGCAGGTGACGCCCATGAAGAAAAACCGGCTGGGGTATCATGTGTATCTGGTCAGCCGTTACGGCCGCACTCTGGAAAAAGTCCTGCGCCGCACCGCCGTGACCCACGCCCAGGCTGTAAATCTGGGGCTGGACCTGTGCGCCGCCCTGTCCCTGTGCCGCCGGGCGGGTCACCTCTATGTGGATCTAAAGCCCACCAATATCATGCTGGACGAGGCCGGGCACTTCAATATCGCGGACCTGGGCTTCGTATCCCTCAAGTTTCTGGACTACACCTCCATGCCGGAGAAATACTTAAGCCCTTACTGCGCGCCGGAAGCCCGGGACCCCATGGCTACTCTGAACATGACCATGGACACCTACGCCCTGGGCATGATCCTCTACCGGATCTACAACGGCGGCATACTGCCGGACATCCCCGAAGACCCCGCCCGGCCCTTTGAGGCTCCCCGGTATGCCGATGAGGAGATGACCGCCATCATCCTGCGCGCCCTGTCCCCCGCCAGGGAGGACCGCTGGCAGGATCCTGCGGATATGGGTCAGGCCCTTGCCGCCTACCAGCAGTCCGCCGCGCCGGAGGATACGCCCATCGCGCCTCCCGCCCCGGAACCCGAAACGGCGCCGGAATCGGAGCCCATTTCGGAAGAGGACGCTTCCCGGATGGACGCGGCCGCCGCGCCGGAAATGGAAGAAGCCCCGGAGGCAACGCCCATTCCCGAAGCATCTCCCGTGGAGGAAGCCCCGCCCGCAGAGCCGCTTGCTGAGGAAGCCGTGACCGTTACCGACTCCACGATCCGCATGAATTTCCAGGATACTGCCGCCCAGGCCCCCAGTCAGGCTGTGCTGGATCAGGGCACCGTACGCTTCTCCCCCGGCGCCGTAGCCGCCGCGGAAAAGCCTCAGCAGGAGGACGACGTGGTCTTCCCCGTCATTTCCACGGAAAGCCAGGAGGATTTCGACCTGGACAGCGAGCTGGACGCCGTAAAGGACCTGCTGAAGACCCCGAAATATCCGGAAATGCGTCCCAGACCCGTCCGTAAGCCCGTAATGCAGAACATCACCCCTGTGGATGTGGAAAAGAACCGCCGTGGCAAGGCCCCTCTGGTGATTGCGCTGATACTGGTCCTGCTGCTGGCGGCGGGCACCTTCTCCTATTGGTTCTACAATAACTATTACCTGGTCAGCGTCAGCGGCATTTCCGTTACCGGAAGCCAGAGCGAGCTGACGGTGACCCTGAACACCCAAATTGCGGACAGTCTGCTGACCGTCTCCTGCACCGATGCCTACGGCAATGCCCAGACCGCCCAGGTCTCCGGCAAGACCGCTGTGTTCACAGGTCTGAGTCCCAACGCGCTGTATAACATTCAGGTCCATGTCAGCGGCCTGCACAAGCTCACCGGCCAGGTTTCCGATGTGTTCACCACCGAGAGCCAGACGGAAGTCGTCAGCATGACCGCCGTTCTGGGTGCTGACGAGGGCAGCGCTCTGGTGAGCCTGACCGTCAGCGGCCACGACCCTGAGGAATGGGTGCTCTCCGCCTCCTGTGAAGGCGAGGACAACGTCATGCAGAACTTCACCGGTCACTCCGTAACCATCAAGGGCCTGCATGTGGGCAAGGAGTACACCCTCCGGCTCACCGCCGCCGACGGCACCCAGCTGACCGGCCAGACCTCCATCAAATACACAGTACTGAGTCTGGTCTCTGCCAGCAATCTGGACGTGATCTCCCGTCTGGACGGCGACCTGACCGTTGGCTGGGATGCCCCGGATACCCCTGTAGAGAGCTGGACCGTCCGCTGCTATAGCGACGACTATGACGAGACTCAGACCGTTACCGGCACCATCGCCATCTTCCAGGGTACCAACGACGACAAGGCCTACACCGTAGAGGTCACCCCCGCGGGCATGACCCAGCCTACCCGCCTGAACATCTCCGCCAACCCCATTACCGTCACCGCCTTCCACTTTGAAGAAAACGAAGAGGGCGGTCTGGATGTCAGCTGGGACTTTGACGGCAAGTCCCCCGAGGGCGGCTGGCTGCTGATGTACACCATGAACAACTCCGATGCCTCCAGCGTAATCAAATGCACCGAGGCCAAGGGCACCATCACGCCCCTGATCCCGGAGACCACCTACAATGTGACCTTGCAGCTGACCACCGATACCTCCCTTTTCGGTGCTTCCAAAAGCTACACCACCGCTGCGGCGGAGACCTTCTCCACCCAGGGGCTCTCCGCGGACAAGATCCAGTCCAGGCTGCTGAAGACCCCGGATAACGCCAACTGGCTGGCCGACAATGTGAAGGACGAGGACTGCACCACCACCTTTACCTCCGGCGACAAGATTTCCATGATCCTGGATGCAACCGTTAAATTCTATGTAGACCACGAGGACATCAACGTCATGTACGTCTACCGGGATTCCGACGGCAACCCCCTGCCCAGCCTTATCTCCGAAGAAACCATCGACTGGTACGATCTGTTCTATGACGGCAAATACCAGCTGGGCGAGCTGGATCTCCCCAAGGCACCCACCCAGTCCGGCGATTACACCATCACCGTCTACTTCAACGGCTCCCCCGTCGCAAACAACAGCTTCACCATTTCCTGAGGATGTCCCAGGGATGCCCTGTTTTCGGGATTCCCCCTGAGGACTTGTCCACTCAATTCTTAGAGGAGGCCCGAACAGCTGTTCTGGCATCCAATGCAGTACCCGTATCCGTGGCAAGGCGTGCCTTTTTTCGCAAAGCCCCCCGGAGGTTCCGGGTACTGCATTTTTGCGAAGCATACAAAAAGGCTCTGCGGACCTTGCTGCAAGGGTCGGCAGAGCCTTTTCGCTTTTTTGTTGACTGCGCGCTTTCCAGTGCGTCAGCACATACGCAATGTTAAATAAGCGAAACGCAACGGAAGCGGCATCCAAAAAAATGGAAGCATACCCCGATATAGCTTTTACGGTTTTTCAAAGATAACGTGGCCTTACCAGGAATTTCCGTCGGGCAAAACCTCCAGCGACGGATCCAGAGGTTCTTCCCGGAAGACGGTGCGCATATACTGATTGACCTGGTCCCGGATGCCCTGCTTGCCCATGTTCCGGGGGTCGCAGAGGTCGTGGCAGACCCAGATCAGATGGATGCCCAGCTGGCGGGCTTTTTCCTCAAACTGGCCGTGCAGACCCGTCAGGGATTTGCAGCTCATGTGTTCCCAGAGAATGACCGTATCGGCGTTGAACTCCTGGCAGTACTCCCAGAGTTGATCCAGCAGGACTTTATAGCCGCCGTGGGTACGGTTGCGCATGATCATGTTCTCGGTCAGCCAGGCCATGTCGTAATACGCCTGCTCGCGGTTTTCGGGCGTGTCCTCCGTGACGAGTTCGCGCGTTGAGACCATGGAGAGCATATCCGTCAGCGGCACGATGCCCCAGCAGTTGAGCAGCCAGACGAGGAAGTCCATATAAAAGTGCGATTGCACGCCCCAGACGATGGCGCGGTGGCGGTACGCATTGGCGGCGCGCTTGCGCTTGCTGTAGGCGCGCTCGGCAAGCTCGGTGATCTTGCGGTCGGCCTCGCGGAACGCGGGGACCTTGCCGCAGATGGCCATGTAGTTCGTTTCGGTATACAGCGCGAGGTTGGAGCCAAAGACCTGCGGGTAGTCGGTCTTGTTCATCTCGAGCCACTCGAGGCGGCACTTGGTGGCATAGTTCACGCGCTCGGCGCACTCGAAGTACGCCTTCCAGTCCCACTTCTCGCCGGTGTGCTCTTCGATAAAGGCAATGGCGTTGCGCACCTCCTGCGCGGCATACTCCTGCACGTCGTCCTCGCGGTGGCGCAGGGGCGCTGCAAGCTGGAACACCGGGATGCCGTCCTCGAGCTCGAGGCGCTTGGAGATGACACCGTTGCCGAGCAGAGAACCGTCGCAGGTCGTATTGCACTGCACGGCGCAGGCGCCGAGCACGGGCGCGTCGTCGTCGATGGACACGCCGGCCTCGGCCTCCGGCATCGGGCAGACGTCGCCGGCAAGACCGTATTCCTGCGCAACATCGATGTAATGCTCAGCCGCGTGCTGATTGAGCAGCACGGAGACGTAGGTGGACGGCGTCTCGCGGCTCAGGCACTTGAGCGTCGGGAAGCCCATCATGACGGCAGTCATCTCGTTTTCATCCACGAGCACGACCTTGTCGGAAAACTTCTTATCGTTGCCGATGCGGCGGTCGCCGCGGAAGAGGCTGTCGAGCAGCTTTGCCACATCCTCAATGACGAGGTCCTGCTCCAGGTGGCAGATACGCAGATATTCATCGCGCAGACCCTGCGTGTGGCGGTCGACCATCATGGGCACGGCCAGATAGTTGGCCATCCAGCGATAGCGGAACATGGCCTTGATGTTGCGCGGCTTGACGATGAACTTCGCAAGGATGGTCATGATGTGCAGCCAGCGGCTGTAATCATAGAGCGTGTCCTTGACACCGCGCCACTCGCGGCGGTTGCGTACCTTGCCCTCGGTATAAAACTTGCCGAAATTTTCGCAGCCGATTCTCTTGTTGGACATCACTGTTTCCCCCCTTGAATCTTCTTGATCTCCATGCTTTCCACGAATGCCTGCACACGGGTGCGCATCTGGCCGGAGGAAGCGATGTTATACGGACGGTCAACAGACAGCACCGGATAGCCGTAGTCATCGTTGAGGATGTGCGAGCCGAGCATGCGCTCATACGCCCATGGATCGCAGAACTTGATCTGCTCGTAAATGATGCCGTCGGCCTCGTACTCCTTGGCGAGCTGATTGACGTATTCGCGGCGGCCGATCATCTTGGGCATGTTCATATAGCGCGGGCACTGGGCGCGGTTCATGTACTGGCGGCAGATCTGGGTCAGTGCGTCCTCATCGTCCGTCAGCACGATCGGGTCGCGGCCCGGGAACGAGCCGTAGCAGAAGCGGTCGGCGCAGACGTACGCGCCGGTCTCCTCGACGAGCTTGATGAAATCGATGTCATCGACCTCAGAGCCGACGACGACCACACGCGCGCGGTACGGATTCTTCTTGTCCGGGCGGCGGGTCTTGAGCTCCTTGAGCATCTCCTCGAGTTTGTCGATGAGCAGATACTTCGGCGCGACATAGGTCGCAAGCGTGATGACGTGGAATTCGTAGCCCGTGATGCGCGGGTCGGGGCCCTTGCGGTACTCGCCGATGGCGCGGATGAGCTCGCACACGCGGTTGTGCTCGGCGACAGACTTGCGGATGGCCTCATCCGAGACGTCGATGCCATAGACATCGTGCAGCGGCGTGAGGATATGGTTGCGGCACTGCAGGACGTACAGGTTCAGGCCGTTGTCGTCCGCCTTCATCGGGATCTCCATGTACTCGAAGAAGAACTTCGGCTTGTCCTTGCCCATGGTCTTGAGCAGCTCCATGTTCTCCACGGCGCGGTTCATCATCGAGCAGCCGTCCGGCGTAATCATGCAGTCGGCGAAGTTGTAGCCGCCTTCAATGGCGCGCTCGAGCAGCGCGCGGCTGTACTCGCACAGGAAGCTGGTCATATAATATGTGGCCATTTCCATAGAGCCGGTGCGCGGCGCGCGCAGGCGCGTTGAGAACGAGCCGGGCAGGTTCAGCAGCGGCTCAGGCGTGTTTTCGCAGGCATAGGCAACGCAGATCTTCCCCTCGTTCTGCGCCTGAGCGATCAGGTCATTGTGCGCTTCCTGCAAAAGGTTTTCGAAGTACAAAAGATGTTTCAGGTCTTTCATGGTTCACTCCCTCTTCGTTCGTGTTTCTATGTTTCTATCAAAAGCGGCTGCGCGACCGCTTCTGTCTCTTTTGCTGCCCATAGGCAGGGAGACGTGCCGGAATCAGCGCGCCTCGATCTGTTTGATATTGATCTCATTGCCCTGCTGCAGCCAGGTGTTGCCGCTGCCGCAGTGCGGGCAGGTCTTGCCGTATTGTACGGTCGGGTAAGTGGTCTTACAGTCGTCGCACCAGGTGACGGCCGGAATGATCTCATACAGAAATTTCGTGCCCTGAATGATCGGCTCCTTCTTGGTATACCAGTTCCAGCAGTCCTCGAGATATTCCGGCACAATACCGGAGACCTCACCGAATTCGAGCGTGACCGACTCGATCTCGGTGAGGTTGTTTTCCTTGGCAATCTCCTGCACCTGCTTGACAACATAAGTAACGATACTCAGCTCGTGCATGGGGGCTCCTTTCAAGCAGGCGGGCACAGCGGGAAGGGTTCTGTGCCCGCCTCATAATGATGGATTACTTTTTCTTTTCCGCCAGAGACTTCTTGATGATCTTCACCTGACGCTTGGCAGCGTAGGGGCCGATGGCCTTGAACTTGTCCTCGGCCGGGATCATCTTGCTGTTTTGCGGACGCACGCGCTTGAGGTGGATCGCGTCGAATTCGCACTTGGTCGTGCAGATGCCGCAGCCGATGCACTTATTCGGATCGACGACGCTGCGGCCGCAGCTCAGGCAGCGGGACGCCTCGGAGCGGATCTGCTCTTCGGTGAACGTCACGCGGTCGTCCTGCATGGTGCGCACCTTCTTGCTGTCGATGGCAACGGCGGCACGTGCGGGCTTTTTGATCTTCTCGGTCGGCAGAACGATATCGTCCTTGTTGAGTTCCTTGAACTCGCGCGTATTGCGGTGGAGCGTCAGGGTCTGGCCCTTGTTGACGAAGCGGTGGATGGACACCGCGCCCTCGCGGCCGGTCGCGATCGCATCGATCGTATACTTCGGGCCGGTAGCGCAGTCGCCGCCGACGAAGATGTCGGGCTCGTCAGACTGGAACGTCACGGCGTCGTGCGCGATCAGGCGGCCGTCGGCCGTCTCTGCCGCGGTGCCGGCCAGCACATCGCCGTAGACCGAGCGCTGGCCGATGGCGACCAGAACGTTGGAGCACGGGACGGTGATGGTCTCATTTTCGTCATAGACCGGGGCGAACTTACCGCTCGCGTCGCGGACGGACACGCAGCGCATGAGCTCGATGCCGGTGACCTTGCCGCCCTCGCCGAGGATGGCCTTCGGCGCCCAGGAGTTGTTGATGACGACGCCGTCGGCGATGCCGGCGTTCTTCTCGTCCGGAACGGTGGGCATCTCTTCGTCCTTCTCGAGGCAGTACATGTTCACGCTGCCCTTGGTCAGACGCAGGGCCGCGCGCGCCACGTCGATGGCCGCGTTGCCGCCGCCGATGACGACCACGTCGCCCGTGAGCTTCTTAAGCTTGCCGGCGTTGACTTCACGCAGGAAGTCGAGGCCGCTCTTGACACCGGTGAGATCCTCGCCGGCGATGTTGAGCTTCGACGCCTGCTGCAGGCCGACCGCGACGTAGAACGCCTGGTAGCCTTCCTCGCGCAGCTGCTGGATGGTGATGTCCTTGCCGACCTCGACGCAGCACTTAAACTCCACGCCCATCTCGCGCAGCACGTCGATCTCGGACTTGACGACATCCTTACCGATGCGGAAGCTCGGGATGCCGTTGACGAGCATGCCGCCGGGCACAGCTTCCTTCTCGAACACGACCGGGCTGTAGCCCTCGATAGCCAGGAAGTAGGCGCAGGACATGCCGGCCGGGCCGCCGCCGATGATGGCGATCTTCTGATCAAACTTCTCGTGCGTGCAGGAATTCATGGGCGGCACGTAGCGGTGCTCGGCCTTCATGTCCTGCTCGGCGATGAACTTTTTGATCTCGTCGATGGCCAGCGGCTCGTCGACGGTGCCGCGGGTGCAGGCATCCTCGCAGTACTTTCTGCAGATGCTGCCGCAGACGGCCGGGAACGGGTTGTCCTTCTTGATGAGCTTGAGCGCGTCGGCATAGCGGCCGTCGCCCGCCATCTTGATGTAGCCCTGGATGGCGATGTGCGCCGGGCAGGCAGCCTTGCAGGGCGCCGTGCCGGTCGGCCAGGTCTGGATGCAGCCGTTCTCGTTGCGGTAATTCTTATTCCAGTGATCCTCGCCCCACTTGGTGTCGTCCGGCAGCTCATGGCGCGGATACTGGATGGGGCTTTCCTTGGTGCAGAGCTTCTGGCCGAGGCGGACAGCGCCGGCCGGGCAGGTCTCGACGCACTTGCCGCAGGCCACGCACTTCTCGGGGTCGCTCTCGGCCACGTAGGCGGAGGCGGACAGGTTCGGCGTGTTGAACAGCTGCGAGGTGCGCAGCGCATTGCAGACGCCGACGGCACAGTTGCAGATGCCGAAGATCTTGTTTTCGCCGTCGATATTCGTGATCTGGTGGACATAGCCGCGATCCTCTGCCTTCTGGAGGATCTCCATCGCCTCTTCATAGGTGATGTCATGGCCATGGTTCGTCTCGCGGCAGTAGTCGGCAAAATCACCGACGCCGATGCACCACTCGCCTTCCACGTCGCCGGAACCCTCGCCGCGGATGCGCTGCTGCTTGCGGCAGGAGCACACGCTCACGCCGATATGCCCCTCATACTTCTTCAGCCAGTGGGACAGGTGCTCAATCGGCAAAGACTTGCTCTCGGCCGGGATCGCCTTTTCGACCGGGATGACGTGCATGCCGATTCCGGCGCCTCCGGGCGGCACCATTTCAGTAATACCCGCCAGCGGCAGATAGGCCATGCGTTCAAAGAAATCGGCCGTCTCCGGGAACATGTCCGACTGCTCGGGATTGATCATCATGATCTCGGCGCTGCCGGGAACGAACATGTCCAGCACCCAGCGCTTTTCATGGTTCGGATTCTTGCCGTCGAGATTCTCCCAATGGAACTCGACCAGACCGCTCTCGCTGATAGCCTGCATCGCTTTTTCCAGATAGGCTCTGTCAAACTGCGGGTTCTTCTTTGCGAGCTGCTCGATCGTGAGCGGCACACGCTTTTTCATGGTCAGCGCGATATCGAGGATATCGTCCGCCATCTTCTCGTCATACTTCACCGCCGTGAACTTGAGGGCGGAGTTGATGCCGAGATACTCCGGAGAATCCGGCGTGATCTTATCCTTTCCCAACAACACCGTCGCGCGATCCGTGATTACTTTTCCGAGCTTTGCAATTTTCTCGTCTTTTGTCATGTTATCGCTTCCTTCTTCTTTAGATTGCAGTCAAACGACATCCGGCCGTTCCGACACAAGAACGGATTCGGATGCAGCTATGTTAATTAATTAACCCTGCAATGTCAAGGAGTCCGGAGCGTTTTTGAAACAAGTCACAAAAAATCTGCAAAGAAATTGCGAATAGATTTTATTGTGTGTTGAAACGCGGAGACAAATGCCGTATAATGTTTGAAATACAAGAACATTTTTCGCCTGGAGTGTTATGGATGCAAGATTCTGCCCGAAAGTTCAAAGAGGAAGTCGCGGAAGCCGCGATCTCCCTATTCAAGCGCAACGGATACAACAACGTGACCGTAAACGAGATCTGCAAGGAATGCGGCATCTCCCGCTCCGTGTTCTACTCCTCGTTCAACGGCAAGCGCAGCATTCTGGAATACATGGTGGAAAAACCGCAGCACAACGATGATGCGAGCTTTATGAAATTTGCGCACGCAGACAATGACTTCGAGCGCATCTGGCAGCTGTTTGACCGCTTCATTGCCATCGCCTACGACTTCGGCCCCGAGCTCACGAGCACGCTGTTCATCATGCAGTTCGAATCCCCCGAGGGGATCCGCGCAGCTGTGCACGCGCTCGATGATCTGTTTGCAACTCTGGCCACAAACTGCGCCAAATCAGGCATTATCGACTCCAAAGAGCCGCCGGATCTGCTGTCGCGCATCGCAACGGATCTGATCTGCCACGAGCTGTACGTCTGGTCCAGCCAGAAAGGAAACTTCTCGCTGCGCGCACGCGCGCGGCAGTACGCCGAGATCGCCTACCACGTCAAGCCGGAGTATCGCATGCCGGCCGAGCAGCGCGACGCACTGTGACTGCACGGCTCCCCCGTCAAGAACGCCTGCACAGCTGCTCTTGGCTTTGGACAAAACAGAATCTGCGCATATCCTTCTGCGCAAAAAGCCAGCGGCAAGGCATTTGTTCCAGCCGCTGGTTTTTTCATTTGTATCAATCATAAACGTGCAGACAAACCGATTGCCGCAAAATTCAAAGCTGCGCTCCAAAAGCGCCGTCCGATCACGTTAAATAATTCACGAGATCATTATAGCAGAAGCAAATACACAACGCAAGTACTGTTTTCTCACACGCATGGACTTTTCAGAGGCTTTTTGCGGCGCCAAAACAGCTGCCGGAATCCCTTTAAGATCCGGCAGCTGTTACATGAAGTATGATATTGGGCTATGAGGTCATTCCCACTCGACGAAGACTAAACAATTTCGCTTATGTACTTTTGCTTTTTGTTTGTCTCACTATTTTGATTTTACGATTTATCTGTATTATCCTGTGCTAAAACGCCCTTGTTATCATTTTGTTATCGAGGTTGATAACAAGAATAATTTCACCGTGGATAATATGGAAACGGTACGCTGATATTATAGCATATATTTGTTCTTGTTGCAACAGTGATTTTTAAATTCACGCACAGTTTTCAAAATTTTGTGCGTGAATTTTTATTGCAACAATTCTTTTTTCGTGTTATAATAAATCCAAACACACATATACTCTTTGTGTGCTCGAATTTTATAATGAAAGAAGGTGAATGAGTGGACATCCGAAAGCAAGTAAAAGAGGTTATCATCAATAACGGCGGAATTGCAAAATCTGCTGATTTTGTCGCTGCCGGAATTAGGGCGGCAGATGTTGTAAATCTCTGCAACGCCGGAATACTTTCCCGTGTGCGACACGGTTATTATGAGATTACGGAAAAGAGTGAGGTTTCCGAGGAACAGCTTCTTGCAACCCTCGTTCCGAAAGGAATCGTTTGCGTTGAGTCGGCTCTTTTTCATTACGGCTACAGCGATTTTGCTCCACGCAAGTGGTCGATAGCAGTCCCTCGTTCTATGTCAAGGACGAAACTTAATGTGGATGTTCTCGCTCTGCAACCTTACTATGTGCAAGCAGAACTGTACGATTTGGGTAAAACCACAGATAATTTCAATGGGGTTGTCCTTCCCGTATATGACCGAGAGCGTACCATTTGCGACTGTTTTAAATACCGTGCAAAACTTGACAATGAGATTTTTAATAAAGCGCTCAATGCTTATGCAAATGATACAGAGAAAAACCTGAGCAACCTTTCTGCATACGCAAAAAAGCTGCGTGTATATAAAAAAGTTACCGAACTGATGGAGGTATTGCTAAATGGCTGATATAGCGGCATCCGTGCTTGCACGACTGAAAAATAAGGCTCAGATAAGTGGCAGAAGCTATCAGCTTTGTCTGCAGCTCTTTTGCCAAGAGGAATTTCTGCGCCGTTTGGAAAAATCAAAATATTCAGATAATCTTGTGCTGAAAGGCGGCTTGTTTATCTATACTCTCACCGATTTTGACAGCCGAGTAACGGTTGATGTTGATTTTTTGCTCAGACAAATGCCAAATACGCCAGAGCAGTTAAAAGCCGTGTTGGAGGAAATTATCGCTACACCCACCGGCAATGACTTTATCACTTTTGAGATTAAAGATGTTGCACCTATCGCCGTTGCGAAAAAATATGCTGGAATCGGTGCATCGGTAGTTGCTTGTATTAAAAACACCAGAACACCGTTCAGTATTGATTTCGGCGTAGGTGATGTCATCGTGCCGAAACAAGAAAAGAGAAAAATTCCTACACAGCTTTCCGACTTTGACGCTCCGACGGTAAATACATACTCCCTTGAAACAACCATTGCCGAGAAAATAGATGCAATCCTCAGTCTAATGGAATTTTCAAGCCGAATGAAGGATTACTACGATATTTACTATCTTGCCAATAAATTTGATTTTGACGGAGCAACGCTGACGGAAGCACTGAAAAAGACCTTTGAAAACCGTGGGCATAGCTTTACTGTTGAACAGTTTGAGCAGGTAATGGGCTTTGACAGAGACGGCGCAATGCAAAAGAAGTGGAAAGCTTTTGTCCGTAAAATTGATACTAAAACGGATGATTACAGCCCCGTGCTTAAAACAATGAAAGCTTTTCTTACAGAACCGTTTGTAGCGGCGGTCAAAAGCGAAGCATTTACTGAAAAATGGTCTGCCGCCAATGGCGAGTGGATGTAGTTTAGGAGGAAATATTATGAATTTCTACAATGAGGTTTTAAATGTATTAAAAAGTGATGAGCGTTTCTTTTCTGATGACGGGCAATTGCTCCGCAATGCTGTTTACGAAGCCGCAATGCAGATGGATGCAAAACTTATAAAAGCACTCTATGCTAACGAAGAAACAAGAAAACAATTCTTTACGGATGTAGACGGCATCGCCGTTTTTGACAAAGTCGGTTTCGGCTGGGTAATCAATAACCGTGAATTTTTGCCGGATAGTTATACCCGTTATAAAAACAAAATCGGGCTTGTAAACAACAAAGATGAGTACATTTCTGCATCTAACGATGTAGAGCTTGTTTTTCCCTACAAAGATTGTGTGTTAGAGGGCGGTCAGACAAAGGAAGACCAAAAACGCAGTGAGATTTTTTATAACGAAACACTTGCAACGGTGTACAAAGGGAACATAATAAAAAACTTAATAATGGACTGCCAAT
>ERZ857840.3322-NODE-3322-length-13794-cov-4.739719_pt1 | contig 13794 bp, 17 predicted proteins | sample MGYA00519760_ERZ857840 | MGnify/ENA primary metagenome ERZ857840 (study PRJEB31778, sample SAMEA3449371) | human gut metagenome | biome: human gut; feature: human-associated habitat; material: faeces | place: United Kingdom | collected 2010/2012 ... | reverse complement strand
TGTTCAAGATTCGATGGAAGCAGGAGCTCAGAATAGTGCGGTAACAATAGGGTATAAAGGGGCATGGTAGAAGGAGAATATAACAAATGAGAAAAAAAATAGTAGGCTTGCTTTGGCATCTTCATAAGTTTTATGCTCTGCAGCAACTTTGGATACAACGAATAATTCTTCTCTCGGAATACCACATGTACGGATTCCTTCGCCGACACCACGCTCATTTCCGTAAGCCTGTGCAGTGTCAAAATGTCTGTAGCCGAGATTGGCAGCAGCTTTGACTGCATCAGCGACTTTATCATCATCGATGAACTATGTTCCAAGTCCTAATTGAGGAATTTCCACACCGTTACTTAATGTTAATTTTTTATTGTACATTTCTAAGATCTCCTTTCAGTTTCTGAGTTCATACTAGCACTTGAAGCGGACTCCAAGTCAATAGATTTTCAGAAAAAGCTTTCAAAAAAAGCTTGTAAAAAATTTTTTGAAAAATGCTCCGAAAAAATCCCGGTAAATTTACAGGAAGCTGCGGCTATGCCTTTTCCTTAAAAAGTATAAAATTTTAAGAAAGTATGAAGCATAGTTATATACACTTGAGATACCCTGTGTTATACTGTTCTACGTTTTCAAGAATGTAGTATTGAAAACTACATGTAAAATGTATGAGAAATTTATTTTTACAGAATATATAAGTAGAGAGGTAATGGATATGCAGAAGAAAGTACAGATTGTCAGTGACGGATCGTTGGATCTTTCGCAGGAGATTACAAAAGAGCATGATATAGAGGTTGTGCCATTCTATGTGTCTTTTGACAGTGAGACATATCAGAAGGAAATGGTGGAATTAGGAGTCAGAGATTTTTATAACGAAATGGTGGAACACCCGGATGTATTTCCGAAGTCTTCCATGCCATCGGTGGATGACTTCTATCAGGTGTTCGAAAAAAGTGTGAAAGAGCAGATCCCGGTTATCTGCATCTGTATTACCCGCAAATTCAGCGGTTCACTGCAGTCGGCAACTGTCGCAAAGGAAATGATCGAAGAAGAGTACCCGGATGCAAAGATTACGCTGATCGACTCAACGGTGAATACAGTACTGCAGGGGCTTTTCGTGTTAGAAGCATGCAGACTGCGTGATATGGGATTGGGATATGAAGAAATTGTGGAGAAAATTCTTCCGATACGCGAGACGGGACGGATCTTCTTTACAATCGGAAGTATTGATTATCTGAGACATGGTGGACGAATCGGTAAACTGGCCGGGATAGCTGCCGGAGCACTGGGGATAAAACCGATGATTACATTAAAAGAAGGGGAAATCTTCAGTTCCGGACTGGCAAGAAACCGTATCAAGTCTATGAAAAAGGTTGTAGATATGACGAAAAATTATCTGGACGAGATCGATGCAAAACCTGGTGAATATAATTTTTGCATCGGATATGGTTATGACTATGACGAGGCAGTCAGATTCCGTGAGATGATAAAGGATCTGATAAAAGAACGGCTTGGAATCGATGAGATCGGAATCTACCAGATTGGAGCAACGATTGGTGTGCATACAGGACCGTATCCGCTTGGTGTCGGAATTATAAAGAAGGCAGAAGTTTAAGCAGCTGAAAAGGTTGAATGGGTAGATGGTGGAGAGAAACCGATGTCCATAATCAGCGAAAATAGAATAGGGATAGATAAAGATACCTGAGAAGAGAAATCTTTTCGGGTATTTTTTGTTACTGATGGTAATTTTATACCCCATCTGATGTTATAAACTATAGACATAAAAGGGAAAACAAATCAAAATTATTATTTTTCAAAGAAATGGAGGAACTGGCAATGAAAGGTTTTAACACAGGTGACGGTTACATGGGAATGGTAGATGGCGAATATATCTTATTTGCCAGCGAGGCGGATTATTATGATTATGTAAATGATTAGAAATCAAGGCAGAATTTTCAGAAAAACAAAGAACTAGGGAATCTATTTCCAACGCATGTGCTATACTGAACTTAATTAACCAGAAGGAGAAGTTCTATGCAGGTATCAGACAAATTAATCAAGCCGCTGACAGAAGCAAAATATTTAAATGCCGATAACGTAAGCAGATACCGCTGTATCATGCGTATCTTTTTCGAGCATTATGAGAAATTAAAATACTGGCTGTATCAGGAAGAGGTCTATGAAGAAATGATACAGGACCCGCTTTTTGCGGATTACAGACCGGAACAGTGCCAGCAGGATCTCACCATGCTGACAGGAAATCCGCATGCATTTGACAATGGAACTGCAGCAGGGAATTTCCTGTATCAGATGATACAGATGGATCTATTTGCAAAGTCGGGAATCCGGGTATATTATGCGGGTGACCTTGACCCGGAAGGAATACTGATCGCACAGAAATTATCACAGTATTATAAGGGAGAATTTCATTACTGGCATATGGAAACGGCGGATTATGAGAAGTGCAGGTCAGAGGAAGTGATATCGCCGAAGCGTATGAAGATACTGGAGCGGATTACGGATGGGAGATTGAAACAGGTGGTGGATAGAATCGAAGAGTATGGGACTGCCGGGTATCAGGAGATGTTGGTGGAGGAGATGTGATTATGCCAAAAGGAACAAATCAAAAGCTAAAATTATACCGTCTCGCACAGATCATGCTGGAAAATACAGATGACGAACACTATATTACCATGCCGGAAATCATGGAAGAACTGGAAAAATACGAAGTGACCGCAGATCGCAAAACAATCTATGCAGATCTGCGTGATCTGTCTGTACTTGGGATCGAGGTAGAGGGCGAACCCATCGGCAACCGCTATCATTACCGCGTAGTCAACCGCCCATTCGAACTGCCGGAATTAAAGCTTCTGGTAGATTCCATCCAGTCTTCCAAATTCATTACAGAGAAGAAGACCAACACACTGATAAAAAAGCTGGAAAAGCTGGTCAGCAAATACGATGCACAGAGGCTGCAGCGACAGGTGTATGTATCCGGAAGAATTAAGACGATGAATGAAAGCATCTATTATACTGTCGATGCAATCCACAATGCGATTTCTGAAAATAAGAAGATCAAGTTCCAGTATTTCCAGTGGAATGTGAAGAAAGAGATGGAACTGCGTCACGGAGGAGCATGGTATCATATTAGCCCGTGGGGATTGTCCTGGGATGATGAGAATTATTATATGATCGGATATGATGCAGAGGCGCAGCTGATCAAGCATTACCGGGTGGACAAGATGCTGCATATCCGGATGTCGGATGAATCCCGTGAGGGAAAAGAACACTTCAAGAAGCTGGATATGGCGGATTATGCCAAGAAGAGTTTCGGAATGTTCAGGGGAAAGGAAACGTCTGTAAAGATGCTGGTAAATAACAGCCTTGCGGGCGTGATCATTGACCGGTTTGGGAAAGATGTGATGATGATTCCGGAAGACGAGGATCATTTCCGGGTGAATGTGGACGTGCATGTGAGCAAACAGTTCCTGGGATGGGTATTCTCGCTGGGGGAAGCAGTTAAGATCATTGGACCGGATGAGGTTGTGGAGCAGATGCGGGGAGAGGCCCGGAGGCTTATGGAGCAGTATGGGGAGTAGGAAATGGATTCTGAATTAGCAAAACAAGAACATGATTGTAAACCTGCGCGAAAAATAAGTTGACAATTAAAGCGAAATACGATAAATTGTTAACCATAAGCTGAAAGGAAGGTTAACAATTTAATGAACACAAAAACAAAAAAATTATCCACCGTAAGTATGGTATTATGCGGAATGTTCGCGGCGCTGGTTGCCATAGGAGCATTTATCCAGATCCCGGTTCCATATATGGATTATTTCACACTTCAGTTCTTTTTCGTACTGCTTGCAGGATTGATTCTGGGGGCTGATAAGGGAGCAATATCTGTAGGATGTTATGTATTACTGGGACTTGTCGGAGTACCAATCTTTGCAGCAGGCGGAGGAATCGGATACATATTCCGGCCAAGCTTTGGTTATCTGGTCGGATTCATTGTAAGCGCATATGTAACCGGAAAAGTATGCGAAAAGCTGAAAGCAAGTTACAAGAACTATCTGCTTGCCTGTCTTGCAGGATTTGTTGTGACATATGCAATCGGAATCGTGTATAAATTCATAATCTTGAACTTTTATGCACATACACCGGCAACGCTGGGCGTGATCTTTTTGTCCTGCTTCCCATTAGATATGCCTGGAGATTTTGTATTATGTCTGCTGGCAGCCGGTGTGGGGCTTAGAATGCGGAAAAGCGGGTTTTATCTGAGTTAATAAAAAAAGGGGCATGAGATTATGGCAAAAGGAATATTTGTGACGGGCACCGGCACGGATGTAGGAAAGACGTATGTCACAGCATTAATCGTGAAAAAGCTGGCGGATGCAGGAATCCATGCAGGCTATTATAAGGCTGCGTTATCAGGTGCAGAGTCCATAGAAGAAAGTGACGCAGGCTATGTAAAGAAGATTGCCGGTATCACACAGGAAGACAGCAGCTTACTGTCATATCTGTATCAAAATGCGGTGTCTCCGCATCTGGCTGCCAGAATAGAAGGAAATCCGGTTGATACGGAAACGGTAAAAGCAGATTTTGACAGGGTAAAGAAAGAGTTCGATTATGTCACGGTAGAAGGAAGCGGCGGCATTGTATGTCCGATCCGCTGGGATGAAGAGCATGAGATCCTGCTGGAAGACATTGTGAAAATGCTGCATCTGAATACTCTGGTGATCGCAGATGCCGGACTTGGCACGATCAATGCGGTTGTCCTGACGGTAGAATACATCCGGAATCACGGAATGGATGTAAAAGGAATCATTCTGAATCATTACTCGGGTGGGGCGATGCAGGAAGATAATGAAAAAATGATCGAGAGATTAACGGGAGTCCCGGTGATTGCCAGGGTAAGAGATGGTGACAGGGAGCTTGAGGTTGATCTGGAAGTGTTGAAAAGGGTGTATGATTGATGATGAGAAGAGGAAATTGACTGCGGTTGATTTCCTTTTTTGATGTATGGAAAAAAGGTGGGGATATTATACCCCATCATCTGAATTATACTATACACATCAAAGGGAATAAAACAGAATTCCGGGAGATAAAAGTAATTATAAGACAACAAACCAAATTCAGATGAACACGTTTTCAAAGCGAAAGGAGCACACACAATGGCAAAAATATTTATCACCCTGACAGGAACAAAACACTACTTCGGAAATGATTTTCTGAAGAAAGGTATGAAGGTCAGATTAGAAAAGGATCCGGATAATGAATATGACAAGGAAGCAATCAAAGTGACGTATGAAGGACTTGGGAAGATCGGTTATGTGGCAAATAGTTCGTATACAGTCATCGGTGAATCTATGAGTGCAGGCCGCCTGTATGACAAGATTGGTGACACGGCATATGCGAAGGTGGTATTGGTTACACCGGCAGGAACAATCTGCAAGATCTGTAAAAAGAGTCTGAAAAGTGAACAGGAGGAAACAGCATGAATTACCTTGTGATAGATTTAGAAATGTGTAACGTACCGAGAGATTATCGGAGCCGATCTTATAAATATGCAAATGAGACGATACAGATCGGAGCTGTTCTTCTGGATGAGGAATTCAAAAGAATCGGAACGCTTAGCCAATATGTACATCCGGAACACGGAGTGATCGATCCGTTTATTCAGAATCTGACAGGGATACGAAATAGTCAGGTGAAGAAAGCACCACGTATTGAGGAGGCTCTGTTACATATGATCGACTGGATCGGCGATCGTGAGTATAAAGTCTATGCCTGGAGCGGTTCCGACAGAGCACAGCTGCTTCATGAAATCAAAGCAAAGAAGATCTGTGATGAGCGGATTCTGGATTTTGTCTGTGAAGCAAGATGGATCGATTATCAGGATGTATTTGTAAAACGATTCGGAATAGAACGAAAGATTGGTCTGGAAGAAGCACTGGGCAGGGTGGAGATTGAACCGGAGGGACGACTTCATGATGGTCTGGATGATGCGGTGAATACAGGATATCTAATTGAAAAGTTGAAAATGAATCCGGAGTATAAGTTAGTCAGCTATGAAATGCCAGAGCAAGAGCAGGGACATCTGTCGTGTACGCTTGGAGAATTATTTACGGGATTGGAGTTGAAATTGGCGTGAGGGATATTTTGATATTCAATGAATATAAAAAAAGAAACGAGCACCCCGTTTAGGCAATAGCCGTACGGTAACAAACCCATTTCTTTTATATAATATTAATCTGTTTGTTAACAAAAGTCAACTATAAAAATCAAAAAGATGAAAGTTGTGAAGCTTAACTCAGTACAGTATAATTAATATATCATTTCAATTCAAAACATAATGTAAGGAGCACCCCTATGTCCACATCCCATAAAGAAAAAATAATCCGCGTCCTTCAACTTTTCCAGACCACCGATGAGAAGACGCCGATGAATGCAGTGCAGATAAGCCAGAAACTGGAAGAAGAATACGGAATGGAAAATGTACACCGTACATCCATTTATGACGATGTGCGCCTGTTGCAAAGCTGCGGTTATCCGATTAAGCAGGCGGAAAATTCGCATAAAGGATGGTATATGGAGAAACATTTGCTGGAAGACTGGGAAATCAAATTGATGCTGGATTCGGTGCAGCAGGCAAGGTGTGTATCCGTTCATGAGGCAAATGAGATTCGAAAGAAGTTGTTAAATCTGACGAGTCAGAGAGGTAGAAGCAGGTTTTCACATATGATCATGCCGTTGCCCGGAAATGTCAGGGGTGCCGGACGGATTGGTGAATATATAGAAATTATGCTGGAAGCAATGTATCTGCATAAGAAGATCCGGTTTCAGTATACAGAGATTAATAATGCAATGGAGAAAGTTTTGCGAAAAGAAGGCAAGATGTATCAGTTGAATCTGTATACGATATATTGGTCGGATAATAATTATTATCTGATCGGTTCCCATGATAATCATGACGGGTTGACGAATTACCGGTTGGACAGGATTGAAAATATGAGTATGTCTAGTGAAGATGCTATCCCGGCAGAAGAAAAGATTGGTGTGAATCCGGAGCTTGTGATTCAGAACTATATTAAGAAGAGTGTGAATCATTTTAGCGGAGATACGATCAGAATCGAAGTGGAATATGAGCCGGCACCGAGTACCAATGCTATATTATATGATTTCGCGGGTGATGGAATAAGGGTCAGACCATTAGAAAATGGAAAGTATAAAGCAGTATTTAAAAAGATGGACAGTGTGACATTGGTTGGCTGGTTCGTACAGTATGCGAATAGATTTAAAGTCATATCACCGGAGAGTCTGAAAGGTAAAATTATAGAAAATTTAGAACAGGCACAAGGCATATATAGTGAGTAAGAAAAGTCCTACATGTAATATGTGGGATTTTTTTGAAGCAAGATACATAAGTGTCGCGATATAACGACAGTAGATTTGCTAAAATAATAATAACTATGAATGATACGATGAGAAATAGATTTTACAAATGTAAATGCATGTGGAGTTTTTGAAGATGGGAGTAGATGAATGGAAGAAATAGTGACAATTTTATCAACAAGAGAATGGGCAATTACCATATGGGGTACAGGATTCTTTATATGGATGTTGACTCAAAGTGAAATCCGTAAAAGTTTATGGAACGTTATAAAAATCCTCTTAGGCAAAAATTTAAGACGCTTTTTTCTGATAATTGCTTTATATGTGGCGGGAATAACCATGATATTTTAGCAGTTACCATTCTGGAATAATATATATTTAAAAGATATTATATTATGGTTGATCTTTTCTGGAATATCATATTGTGTGAATTCTATTATAAAGGGTGATACAGAGCATTTGAAAAGCACAGTGAAAGATAACTTTAGGGTAATAGTTATTTTTGAATATTTTATTGGAACATTTACATTTAAATTTTGGATTGAAATGTTGATTATTCCAGTAATAACAATATTAACACTTATGAATGTGGTAGCAGAATCTGAAGAAAAATACAGGGGAGTTCATAAGCTAATAGATATTGTGCTGGCATGTATTGGTTGGTATATGCTTTGGGGTGCTGTAAATGTTGGATTAAAGGAGTATAAAGAATTAAATGCAATCAATACACTGGTTAGTTTTATGATTCCAATAGTATATACAATTTTAATCTTGCCATTGGAATTTGGACTGGAGATTTATTCTGATTATGAACAAGTATTTGTCAGGATGAAATTTCGTGATAATCAAGATAAGAAGATTCAAAGGAAACATCGGTGGAGAGTGATTCGAACTTGTAAATTATCACTTCGGAAAATATTGTTGTTCAGAAAAGAATATGTGAATAAAATGTATGGTTTAATGTCAGAAGAAACATTTGATAATATAATGAGAGAATTCAAAGAAGAGAGTGATTTGAATAAAATTAAAGGGGTTAGATAGAGAAATTTATTCTTGAAAACTTTGAAAATAGAAGAATAATGGATTACATAGGATGGTGCTCAAATGAAAAAGCTTATTACATGATATTTAATAAGCAACAAAAACAAATATTTTATCAATATGATCAGAAATCGCAAGATGTTGAATATTTTTAATGCAATTATAGTGCGAAAAGATGGAATCAATGATAAGATAAATATTGTTGGATTAATTTTTAATTATTATATTTGAGGATTAAAAATGAAGATAAGCTATAAAAAATTATGGATTATGTTAGCTGAACAAGAAATGACAAAACAGGAGTTTAGAGAGAAACTTCAAATTGCATCGGGTACGATGACCAAATTAAATAAAGGACAAGAAGTGTCCATGTCTATTATTTTAAGAATATGTGAATATTTCAATTGTAATATTGGAGATATTTGTGATGCTGTAAAGATAGGCTAGAATATTGGAGAAGATATGATAGAAAGAATTTGTCCTAAATGTAGGGTGCCAATGAATGGTGATAAGTGTATAAAACCAAATTGTGGATGTGCGACAAAGATGTCGTCAACAATTTACTGGTGCGATGATTGTAATGTGCCTATTTTTGAAAATATATGTCCTTCATGTGGGAATAAAGGACGATACATTGCAACTGATATGAGACCTGTTTTCCCAGAAGAGAATGTACTTATTTCGCTAATACTTGGAGATAATCCACAAAAATATCAAGAATCATCTGTGTGGTTCGGGAGTGGAATGTACATTATAGATGGTAAGAAAGTAAGACTTTCAATAACAAAACTAAATAGTTTGCCATTAGATAAGATTCATAAATTGAAAGAAAAATATGAAGCTTTTGTTACAAAAATTAATTACTGCTTTTTTGATGAATATATCAGAAAATTTATAAAAGCAAATGCTGATAGATATAATTTTATAACAGAAGAGGCAGTACAATTTGTACAGAAATATCGAGAAAAATATGCTATTGAAGATATGATGGTTTCTTTTAGTGGGGGGAAGGATTCTACTGTTACTTCTCATATTGTAAATCGAGCATTAGGAACCAATAAAGTTCTTCATATTTTTGGAGATACGACACTTGAATTTCCTTATACATTGGAATATAAGAAGCGATTTAAAAAAAATGAAGAGTCACGAGGCGTTAGAGTATTAACTGCAAAAAATCGTGAAAAAAACTTTGAAGATCTGTGTGATATAGTAGGTCCACCAAGTAGAGTAATGAGGTGGTGTTGTACTGTGTTTAAGACGGGAGCAATTCAAAAAACTATATCATCGGCATTCAAAGATAAAAATAATATTTTGAGTTTTCAAGGAATTAGACATAGTGAATCTGTAAGTAGAAGTAAATATGAAAGAGAAAGTGAGAGCCCTAAAATATCAAAACAAACGGTTGCATCTCCGATAATAGACTGGATTGATTATGATGTATGGCTTTATATTTTAACTACAGGTATTGATTTTAATGAAGCGTATCGCCTTGGATGGACTAGAGTTGGATGTTGGTGTTGTCCGAATAATGGGGGATGGTCTGAATTCTTGGCAAAAGTTCATATGTATGACCAGTATATACATTGGCATGAGTTGTTAGTAAATTTTGCAAAAAAGATCGGAAAGCCAGATCCGGAGGAATATATTAATGATGGCGGATGGAAGGCAAGGCAAGGAGGCAATGGCCTAGAGGCGGCACAAACATCAGTTGTTTCGTTTGAACCATGTGCTACAGAGGAAAAAGCGTTTAATTATGAATTACAAAGACCAATTACAGAAGAACTGTATGAGTTGTTTAAACCGTTTGGTTATATTAATAAAGACTTGGGAAATAAAAGACTTGGAGAAGTTTTTGTATTAAACAAGGCGGGAAAAGTTGTATTGATTTTGCAAGGGAGACTTGGCAGTACAAAACTCAAAGTAACAATTAAAGATATTCATATTGCAAAATCAAGGACACTTTCTGCGGCAGAAGGCAAAATACAATGCCAGATTACTAAATATCAGATGTGTTTAGGGTGTAAAGCTTGTGAAAGTGTCTGTAAATATGATGCGATAAGTGTAAAAGATGATGGAACAGGAAAAATAATTTATAGCATTGATAATAGAAAATGTAAAAGATGCACAGAATGTGTGGGACATTTTAATGGAGGGTGCTATATGAGAAAGGTTTTAGGAATAAAGAGGACATGATATGGCTACTGAAAAAATAAAAATAAAATTGCAAGGACATGAAAAATTTGCTTTGCGTGAAGGTTGGATAAATAAAGCACTTCAGATTTTGCCAGAAAATCCAGATGCGTTTACTAGGCGAGATGCTACAGATTTATTTGGAATTGGTAGTAATATGGTTAAATCATTACGATATTGGATGCGGGCCTTTGGGTTGACTAATAATGCGGGAACTGAGCTTTCTGAAACAGGAAGACTTATTGCTCAGTATGATCCTTATTTAGAGGATTCATTTACTTTATGGATTATGCATTCGTATATTGCAAAGAATGAAGAATTTGCAACAACATGGTTTATGTATTTTAATCGTTGTGATGCTGAAGAATTGGAAAAATCAGAGGTTGTGACTATTTTATCACGTGAAATAAAGAAATATGTAAATGGGGGTTCTTTTTCAGAAAAATCGCTTAGTAATGACGTAGATGTTTTATTAAATATGTATAGTAGAAATAAAGAAAAATTAAATCCGGAAGATAAGAATATTTCTCCATTTTCTCATCTGGCTCTTATAAAAAAATTAGACGGAAAATATGTAAAATGCCATCCAAGCAAGAGAATTTTCCCTGAGGAAGTTGTTTTATACGAGTTATCACTTAGATTGATTGGAAATGAAGGAATTTCGATAGAGGAAGTTTTGTTTGGAGAAAAAGGAATTGTAAAAATTTATAACCTTTCTAGTGTTATGGCAAATGATTATCTTGATAGGTTGGATACTGCTGGTTATATTCGGGTAGATAGAACTGCAGGATTGGATATGATTTATCCAGTAAGAGAACTTAATCCAAGAAATATTATTGAAGATTTTTATGAAAATAATTAGTAGGTGAGAAAATGGCTAAGATAAATTCTTTGAGAGATATAATTCAATTTAATAGCAATTTTAAGACGGCAATTAATTTATATTTGAGTCTTAATAAAGCCGAAAAAGTACTTGGGTATATTCCTACAAAATCTTCCGTAAGTTTTTTGGGAGAGTATTTAAAAGCTGTTTTAGAAAATAAAGAACAGGCGACACTTTTAGTAGGACCTTATGGAAAAGGGAAGTCACATTTATTACTTGTACTACTGGCTGTATTATCTATGAAAAAAACACCAGAAAGTGAGAGTGCTATTAATGAGCTTATAGATAACGTTAGTAAAACAGATGAAGTAGGAGAAAGAGTATCTGAATATATTGGACAGGTATGGGATAAAAAGCGTTTTTTACCAGTACTTATTACAGATACAACAGGGGATCTAAATCAAGCATTTCTTTATGGATTAAATGATGCATTAAAACGGGATGGATTGCTAGATTTAGCACCAGAAACATATTATTCAATTGCATTGGATAGAATTGATGACTGGGAACAGAACTATTTTGAAACATATAAAATGTTTGAAAGAGAACTTACACAGAATGGAATGAGTATAGCTGAATTAAAAACTGATTTAAAACAGTATTCTCAAAAAACCTTAATATTATTTAAAGAAATATATCCTAAAGTTACGGCAGGCAGTGAGTTTAATCCAATGGCGTTAGCGGATGCATTACCATTATATAAAAGTGTAAGCGAAAAGTTAGTTGATGAATATGGGTATAGTGGAATTTATATCGTGTTTGATGAATTTAGTAAATTCATAGAAGGGCAAAATAATATTGCAGCTGGAACCAATATGCATTTGCTTCAAAGCATGTGTGAATTAGCAACAGATTCAAAGAATGCGCAAGTGTTTATTACAATGGTTGCGCATAAGAGCATTAAAGAGTATGGAAAGTATCTTTCACGAGATCTTATAAATTTGTTTACTGGAATTGAAGGAAGAATTATAGAAAAATACTTTGTAACATCATCAAAAAATAATTATGAATTAATAAAGAATGCAATTGTGAAGGATGATTCAAAATTATTAAATATTCCACATTATGAAAAATACTTGGGGAAGGAGAAATTTAAAGAATTCTATAGTTTGCCGGCTTTTAGAAGCGGATTTGATGAGACAGAGTTTAAAAATGTGATTTTTAATGGTTGCTATCCACTTAATCCAATAGCTGCATATTTATTGCTTAATATAAGTGAAAAAGTCGCTCAGAATGAGAGAACTTTGTTTACGTTTATTTCAAATGATGAACCGCATAGTATGGCTCGATTTGTATCAGAACATACATTAGATAAAAAGACTAAGACATTTCCGATATTCATTAACTACGATAAGCAGGACAATATCAGCGATACCACGAAATACGAAGATCATTTCGTAGCAGAGAACCGGCTGATCGCGATTTCCAAAAGCGGAAGAAGCATGGACTCGGAAGATGTGCAGAATTTCCTGAACGCAACAGAACGTGGCATAGATGTGCAGCTGTTTGTGAGAAAGAATAAGGATGATAAGATATCCAAGGAATTCTATTATCTGGGGCGTGTGATCGCGACCGGGAATGCGAAGCAGTTTGTGATGCCGAATACGGATAAGACGGCGGTGGAGATCGAATGGGAGCTGGAGACTCCGGTGAGAGAGGATATTTACCAGTATATTGTGAATGAATAGAGATTGTTACAGGAAGATTTTTGACGGGAGATAAATGGTAAGATGAAGACGATAAGAGTTGTGGCAGCAGTGATAAAGGCAGTAAAGGAAGACGGAAGAACGATGATATTCGCAACGCAGCGCGGATATGGTGAGTTCAAAGGCGGATGGGAATTCCCGGGCGGTAAGATCGAAGCCGGGGAGACACCGCAGGAAGCGTTGAAGCGTGAGATCATGGAAGAACTGGATACGGAAGTTGCGGTTGGCGAGTGGATCGAGACGGTGGAGTATGATTATCCGGGATTTCATCTTTCGATGGATTGCTTCTGGTGTGAGATCGTGAAAGGGGATCTGGTGCTGAAGGAGCATGAGGCAGCCAGATGGCTGACCAGGGAGGAGCTTACGGATGTGGAGTGGCTGCCGGCGGATGTGGCGGTTGCGGAGAAGATTGAAGAAGAGATGGACTATAAAATATAGAGAGGAATAAGTGGACATTGAAAATGAAAAAGAACTCAAATTTGAAGTATAAATTTGAGTTCTTTTTTAGTTCATAAGAATAATATTTGAGTTTATTACATAAACTTAAATATAGTGCTAGAATCTAAAATATAAATGGAGGAACTAAAATGA
>ERZ857840.3315-NODE-3315-length-13830-cov-44.581125_pt1 | contig 13830 bp, 8 predicted proteins | sample MGYA00519760_ERZ857840 | MGnify/ENA primary metagenome ERZ857840 (study PRJEB31778, sample SAMEA3449371) | human gut metagenome | biome: human gut; feature: human-associated habitat; material: faeces | place: United Kingdom | collected 2010/2012 ... | reverse complement strand
CGGCAGCAATGTGGGCGCTGTGGTCGGCATGACCAACAACGCCTCCGCTGCGATGTCCAACCTGTACTACTTGAACTTCACTTGCGCCCAGGGTATCGGCAGCGCCAAGAACGCTGATACGCAGACGGCCACAGGTGTGAGCAAGGATACGATGGCCGCTGATGCTTTCGTGACAACCATAAACACGGGTCTGACCACAGCAGCTTTCGTCTCCAGCCGGTACAGCCCTGCTCTGACCTGGCAGACCGACTTGATTGGCCTGACGACCCCCACCAAGGGCAATGTGAACTTGGATCCCTTTGGATATGTGGATAAGGATGACTTAACGCTGCTCAACCGGTGGGTAAGATCGCATAAGACACTGAGCGACCTTACAGAGGAACAGTGGGCTCAAGCTGATATTAATGGCGATGGTGTCCTTGACAGTAACGATACAGGGGCGCTCCAAAACTACATTACGAATCCTAAATTAAATCCCATTAATTGAGGCGGATTGTAATTCGGAGAAGTAGCTTGCCAAATAGCATTATATGTTGATAATGCATATGAGGTAAATCGATCCTAATAAATTATCATTAGCCGCAGGGGGGCCTTTGCGGCCCCCCTGCGGCTGGAATTGGAGAATGGCCGTGAAAGTTAAAAAGATTCTTGCGTGTGTCCTGGCTTTTGTGATGCTCATTTCTGCCGTTCCAGCTGTTTATGCGGCAGGGGACGATGCAGGGATGAGCATTTCTTTCGATAATAACACCCCTAATCCGGGTGATACAATAACCGCTACCATATATGTTAATAAAAGCTTTTCTAATGCAGATATCCTTGATACATCACTGTATTATGATGAAGATATTACATGCGAAAAAATAGATTTTTTGAATGTTGAACTTGAATCAAAGATTCAAGTTAATGCTGATGTTCGGCGTGCAATTATATTTGGATACGGCGATGAAGATGAAGAAGTAGCCAAAAAGATTAAATCTATTCCTATTGGTGCTTTTGCAAAGATTACCTTCAAGGTAACGGAATACGCCAGTGGAAAAACTCTTAACTTTAAACTTTCTGGTGATCTTCAGAACGCAGATTGGGACACTCTTTATCGCTGGAATAACGAATATAGTATTGAGGTTGCCGGTTCGGCTGTAAAAAAGCCCACAGCTACCGGCTACTCTGTTTCTATGGGTGCCGACCAGCAGGTTGCTGCGGGCCAGCAGGTTCGCATTCCTGTGACCGTCGCCTCCTCTGAAAAGGGCATCACCGGCTTCAACGCCTATGACATGACCTTTACCTACGACCCGGCAGCCTTGACCCTGAACACCAAGACTGGTGATGCCGCCAACCTGACGGTGGAGGACAATAACGGCACCGTTCGGGTCCGCCGCTACGGCGCTATTGTGCCTTTGGGCGAGGCCCTGGCCCTGGACTTCACCGCTAAGAAGGCAGGCACCAGCACCGTGACGCTGACCGCTGCCAAATTTGACCTGGATGCCAACTCCATCAACTTTGACGCCCCGCCTGCCACCATCACCGACTCCGACACCAATGTGAAGGGACTGTGGACGGTCACCCTGCCCGACGGCTTCGTCAGCGCTGCGACAGACAAATCTACACTGGTGGAGGATGGCGCGGACTTCACCTTCAAGCCGGTGGACACCAACTATGAGTATACCCTGACTATCACCACCAACGGCAAGACCGATGAGGTGACCGTGAAGGGCAGCAGCTACACCATTGCGAACATCACCGACAATGTGCAGGTGACCCAGGTAAGCAGGGTGGGCAAGACCTACACGGTGAAAATCGAGGGCAGCGGCGCGGACCTGGTGACGGGAGCCGCAGCCACTGCGCAGTTCCCCAATGATTATACCTTTACCGTGAAGGCCCCCGGAACGGGCTACCGGACCACCGTGGCTATTTCAAACCGCGGCACTTACCTCACCAAAAACAAGTTTACCACGGAGCGGCAGGTAAATGGTGACGATGTCTACACGATACTGGGCGATAGCCTGGCCGGTGACGAAAACAATGTGATCACCATTACCGTGGAAAAGGTCGAGAACACGATCATAAAGAACATCATCGTGGAGGGTAACGGCTCCGAGGCATTCAGCCCGGATAACGATATGACCTTCCATTACGATGAGAATTACACCTTCCGGCTGAACCTGGACACCGCACATTATACCTATGTGATCCGCGCAAAGTATTACCGGGATAATGCTCCTGTGATGATGAATGTAATCGACAACGGTGACGGCACCTACACCGTCCTCAGCCCGCTTGCCTTAGACCTGCATATTGTCATCGAAAAGTTTGCCAAGGCGCTGGACCCCAATGCGGTGGATGTGTCCAAATATTTGGAACTGGACAACAAGACCATATTCATCGTAAGCGTGTATGGCACGCTGCAAAACAAAAATGCTGACGGCACCTACAGCTATATTGCCTACACCTACGACGGCCACCTTATGTATAACACCAGCTACTATGTGGACCCCGCCAATGATAGTAAGGGTGCCAGCAGCTGGCTGGTCATGGTAGATAGGGGCGAGACCTTTACCAAGGAGGATGCTTTGGCAAAGCTGGCCTTCCAGGACTCCGACAAGGAGCAGTATGATAGCATCTCTATGACCTATTGGGGCAAGATATTAGAGAATGTCAACGGATCGCCGAGCTCTAATTGGGATGTCAACGATTCGCAGTTTGTCTATGACCTGTATAACGGTGTCTATGACAGCTTTGAAAAGGTAAGCATAAAGCAATTCCTGTTGGCAGACCAAAGCCAGGATCGCCTGTTGAATTCTGCGGATGCAGTCACTATGACCAAGAGGTATAACTGGTAACTGAGCAGCCTCCCTTCCCCAGTGGGAGGGGAGGCTATCCCTCGTTGGGGACTTCGCACCGGTCAAGCCGGGCAAAAAACGGCCCAACCGGGCGGAGAGAGAAGGAGATCAGCATGAGAAAACGCATTTTTACACTATTGGCAGCCCTGTGTCTGCTGCTGTGTCTGCTGCCCACCGCAGCCTTTGCCTCGCAGACGGGCGGCAAAACGGACGAGAGCCGCAGCTACAATTTTGACCTGTCCGTAGGCGGTGCATCTGAGGTGCGGGCCACCACTGGCGAGACCATCACCGTGACCCTGGTGCTCAAGCGCACCGACGCCCAGGAAAGCACCGATATGTACGGTATGCAGACGGAAATCGAGTACGATGACACCTTCCTCCAACTGGTGGACGGCAGCGTCATGACCGCTCCCGGCATCCGCTGGAGCGATTTAGGCCGCCGCACCGGCGGGCGGGCCTTCTATCTGAACTTCGTGTCCTTTAAGGGCGGCGAGGCATGGGAGCCGGAGGTGGTAGTCGGCAGCTTTCAGATGAAGGTCATCGGCACAAAGGGTGTGTCGCAGCTTATCCCCACCAACACCCTGGTTTCCACCCAGGACGGCATGGCCGGATACACCGTGAAGGATAATAGCGTGTCCGTCATCGTCACCACGGACTGCACCGTTACCTTTGAAAGCAACGGCGGCACGGAGGTCCCCTCCCAGACCGTCCAGTACGGTGAAAAGGTGAAAAAGCCCGAGGACCCCATCCGGGAGGGCTACCACCTGGAGGGGTGGTACAGAGACCTGGACCGCACCCAAAAGTGGGACTTCCACAAGGACACCGTTAAGGGCAACATGACCCTCTACGCCAACTGGGCCGAGGGTGCCGCCGCAGGAAGCGTCACTTGGTGGATCATCGGTGGCGTGGGCCTGCTGGCCCTGCTGCTGATTCTGCTGGCCTTGCTGGGAAAGAAAAAGGTTCGCTTTGAGACCAGCGGCGGCACAGAGCTGGAGGCCGTTTCCGTGAAGCGGGGCAGCGTCATTGGCGAAGTCATGACGCCCACGAAGCCCGGCGCAGTGTTCGGCGGCTGGTATGCAGATCAGGCGCTCACCAAGCCCTGGGATACACAGAAAGACCCGGTGCGCAGCAACATGACGCTCTACGCGCGCTGGATGTAACCTACGCATAAATGAGGTAAACAAATATGAGAAAACGCATACTATCTCTGCTGCTGGCACTGACTTTGGTTCTGTCGGCAGGCGTATTCGGCGTCATACCGGCGCTGGCTGCGGATTCCTGCGTTTCCGTGAAGGCGAATGCCGTCACCACCGGCGAGGTGGTGGCCGGCAGCCTGCTGGAGATCAAGCTGGCAGATGTCTTTGAAGATACGGACGGCCACTCGCTGACCTATAAATTGACCAACGCAGACCAGTTCAGCGTTCAGACCAAGGTCAAGGATGGCGTGCTCTATGTATCAGAGAAAGACCCCGGCACCTATGAGCCAAAGGTCAAGGCGACCTGCTCGGACGGCAAAGAGCTTACAGCGACCTTTACCATCACGGTCAAGGAAGCTCCCCACGGATTGGACGCACAGTATAACTACGATGAGACCCCCGCCAAGGAAGTCACCGTATATGTGACCATCTCTAACGACGGTGTACCGCTCAAGGGCGCGGATGGCACGGTTCTCTGCCATAAGGCCATCACCGTCCCCTACTTCGACCTGAGCCGGTACGACATGGCCGAATTCTACCGTTACCACACGGCAAACGGCGAGGGCGAGTACATCGACGAGAACATCGTGGAACGGCCCACCGGCCTGCACCTGTATCTCTACCTGCTGGAGCGCTACTTCATCGGCCTGCCGGAGGAGGAATGCTGCAAGGGCAAGTACGACCGCGGCGCTTTGGAGAATTTTATCCTAAAGAATGATGTCCTTTACATGGATGAAGAACCTGCCTATACAGCAGACACGCTGGCCGCTCTAAAGATCACCGGCTCTCCCACCAGCCTCTACATGGCAAATTTTTGGGGCCATGACGAGAACTTGATGTATTACAGAAACCACTGCTACCCCTACATGAGCCCCGGCTGGGGCTCCACCTCCGACTATATCGTGCTGTCGGACGGAGATACCTGGGATGTGTCCATGTATAGCAACTGGAGCTTTTGGAGCAGCGGCGGCGCGTTTACCTGCTTCAACCAGGACGAATACAGCGTCCGTCCCGGCACACAGATGACAGTGAATACCCAGGCCTACGGTACCACCTTCGAGGGCAGCGACTTCTATCCCTTCTCGAACCTGGATGTGTTCCTGTATAACGACAAGTGGGAGCAAATCGAGCAGTACAAGGAAGCGGCTGACGGAAAGAGCACTTTCTCCTTCACCGCCCCCACAGAGGAGGGCACCTACTACCTTGTAGGCATGGATCCCAACCGAAAGATTGCCACGGATGATTCTGGCGGCACGGACTATGCCAAGATCGCACCGGCCACAGCCATCTTGAATGTGTCCGCTACCGCTGAGTTGGAGCGCCCCTTCCAGTCCATCTCTGTCAACGGCACGAAGCTGAATGCAAAGAACATTTCCTATGAGGGCATCGTTACCCTGGGCAGCGAGGACAACGAGGAGTTCAAAAATGTCTACGAGGAGATTCCCAAGTACCATGTGATCGTTCCGGAGGGAACGGAGAGCGTTGACATTACCTACAACGAGGGCGTGGATATTTACCACGCAGACGCTACTGCATACGGCTATGAGACGGACCTTGCCGTGGATGTGGTGTCCTCGGCAACCATCCGCTCCGTTACTTTGGAAAACAGCTACAAGGCCAACAGTGACGGAACCCAGACCGTTACCACCCCCGTCACCCGTTATATCCGCAATGCGGACGGAACAGCCATGGCGGTCACACTGGAATCCAGCAGCACTAATAATTTTAGGCCCGTCGCCCTGTTCACCTTTGAGTATGCAAAGGCAGACACAAAGCCGGATGTGACATATGGGGATGTGAACGGAGACAATACCATTGATGTTTCGGATGCACTGCTGATCTGCCAGATTTATCTGGGCAATGTAGCACCGACGGATGCGCAGAATGCAGCTGCCGATGTGAACGGAGACGGTGCAGTAGATGTTTCGGATGCCTTGATGATTTGCCAGTTCTATCTGGGAAATATTACGGAATTCCCTGCTGAGAAAAAATCTTGATAGGAGGAATTGAGAACACATGAAAAAAATAGTTTCTATTCTGCTGACATTGGCGATGGTGCTGAGCCTGGTACCTGCCGTCTTTGCAGCAGACGAGCCGACCATCACTATGAGCGCAGATAAAACCTCTGTCGCCCCCGGTGAGACTGTGACGCTGACGTTGAGCCTGGATAAGGACACAGCGATCGATGGCGCAGGTATGAAGATCAACTTTGACACATCCGCCTATACACTTTCTAAAAGAACTGGCGTATCAGAGTCTGTTGAATTTGCTTTTACAAAAGTAGACGTAGCAAATTCGAAGGGCTTTGTGGGACTTACTTACCTGCTTACCTCCTGGGATGCCGATGCGGAGAACCACAAGATCTGGAAAGCTGGCGATTTAGCCACATTTGTTTTCACGGCAAAGGAGGGGGCAGATACTACTAACTCCAAGTTCACGCTGCAGATTGATACGTTAAAAACGTATGATCCCAAGCAAGGAGATAATCTTATTGATGTTGCTCATAATGTGGTCGGCGGTGAGTTGACCATCCCTGTTGAAACCCCTGAAGCCAAGGGCTACACCGTATCCATGGGCAGCGATGTAACGGTCGCCTCCGGTCAAATTGTGGAGATCCCTGTGTATATTGGCAGTAACAACGGCGAGACCACCTACAATGCATATGACATAAGAGTCACTTATGACAACACTGTACTGAAGCCGAACATGGAGAGCGTTTCTGAAGAAGGCTATCGCGCATTTGTGTCTTCCGGCGCTATCAACATAACCCGTTATGGCGAGCCCGCCAACCTGGGCGAAGCGCTGCGGCTGTCCTTCACCGCTGTGGGACAAGGATCAACTGAGGTGAAAATAGATTTAACTAACCTTAAAACGAATCTTTATGCCTATGTGGATAACAGCACCCATGCCTTTAATCAGGATGCCGCCGTCGCCATTGTTCTGAACGATAAGACCACCGTGACCGTCAGCGGTTACACCGTGGACCTGCCGGATGACTTTAAGCGTACCGATGCGGAAGGCTCCGTGATCGAAGCAGGGGGCAATCTGACCTTCGTTCCCAAGGATCCCAACTATGACTACACCGTGACCGTCACCGTCGGCGGCGAGACTGTTACCCCCACCATTGACGCCGATGGCACCTACACCGTGCCCAATGTCAACGGCAATGTTGTTGTTAAGAGCACCAAGACCCCCAAGAGCTTTAATGTCACCCTGGGCGACGATACCACCGGTGAAGCGACTGCTACCTACAGGAAGGACTACACCTTCAAGCTGACTCCTGCGGCTGGCTACACCTATAACATGGCCGTGACCATCGGCGGCAAGGCGTACACCGGCTTTGCGGCCCAGAAAAATGACGACGGCACCACCACCTACACCATCCCCGGTGCGGATGTGACCGGCGACATCATCATCAACAGCAGCAAGCAGGTCAAGCCGCTGGAAACCTACCAGGTCAGCTTTGCAGGCAACGGAGCAGGTGAGGCTACCGGTGAAAATACCGTTCAGGAAAAGGCTAACTACACCTTCACCGTGGCCAAGCAGGAGAACTTTGAGTACACCATCACTGCCACTATGGGCGGCAAGGATGTGACTGTCACCGAGGGTGCTAACAACACCTACACCATCTCCAATGTCACCGGCGATCTGGTCATCACCATCGAGAAGAAATCCACTCTGACCATGGAGGTAGCTGTTTCCGAGTATGTGCAGATGGATAACAAGACCGTGTTCCTGGTAACCGTGACCGGCACCCCCGAAGAGGGCAAGGCGTTTGCCTACGGCGAGGATGTCATGTACAAGACCACCGCTTATGGTGATAATGTGTACAGCTGGTTGGTGATCGTGGACAAGGGCGAGGCATTCACTGTGGCTACGGCTGAGGCCAATATCAACCAGGCCAGCGCCACAGCCGAAGAAGTGAAGCAGAGCTATGATGTCAACGAGACAGGCGTTGTGGACATCAACGATGCGCAGCTCACCTATGACATCTACAGCGGCAAGTACACCGACTTCGAGAAAGTCTCTGTGCGGAAGTTCCTGCGCGCGGATGTGAACCATGACAAGGCCGTCAACTCCACCGACGCCGTTGCGGTCGTCAAAAATTCTAAGTAAACCAAGGCGAATCCATAGCTTCCCCTCCCTTTTGGGAGGGGAGGCAATTCGCCATATTTTGGGGCTTTACCATTGCCTCCTGTTTTAGGAGACGATGGTAAGAATCCAAAACAAGCATTTGGAGGATACTCGTATGAAAAAACATAGCGGCCTATATAGTGCCGTGAGTATTTTGCTGGTCATTGTGCTGGTGGCAGGGATCAGCCTCTCACTTCTTTCCTCCGGTCGGACAAGGCCGGAGAATCCCATCAGCACTCAGCCGGATCGGCTCCAGGCAGAGTCGCTGCAAGGCTCCGGCAGCACCGGCGGACAAAGCTCCGGCAAGGATAATACAGAGAATACGGATACTGCCCAGGATCCATCAGAGCCGCAGAAACCTGATGAACCGCAGAAGCCCGACGAGCCGCAGAAGCCCGACGAGCCGCAGAAGCCCGACGAGCCGCAGAAACCTGATGACACCAAGCCGGATCCATCGGGCCCCACAGACCCCACGGATAACCCCGGCAAGGGCGACCAGGGCGGCTCCAAGTCAGACGATAACAAAGGCGGCTCCGAGGATTCCGGTGACCATGGTGATGGCACCGGCGGAGACGACGGGGACCACGGCGGCAGCGGAGGTGACCACGGCAGCGGCGGTGAGGAGGATGATACCCCCCGCATTTATACGACACTGAAAACCCAGCAGCTCACCAAGGCAGAGCTGCCCGACGGGAAACTGACCTTTGTGGCCTATCCCCTGGGTAAGGGCGATCTGCATATCCGTGTCCGGCTGAAAAATGAGACCAACTCCGGGAACGGATTGCTGCTTACTTCTCAGAATAACCAGGACTACGAGGCACAGCTGGATTTCAACGCAGACAACCTCTTTGTGCTGTCTCTCTATGATGGAGAGACCTTCCTGGGGCTTGTTCAGTATCGGATTGGCTATTACGCGAATCTCGCGGACGACACCCACCCGACGGTGGGGGACTATCCACCCTCCATCGTCACCAATCTGGATGGGGTCAGCCTGGACATGAGCTCCCAAACTTTCCCCTTGACGGTGATCGCCCGTGCCAACGCCGAGCTGGGGGCCGGTGTGATCTACTCCAATCAGATCCGTGTCACGCTGGACGGCAAGACCGTGGAAAAGAGCTACGGCGATTCCCAGCCCACCTATGAGCTGTATTTCGAGCCCCCTCAACTGGGCGATGAGGAGACCCACATCGTCCGGGTGCTGGCCTGGGATGGAAACGGAAACTCCACCATGAAGGTCTACACCGTCACCTACCATCAGATCAGTGAGGGCGACCCGGCAGGCTCGGTGGATGTGGTGCTGGACGCGACTACCATCGGCCTGGGCATCCTGGACACCGGGACGCTGGATATTGTGGAGGGCGAAACGGCGGCGTCCGTGCTGCTGCGCTTCCTGCAGGAGCGCGGTTATGAGCCGGATTACCAGGGGTCTGCCACCATGAACTTCTATCTGCGCCGGATTAGCCGGGGCGACATTGCCTACCGAGCCAATGTCCCGGAGCATCTTTGGGAGCTGATCCTGCGGGACGGCATCACCACCAATGATAACTATGACCGGGACAGCATCGGGGAGTTTGACTATACCCAAGGCTCCGGCTGGATGTACTCCATCAACGGCACCCTGTATGAGGGTACCGGCATGAGCGGTTATAAGGTCCGCAACGGCATTACCATTTATGTGCGCTTCACCCTGTCCTATGGCAAGGACATCGGCGGCTACGATTCCACCGGAGGCGGCTACGGTTCACTGAGCAGCTACTGCGGCCTGTGGATCAACGGCGGCTACCAAGCCCTGGGCCACGACTTCGTGGAGACGGACCGTTTGGAACCCACCGAAACAGAGGATGGTTACATCCACTATCGCTGCTCCAAGTGCCATGAGGAAAAAACCGATATTCTCCCGGCCACCGGCGGCACGGAGCCATCCCCCACCGCCGCACAGGCGGCCCCCGCCCTGCTCCTGCGGCGGGGATCGGGCCTTACCCCTTATCAAAACAAATTCCATAGAACCTGGGAGGCAGCAGCATGAAAAGAGCAACACGAATATTAGCGGCACTTCTTTGCGTGCTGCTTCTGCTTCCGACTTTGGCCCTTGCGGAAAGCGCTCCCTCGCTGAAAAAACAGATCGCACAGAGTGCGGAGGGAATGTCCGCTCTGGGCGGCAAGAAGGGCGAATTGCTGAAGGACAGGGAACTGTTTCCTGCAGGCGATTCCGTCTGCGATTGGCTGGCCATAGCTATGGCACTGTCCGGCACAAGGGAGAGCTATTCCGACTATTTGGCGGAACTGAAGGCCCATGTGGAGGACGCATACGCCAAAAACGGATGCCTGGACCGCAACAAGGCCACGGAATACCACCGGATTTCTTTAACGGTGCTGGCACTGGGGGGCAACCCCACCAACTTCGGCACGAAGCCCGACGGCTCGGCCATTGACCTGATCGCAGAGGGTACTTACAACTATGCCCGTGATCCGGGCGCTCAGGGCTTAAATGGCTGGATATGGGCGCTGCTGACCTTGGATGCCGGGGACACAGAGGTCCCGGCAGACGCCCTGTATTCCAGGGAGGACATGGTAAATGCCATTTCCGTTGCTCAGGAGCCGGACGGCGGCTTCGGCCTGATCCCCGGAAAATCGGATGTGGACATCACCGCTATGGCGGTGCAGGCCCTAGCTCCCTATCGGGACCAGCTGGAGACCGAGATCGACGCAGCACTTTCCTATCTTTCCGGCCAGCTGACGGACACCTGCGGGTATATCGCCTACGGCGATGAAAACGCGGAAAGCACCGCCCAGGTCATCCTGGCCCTGTGTGCGCTGGGCATTGACCCGGAGACGGATAGCCGTTTTGTCAAGGGCGAGCACACCCTGCTGACGGAGCTTTCCCAGTTCCGGGAAGCGGACGGCACCTACCGCCATGTGCTGGAGGGGGCCGGCGACGGCCTGGCAACGGCCCAATCCGTCCTGGCCTTAGTGGCTGTGCAGCGTGTGCGGTCCGGGCAGCCGTGGGTGCTGCATTTTGACGGCACTCAAGCGCCCCGTGAGGCATTCGGCATAAATGGAATCATCATCTGCGCCGTGATCGGTGCGGTAGTCGTAATCGCCGCCGGTGCGATCTACATCATCGGCAGAAAGAGGAAAAAGGCATGAACAAGCTGACAGATCAAATTCAGGCAGAGGTCAACAAGGTCGTTTTGGGCAAGGAGGACATCGTCCGCAAGGTGCTGCTGGCCATCCTGGCACAGGGCCATGTGCTGCTGGAGGATGTCCCCGGCGTAGGCAAGACGACGCTGGCCAAGGCATTTTCCAAAACGCTAGGTCTGGACTCCAAGCGTGTCCAGTTCACCTCCGACACCCTGCCATCGGATATTATCGGGTTTTCCGTATTCGATAAGGCAGACGGCAAGCTGAAATATCAGTCCGGAGCCATTATGACCAATCTGCTGCTGGCGGACGAGATCAACCGTACCTCCAGCAAGACCCAATCCGCTCTGCTGGAGGCTATGGAGGAGTTGCAGGTCACCGTGGACGGCGTGACCCGGCCCCTGCCGAAGCCCTTTATCGTGCTGGCAACGGAAAACCCGGTGGGTTCTGCGGGTACGCAGATGCTGCCCGCATCCCAGCTGGACCGTTTCATGCTCCAACTGAGCATGGGCTATCCCAATCGGGCCAGCACGGCGGCACTGCTGAAGGATCGCCATCATGTGGACCCGCTCTCTGCCTGCCAGACAGTGACTTCCCCTGCCGAGCTGGAAAAGCTCATTGCAGAGGTCAGCAATATCCATGTGGCAGACCGAATTTATGACTATATTGCAGAGCTGGTGGATCTGACCCGCTCCAACGCCTATGTGACCCTGGGTGTCAGTCCCCGTGGCGCTTTGGCTGTGACCCGTGCGGCCAAGGCCAACGCCTACTTAGAGGGCCGGGACTATGTGATCCCTGACGATGTGTGCGCCGTGTTCCCGGATGTGTGTGTCCACCGTCTGATCCTCAACTCCAAGGCGCGGCTCCAGGACTATACAGCGGCACTGATCCTGCAAAATGTACTTACCTCCGTCCAGAAGCCGGATGTCCGGGAATTTTCCAGCAAATGAGAAAAACGATCTTAGGCAGCGCCCTGTGTTATCTGATCCTGCTGCTGGCGTTGGCGGCGCTGCTTCTTACAAGCGGCTCCTTCTGGGCGCTGGTCGGACTCTGCTTGCTGCTCCTGCTGCCCCTGGCCTCCTGGACGGTCAATTTCTATGTCCGCAGGCATCTGCAGGCGGACATTCTGACCCCGGCCACAGCGGCAAAACACACGGCGGTCAGCTGTCGGGTGCGTATCCGCAACGGAGCGTTTCTGCCCGTAATGCGCTATGGCTGTCAGGTCTCTATCCGCAATGATCTCACTGAGGAAGATCAGACAGTGACGCTGACCGGCAGCATCGGAGCCAAGGGCGAAAGCAGCCAAACCATCCTGCTGCAAAGCAGCTTCTGCGGCAGAGTGTATGTGCAGATCAGCCGGTTTACCCTGCTGGACTATCTGGGCCTGATTCCCATGAAGGCCCTCGTGAAAGCGGATGCCCGTCTGACCATCCTCCCGGACCTGTATCCTATGGATGCGGATATGACTGCCAGACCGGCCTATGCGGACGACGGCGCTTCCAATCGCCGGGGTGAGGACCGCAGCGAGGTGTATCAGCTTCGGGAATACCGTCCCGGCGACGACATCCGGCAGATCCACTGGAAGCTGTCCTCAAAGCTGGACGAACTGATCCTAAAGGAGGCCAGCCAGCCGGAGAGCCGTTCCCTCTTGGTATTCTGGGATAAGCGCAACGGCGGCACCCCCCAGCAGATGGATGCGCTGGCGGAGGTCGTGTCCTCCGCAGGCATGGCGCTGCTGCACAGCGGCGTGCCCTATACCCTGTGTTGGACGGACCGGGACGATTTGCAGGCTCAGGACATTTCGGAGGAAAACCAGCTTTTGCAGGCCATCCCGGCTCTGGTAAAAACCAGGGGCAGCGCAGATTGCCGCCTGCCCAAAACTGACGGTTACAGCCGAATTCTCTGTTTCGGCACCGCGCCGGAAGAACAGCTGCTTACGGACGGACGGGTGCATTTCATCCTCTGTACCGAAGAACAGTACCCCGGTGCGACCACCTTTGCCCCACAGAATTATTCCGAGGCCATGCAGCGACTGGAGGTTTAGCCCATCATGCGAAAATATGAAAACGGACTCCAGTGGACCGTCCCCGAGGCGGCGCAGGAAAAGCTGCACTTTCCCTGGGGCGCTTGGGCGGTCTGCGCCGTGCTGACGGCGGGCTTCTGCCTGCTGCTGACGGGCGCGTTTCCCTCCCTTCCCTATCCCTGGTGGGCTATGGCGCTGGCGGCGCTCCTGGTGCAGGTGGCGCTGCTGCTGGCGTATCAGACCCGAATCGGGAACTGGCTGGTGCCCGCAGGCATTGGGTTTTTATTCCTGCTGAGCCTGGCGCTGCGCCAATTCGTTCTACCCGGCTTCGGCACACTGGCAAATGATTTTCTGACCCTGCTGACAAAAAAGACCGGGCAGATCTACCTGGACTTTGCGGCGGCGGACACCCGGTTTCTGCCTTTGGCGGCAGCAGTCCTGCTGCTGGCGGTGTCGCTGCTTCTCAGCCGTAGCGCATGGAGCGGACGGATGCTGCTGG
>ERZ857840.3301-NODE-3301-length-13881-cov-7.790467_pt1 | contig 13881 bp, 8 predicted proteins | sample MGYA00519760_ERZ857840 | MGnify/ENA primary metagenome ERZ857840 (study PRJEB31778, sample SAMEA3449371) | human gut metagenome | biome: human gut; feature: human-associated habitat; material: faeces | place: United Kingdom | collected 2010/2012 ... | reverse complement strand
AGCAGGCATACCCGCAGCGGAAGTGGTATCTGCACGTGGCGCGCATCTACCGCGATGCGCGGCGGCTGCACGGCAATGGACCGTATAAGGAAAACCTCTGGTTCACGCTGCGCTGCGACAGCAGCCGCGGTCCGGAGATCCCTGCGTTTTACTTTGAGATCACCCCGCACAACTACAGCTACGGCATGGGCTGCTACTGGGCAAAGGCAAACACGATGGCGTGCTTCCGCCGCGCGGTCGACGCAGACCCCCTGCCGCTGACGGCGCTGGCGGAGCGCCTGAACGCGCAGGACACCTTCGTGCTCGCGGGGCAGGACTATGTCCGGCCGAAGGGCAACCCCGGCGCGCTGCTCTCTCCGTGGTACAACAAGCGCGTGCTCGATCTCTCGTGCGTGCGCGCGCACGACGACCTGCTCTTCTCCCCCGCGCTGACGGACGAGCTCGTGCGCGGCTTCGGCTTCCTGCTGCCGTACTACGACTATCTCGAGGCCGTGACCCGGAGGGAGGACGCATGATGCGCAGCTTTGACGGGCACTGCGACACGCTCGCGCGCTGCCTCGAGCGCGGCAGTGCGCTGCGGCAAAACACCGGCCACGTCGACCTCACGCGCTGCGCAGCCCTCGGGCAGCACGCGCAGATCTTCGCGATCTTTGCCGACAGTGCCGCGGCAAGCGAGCCGCTCCATACCGTCGTGCGGCGGCAGCACGCGCTGCTCGAGCGTGAATGTGCGCGCAACGCCGATCTCGTGCGCCGCTGCCGCACGGCGCGGGACGTGCGCGCGGCATGGGCAGCCGGGAAAACGGCTGCGCTGCTCGGCATCGAGGGCGCGGAGCTGCTCGACTGCGACCCGAACAGGCTGGATGAAGCCGCGGCGTGGGAGTGCGTGTATGTGACGCTGACATGGAACCACGCAAACGCCCTCGCTGGCTCGCACTGTGACGCGCCGGCGCAGGGACTCACGGCACAGGGGCGCGACTTTGTGCGCGCGCTGTATGCCCACCGGATCCTGCCGGATATATCGCACCTGTCGGAGGCGGCAGCGTGGGATGTGGTGCGTCTTGGGCTCGGTCCCGTGATCGCCTCGCACGCGAACAGCCGCAGCGTGTGCGCGCACACGCGCAACCTCTCGGACGACCTCTTTTGCGCCATCCGCGACAGCGGCGGCGTGGTCGGGCTCAACCTCTACACGGACTTTCTCGGCGGCGCGGATATGGACGCCGTCGTGCGCCACATCGAGCACCTGCTCGACCTCGGCGGTGCAGAAACGCTCGCGCTCGGCGGTGATCTCGACGGGTGTGACACGCTCGGCGGCGGCGTCACCGGCATTCAGGATTACCCGAAGCTCTACGCGGCGCTCGCAGCGCGCGGCTATGACGAGCCGCTGCTCAGCGCGCTCTTTGCCGACAACTGGCTGCGCGTGCTGTCGGACAAATAAAAAAATAAACAGCCGCTCGCAGCGCGCAGCGGCAGATCAACATGGAGTGGATCAGCATGGAAAACTTCAAGCAGAAAGCATACAACGTCTTTGAGCTCTTCGACCGGCAGTGGGCGCTCGTGACAGCCGGCTCGATCGAACACTACAACAGCTGCACGGTCGGCTGGGGCAGTCTGGGCAACCTCTGGGGACCGACCGGCAGAAGCCGCCCGACCGTGACGGTCTACGTACATCCGGCGCGCTACACCTGCGAATTCTTAGAGCGCGGCGACACGTTCACCGTCAGCTTCTACCCGCCGGAATACAGGCGTGCGCTGGGCTACATCGGCTCGCACTCCGGCAGAGACGGCGATAAAGCCGCCGCAGCCGGACTGACGCCGGTGGCCTTCGGACAGGGCGTGACCTACGCGGAGGCGAACCTGACCTTCCTGTGCAAAAAGCTCTACCAGCACCAGTTCACCACAGAGGATCTCGCGCCGGAGGTGCAGGCATACTACGCCTCGATGCCGCAGGTCTACCCCGACTTTCACGGCGGCTGGCAGCCGCATCTCGCGTTCGTGGGTGAGATCATCGACGTGATCGACAAGCGCTGAGCGCAAAACAAGAAAACGACGTGGCCAAGACGGTCACGTCGTTTTTGCAATATCGGGGAACTTACGCAAGCGGTTTGAAATCGGACTTCGGGTGGTGGCACAGCGGGCAGATGAAGTCATCCGGCATGTCCGCGCCCTCGTACACGTAGCCGCAGACGGTGCACACAAAGCCGACGCGCTTTTCCGCGGGCTTGGCCTCGTGCTTGACGAAGTCGGACGCCGGGTGCTTGCACAGGGGGCAGATGAAATCGGCCGGGAGCGTCTCGCCCTCGTACACATAGCCGCACACGGAGCAGACCCAGGTCGCCTTCTCGGCGGGGGCGAGCTTCGGCGGGGCGGGCTTGATGTGGCTGCGGTAGTAATCGTAGGTCACAGTCTCGTCGTTGCTGAAGAGCTTGGACTCCGTGATCTCGGCGATGAACAGCCGGTGGCTGCCCTGATCATAGCTCTCGACGACGCGGCAGGAGAACATGGCGTTCGTGTAGCGGTTGATGTAATACAGGCCGTTGTCGCTGCGGGCGCAGTCGCTCCAGTCTGCAAACTTGTCCACCTCCGCGCCGGACTGGAAGCCGAAGTGCTGGAAAAATGCAAACGGCACTTCCTTCGTCAGCAGCGAGAGGTTGAACACGCCGGTGCGCTCGATCATGCCGCAGGTGTAGTTGGCCTTGATGACCGAGATGGAGATGCGCTCGGGCTTGTTGGCCATCTGGATGGCGGTGTTGATGATGCAGGCGTTGTCCTTGTCACCCTCGCGGGCGGAGAGTGCAAACAGGCCGTACTGGAACTTGAAGAGCGCGGCGGGATTCTGCTTGCCTTCGTTGACGATCGGGCGCGGCTTCGGCATGGAGGCCACGAGCGCGTCCGCGATCTCGGCGAGCGCTGCGAGCTGATCGTCCTTGAGCGAGGACTTGATGGTGAGCGTCTCATTGAGGATGGTCACGTCCTTGAGCTTGGAGAGGATGCCGCGCATGAGCTTGCCGGCGGTCGGCGCCCAAGAGCCGTTTTCGATCAGGGCGATGGTGCGGTTCTGGAGGTTGTGCGCCGCGATGTCGAGCAGCGCCGTCTCCATGTTGCAGAAGATGCCGGCGTTATACGTCGTGGACGCGAACACGAGGTGGCTGCAGCGGAAGGCCTCGGCCACGACATAGCTCGGGTGCGTGACGGAGACGTCGTACATGGCGATGTTGCGCACGCCGCGCTCGGCCAGCATGGTCGCGAGCACCTGCGCCGCGTTTTCGGTGTGACCGTAGACGGAGGAGTAAGCGATGAGCACGCTGCCGTCCTGCTCGGGCGTGTAGGAGCTCCACTTGCTGTACTTATCGACGAACCAGCCGATGTTCTTGCGCCAGACCGGACCGTGCAGCGGGCAGATCATGCGGATATCAAGCGTAGCGGCCTTCTTGAGCAGCGCCTGCACCTGCGTGCCGTACTTGCCGACGATGTTCGTGTAGTAGCGGCGGGCATCGGGCAGCCAGTCGTGCTCAAAGTCATACTCATCAGCGTAGAGGTTGCCGCTGAGCGCGCCGAACGTGCCGAAGGCGTCGGCGGAAAAGAGCGTGCCAGTCGTGGTGTCAAAGCTGACCATGACCTCCGGCCAGTGCACCATCGGCGCCATGACGTAGGCAAACGTGTGCTTGCCGAAGCAGTAGGTGCCGCCCTCGGCCATGAGGATGGCGCGGCTGTCGATGTCAAAGGTGAAGTAGTTGCGGATCATGTCGCGGATCTTCGCGTTGCAGATGATCTTCGCCTCGGGGTAGCGGCGCACGGTCTCCTCGAGCGTCTTGGCGTGGTCGGGCTCCATGTGGTGCACGACGATGTAGTCCAGCGGGCGGCCGCCAAGGACATGGGCGAGGTTTTCAAAGAATTGACCGGCGACGGACTGGTCCACCGTGTCGAGCAGGACAGTCTTTTCGTCGAGCAGGACGTAGGCGTTGTACGACACGCCGCGCGGAATGGGGTACACGCTCTCAAACAGGGCCAGACGGCGGTCGGATGCGCCGACCCAATACAGATCCTCGGTCATTTTCACAGTGCAGTGCATATTGGTCTCCTCCTTCTTATCCACAATTCCCCCGGTCTCAGCCGAGGAGTTTGAGCAGTTCTTCCTTCGGCGTCACGCCGACCTTCACAGCCGCGGCCTGGCCGCCGCGGAACACCATCAGCGTCGGGATGCTCATGATGCGGAACTGGCCCGCGAGCTCCGGCTGCTCGTCCACGTTGACCTTGCCGAACTTGTATTCCGGGTGCTCGGCATCGAGCTCCTCGACCACGGGGGCCATCATGCGGCACGGGCCGCACCATGTCGCCCAGAAATCCACCAGCACCGGCTCCTTGGCCAGCAACACTTCCTGTTCAAAATTTTGCTGTGTAATGGTCAGTTCTGCCATTGCGATCATCCTTTCTTCTCGCGTGATTTATAGTACAGCATGCAGTGGCAGAAGCCCTCAAAGTCGGGATCATCGATCTGTTCGCGGAACTCCCTGCACATGCACCTGTTGTCCTCCGTCCGTTCGAGTCTGCACGGACAGTAGCCTCCGGTCTTCTTAAGACCTTCCCGCACCGCCCGCACGACCTCCTTGTCCGGATTGAGCGTCACCGCCATCTCGCCGCCTCCTTTGCATTCCCATTTATGTTTATATTATACCATACTTTCAAAAAAATAGCCACCCCCGACAAAAAACGCACGAAGAGTCCCCTCCCCGTGCGTTTCCTTTTTTACTCCTCGTATCCCTGGCTCACGCCGCCGCCTCCGACGTCGCTCCCCAGATCGCAGGTGTACATCCACTCGATCACGTCGCCTGCCTGCACAGCGTACCGGCTGCACCCGTAGTTCGGGAACCACCCGTTCACCCGGTACATCCAGCCCGAGAGCGCGCCGCAGTCAAACTCATAGAGGTTGCCGATGCCCTCGATATAAGCCGTCTCATACATCGGCGTGTTCTGGTACTCCATGTGGATAGCGTTGGCCTTCACCGTCGCCAGCAAAACGTCAAACACGTTCTGTCCTGCCGTAAATTCGACTGTCACCGGCGCAAGGATCCATCCGTCCTCCGGCACAAGCTCGACCTTTTCCGGGTCAAGCTCGTCTAAGTGATCGAGAATCGTCGCGCAGCTGATGCTGATCGTGCACGTAAGCGGCACGTCCGTCGCCGCAGGTGATTCCTGCTCCGGCAGCTCGTCGATCGGCGCGCGCACCTCGGGTTCCTGCGCAGTCGCTTCGTTCGTTTCGGGTTCAACCGTCTCTGGCTGCTCCTCGGCAGCCGCATCAGCCGCCTCATTCTTCGAAGGCTCCTCCGCAGCCGGCGCTTCCTCCGGCTTCACAGCGTCCTGTGCAGGCTCAGCCGCAATTTCCGATGCAGCCGTCTCTTCCTGCACCATTTCCGTTTTCGCGCTGCAAGCGCACAGTCCCAGCAGCAGCACCGCAAGGACCAGCGCCAGCGCGCGCCGTCCAAATTTCTTCATTTATACCTCCCCGGCTGCCGCCAGCAGATTCCAGACCATCTGCGCCACCTCGCAGCGGCAGATCGCCTCACTGGGTTTGAGGTCCGTTCGATCAGCCTCCAAAATCGCATGCTCTGCGCAGAATGCCAGCGCATCTTTTGCGTAGCTTGATGCCTTCGCCGCATCCGGATACGCTTTCAGCGCCGAATCCGCATCCTTGGCCGCGCCGGAAAGCCCCAGCGTTTTAGACGCTCTCGCCAGCATCGTGGCCGCCTGCTCTCTCGTAATTGCGCCCTGCGGATTGAATTTTCCATTTCCAACGCCGTTGACGATCCCGACCCTGCTTGCCGCGCCGACGAAGCCGCAGAACCAGTCCGACTGCAAAACGTCCGTGAACTCCGCCGTTTTCTCCTGCGAAAGCCCCAGCGCCCGCACGACAATCGCGCAGAACTGCGCCCGCGTAAGCCCGGCGTCCGGCGCGAACGTATCTGCCGTCATGCCGTTGATGACGCCCTTCTCGGCCAAAGCCTCAATCGTCTTTTGGTTCTTGTGCCCGACCACATCGCGGAACGTCCCGCTCTGTGTGTCCGCCTTGGGCGCGTCCATCTTGTAAAGCGACTTCCCGCTCTCCGCGAGCTTCACGGCCGCCAGGGCATAGAGCGCCTGCTCAGTCGCCATCTCGTTTGCATCGCCGTCCATGGTGTGCCGGAAGCTGCCGTCCGCGTTCGCATAGGTCAAAAGCGCGTCCAGCGCCGTGTTTCCGTTTTTTACGAACCGGCTGTCATCCAGCGAAATTCCAAGCTCCGCCAGCGCCACGAGCACCTGCGCGTTCGATTCGCACGTAGCTGCCCCGCCGGTCGAAAATCCGCCGTCCGCTCCCTGGATTTTAGAGAGTGCCGCAACGCCCTTCTCGACCGCCGCCTTCACGGAAGCCTGCGCCGTATACCCGGCCAGCGCCTGCAAGGCCATCGCCGTCAGATCCGCGTCCGCCGCCGTGCCCGCGATGTTCCAGCCGCCGTCTGAAAGCTGGAAACCCAGAATCTTCTGCACATAGAGTTCTCTCGTTGCCTGCGTCTTCGCGTCGGTATTCACAGGCACCTCATACTGCCCCGCATCCAGCGCCAGCAGCGCAAAAATTGCGCCGTTCACGCCCTGATAGACCGTCTTTTCATAGTCTCCCAGCGGCAGAAGCAGGTTATACCCCGCGACATCGCGCGCGTCCTTCCCGATCGCCGTCACCGCAAGGGCGACTCTCGAGTACTCCGTATACTTCCGCTTGTGCAAAACGCCCCCGCAGGCTTTTACGTAGCTCTCCAGCCTTTCGTAGTACCCCTCAAAATACCCGCTCTTGACGTCTGCTCCGCCTCTGGCAAGACCGAGCACCGCCCAGTCCCCGCCAATCGAGCCAAACCCGGGGCTTGCGACCGTCTTCGCCACATACCCCGCTGTCTTTTCATACTGCGCCCCTATGATATCCTCTGCCATTGCCGGAACTGTCAAGCCTACGCAAAGCACCAGCACCAGCACAAATGCCAGGATCCGTTTCGTCTGCGTCATTGCCGCATCCTCCTTTTGTCTGCAAATCCGCCAAGGCCGGGCCCTGCATCCCAGAGCCCGGTCTTCGCGTCAGGGTGTTTGATACCCCCATGTTACCCGTTCTTCAATTATTTTGCAACATTTTCCGCAAACCGGTGCAAAATCGCTGCAACCTCTGCGCGCGTGGCCTGCCCCTGCGGAGAAAGCGCCGTTTTGCTTCTGCCGCTGACAAGCCCTTCCGCGTTCGCCCAGCCAAGTGCCTCGGCGGCGTAGCCAGAGATTTGCTCGTAGTCGGCAAAGCCCATCAGATCGGCCGTCCTGCCTGTATCATAGCGCTTGTCCCTTGCATACCGGTACAAAATCGCCGCCAGCTGCTCGCGCGTTACCTTGCTGTCAGGTGCAAAGCGTCTATCACTCACACCGCTCACAATGCCGCTCTCCGCTGCCCACGCGACTGCGTCCGCATAATACTTACCCGCCGCCACATCGGCAAAGCCGCTGTCCGCCGCGCTCTTGGGGCTTTCCGCCAGCCGGTACAGGACTGTCACCAGCATTCCCCGCGTCATCGGCGCGTTCGGGGAGAAGAGCTCCTGCGTCGTTCCGTGGAACAGCCCGTGCTCGACCACATAGCGCACATCGCTGTAGAACCAGTCCTCGCGCCGCACATCCAAAAAGAGCATCGCGCCCGTAAACGTCGCCACGATCCGGCTGTTTAATGTCAGATTCTTGTACGTATAGCTCTCCGGCGTCCCGATGGACTTGCCGTCCACTGTCACCTCCAGCAGCTGCTGGTTCGTATCCGGCTCGAAGGTAAACGTCACATCCGCGCCGAGCTGCGAGAAGCCAAGACTCGGCTTCACCGTGCCGCCGCCGATCACCTGCACGATCCGCGCCAGCTTCTGCTTCGCATACTCCTCCGGCGAAATATCCGCCGCCTTGAGCCACGTCTCCGCATCGGCCTCGGTCGTGTAGTCGTCGACATAGTGCCAGATGACCTTGTCGCCCGCCTCGAGCGTGAAATCATTCAGCGCCTGATCCGGATGCTTGCCGTTCACGGTGTACATCCAGCCGGAGTTCGCGCCGTTGTCCATCTCGCTCAGCCAGTAGCCGCCCAGCGCCTCGGGCGCCAGAATCGAGCTGACATAGCCGTCGTCCGCGCCGGTCTCCTGAAGCCCAGTCTCGTTCAGCGCCTTTTCCAGCAAATCCTTCACCGTCGCTCCGGCGCTGAGAGAATAGGTCTTCGTTTCGATCCATGTCACATAGTCCTTGTGCTCGTCCCCCTGTTCCTCGTGCAAAAAGTCTCCGATCAGCCGGAACGAGACCTTCATCGAATGCAGCGCGTTTTCCATATCGGTCCTCGCCCTGGCGAGAATGTCTCCGATCTCCCCGGTGTGCGCCGCGTCCTGGATATCCTTCTCCGCCTGTGCCATCACCTTGCGAACCTCTTCGAGCGCCGCGTCGGTCAGAAGCGAGGGGTCCTCCTTCTTTGCCGCGTCAATGACCGCGTCATAGACCTTGGAAAGTGAAACCGTCCGTGCCGTCTGCTTCTTCTCCGCGAGAATCTCATCGAACGCGCTCTGCTTTTCTTCAAGCGCGTCCTGCGCGGTCTTTTTGTCCTCGTCTTTCAGATAACGGATTTTCTGCCGGATGGTTTCGAGCTTGACATAGGTCTCCCGGCTCGCGTCGGTGATCTCGCCCAGCGCTTCGATCTCGCGCAGAACGTCCTCCAGCGCCGCGTCGTCGAGCTTCTTCGCATCGTCCATGTCATAAAGTCCGTGCGTATTGCCGCTTGCGAGCCTCGCGTAAGCTGCCAGCGCATAATACGCCTGCTCGCTTGCCATCTGGTTATAGCCCGAGGCGCTCGCCGCGTGATAGAACCCACCGCCATCTAAATAATATTGCAGCAGCCCGTCAAGTATGGTCTTTCCGTCCTTGCTGAACCGCGCATCCGTCGCCGCGTCGATCCCCAGCGTGCTCAGGGCGACCAATGCCTGCGCCGACGTCTCCGCCGTGGTTCCGATCGCGCCGCTCGGAAGCTGCTGATCTTTCAGATAGGAAAGGCCCAGCGTGATCGCGTCCGCAGCGTCCTGATGATCCGCGCGATACGCAGCCAGCGCCGTCAGTGCCATCGCCGTGGTGTCAAGGTCGCTGTTTCCCGTCGTATTTGCCCAGCCGCCGTCCGGATTCTGCTTGTCAACAAGGCTCTTTACCAGCGTTTCTGCCGCGCGCTGCAACTCTTCATCGCCCGCAAGATACGTCGTCTTCGCGTTCATCGCCAGAAGCGCAAACGCAGACGCGTTGTTGCCCTGTTTCGTGACCCACGCGGTATTTTTCAGCGCCGCGAGCAGATCATAGCCCGCAAAGCTCCGCGCGTCATAGCCAAGCGCCGACACCGCCAGCGCCACACGCGCATTTTCTGTGGGTCTCGCGTCGCCGTTTCGCCGGATTTGGCCGTTGGCGTTGATATTGCCTTTGACAAACGACTCGAGCGCCTTGACGTACTCCTCCACGTCGCCGCCATAGAGCCGCTCGCTTCTGGCAAGGCCAAGCATCATCCACTCTCCGCCGACCGAGCCCGTCGTCCACTTGCCCTGCAGCACCAAGTCGAGCAGCTTTGTTCCCGTCTCGCGATATGCCGTCCTCCAGTCGACGCTGGAAGAAAGGTTCCGGAACGCTTCTTCCGCGTCCAGCAGCGTCTGATAGTTCGTGACCTGCGCCTTTTCTTCATCGGTCAAGCTGTCATACGCGCTTCTCGCCGCGTCGATGGCGGGCCCGCTCAGCCTTGTCACCTCGCCGATCGCATCGATCAGCTCCATCACATCCGCCGACGTGGAGACCATGCCGGCTTCGAGCGAGTAGTCGTCCGTATAGTGGAGCACAATTTTGTCTCCGTCCCCAACGACCTGCTCGTTTACCGCCTTGTTGGTATGAACGCCATTGAACGTGTACATCCACCCGGAGTTTGTGCCGTTGTCTCCCTCGGCAAGCGTCGTCGTGGTGCCGCCCTTGACCGATCTCGTCACCGAGCGGATGTAACCCGGGTCGCCCTTCCAGCTATACGTCGGGTCCTCCTGCAAAACAAACGCCTTTTCGATCACGTCCAGCGCCGTCGCGCCCGCCGGAACCGTCACGCTTGCCTTGTCGATCCACGTCGTTAAGTTGCCGCCCTTGAGCGTGTGCGCCGTTTCGCCTGCGCCGTGCGCTTCATCGCCCAGCAGCGAGAACGTTACGGTGACCTCTTCGCCCGGTGCCTGTCCGTCCGAAACGCTGATGGTGCAGACCGCCGGGACGATCGTTCCCTCTTCATTCGCGGCAACCAGATAATACTCGCCTGCCTGCGAAAACGTCACGGTGTAATATCCGTTTCCCGTTTCTGCGACTGTATAGAGATTCTTTTCCAATGCCTCGCCCGTCGCGCCGTCCGTGACGCGGCAAGCCGTGATCTGTGCGCCCTCGCAGCCGCCGAAGACCGGGTTATATGAGGCGTCATAGCCGGTCACTGTTTCCAGCGAGATTGAAACCGCCGCGTTTGCGGACGCAGTGTAAGAAAATTCCCCGAACTTCGCGTAGCTTTCCGTCTCCGGATAGGCCTTGACATACGCCATCGCGACAAAGTGGTCGCCGTCCGAGACCTCCTCGTCAAGTCCCATGCACATCCGGCCGCCATTCCAGTAGCCGGTGTTGCTGGTATCCTTACCCCAGAACCTCGTGATATATGCGCTGTATTCGCTATCCGCCGCTTGATAGCCGCTCACACCGTCCGGGCAGTATTTCGCATGCACCGCGCGGAGCACGTCGTCGTTCGTAATTTTGCCGTCCCCGTTCCGGTCGTCCACAGAAAGCTTCTTCTGCGCCACAGCGACGCCTCCCTGATCCGTGATCGTCACATAGACGCTCCGCAGGCCGTCATAGTTTCCGTCCGGTGTCAAAACGAAGGTATACGTCGTCTGCGTCACGCCATCTTCCGCCGTCGCGGTGACACGGATGATATTCGTGCCCGTTATACCACTTCGGAAGTAGACGCGGTCGGTATAATCACCCGAACCGTCATAGCGCGCCGCCGGGTCGTCGCACGTACCAAGCGTTACGCGCAGCGTGCCGCCTTGCGGCGGCTGGAACCAGACGCGCGGTTTCTTCGCCCCCAGCTCCGCATAGTTGAGCACAACTGTTGTTTCACTGACCGAAGCCGCCGTCGGTGCGCCTGTCGGTTCCTCGTTGCCGTCGGTCACAATATAGGAAATCGTCGTGTCCGCGCTGAGCGCCTTGACCGTGATGGCCGCCGTGTGCGACACATCCCACGCCGTCTTCCCGTTCAGGGTAGACGTCACCTTGCAGCGGTAATAGGTTACCTGCTCGCCCTCGATTTTCACCGGAATTTCCGGAACATAGCTGCTCGTCGTCGCATTTTCGATGGCCGTCCAGCTTTTTTCATCTGAAGACTTCTCCCACTGATGGCTGAGCGCCGCATTGTCTGCCGCCACTGCCTCCACCGTAAGGGCCTGTGCCGTCTTTCCGGGCGCATATGCCGCGCTCTGCGGATGCCGGGTAAACTTGACCGCCGGAGCCTGCGTTTTCGCGACCGCGAACAGATAGCCGGAGTCGTTTTTGTAATAGATGGTGCCGTCGTCTCCGCAGACCGGGCTTGCCGCGCAGTACTCCGGATAATCCGCCGCGTCAAAGATCGTAAAGACGTCAGACGCGGTCGTGCTCTCCGGGCGATTCGCGTTCACGCGGATGCAGATAAGCCCGCCCGGCTTATAGTTTGCGCATTCATAGAAATAGAGGGATCCCCCCGCCTCCCGCGCTGTGCTCAGAAGGGGCGAGCCCTGCGTGCTGCCGGGCATCGTGAGCTCCCTTTGGAGCGTCAGATCACCCGTCTGCGCGTTCTCCTTCACAATGGCAAACCCACCGCTCGGCCCCGGACCCGTGCCGGTTCCGACATAGACATAGCCCTTATAATAGACCGGCGTGCTCGTGCTTCCCATGCCGAGAAGGCAGGTCCTGAGCTCCGTGAGCGTACCGGTCGTGCCGTCCACCTTCGCCGAGCAGAGATAGCCGCCCTTCGTCGTAAAATAGATCCGGCCGGTCTGCTCGGAATACGCGAGCGAGCTTCTCTGGTCGCCGAGCTCTTGCAGCTCGAGCACCTGCGGAACGGGATTTTGGCGCGTCTCGTCCTTGCGGAAGCTCAAAATGCGCGAGGTTCCGTTCACACCGCTCTCCGCGCCGTCGTCCGTGCCGACAAAAATATAGTCCCCGACCGCGACTGCGCCGGCCCAGTAAAAGCCGCCCGCATTTGCATAGCTCCAGACGCGCTTTCCCGCCGTCGTCAGGCAGACATAGTTCTGTGTGCCGGTCTCCGAATCATAAAATCCCGTGTAGACCCGGCCTTCGGACACCAGAACCGGGCAGCTGTTCTGCCCTCCGGCGGAAAGCCCGCCAAGCGTCCATTTCTTTGCGAGCGTATTCTTGTCGAACGCCTCGACCATGCCGCCGTCCAGCGCCACATAGATCGTGTCCCCGGCGATCGTCGGCGGGATCGTGCCGAAACGGTCCTTCCCGTCCATCACCTGCTGCACGGCCACGCTTCCGTCCAGCGCCTTGATCTTATAAAGCGTCCGCCCCGCCGTCGCATAGACAAACTCACCCTCCACGACCGGCTGCCCGGCATAGACGATGCTTGTCGTCATGCCCTCCGCTGACGTGCCGATTTTAGCCGCCCATTGGAGCTTTGCATAGTCAGGCGCGGGCGTCTGCACGTTTGTAATGCCCATGTTGCTCCCGTTTCCCCGGAAACTGAGCCACGCGGCCATCACCGATCCCGGCAGCAGCCCGAGTACCAACACAAATGCCAGCACCAGCGAGACAATTCTCTTCTTCATACCTTCCTCCATGTTCCCGGCGTATTTCGCCTGTCTTCCCGGAAACCAAGCCTCTGCCTTCGAAGCCTTCCGCAAACAAAAAAGCTGCCGCACCCGATCGGTGCAGCAGCCGTTTTTCTGCGCAAACTGTATGCCCGCCGCCTTTTCCCGCAGCGCCGCACACAACCACCTTGCAGGTCTCCTGACTCACACGTCCGGGGCTTCCCCCGCGTCCTTGCGCAGCCTTCTCGGTTTCCCAATGACCGGCTTTCGCCTATGCGTTCAGACTCGTGCATACAGTGCCGGGCGGCGTCTGTTTTCCTTCCCGTTTCCTCCGTCCGCGTACCCGAAGGCCCCCGCGTCCAGACACAAGATGGCGGTATCCTGTTATCAGAGACATTATACCGTCCGCCCGGATATTTGTAAAGTATTATCTTGCGGTCAGGCTTGCATTTTCTTACAACATCTTGCGTCCCTCGCGCGTGACAAGGCAGTATCCGCCCTCTCCGAGGCGCACCTTCCCGGGCAGCAGGGAGGCAATGCCGCCGCCCATCAGGACCTCGCCCGGAGCGTTCAGCTCCCATATCTTGCGCGATTTGTTGCAGCACACGCAAAGCGTCTGCTCCTTCGTCCTCCGCAAAAACATCAGCCGTCCGTTTCCCGCCTCCAAAACCGTCACGTCGCCGGTTTTCAGCGCCGGAAGCGTCCTTTTCAGTTTCGAAAGCATCCGGTAAAACGCGACGAGGCTCTCGTCCTCCTCGCCCCACGGATAGAACCGCCGGTTGAAGGGGTCGCGGTAGCCGGTCATTCCGGCCTCGTCTCCGTAATAAATGCAGGCAATGCCCGGGAGCGTAAACTGCAAGAACGCCGCCATGCGCAAAAGCTCTTTTCCGCGAGCCAGGTCTTCCTGCGAAAACTGCCGCTTGGCAAGCTCCGCCCGGTCGCCGTCTCTCGGGTCGAGAAGCGCGTTGATGGCCCGCGGCGTGTCGTGGGTCGATAAAATGTTCATCACGCAGGC
>ERZ857840.3293-NODE-3293-length-13893-cov-8.760587_pt1 | contig 13893 bp, 14 predicted proteins | sample MGYA00519760_ERZ857840 | MGnify/ENA primary metagenome ERZ857840 (study PRJEB31778, sample SAMEA3449371) | human gut metagenome | biome: human gut; feature: human-associated habitat; material: faeces | place: United Kingdom | collected 2010/2012 ... | reverse complement strand
CGGACAAGGCGTTTTATGAAACGCCCATGACGCAGGAGGCAAAGCGCTGCGCGCTTGCGCTCGAACTTGCGCGCGCGGGCAAGACCGCGGCCATGGTCTGCTCGGGTGACAGCGGCATTTACGGCATGGCGGCGCTTGTTTACGAGCTGCGCGGCGAGAGCAGAGAACCGGAGATCGAGGTGATCCCCGGCCTGACCGCGGCGTGCAGCGCCGCGGCATTGCTGGGCGCACCGCTGACGCACGATTTTGCCGTCATCAGCCTGAGCGACCGGCTGACGCCGTGGGAGACCATCGAGAAACGCCTTGCACATGCGGCGCAGGCGGATCTTGCTATCGCGCTTTACAATCCCGCGAGCCGCTCCCGCCCCGAACATCTGAAGCGCGCGTGCGATATCCTGCTGCGCTTTCTGCCTGAGAACCGACTCTGCGGCATCGCGCGCAACATCGGCCGCGCGGGAGAGAGCTGCCGCACCCTGACGCTCGGGGAGCTGCGGGAGGCGGAGGTCGACATGTTCTGCACCGTGCTCATTGGCAATGCCATGACCAAAACCATCGGCGGGCGGCTCATCACGCCGCGAGGATATAAAAATGTATAAAATCTGTATTTTTGCAGGTACGACGGAAGCGCGGCGGCTTGTGGAGCTTTTGAGTTCGCAGCGGTATGTTGCCGTCACGGCCTGCGTGGCAACAGAATACGGCGAAACGCTCCTGCCCGAAGGGGGCAACGTGACGGTGCGCTCGGGGCGTATCCCGGTGGACGGGATCATTCAACTGCTCTCCGACACGAAATTTGATTTGGTGATCGACGTGACGCACCCCTACGCGGCGTCCATCACTGAGAGCGTTGCACGCGCCTGCGCGGAGACGGGGACGGAGTATCTGCGCTTGCTGCGTGAAGCATCGGAGCAGGCAGAAGATGCGCTCTGCGTTGCCGACGCAGAGGAAGCGGCGGCGCTTCTTTCCAAGACAGAGGGGAATATCCTGCTGACGACGGGCAGCAAGGACTTAAAAATATACCGTAAGATCAAGGGCTTCCGCGAACGCGTCTACGCCCGCGTGCTGCCGCTGGACGCGTCGCTTGCGCTCTGCCGCGAGGCGGGAGTGGAAACGTCCCATATCCTTGCAATGCAGGGCCCGTTTTCCGAGGAGATGGACGAGGCGATGCTGCGCGCCGTGTCGGCGCAGTGGCTTGTGACGAAAGACGGCGGCGAAGCGGGCGGTTTTGCGGCAAAGGCCGCCGCGGCGCGGAAGGCCGGGGCGCAGCTTCTTGTGGTCGGGCGGCCGAAGCAGCGGGAGGGAAAAACCTTTTCGCAGGTGCTGGATCTGCTCGCCGCGCGCTTTGGCTGTGCTTTTCGTCCGGAGGTGCGCATTATCGGCATCGGCCCGGGAAGCCGGGAGATGATGACGCGCGAAGTCTGCCGCGCGATCGAGGAGGCGGACTGCCTGATCGGTGCGCAGCGCATGCTGGACGCCGCCGCGCGGGAGGGGCAGAAAACCTTTGCCGCCGTTGCGCCGCAGGAGATCGCAGACCATATCCATGCGCACCGCGAATACCGTCGAAGCGCAGTTGTGATGTCGGGCGATACGGGGTTTTTCAGCGGCACGAGAAAGCTGCTGCCGCTGCTTTCCGACTGTGAGGTCGATGTGCTGCCGGGGCTGAGCTCGCTCGCCTGCCTCTGCGCAAAGCTGCAAACGTCCTATGAGGAAATTCACGTCGTCAGCCTGCACGGACGCGCGCACGATATTGTGCCGGAGGTGCGCGCGCATGAGCGCGTTTTCGTGCTCGTCGGCGGCGAGGACGGCGCAGCGCACCTGTGCGAAACGCTGGTAGAGAATGGGCTTGGCAAGGTGAAGCTGAGCATCGGCGAACGGCTGAGCTACCCGGACGAAAAGATTACCACCGGCACGGCGGAAGCGCTGCGCGGCGGTGCATTTGCACCCTTGAGCGCCGTCTTGATCGAAAACGATCGCCCTGACGCCGTGGTGACCCACGGCTTGCCGGACAGCGCTTTCCTGCGCGGCGAGGGGGAGGGCGGCGTTGTACCCATGACGAAGAGCGAGGTGCGCGCCATCGCGCTCTCCAAGCTCCACCTGAGCGAGCGTGCGGTCTGCTACGATATTGGTGCGGGCACCGGCTCGGTGGCCATTGAAATGGCGCTTCAGGCGAAAAAGGGGCGGATTTTTGCCATCGAGCGCAGGGCCGACGCGGTGGAGCTGCTGAAGAAAAATCAGGCGGCGTTTTCTGCCGAAAACCTGACGATCGTTGCCGGCAGCGCGCCGGAGGCCTGCGATGACCTGCCCGCGCCGACGCACGCCTTCATCGGCGGCAGCGCGGGGAACCTGCACGGCATTCTGGCAGTGCTGCTGCAAAAAAACCCGCAGGTGCGCATTGTGGCAACGGCGGTCTCTCTGGAGAGCGTCGCCGAGCTGACGGCGTGCATGAAGGAATTTCCCTTTGCGGATACCGAGGTCGTGTCCGTTCAGATCGCCCGCAGCCGTAAGACGGGGGCGTATCAGCTGATGACAGGGCAGAACCCTGTGTATGTGTTCACCATGCAGGCGGGAGGCGGCGTATGATCCGACTGCTGCCGCTTCTTGCCGGCTTTGGGATCGACTGCCTTTTGGGCGACCCGCACGGTCTGCCGCACCCGGTCGTGTTGATCGGAAAGACGATCAGCGCATTGGAGCGTGCGCTGCGCAAGATGTTTCCCAAAACGCCGCGCGGTGAGCGCGCGGCGGGGGCGGTGCTGTGGGGGATCGTGAGCGCTCTTGCAGCGGCGATTCCCGCGATGATCCTCTGCGCTAGCGAAAAGGTGAGTCCGTGGCTGCGCCTTGCGGTCGAGAGCGTGATGTGCTGGCAGATTTTGGCAGCAAGATCGCTGCGCGACGAGAGCATGAAGGTCTACCGGGAACTCGAACACGGCAGCATCGAATCTTCGCGCCGCGCCGTTTCCATGATCGTGGGACGCGATACTGCGGCGCTCGACGACGCGGGCGTGACGCGCGCGGCAGTCGAGACCATCGCGGAAAACACATCGGACGGTGTGGTCGCGCCGCTGCTGTATCTGGCTGTCGGCGGCGCGCCGCTGGGCTTTTTTTACAAGGCGGTGAACACGATGGATTCCATGCTGGGCTATGTCGAGCCGCCATACAAGAACATTGGTTTTGTGAGCGCGAAGGCGGACGATATTGCAAACTATCTGCCCGCGCGCCTATCCGCGCTGCTGATGCTTGCAGCAGGTGGGATCCTGCGCATGGACATCAAAAACGGCTGGAAGATTTTTCGCCGCGACCGCTATCAGCACGCAAGCCCGAACTCCGCACAGACGGAGTCAGTCTGCGCGGGGCTCTTGGGGGTGCGGCTTGCCGGCGATGCGTGGTATCACGGCGTGCTGCACAAAAAAGAGCACATCGGCGATGCGCTGCGCCCGATCACGCACGAGGACATCCCGCGCGCCTGCCGGCTGATGTACGCCACAACAGTTTTGGCGCTGCTGCTTGGCTGCGCGGTGAGAGTGCTTATTTTTTCGCTGTGAGGGAGACGCATGCTGTACGGAAGAGAAAACTGCCATGGCGGAGATATTTATGCGGGCGACGTGCGCCTTGATTTTTCCGCGAGCGTCAGCCCGCTTGGCACGCCCAAGAGCGTGATCGACGCGCTCACGCGGGTGCTGCCTGAGCTGTACCATTATCCTGACCCCTGCTGCCGGACGCTCGTGCAGGCGATTGCGAAGGTTGAGCGTGTGCCGCAGGAAAGGATCCTCTGCGGCGCCGGTGCGTCCGAACTGATCTACACTTACTGCGAGGCCGTGCGCCCGAAGCGTGCGATGATGCTTGCGCCCACGTTTTCCGAGTATGCAATTGCCTTGCAGCGGACAGGTTGCGAGATCGTGCGCCATACGCTTGCTGCGGAGCAGAACTTTGACCTGCAAGAGGATCTTCTGCCGCGCCTTTCGCGCGAAGGGATCGACGCGCTGTTCCTCTGCAACCCCAACAACCCGACGGGGCGGCTGATCCAGGGGGAGCTGCTTGAAAAGATCCTGCTGCGCTGCCGCGAGAGAAACATTGCGCTTTTTGTCGATGAATGCTTTTTGAGCCTGTCGGACGGAGCCAATGATCTGACGCCGTTTTTGCCTGACGTTCCGCAGCTTTTTATCCTCAAGGCGTTTACGAAAAGCTATGGCATGGCGGGGCTGCGGCTTGGCTACGGCCTGTGCGCAGACAAAGAGCTGCTGCAAAAAATGTCGGCGGCAGCGCCGCCGTGGACGGTTTCAACACCGGCGCAGGCGGCAGGCGTCGCCGCGCTGAAGAACGCGGCGTTTCTTGCCGAAAACCGCGCGCTCATCCGCGCAGAGCGGCCGCGGCTTGAAGAAGAGCTGCGAAAGCTCGGCTTTTGGGTGTGCCCATCGCAGGTGAATTATATCCTCTTTCACGGCGCACCGGACTTGCATGAAAAATTGATGCGGCGCGGCATGGCGATCCGGAACTGTGCCAACTTTGAGGGATTGGCACCCGGCTGGTACCGCGTCGCGGTCAGGCGGCGCGAAGAGAACGAGCAGCTCATTGCGGCGATCAAAAGCGTGGCGGAGGAGTGAGAGCATGGCAAAGAATATTATGATCCAGGGCACGATGTCCAACGCGGGCAAGAGCCTGCTTGCCACGGGGCTTTGCCGCGTTCTGAAGCAGGACGGTTATCGTGTTGCGCCCTTCAAGAGCCAGAACATGGCGCTCAACTCCTTCATCACGAAAGATGGCGGAGAGATGGGGCGCGCACAGGTGGTGCAGGCCGAGGCTGCGGGCATCGAGCCGGACACGCGCATGAACCCGATCCTGCTCAAGCCGACGACGGACGTCGGCAGTCAGGTCATCGTCAACGGGCGCGTGCAGGGCAATATGCCAGCGATGGAATACTATCGCAGAAAACGTGATTTTATCCCTGCGGTGATGGAGGCATACGAGAGCCTCAGAAGGGAGTACGATGTTATCGTGATCGAGGGGGCGGGCAGCCCCGCAGAGATCAATTTGCAGGAAAATGACATTGTCAACATGGGGCTTGCCCGCATGGTGGACGCGCCGGTGCTGCTGGTGGGGGACATCGACCGCGGCGGCGTGTTCGCCCAGCTCTACGGTACGGTGGCGCTGCAAAGCGAAGAGGACAAAAAGCGCATCAAGGGCGTCGTTGTCAACAAATTCCGCGGCGACCGCGCAATTCTGGAGCCGGGGCTTAAAATGCTCGAGCAGCTCTGCGGCGTTCCCGTGGCGGGTGTTGTGCCGTACCTCTCTGTGGATATTGACGATGAGGACAGCCTGAGCGAACGCTTCGGGCGCGGCAGGGAGCCGCGGCTCATCGACATTGCCGTGATCCGCCTGCCGCGCATCTCGAACTTTACGGATTTTTCTCCGTTTGAGCACTATGCGAATGTTTCGCTCCGCTATGTGGAGCGTATGCGCGACCTGCGAGCGCCGGATATGATCGTGATCCCCGGCACAAAGAGCACGATCGCCGACCTCGGGTGGCTGCGGCAAAGCGGACTGGAAGCGGCAATCAAAAAGGCCGCGAGCGGCGGCACACTGGTTTTTGGCGTCTGCGGCGGCTATCAGATGTTGGGACGGCATATTTCCGACCCCGAGCAGGTCGAGGCCGCGGGCGTAACGGAGATCGACGGCATGGGCCTTTTGCCGGGGGAAACGGTATTTGAAGGAGCAAAAGTGCAGACGCAGACGAGCGGCGTGTTTTCCGGTGTCGAGGGGCTGCTCTCTGCGCTGAACGGCAAACGCTACGCAGGCTACGAGATCCACATGGGCCGCAGCGAAGCGCGCGGCGCGCTCATCAGCGCAGGAAATGTCTACGGCAGCTATGTCCACGGTATTTTCGATGAGCAGGAGGTTGCCGACACGGTCTTAAAGGCGCTGTGCGAGAAAAAGGGCGCTTCCTTCAAAGCACTTGGCAATTTTGATTGGAAAGCCCACAAGGAGCGGCAGTATGATCTGCTCGCGGACGCGGTGAGAGCGGGACTTGACATGAAACTGATCTATCGCATTTTAGAGCGGGAGGTGTGAGCATGCGGGGATTTGTGCACCTGTACTGCGGCGACGGAAAGGGCAAGACGACGGCGGCGGTTGGGCTGAGCGTCCGGGCATCGGGCGCGGGAAAGAGCGTGCTGTTTACGCAGTTTTTGAAGGACGGCAGCTCCTCTGAACTGAACGTCCTGCGTGCGCTGCCGAACGTTAAAGTCCTCTGCTGCGAGCGGAATTTTGGTTTTTTCCGCTCGATGGACAAAGAGACACGGACGGCGGCGCGGCGGGCCTATACGGCGCTTCTGGAAGAGACGCTGCAAAAAAGTGCGGACGGCGTTGCGCTGCTCGTGCTTGACGAAGCGGTCGCCGCCTGCAACCATGGCCTCATTGAAGAGGCGCGGCTGCTTGATTTTTTGCACCATAAACCGGAAGATCTTGAGGTCGTGCTGACGGGACGAGAACCGTCGCAGCGCTTGCTGGACGCGGCCGACTATGTGACGGAAATGAAAAAGCGCGCGCACCCGTTTGACAAGGGTGTTTCCGCGCGCCTGGGGATCGAGTTTTAAGGAGAGAGCAGTGCAGGAAAAGATCGAAGCGCTCGTGCGCGCCGTTCAGCCGCTGGATCAAAAGGCGATGTTGGCGGCGGAAGCGCATCAGGCGCGGCTTGCCAAGCCGCCGGGCAGCCTGGGGCGGCTCGAAGAGCTTTCCGTTCAGCTGGCGGGCATTACGGGGAAAGTCCACAACGAGCTGCCCCGAAAACAGCTGCTTGTCTTTGCCGCGGACAACGGCGTGGTGGCCGAGGGCGTTTCCAGTGCGCCGCAGTCCGTGACGATGCAGCAGACGATCAACCTGACGCGGGGAAAGACCGGCGCGGCGGTGCTCGCCAAGCGCTTTGGCTGCGGCCTCACCGTGTGCGACGTCGGCGTGAATGCCGACATTTGCGAGAGCGCTGTTCTGAACCGTAAAATTGCCTACGGCACGCAGAATATCTGCGCCGGCCCCGCGATGACGCGGGAGCAGGCCTTGCAGGCGATCTTGACCGGCGCGGCGGTCGCGGAAAACGTCGATGCGGACGCTGTCGGTATCGGCGAGATGGGCATCGGCAACACGACGACCTCGTCGGCGGTGCTTGCCGTGCTGCTGGGGGCGGACGTTGACAAGGTGACGGGGCGCGGCGGCGGCATCACGGAGGAGAGCTTCCGGAAAAAGAAAGCGGTTATCCGTACCGCCATTGCGGTGAACCGGCCGAACAGGAACGATGTGATCGACGTGCTCGCCAAGGTCGGTGGGTTTGATCTTGCGGCGATGTGCGGCGCCTTCTTGGGCGCGGCGGCTTCCCGGCGCGCCGCGGTCATCGACGGATTCATTTCCGCCGTGGCGGCGCTGTGCGCCGTTAGGCTCTGCCCGCTCGTGCGCGGCTATCTGATCCCGAGCCACGCCTCGTTCGAGATCGGCTATCGCCTTGCGATGGAGGCGATGGACCTGCGGCCGCTGCTTGATCTTGGCATGCGGCTGGGCGAGGGCAGCGGCTGCCCGCTCGCCTTTCAGGTGCTCGACGCCGCCTGCGCCGTTATGAACAACATGGCGAGCTTTGACGAGGCGGGCATCAACGACGACTATCTGGACGAAATTCGGCAGGGCGACCAGTTCACGCCCTGAGAGAAAGGAGGGCACATGGGAACGCTGATTTTGGTTGCGGGCGAGAATGGCAGCGGCAAGAGCCGCTGCGCGGAGAACATCGTTGCGCAAACGACAGGCAGGCGCTACTATATCGCCACCATGCAGCCCTGCTCAGAGGAAAATCTGCGGCGCGTGGAAAAGCACCGCCGGCAGCGCAGGGACTTGCGTTTTACAACGCTTGAGCTGCCGCATCGAGTCGGTGCGGCAGCAGTCGAAAACGGGAGCGTCGTGCTGCTTGAGGACGTGTCGAACCTGCTGGCGAACGCAATGTTCGAGCGCGGCGGGAACGAAGATAGCGTATACTGGGACATTGAGGCGCTGCTTTCGCGCTGCTGTATTCTTGTCGCGGTGACGATCACGGGGCTGCGCGAGGAGGGTTACGACGGCGAAACGGCGGCCTATATCCGTGCGCTGAACGGCTTGAATCAAAGGCTGCTTGCCCGCGCTGCGGCAGCGTTGACAATGAAAGACAGACAGCCGTTTGCCGAAAAGGGAGAGTTGAATGAAATTATTTGAACCGCTTCTCATCGCGCTGTCGACATACAGCGCGATCCCCGTTCCGCAGTTCGACTGGAACGAAAAAAACATGCGCTATGCGATCTGTTTTTTTCCGGCGGTAGGGATTTTCTGCGGCGCGGCGCTTTGGCTGTGGGCGGTCATTGCACAGGCGACGGGCATGAGCGGCGTTCTGTTCGCAGCAGTTGCAGCGAGTTTGCCGATCCTTGTCACCGGCGGTATCCACATGGACGGCTATCTTGACACGGTGGACGCGCTCGCATCGCATCAGACGCGCGAAAAAAAGCTCGAGATCATGAAAGATCCGAGTTGTGGCGCGTTTGCGGTCATCTATTCCGGCGTGTATCTGCTTGCTTACGCAGGCTTTGCCTGCGAGGTGTATCTTGCGGGGAAGATCCTGCTGCTCTGCCCGCTGTTTGTGCTCTCCCGCGCGCTGTCGGGTCTGTGTGCGGTGAATCTGCCGAACGCGAGAAAGGCGGGCATGCTCTGTGCCTTTACGAGCCTTGCCCGCCGCCGCACGGCGACGGCGGCGCTTGCGCTCACCGGATTTGCAGCGGCAGCGGGCATGATCTGCCTTTCGCCTGCTGCTGGCGGAACAGCAGCGGTGTTTGCCGTCCTCTCCGCGCTGGTGTACCGCAGGTTCGCCATGGCGCAGTTCGGCGGCGTGACAGGCGACACCTCCGGCTTCTTCTTGCAGCTCTGCGAGCTGTGCGGATTGGTCGGCGCCTGGGTCGGAGGGCTGCTGTGATCGACATTCTTTTCATCCGTCACGGTGCAACGGAAGGAAATCTCCACCGGCGTTACATCGGCCGCACCGATGAGCCGCTGTGCGCGGCGGGCATTGCGCAGGCGGAGCGCCTGAGGGGGCAGAATCTCTTCGCGGACTGCCTTTTCGTCAGTCCGCTGCTGCGCGCGCGGCAGACGGCGGAGATCGTATTTCCGCAGATGCCCTACGCACTTGTGGAAGGACTGCGCGAAACGGACTTTGGCCGCTTCGAGGGGAAGAACGCGGACGAGCTATCCTCAGACTCCGCCTATCAGGCGTGGGTGGACGCGATGTGCCTGACGCCCATTCCGGGCGGGGAAGCGGTAGCGGACTTCAAAAAGCGCTGCTGCAAGGCATTTGCAGAAACGATCGCGGCCGTGCCGGACGGCATGTGTGCGGCATTTGTCGTGCACGGCGGCGTCATCATGGCAGTTCTGGAGTTCTTTGCGTACCCAAAGCGCGACTTTTACGCCTATCATATCGGAAACGGAGAGTGCCTTGCCTGCACGTATGACGGGCAGACGCTGCGTGTCAAAAGCATTGCGCGCTGAAACTCGCAGTGTCAGGATCATAACGGGTTCGACGACACCCGCGGAGTGCTCGCTGCTCTTGATATGAAAGACATAGGAGGACAGCGCGATCAGCACGCCGTAAATGACGTAGGAAAGGTACATGAACAGCTCGGTCTGGCTGCCGCCGGATGCGAGGCAGTATACCGTTCCGAGAAGATAGCCCGCCACGGAAGATTTGAGGTACTCTCTCCGAAAATGTGCATCTGGTTTTCCGCGCAGGTCACCTTGCAGGCGACGCGGGAATAGGGATCCTGTACCAGCAGCTTCTCCACACTGATCGCTTCCCGTCAGGATTTTTTCGCCATCTTTCCGGTGAGCTGAACGCCTTTCTTCTTGGGGAGAGAATTCCACAGCTCATCGGCAACCGGCGCCCACTTTTCAGCGGCGGGGACGCAGCGGTTGCAGTAATCGCAGGCGCGCTCGGGGCTTTCAAGATCCGTGGAACGGGCGCCGGATTCCTCCACGATCTGCGTCAGACGGCCGGGGTTATCCAGTACGGGGCAGGGACGCAGCATGTTGTCATTGAAGGGCTGGCTGCGGCGATAGGCCATAAAGAGCGGGGACTGATAGCACTCAAGCAGCGTTTTTTCCTTGATGTTGGAATCGGAGTAGTGAATGAATGCACAGGGCTCCATGTCGCCGTTGGCATTGATGTGGCAATAGCCGCGTCCGCCGGCGATGCAGCCGCCGACCGCGTCGCCGTCGTTCCAGAAGTCCATCGTAAAGAGGGGCTTGGTCTTGCGGAACTTGTGGATCTGCTCATACATGAACTTGCGCTGCTCCGCAGTGGCGATCAGCTCCGGCACGGCTGCCGCGCCGATGGGCATATAAGTGAAGAACCACGCGAATTTTGCACCCATGTCGATCATGGAATCGAAATATTCCTCGCTGCCGATGACCTCGACATTCTTGCTGGTGTAGCAGCAGGAAATGCCAAAGAGCAGCTTGCGCTCCTTCAGGCGCGTCATGGCCTCGATGACCTTGCGATAGGTGCCCTCGCCGCGGCGGAAGTCGGTCGCTTCCTCAAAACCCTCGATGCTGATGGCGGGGACGAGGTTCTTCACGCGCAGCATTTCGTCGGCAAAAGCATCGTCGATCAGCGTGCCGTTGATGACAACGGTCTCCACCAGTTTTTTTGCGCTGTTCGTCGTCAATGTCCGTCCACAGGCTCTTCACCAGCTTCGACCAGTTGTTGTTCGGGTCTGAAAGCGCGGCACGGATCCCTTCAACCTGCGTGGTGACGGCCTGACCGTTTTTGTCATATTTTTCCAGCATATCGAGCAGGTTGGGAAGATTGGCTTCCGGATCCTTGTCCAGATAGCTGTAGACCTGCTTCATGGCAAAGCCCTTTAACACTTCGGAGGCGTTCATAACAACAGTTCCTTTCTGTTTTGTATTGCTTTGAGTATTATTATCTTAACGAAATCTATATACGAAAACTATGGACGAAAAAGTCGAAGCGTATGGTTTTATGTAGAAGCATTGGCAATGCGCAAATTTGCGCAGAACTGTCGTTTTACGCAAAAGAGCTGTCTCCCGTGCGGGAGACAGCTCTTTTTCATAATATGGCGATTATCTACTCGGCAGTTTGGAGCGCGCCGTGCAGGAAACTGTCGAACAGCGTGCCCAACCGGTCGACACTTTCATCAATATCGTTTTCCATGCCGTTCCAGAAAAACTGCATCACAAAGCCGATGAAGGCGTAGCGGCAGAAGGAGGCGATGCTGCGCAGATTTTCCTCGGAAATATCGCGTCCATCCGCCGCCTGATGTACCACGCGGGAGAAGGCATCGTCCGTCAGCGAGAAAATGTACCGCTCCAGACGGTCGCGGGAGAGACCGTCGAACACGTGGTAAATGGTTTTGGAATACTCCTTGCATCGGCGCAGAGCCCCTTTGCCGCCTGTTGATATTTTGGTATTTTTGTGATTTCTCCTTGACAAGAGCGAAGTCGTGTTATACCATGTCGCTGAGAGAAGAACACTTCCTCGTAATATGAATATGCACGGAGGACAAACACATGCGTATGATGGACGCGATCGTCAAGCCCGCGGCAGCTCCCGGACTGGAACTGCGCCAGGTTCCTGTCCCCACCCCCGGCGCGGGGGAAGTGCTCATTAAGGTACACAAGACCGCAATTTGCGGCACGGACGTACATATCTACGACTGGAACGTGTGGTCGGCCCAGCACGTGAAGCCGCCGATGGTCATCGGTCATGAATACGTCGGTGAGATCGCCGAGCTCGGCGCAGGCGTGACGGGGCTTACCGTCGGTCAGCGCGTTTCCGGCGAGGGGCACATTACCTGCGGCCACTGCCGCAACTGCCACACGGGCAACATCCAGTGGTGCAAGAACACCACAAGCGTCGGCGTGGACCGCGACGGCGCGTTTGCCGAGTATGTCTGCATTCCGGCGCGCAACGTTGTGCTCATCGACCCCTTGCTTGACGAGGACGTGGTCGCCATGTTCGACGCGGTCGGCAACGCGACGCACACGGCGCTGATGTTCAACCTCGTCGGCGAGGACGTGCTCATCACGGGCGCGGGTCCTGTCGGTATCCTCGCTGTCGCCATCGCCAAGTATGCCGGCGCGCGCCGCGTGGTCGTCACGGATCTCAACGACTACCGTCTCGGCCTTGCGCTCAAGATGGGCGCGGACGCGGCCATCAACTCTGCCAAGCAGGATCTCACGCTCGCCATGAAGGAGCAGGGTCTGGTCGAGGGCTTCGACGTCGGCTTTGAAATGTCCGGCTCCGGCGCTGCGCTGCATCAGATGATCGGCGTGATGCGCAACGGCGGCAAGATCAGCCTGCTCGGCCTTGGCAACGGCCCTGTCCAGATGGATATGAACCTTGTCATCGGCAAGGGCCTGACGCTGCAGGGTATCTACGGCCGCAAGATGGACAACTGGCACCAGATGAGCTACATGGTACAGGGCGGGCTGGATCTCACCCCTGCCATCACCCACCGCTTCCACTACACCGAGTTTGAAAAGGGCTTTGAAGCCATGCACAGCGGCATGAGCGGCAAGGTCATTCTCGACTGGACGACGAAAAAGGAGGACGAAGCAGAATGAAGACCGCATACGAGAGCTACCGCGCAGAGCTTGCCGCCATCCGTGAGGCAGGCACCTACAAGGATGAGCGCATCATCACCACCCCGCAGAAAAGCCGCATCGACACCACCGCCGCGCACGGTGTTGTGAACATGTGCGCGAACAACTACCTCGGCCTTTCCAACCACCCGCGCCTGATCGAGGCGGCGAAGAAGAGCTATGACGATTGGGGCTTCGGCCTTTCCTCCGTGCGCTTCATCTGCGGCACGCAGGAGATCCACAAGACGCTTGAGCGCAGGATCGCCGACTTTGTCGGCATGGAGGACGCGATTCTCTATTCTTCCTGCTTTGATGCCAACGGCGGCCTTTTTGAAACGCTGCTCGGCGCGGAGGACGCCGTCATCTCTGATGAGCTGAACCATGCGAGCATCATCGACGGCGTGCGCCTCTGCAAGGCGCACCGCTACCGCTATAAAAACAGCAATATGGACGATCTGCGCGCCCAGCTCATGAGCGCGCGCGAGGCGGGCTGCAAGAAAATCATCATTGCGACCGACGGCGTTTTCTCCATGGACGGCTACATCGCCAACCTCAAGGGCATCTGCGACCTCGCCGATGAGTTCGACGCGCTCGTGATGGTCGACGACAGCCATGCCGTCGGCTTTATGGGCGAGCACGGCCGCGGTACGCCCGAATTCTGCGGCGTGATGGACCGTGTCGACATCTTGACCGGTACCTTCGGCAAGGCCATGGGCGGCGCCTCCGGCGGTTACACCGCCGCCAAGCGCGAGATCGTCGACCTGCTGCGTCAGCGCAGCCGCCCCTACCTCTTCTCAAACTCCCTCGCCCCGGCCATCTGTGCGGCAACGATCGCAACGATCGATATGCTGACCGAGTCCACCGCGCTGCGCGACAAGGTGCATGAGAACGCGCGCTACTTCCGCGCGGAGATGGAGAAGCTCGGTTTCGATCTCCTGCCCGGCGAGCACCCGATCGTGCCCGTCATGCTCTACGACCCGAAGGTGGCGAACGAGTTCGCCCGCAGAATGCTCGAAAAGGGCGTGTACGTCGTCGGCTTCTGCTACCCGGTCGTGCCCAAGGGCCGCGACCGCGTGCGTACGCAGATTTCCGCAGGTCACACGAAGGAAGACCTCGATTTCGCGGTCAAGTGCTTCGGTGAAGTGAAGAAGGAAATGGGCCTTTAAATAAAAATCATAGGACCGTACAATAACGGACCTGTTGACAAAGGTAGCAAATACGTCCGTTCTATGGTAGAATAACCATAAG
>ERZ857840.3290-NODE-3290-length-13899-cov-4.667582_pt1 | contig 13899 bp, 12 predicted proteins | sample MGYA00519760_ERZ857840 | MGnify/ENA primary metagenome ERZ857840 (study PRJEB31778, sample SAMEA3449371) | human gut metagenome | biome: human gut; feature: human-associated habitat; material: faeces | place: United Kingdom | collected 2010/2012 ... | reverse complement strand
TCAGTTTATCGACAAATCTAACGTTTCAATCCACGCGCCCGCGGGGGGCGCGACATTCTTCGGCGAAAGCGGCGCCGAATTGATACGTTTCAATCCACGCGCCCGCGGGGGGCGCGACCCTGCAAGGCTCTTCAAACCGTCTGCGTTGAAGTTTCAATCCACGCGCCCGCGGGGGGCGCGACGTCATAAACCGAGTTTGGCAAATTTCGTCCGGGTTTCAATCCACGCGCCCGCGGGGGGCGCGACTTAGCGAGGTACGACCCCGCTACGCATTTGTGGAGTTTCAATCCACGCGCCCGCGGGGGGCGCGACAGCCTACCGAAGAACAGAATATCGCTAAATTAGCGGTTTCAATCCACGCGCCCGCGGGGGGCGCGACTTTGCCAGACATTCAGTTTATCGACAAATCTAACGTTTCAATCCACGCGCCCGCGGGGGGCGCGACACTAACACACAAGGCGCTGGCACGTTGCCGGCGAGTTTCAATCCACGCGCCCGCGGGGGGCGCGACTAATATCTCCTTTGCCTTTGCCTTCGCTTCATCAGTTTCAATCCACGCGCCCGCGGGGGGCGCGACCCGAATACGCAAGTAAGCATATCCGTAGCATTTGTTTCAATCCACGCGCCCGCGGGGGGCGCGACATGAAGATGTGCGCTTCTGCCAAACCGAGATGATGTTTCAATCCACGCGCCCGCGGGGGGCGCGACTTAAAGCAAAAGAAAGAAAGGATAAGTAATGGAAGTTTCAATCCACGCGCCCGCGGGGGGCGCGACGCGGAATATTTGCTAAAATTTGTAGTTTTTTTTGTTTCAATCCACGCGCCCGCGGGGGGCGCGACCACTCCCGCAATGCGGACACAAGAGTTTTTCAGAAGTTTCAATCCACGCGCCCGCGGGGGGCGCGACGGACGCGCTTGAAGAATTTGCAAACCGAAGCGGTGTTTCAATCCACGCGCCCGCGGGGGGCGCGACTCACAAAGATACTTGATGTGTCGATAGAGCCCTTTGTTTCAATCCACGCGCCCGCGGGGGGCGCGACTATCTTCTTTGCCTTAGCTTCCGCTTTTATAGCGGTTTCAATCCACGCGCCCGCGGGGGGCGCGACTGCCCGACAACCTTGACGCCTCCGTAGACGACAGTTTCAATCCACGCGCCCGCGGGGGGCGCGACAGGCTCTCGCGTATGCCGGGAGTGCAGCGCGGCGTTTCAATCCACGCGCCCGCGGGGGGCGCGACATCCGGTATTATTGATTTTGCAAAAACCTTTTGCGTTTCAATCCACGCGCCCGCGGGGGGCGCGACCATCTTCTCCAGTTGGTAGGGCATCAACCCCGTAAGTTTCAATCCACGCGCCCGCGGGGGGCGCGACGTTGGCAGGTTTACTTCATAAAAACATACACAACTGTTTCAATCCACGCGCCCGCGGGGGGCGCGACCATTGCGATTTATAATGATACAGATTTATCTGCCGAAGTTTCAATCCACGCGCCCGCGGGGGGCGCGACCCGTCAAGGCTATCAATAAAGCTTTTTATCGCAGTTTCAATCCACGCGCCCGCGGGGGGCGCGACTTCTTCACCTCCAAAACTTTGAATCCTATCGCCAGTTTCAATCCACGCGCCCGCGGGGGGCGCGACCTTCGTCGGAGCCAAATGCCGACGCGGTTTTAAGCGTTTCAATCCACGCGCCCGCGGGGGGCGCGACCAAAAGGCCGAGGACGCGCGCGCGAAAGGCCGTTGGTTTCAATCCACGCGCCCGCGGGGGGCGCGACGCTTGGCTCGCAAGCCCCCCGCCAGCGCCCTTAAAGTTTCAATCCACGCGCCCGCGGGGGGCGCGACGGTAGTTGAACGTGAGTGGACAGGGCGCACGTATGTTTCAATCCACGCGCCCGCGGGGGGCGCGACCTCCTTCGTTCATTTCTTCACCTCCAAAACTTTGTTTCAATCCACGCGCCCGCGGGGGGCGCGACGCCCGCATTGCAGAGCTACAAAATGAGCTCGATGTTTCAATCCACGCGCCCGCGGGGGGCGCGACTTCCGAGATTGGGGAAGCCTTTGGAAAATGGGGCAGTTTCAATCCACGCGCCCGCGGGGGGCGCGACAAAGCAGGTTCCCACGCATTCGGCATAATTACTGTTTCAATCCACGCGCCCGCGGGGGGCGCGACAGCTGACGATGTGGGAGCACCGCACATCAGAAAGAGTTTCAATCCACGCGCCCGCGGGGGGCGCGACGAATACGTACCCAGCGCTTTTAATTCCTTCCACCAGTTTCAATCCACGCGCCCGCGGGGGGCGCGACAGTGCATACATCACCTGTTATATTTGAAGATGTGTTTCAATCCACGCGCCCGCGGGGGGCGCGACGCGATGAGAATAAGTAGATGCAAAAGATACATTATGTTTCAATCCACGCGCCCGCGGGGGGCGCGACACTCCACAAACCCGCGTTGCTCTTCCGAAAGGTTGTTTCAATCCACGCGCCCGCGGGGGGCGCGACGCTGCTCAAGTATAACTGCGTCGCCTTGTCCGCTGTTTCAATCCACGCGCCCGCGGGGGGCGCGACCAGCTTTTGACGGATTCTTTCCTTTTGTTTTTCGGTTTCAATCCACGCGCCCGCGGGGGGCGCGACAACCGCGCGCGCTCGACAAGACGCGCAGAATCACCGTTTCAATCCACGCGCCCGCGGGGGGCGCGACATTGCCCGAGCTCATACCGTTGCAAATCCGCGCAAGTTTCAATCCACGCGCCCGCGGGGGGCGCGACCGAGGACTGTCACAATATCGCCCATAGGCTTTACGTTTCAATCCACGCGCCCGCGGGGGGCGCGACTCTTGATACTGGCTTTATAAGTTGCAAGTAATCGGTTTCAATCCACGCGCCCGCGGGGGGCGCGACTAATATCGGCTTTCGTTAAGCCAAGCCTGTTAAGTTTCAATCCACGCGCCCGCGGGGGGCGCGACCAATCTCGACAGCACATACACAGGTATGTCCGAGTTTCAATCCACGCGCCCGCGGGGGGCGCGACGGCAGGAGCGGCACGGGCAAGACGCATTTAGCGAAAGTTTCAATCCACGCGCCCGCGGGGGGCGCGACGAATTGCCCTTAGAATCGCTTTCAATCCATTGTTGTTTCAATCCACGCGCCCGCGGGGGGCGCGACGTCCGCAACAGTAAAGGCTTCGGAATAACTCGACGTTTCAATCCACGCGCCCGCGGGGGGCGCGACATCATCTCTTGTATGCCTAATACTCCGCCAATAGTTTCAATCCACGCGCCCGCGGGGGGCGCGACTTTTTTAATCAAAAAACAAAGGCCAAAAAAAATGTTTCAATCCACGCGCCCGCGGGGGGCGCGACCTTTGAGCACATCGCCAAAAGCGTCGCGCAAAAGGTTTCAATCCACGCGCCCGCGGGGGGCGCGACGCTAACGATGTCGGAGCGCCCCACATTAGAAAAAGTTTCAATCCACGCGCCCGCGGGGGGCGCGACGGCCGAAATTGAAAAGCGGAAATCGGGCGAGCGAGTTTCAATCCACGCGCCCGCGGGGGGCGCGACAGTGTTCATAAGGATACTCCTCCTTTTCAACAATGTTTCAATCCACGCGCCCGCGGGGGGCGCGACTTGAGCCGTTGTATTGCTCGCGACATCTAATGTTGTTTCAATCCACGCGCCCGCGGGGGGCGCGACGGCGATTTTAAAACTGCTAAATGAAATGGAGAACGGTTTCAATCCACGCGCCCGCGGGGGGCGCGACGCTGACGATGTGGGAGCACCGCACATCAGAAAGAGTTTCAATCCACGCGCCCGCGGGGGGCGCGACATACTCATGAACACTTTCACATTTATTGATTTTGTTTCAATCCACGCGCCCGCGGGGGGCGCGACTGCTATCTATATATGCACTTAATTCTCAATACATTACGTACACCATTTCGCGAACCTTTTCTTTCGCATCTCTCTTAATCTATTATTCCATTTATTTTTTTTGCAACTATTTTATTACCAGATTCTGCGATCCTACTTCATTCCTTGCAACACTTCATGTTCGCGTTCACTAAAAAATTAATATTGATTCTTGATTCTTTCCTGGATCCCTCCCTATTACATCTATATGCCCTCCCCAATTTTTCCCCATTAAATAAAATCTTACACTATCCCTTTCCCTATCTATTATCCCCAATATCTTTACTCTCAAATTTACATACTGTGCTTGATCTAATACACATTCAAATACCGAATTCTGAACCCTCATTCCGTAGTCCATACAAGCCTTGGCTACTCTCCTCAAACGCCTCGCACCTCCTTCTGTCGATGTCTCCACATCGTATGTTATTAATACCATCATTATATTACCTCATCACAAATACTGGATAATTCTCTATATCTCCACGTATATACCTACTAAGCAACTGCGCTTGTATATGCCATATTATCCCTAGCGGCATTTTCTCTCCTAAAAAAGGATGCGTTATCGTTTCCCTCTTCCTCTCCTGCCAAGCGGATATTACCTTCTGCCTCCCTTCCTCTGATAATAATATCATGTCCGTTCCCTGCCTTATGAAGTCTTTCTTTGTTATCTGCATTCGGTTTATCATCGACAATACCAACCTGTCCGCTAAATATCCTCTCAACTCCTCTATCATGTCCAACGCCAACGATGCCCTGCCTGGTCGCAATGCGTGTAAAAATCCTACATATGGATCCAACCCTACACTCTCTAACGCTGACGTAGCCTCATTCGCAAGCATTGTATATATAAACGATAACATTATATTTACCTCGTCCCGCGGAGGACGACGGCTCCTCCCATTAAACTTAAATTCCTCCTTTTGCCTCAATATTAGCTCCCCAAATACACCAAAATAGGTATTTGCTGCATCTCCCTCAACTCCCAACAATTCTTCGCGCGTTGATACATTCAATGCCTTTTTCGCGCTGCGATTCAAAAATTCCGACGCCTGCTCCAAACGCAAATTTTCCCCATTATCCCTTATCGCCCTCCTCAATATATTGCGGCTATTCTGTATCTTACCTGCTATAATTATCCGTGCCAAACTTAAACAAAATTCCTTGTCATCACTCATTCTATACTGCCTCTTGCGCAAAAGTACATTGCCCCTGCTCGCCCCTTGCAAACGGGAAATATATTGCCCACTTGGTGACATAAATGTAAGCAATACATTATTATCCACGCATAGCTTCATTAGCCCAGGACTCACCCCCATATACCCAAAAGCCACTATCCCATCCAAATTTATTATCGGTATCCTAAAAATATCTTTCTGCTCCACAGATACAACTACATCCATTCCTTCACGCCTAAGATACGTTTCTGCCCTCGTCACATAGAGTGTATTTAATAACTTCCTCATTCCAAAACTTCCTTTAAATAGCCTTCCACGCTACCTCTCTTTTCGGGTAAACATATATCGTAAAGCGAACACCGCTTACACCTCGACGCAAAATGCGCCTCTGGAGTTTTTCTTAATGAATATAATTTATGCATTCCCTGCGCGTACATTTCTGTACGCACGCGCAACTCGTCGGTAATTTCTACTTCCTCACGCCTCCTAACCTCCCAATAAAAAAGCGATGCATGCGATATCTCAATACCATGCATCTCCTCCAAACACATAACCTGCGCCACTAGTTGCGCTATGTCACATTCTGTGCTCTTTGACCTCCCCCTCTTGTATTCCACAGGATGCGGAATATACCGACCTGCATATTTCTCGTGTTCTATATAATTCCTTTCTCCTTCGCAAGGAATAAGCTCCAATGCGTCGCACACGCCGTACAAACCTAGCCTTCGCGACGCTACATGCACTGAGCGCAACGTTAGCTTATTATTATTTAAAACTCTCCGCGTTGGATCATCAACTCGAACATGCAAAGAATGCCCCTCTGCAGTCAGACGATTCTCTGCCCACTGCTGCTCTATATGAATCAATGCCCACTGCCGGGGACAAAACACATAGTGCTGTATCCCCGACAGCATTAGCATGTCGTCTTCGGAATATTCCAATTTATAAAATTTCCTCTATTTCTACGCCAGCAGGGCACTTCCCTTTGTCGATCTCAATGTCATAGTCGGAAAAACTACGCACAGGCCCGTCTGTATTTTTGGTGATTTTCACAAGATCAAAAAGTTCCGATGCAGGAGCGCAACCCAGTTCAGAATTATGCTTAAATAGAATCAACTTGCGCGCACTCATCATCCCACGCGCCGCAGAATGATCCGAATCGAACATATTTTTAAGCGCCTCCCACAGCAGCTTTAAATCCTCATCTGAAAATCCTGTTTGCCCAGCAAGGCTCGCACTTATAAATCCTTTGCATAGATATAAACCATAATGCACCGTTGATTTGCGCCCCATAGTATGGTTTTCTCCCTTCATCTTTTCTGCCTCCTTCTCTGTCGCAACAGCAACACGGGTAATGGAATGTTCTTGGGTAATTACCGGATCTATGGAACGCGCAAATGTAATCTGGACGGGCCCCCTGACTTGCCCTGCATTCTTTCCAGTAGACATAACTGCACCAAATGTGCGGACATCGTAATACTTTTCACACATTACATTTCTCGCAGCAGCAGTTTTATCAGCATCTTTTTCCTTGGATTTTACATCTTCTGTATCAAACGCCGCATCTATTAGATTATTCAGTATTGCCTTCTCTTTTATGAAAATATCGTAGCCATTCTCGCTCCCTCTCGATAACTGCACATAGTTTCTAATCTTGCGTTTTATACATACATCTGTCACAAGCCCCTGCCCGGTTTCAGCGTCAACACGCGGCAAGTTCCCGGCATCGGGATCTCCGTTCGGGTTACCGTCTTGAACGTCGAATATATAGATGAAGTCTATTCTGTTTTTTATGCTTTCCATAGTTGTTTCCTTTAATTCTTTTTTTATTAAAATTCTGCTTGCGCTTTATTTGCTGGCAAAGAAATCTTGCCTCTGCTGATAGTACCCTACAAAAAATCTCCCCTGATCTTGCAGATCCAAATGCGCCGGAAATCCTTCCGGAGGCAAATTCCCTATAATCTCCTGCTTCAATTTCTCATAGAATATCTTTGCACCTTCACTCTTCAAATTCTCACTATGATGGATTGAAAGATTGAGAATTGTACTAAATACCGTCGCGGGACTTGACGAGGCTGCGCTCATGTATCTCTCCGCTATTGTATTTATCCCACTGGCGTCTTCCTGTATTTTTACAAGAACCGCAAAAAGCCTACCACATAGGTAGCCTATATTTTTGTTTTCTTTATCTAACATAACTTCTATCTTTTTGTGATTTGTATTTTGTCTGTTTAAAAAAGCTTTTATTATCGCCATTCGCGTGGCTGAAAAACATGCCTTCTCTGAAAGCTCGGCGTTTATGCGGCGCAGGCATGCAGTATACAGCGGAAAAGGATACGCAGTCGCCTGCAACACGCTCTTCAGCAAGGCCTCCGGAAGGTTTTGCTGCACTTCGCTCGACTTCCCTCCCAACGCAACAGCAGACAATATATTATAAAGACCGAAATATGGCCTAGTATCCCTTTTATCACGGATAATTTCCATATCCTCAAAGTGCTTCAATAAACTGCCCGCAAAATCTCTCACGGAGCATTCATTCCAATATACTACTGCTATTCGCGCCGCATTCGGAGCAAGCCCTAAAACGTAAAACCTATCGCCCGACGCACTCGGGCTTTCTCCAGACCAAACCGCAGATAGCACATTTCTTATCCGCTCCAACCCGGCATTGGGATTGTCTTGTTTCTGGCTTCCTATAAAATCAAAAAAGCTCGACTCGACCTCCCTTGACGATTCTTTCGTATTTGACGCCCAAAATACAAACGTTCTATTGCCAAGCAAAAATTTGTTTCTCGAATTTTTATCAAGTAGCGTTTTTAGCGCCGTTGTATATGCCGCTTCCGCCTCGGTGCTCATAGGGGCGTTCCCGCATTGCTCCTTATAATACGAGTCATACCCATACCCTTTTTGGAATGATACAAGCTTTGCTGTCGACTGGCTTCCCGCTATCATGGTCGACGAAGTGCAAACCACCGAATTCCCCCTACTCCCGGTTATCAGGCATATTGGCAAACCATCAGCCGCCTCGCGCCCGTTCTTCGACTCCACATAAGACTTTATCTCTTCCAACTCAGGTATAGGCTTAGAATCCCCCTGCAAAATAAAAGAAATGTTCCTTTTTCTATCTTTTAGTACAGACTCCCATTTCTCGTCTTGCATGACTTTCTCAACGCCGCCGTTCTCGTAGAAAGATAAAACAGCTTTTAACGCTTTTGAATCCGGCAACACCTCAGCAATTTCTCTGCATTTTTCTATAAACGCGGAATTTTTAAGCTTTGCATCGCGTTCCTTCTTTTCCTGATCGCCATCGCTTTTCTCATCTTTCGGTATCCCCAGCACATATTCTCCGTTATCCCACAGCAACTGCGATTTCGGAACTTTCCCTGTCCGGTTTATATCGCGCGGAACAGTAAATTTTTTGGGGACTTTCTTTTCATTTCTGGTATCGTCCACCCGGATGAAATTTCCGTTCACATCTATGACTATCAGAAATGTAATTTCCTTTTTCTCAAACCCCATGGGAGCAAGTTCACCCATACGGTGGTAATAGTCGTATAACACTTTTAATATCATTTTAAAATCTCCTTGCTGCCAAAAGGCGGAACTTCAATTACGCCGCAGTTCATTTGCGCGCGGTAAAACATTGGCACTATGTTTTTATTCTCAAAATCTGTAAAATCCATATCGTACAACATTATCCCAAGATCCCGGCACTCCGGTATCGGCGCCCTTTCGGACAACGGATCCTCTACAAGCCGCCATTCGGCAGAACATTCACGCGTTCCCAGATAGGGTTGGGTAAAGCACTGACCACATTTTGCCCGGCGCTCAAACATCGCATAGTACTTTCTCGGATTTTCATCCGCCCCAGGCTCGCGCTTAAGCTCCTTGAAAAAAGCGGGATTGCGCGATTTTACGGGTATAAATACAAGCTTTGCATATATCCGATAGGCAACATCCCTTAGCATCAAAGAATTTCTCTGCTGGCGCTTTTCCTCAATAAATACAGATTTGCTTCTGATAGACGCCAATGCTCCAACTTCGTTCCTGCGTATTGAAATCCATTTTATGGGATTTAATACGTCTATGCGTGTTATTTCCCAGCGCATCGCGTATTTTTTAAATAAAATCGCCTCAAATATTGCGCGGGCTGCCGAGGGGGTTATTACATCATAGCTCACCCTCTCTACCTTTAGTTCAGGACGCGTAAAACATGCGAAGTCTCCTTTGACCTCCAAACAGTATTCTTTGTCAGTATATTCCATTTTTATGATTTTGTTAACAAATTAAAATTTCCTCAGGCCAATGGTTTTCAGTATTTAACCCGGTCTCGTCGTTGTACTGTGAAGAATCCTTCAATATATAAAAGTCTTCGAACTTCTCTATCATTCCATTTTTTTCGAGCTCCTCAAAATCTCTCTCCCGAAGATTTACAATATAACGGTTTAGCTTTCTATAAACTGGCCTGTCCGCATGCCCACTAAGCAACCTATCTATTAAAATAGGCCCTTCCTTGCCATACGGAACTATTATACTTTCCCCAACGTCGTCTATTAGCTTAAAAGAATCGTTTGCCTTGCTAAACATGAGTTCGTCATAATTGTATAACATATCCGAAACGCTGTAATTTTCCGCATTAAGTTTGTCAAAGTTCGGTATGCGAGAATAATATTGCGTAAAATATTCCGAAATCGCCTCTGGACTAAACCAATCCTTTTGTGGTCCCATATTCAGGCGCGCCTGATTCGCAAAACTCAGAGTGCCGTTCGGCAGAGTTCTCCCCTTTATTTTAAATACAACTACTTTTCCAAGCTCGCGGGATAGCCCCTCCCTGTTGCAACGTCCCGCCGCCTGAAGGATTGAATCAAGCCCAGCCTCCTGACGCATGACAAACGGCAAATCTATATCCACGCCCGCTTCAATAAGTTGAGTAGAAACAATACGAACCGGAGTTGTACTATCCGATTTTAATATGCAACGTATTCTATCAAGAATATCATCTATGTGGGCTGAACACATCATGCGCGACAAGTGGAAAACATTTTCCACCCCATTTAACCGATTAAATATTTCTTTGGCGTCCTTACGGGTATTGACAACGCAAAGCACGCGATTGTTCTCGGAAATCTTATCAGCAATTTCTGCGTAATCCCAGGCGCATTGCGAGTCGGCAAACTCTATTTCTACGCGTTTTAACTGCCTATCAAGCGAAAGTTCCCGGGGAACAAGCTCTCTGATTTTATCAAATCCCACCAAATCCTTCTCATGTCCCGGTCGCCTTCCCTCCAACGTAGGCTGGCTTGCCGTAGTAAACAATACCGACACTCCGAAAAGTTTATTATATGCCTTAACCGCATCTACTATTGGTTGCAATCTTTCGCCGGGCAATGTTTGTACCTCATCCAAAATGATTACACTGTTTGCAATATTGTGAAGCTTTCGGCATTTGCCAGGATGCGATGCGTACATCGACTCAAAAAGCTGGACATTTGTCGTCACAATTATCGGTGAATCCCAATTTTGCCTCGCCAACTCGTGCTTCTTTAACTTAGCGCTATAAGATTCTCCGTCATTTTCCGGGAAGTAGTTGCAAGTGTGTTCAAGTACACTATCCTCGCCAAATATTTTACGCAAAAGCGAAGCTGTCTGCGATATAATACTAGTGTACGGGATTGCAATTATTATGCGCTTTTTATTATTTTTTATCGCATGCAGCATTGCCCACAACAACGAAGATAGAGTCTTTCCCCCTCCAGTTGGAACAGTAAGGCTATAAATTCCGGTCGGGAACTCAGAGTTTTCGACACAATATTTCTGAACTTGCGCCCTTATAATATTTACCTTTGTATTTGGGGCGTTCTCCGAGATTCTTTTAAGATAAATCTTCAATAACGGCAGAAGATCTACAATCTTTTCCCCGCCCCTGAAATCAGAATCCGCTGAATTCATGAACGCCTCAGTATCTAGGTAATCGGCATCCACAAGGCAGGAGTATAACATTCTGACAAGGTGGTTGTAATTTTCTTTTGTAATTCGGTTTTTAAGCGGGAAGGATAGTTTTATCTTTACAATATTCTTATCAACTTCTTCTGGTATGGGTTTTGCCAGAAGTTTTTCCAAATCCAAATAATCGTAAAGTCCCGCATGGTGCCCTGCAATTATGTTAGTAAGGCAATTACCGCACTCGGGATATAGGACTTTCGCAAGCAGAGCCCCGACGTAAGCATGCGATTTATCAATAATCGCGCAAGATTCGGCTCCATACCCGCTTTCCAATTTTATATAGGTTTGAAAGTCTTTTTTTTCTTTCCCTTTGTCATGCAATATTCCGGCAACCCTCGCCCAGTCTCCCATATTAACTTCCGGCAAGTTTAGATACGCCAATCAGATGCTCAGCATTGCTCTGTATAATAAAATTCTTATCGTCAATTTTCCTGATGTGAGATATTATCATAATACGTACAAACTTTAAATGTATTTAAAATATTTCACATATCAAGTAAAATATATTTATAATTACTTATAAAAACAACTACTGCACATTCAATATGAGTATAGATATCTAGATACATTGACTTGACAACTAAGTAATATTATATACATTAATAATTAGATCAAAGATAAATGCATTATGAGAAAATACATCTTAATATTTATTTTATCTGCGCTAAATTCATTCGGGGGAAGTTTGCAGGATTTTGCAGATATAAAACCCGATTTGCTATATTTATATTCCGATTACTATCGCTCAAACAAGATCTCGATATCTTACAATCAAAGTGTAGATGAAAGCAACAAGCCGCTTTATTTCGCAAAGCTCTATAATACATCCATTGAAGCCGCCAAGAAAAAATACGTCGCTGAAAAATATAATTTGACGGTAAAATTAGATTTTTACAACGACATTACATTTTGGAAGTATGCCCCTCAATCCGACCCTGATGAATATAAGGCCATAATTATAAAAGGAAAATACAACATCTTTTACGACAACAAATTTAAGTATTCGGTATTTGACTATTTAAACGATAATACAAAAAGCAGTGTAGCAAAAATCACAGATTATCTTTTGGCAATCCCCAAGTATCTTCAAAATGAGAGTCCATTTTTATATAAGACATACGATAAAGCAATACAGGATGCTCTCAAAGGAAAAGGTAACGTTAAGGTGTTGTCACATACCGATAAAGATATTGTTCTGGAACTTTCATTGCCATTTCAGCAAAATCTCCAATATTTGGTTATAGTAAAATTAAAAAAGATAAACGGTGTATATGTTCCGCAAAAATATTTCCATAAAAGTTCAAACGACCCAAACGCAATATCTTTGTGGGAAGTAAACTGCGAATACAATTCTATACAAGCCGACTTTCCTTTCCCAGACAAGGTTACCATAAACATTTATGGATATTTTGAAAACAGCGAACGCATGGAAATTAGGCGGGAAGTATTTTCAAACATACATGCTGAAAAAATCGATTTAAAAGGAGGAGAATTTTTGCCGCTAAAATTGCCTAGCGGAACTATAATCAGACTAAGCGAAAAAGATAATGGATGCGTTATCGTAGGCGGAAATCCCGACAGTTAAAATAAAGTCGTTTCACATGCATTGTTTGCCCATAAACAATTTGCACGGCAAACATATAGAAATAGTTTAATGCTTGCATTGCCATACGCTCGCAACAAGCAAGAACTGTGTCTTTTTAGAGAAATGAAATATAAAGCATAAAATAATTTAATACCGAAAACGCAAAGCTCCATTACCCGCAAATTTTAATTCGAATGCAATGGACTCATATATTTTTATTTTACCTCAATAAAGGTATATACTCATCAGAACTTCCAGTATGCGAATTTTAGACTCTAAAAACTACTTTTGCCTCTTGCTTTTGGCGGGGTAAGACATTCGCGAAGTGTCGATTCCCTCAATCTCAAGAAGCTTAATTTTTACGTCTATGCCTCCGCGATAGCCAGTTAAATTGCCGTTTGCGCCAATAACCCTATGGCATGGGATTATAATGGATATAGGATTTTGCCCCACAGCCTGCCCAACAGCCTGCGCCGACATTTTCGACTTTCCAAGCCGCCTCGCTACCTCACTTGCTATTTCCCCGTATGTAGCGGTTGAGCCGTATGGAATTTTGAGTAGAATTTTCCAGACAATTTTTTGAAACGGCGTACCTTCTAACGGCTTTATTGGCACGCTCGATACCGGAGGATTTTTCCCAGAGAAATATTTTTTGAGCCATAGGCATGTTGATTTGAAAACGGGGAGGTCTTTCTTTTCCGCAAACCCGTCCGGCGCAATATCGCGCCTTCCAATAGCTTCCAAAGCATTGAGATTTTCTCCGTCGCTTATCATCAAAATACGGCCTATCGGAGAATTGCTGATTGTAAAATATTTCATTTATTGCGGACAAGGATAAATACCCATCAATATTTTTATATAGGCAACCCTACCCGTATTGTAAATGTAAATTTTCCGCCAATTTCCGCGCAAACAATTTCAGTGCGCAAAAAAACAATAATCTCTCGCAGCAAGTAGGAGAGCTGAAAAAAATACATTCGACGACTGAGACTTATCCAATGATAATATTGGACGCCGTTAGTCTTAAAAATCTCGTGGAGTAAATAAGCGAATTGTATGCAGCGATAATTAGAATACGGAGGTTTACGAAAAATAACGAAATAATTGAGGGCTTTCGTCACAAGATGAAGCTAATGCAACACCCTGTTTACGGTTATAAAAATTTTAAAAATTATCGCTCTACGTCAAAGATTGTGGAATGGGAGAAAAAAAAGAGGGCAAAGAGAATAA
>ERZ857840.3286-NODE-3286-length-13924-cov-3.698464_pt1 | contig 13924 bp, 13 predicted proteins | sample MGYA00519760_ERZ857840 | MGnify/ENA primary metagenome ERZ857840 (study PRJEB31778, sample SAMEA3449371) | human gut metagenome | biome: human gut; feature: human-associated habitat; material: faeces | place: United Kingdom | collected 2010/2012 ... | reverse complement strand
ATTAGGCTCTGTATCTTTTATTAAATCATCTAAAGTAATTTCAAATATCTCACTCATTTCCTTCCATATTAAAATAAATTAAGATATATCTTAATATTTATTTTAATATTTTTTAGCACTTTAATCTACCATTTTTAACTAGAATTTTAGCACTTAAACTTAACTTTTTATTTTTTATCATACAATTCACTAATTTTTGTTATGGTTATATAATAAAAGATAGATAATTTCAATGATTATCTACCCTACTTATAGCTATTTACTATTTTATTGTTGTTTTCCATAATCCATGTTTGTTGCAATAAGCATATAATGTTGCACCAGATATATATGGAAATCTAGTTTCCGTTGCTTGCTCTGGATATAATTTTACACGAGTTATTCTATTTTCTGATACTTGTGCAATCCACATTATATAATGTTCCTTTTCCATTGGATGTTCTACTTCTCCAACACTTACTACTATTTCATCTTCTACTTTTTTGTATATTGGTATATGTTTTTCCGTTGCTGCATCTGTAGTATTAGCTTTCATTTCTTCCATTTTTCTACCACAACAAATTATATGTTGTACATCTCCATCAATTAATTCTATTATATTGTCACATATTGGACATTTTAAAAATTTTGTATTTTCTTCCATTTAAAATTCCTCCTTTTATTAATATTATACTTATTTAAATTGTAGTTTAACGAACTAACCTCTTTACTCTTTCAACATAATCATCTGCATGATTTATGCTAATATCTCCGTGATAATATCCTTGTAATACTTCAAGTTCACTATAGAGCAAACAAGCTTTTTTTAAGTTTCAAACTTTTAAATTGTAGTTTTGAAAACCACTTTTTACTTATCAAACAATATGATAAATTAAATATTGGCTCTATCATTTTATAGGTAAAGTCCATTGGAATTACCAAATATGTATTTTCTAATGCTAAACAATATTTTATTATTTCTTCTTTATTCATAACTAAATCCTTATTAGCTTTTACACTATTTATTATTTAATTGTCTGTAAACTATGTCATCTACTTTGTATCAATTAACAATTCCTTTGGGTTCTTTTTTAAACTACTTATAGATGATAACACTAAAGATATTATAAGTACCAAAGACATAAATAAAATTACATATATTATTGATTTTGGTAATATATTAATATCTAAGCTTGTTAGAGTTTTATTAAAGCCATCTACTTCTGCTCCTCCACCAAGTCCACTAGATGCCGATTGCTTTGCTATTTGTTTTGTTATATTTCCAGTAACTTTATTTAATATATTATTTCCTATCATGTTTCCTGTATAAAGTGCTAAGAAATATGAGCCTATATATGCAGGAATAGATATAAATACTAGCTCAATAACAAATTGTCCAAAAATTTTCAATTTTGATATTCCTAATGATAGAAAAATTGCTATTTCTTTTTTTCTAGCATTCATCCATAAAAATAATAATAATGAAACTGTAATACCTGCAAATATTAATGAACCAGCAAATAATTTGTTTGCTATTGAATATATACCAGATATTGATTGTTGTAGTGCTGGATAATTTGTTGAACTTTTAATTAAATTGTATTGTTTCCAATTTATATCAAGTTTTTTAATATTTTTAATGACTTGATCCAAATTTTTATCACCTTTTACAAAAAATGTTGCATCTTGATATACTGCAGTATCTTCTGTGTTTCCATAAACTTTTGCAGCTGTATCTAAATCTGTTATTAATGTATTTTCGTAAAGTTCTTGTGCAGAAGTTACACTACTTTTATTGTGTCCATCGAAAATTCCTTTTATTTCTACTTCTAGTGTTTCATTTGCTCCTTTTTCATTATCTGCATCAAATAAATTGGACTTAATTTTTATTTTATCTCCAATTTTCAAATTGTTTTTTTCAGCTAAGTCTTTATGTATTAAAATCTTACTTTTGTCATTTTCTTCCAAATGCTCTCCTTCTATTAATTTGTAAGCTCCTGACACAAATTTATTTTCTTTTGATGAATCATTAACTCCTGTTAGCATAACTGTTCTTTTAAAATTTTCTGCTCTTTCTGGTGATTGATTTGCAATTGTTTTTTTAGTTTCTATAATATCATTATCTACCAAATCAGCTACACTATTTATTCTCTTTACAAAAGAGGAAATATCTTCAGATTCAGCTATTTTTTTTATGTCTTTTCCTTTTATATTCCCTCCGCCTCTTGGTGTTCCAAGATTAACTCTTCTATTTATTTCCATAGAAAAACTATTTGTTATATTTTTAAAAGTTTCCTCTGAAGCTCTATTAGTAGCATCTTTAATTGCCAAGCTAATCAGACTAAGTGTTGACATAGCCATAATAACTAATAATAATATTATTGATTTTAAACTTTTTCTTGTTACATATGCAAAAGCATTTTTTATCATCAATATACCCCCTAATTAATTTTACTTATCTTTCTTAATTTTTTGTCACTTAATTCTAAAATAATATCAGCAGAATTTGCAACTTCCTTACTATGTGTTACAACTATTACACATTTATTTCTCTCTTTAGCCAATCTTTTTAATATTTCTATTATTTCTCCTGCAGTGTCACTATCAAGATTTCCTGTAGGTTCGTCAGCTAGAATTATTGGTGCTTCTGATGCTAATGCTCTTGCTATGGCTACTCTTTGCTGTTGACCACCAGATAGTTTCATTACATTTCTATTTATCTGACTTTTATCAAGTCCCAATTTTAACAAAATATCTTCTGATGCCTTTTTATTTACTAATCTAACATTTTCAATTGGTGTTAAATAATCAATTAAATTATAATTTTGAAAAACTAATGTTATGTTGTTTTTTCTATGATTACTATACCCTTTGTTCTCTATATCCTCATTTTTGAATAGAATTTGACCTTTTTGTGGTTTGTCTAGTCCTGCTAATAATGAAAGTAACGTTGACTTCCCTGCTCCTGATTTTCCTATTATTGCATAAAATTGTCCAAGTTCAAACTTTTGATTTACTGATAACAAAATCTTCTCTCTTGAATTTGAATAATTATATGTTACATTTTTTATTTCTAATATATCCATTGCAATCTCCTAACTTATCTTTGATAATATTTCTTTTGGTTTTTTTACTAATATCATTGCACTTGCAATAATAACTGATAAAACAATAATTCCTATTAATACTCCATAACTTTGTAAAAATATTGTAATATTTGATATTAAATTATCATTTTTTAGTAGATTATTAATATTTATTGTCGAATTATCAGAATTGATAAATCCACCTATTATTTGATTTAATATCACATTTCCTAAAAATAAAGATGCTAATATAGATGGTAGTGATATAAATATTAACTCAAATATAAATTGAGCTATAATTTTTGCTTTACTTATTCCTATTGATAACAATATTCCTATTTCATAAATTCTTTCCCTTAGCCATAAAATTAATATTAAAGATAAAACTATTATTCCTCCTGTCATAATTAAATATGTCATAACCTTTATTATATGTTTTATACCTTCTACAGATTCTAAAGTTTCTTCATATACATCATCATCTTTTTCAATATTGAATTTTGACCAATCAATTTTTATTTCTTTAATTTTATTTAATACCATATTTGTATCTTTTGGACTATCTGAAAATATTTCAAGTTTATTTACAACTTTATTATTTTCTGCTTTGTTTAATGCTACTTGGCTTGATTCATAATCAATAAATACCATATTTTCGCTAAAGTCTGATGTCATTCCTGTGTATTTTTCTTGTTTTTTTCCAGAAAAAATTCCAATAATCTCATATTCATATTCTGTTTTTATTTCATTATTGTTTAAATCAAATAGTTCAAGACGAATTTTATCATTTAATTCTAAATTATTTTTTTGTGCCAGTTCTTCATGTATAATAATTTTTTCTCTGTCATCTTTTTCAATATGTCTACCTTTTATAAGAGTAAAAACTCCACTATTAAATAAATTGTCCTTTCCAGTATTATTGGTGGCTTCTATTGAAAATATATTTTTAAATTCTTCTGGCATATCGTCTCTTTCGATCATTTGCATTCCTTCTACTGCTTTAATATTTGTAGATTTTGCTAGTCCATCATATTGGGGAATTGTTTCTTTTATCTCTTTTATATTTTCTATTTCTTTAAATTGATTTGTTTTAAAGTTCTCATTGTTATTTTGTGTTATTGATAAAGATGTATTTGATAACTTATATAAATTATTTTCTAAGCTAATTGTTGATTTCATTATGTTTAAACATGAGTATAAGCATGAAAGAACTATTGTTAAAATAATAAATATAATAACTGTTCTACTCCTCTTTCTCAAGATATATGCTATAGCATTTTTTAACATTTTTATCACTCTCCTTTATGCATATTTAATAGATTCCATGCTTTTTACTACTTTCCATCCAAAATAGTACATATGCTATCGTATTACAATAAGAAATATAATTTAGAAATTATATTTTGTATCTAAAATCCAAATATTTATAAGTTTTACCCTGATTTTATTGTAAAAAGAGTTTAATTTCATTATTAAACTAAACTCTTAAATCATTTCTTATTCTTCTATTTTTTTCAAAGAATTCTTTTCCAAGACCACATAAAGGACAAACCCAGTCATCTGGTAAATCTTCAAATTTTACTGTTTCTACATTATCATCATAAATATATCCACAAGCTGTACATTTATATTTCATATCACAAACCTCCTTTTTATTTTTTTATTAAATCATCTGCCATTTCAAATAATTGTAAACAATTTTCTTTTGAAAGTCTAGATTTAATTGTAACTACTGGTTCTATTATATCTATATTTTTCATTGTACTCAATATCTCTTTCATACATTTAGCAGAATTTGGAGCCCAAGTTCCATTTTCAATCAGTCCAACAATCTTATTTTGATAATTTTTTTCTTTTAAATTCAATAATAAGTTCCTCATTGGAGTAAATATTTCCATATTGTACGTTGAAGAAGCGAATACAACTTTACCATATCTAAATGCATCTTCTACTGCTTCTGACCAATCTTCTTTTGATAAATCAACTAAAACAACATTTCTTTCGCCTTTTTCTTCTAAAATCTCCTTTAATTTTTCACAAGCACTATATGTATTTCCATGAATTGATGCACAAGCTATATACACTCCTTCGCTTTCTGTTTTATAACTACTCCAAATATTGTATTTTTCAATATAATGTTCCAAATTTTCTTTTAACGTTGGCCCGTGTAAAGGACAAATCTTTTCTATATCTAAATTCATAACTTTTTTTAATAGTGTTTGTACTTGCATACCATATTTTCCAACTATATTAAAATAATATCTTCTGGCTTCACAATCCCAATCTTCTATGGTGTCTAATGTTCCAAATTTACCAAATGCATCTGCTGAAAATAATGTTTTTTCTTTTTCTTCATATGTCACCATTACCTCTGGCCAATGTACCATTGGTGCCATAATAAATTTCAATTTATGATTTCCTAAGTCTAAAATATCCCCTTCTTTTACTTCAATTTTTCTTGAATCTAAATCTTGTATTTCGAAAAATTGTGGTAAAAAGGTAAAAGTTTTTGAATTTCCAACTAACTTTATATTTGGATATTTTTTTATTAAAGTATCTATATTGTAAGCGTGGTCTGGCTCCAGATGTGAAATAACTAAATAATCTGGATTTCTACCATTTAATACTTTCTCTAAATTTTTAAGCCATTGACTAGTTTTTCTTTTATCAATTGTATCCATTATTGCAATTTTTTTATCAATTATTATATATGAATTATATGATACTCCATTTGGAACTTCATATTGATTTTCAAATAATTCTATATCTTTATCATCAGCTCCAATATATATGATATCATTAGAAATACTAATATCTCTCATTTTTAATCACATTCCTTCCTAGTTACAAACCTGATTGAAAAAAATTAATTATCCTTCAACCTTAATTATATATATTTATTCAATATCTTTTGCCCAAAGTCCATGTTTATTACAAAAAGAATAAATTTTACTTCCTTTAACATATGGAAATATTACACAGGCTTCTTCACCTGGCAATAAAAATTTTTTTATAATTTTATTATTTGCTAACATTGCAATCCATTCTATAAAATGATCTTCTTCCATAACGTGGTTAACCGTGACAATTATTCGATTATCTATAACTTCATAATTTGGTACATGCTTTTCAAAAGCAGCATCTACACTATTGGGAACTAATTCTATCATTTCCTCTCCGCAACATTTAATACTACAATTATCACAGTTACAATCTTTTATAACTTCAATTAAAGTATTACATTTAGAACATTTTTTTATTACTAATTCTTTTTCCATAAATTTCCTCCATATCAATTTATTTTTATTATAATATAGCATAAGAATAGAAAATTAGCAACTAATTTTTGCTATATTTTCTTGCAGATAAGAATAGCTTCTAAAATTCAATCTTCACTTTCAAATTACTATTTGTTTTTTTATATCATAAAAGCAGATAATTATCAACCAACTCTCTGTCCCCCAATTTTTACAATATTTTAAATTATATTCTTCTATAATTTATATATTTAATTTCCATCACTAGACATAAAATATGTAGCAATAGGAATTTCGTTATTAATAGTATTTTTGTCTAGTCTTATTTTTATAATACATAAATCTGCATCTTTTAATTGTTCTATCTTATTCCTTCCACCTTTACGCTCTATTACTGTATTAGAATTTATTTCTACTTTCATTTCAAATTTTCCACCATCTACATTATAATCAGGTATTAAATCTTCAAAAGTTATAGTTAATATTGCTTTATTACTATTTATTATTTCTATATTCGTACCTATTGGAGAAACTGTTAAATAAGGCGAATCTTCTAATGTTAAGTTTTTAATCAATTCTTTTCTTAACTCTTCTCCCTTTATGTTACTTAATATGCTAATTGCCTTTGATTTTTTATATGTATATGTATCTATGTAATATCCAATTTTCATCTCATCATAATATACTTTTTCATTTGTTCTTCCATTTATAAAATTCAAAGAACTATTTACATCAATAGAATATCTTTTATTATCTAATTTATTTTCAAAAACAATCCTATTAGAATCTATATTAGTTATAATTCCATTATAATTTTTTTCTTCTATGTTATTAGTAATATTTTCAGGAATATTATTAATTTCTGTTGTTCCTTGTATTTGATTATCTGATTTTGTATTTTCTCTACTAACAACATTTCCATTTTCATCATAGTATGTGGTAGTTTCAACATCATATTTGTTTCCAAATTTATTTTCTATTGGATCAAATCCACCTTTACCATAGTCTTCTTCTATTCTTTTTTGATTTCCAACTACAAATATGTTTTTATAATCATAATAATACACATATGTTCTTAAAAATCCATTTACATATGCTACATAATTCTTTCCATCTTTTCTGACAATATGTTCAGGCATATAACTAAATGCTCCTAAAAAGAAAATTGCTGGAGTTGATAGTAATAATAAAATAATAACTATTCCTATTAAAACATTCCTTAAAATTTTTTCCTTTATTTTTAAGAGTAATTGTATTATACCAGCAACAAAACCACCTATAATTATTACAGCAGATACTATATATATCCATTCTCTAAACATTAATTTAAATGAAGATAAAATAAAATATAATGTAACAATTATTAGCATATAAAGTATAGTATCTAACAATATAATTTGGGGAATATATTTCTTTATTTTTTCCATTATTTCTCCTCCAAAACTTATTACTTATTGACAAATAAATATTAATTTTCTATAACTTCTATTGATTGCAATTTCATGTTATCAAAATCAGCATTTTCATCTTTATATGTAACTTTTACTCTTTTACCTTTTTTCAAATCTCCAATAACTTTAGTGTCATCTTCAATATACGCTTTTACTGCAAATGGAAAATTATAACCAGTATCTGAATGAGTATCATCTTCTAAACTATATTTTAAATACACATATCCTGACTCAACATACTCATCATCAACAGTTACAATTGAAGAATATGCTCTTTTTCCAATTAACGCATCTTTTTTCATTTGATTATAGACATTTGATTTTAAAACAATAATAGCATTATCTTTAGTATCAAAATCATTGTCTCCCATACTATAACCTTTTTTACTTAAATCTCCACTACAAATTAGTATGTCTCCTTCTTGTATATAATTTGTATCGTATTTTTGCAATGTCAAATAATCTATACAGGTCTGATTATCTTTAAAAATTGCTCTTGTATATTCTTCCATTTCTAATCCAAATTCTCCAAAATGTTGTCCATTAAATATATAAATATATCCATTATGATTTAGTTCCACTATCCCTTGAATAACTGTATCTTTAATAACATCTGTGATTTCATTTTTTCTTGAAATATCGTATATAATATTTCCATCTTTATCATATATTACAGTGCTATCAGTTTTTTCATTATTTTCATTAGATTTTTTATTATTAATTATTATACACATTATAATTATTAAGATTATAACAATTATAGTTAAAGTTATTATTAATTTCTTTTTCACCTTTCTAATCTCCCTTTTAATTTTATATTTTGCCCATTATATCATTTTATAAGTAAAAAATATACATTTTTGATTAAAAAGGATTGGATTATTTATTTTTTTATCTTATTCGACAAATTTTGTCATATTATTTTATTAAAATTCGCTATAATTAATATAGATAGATTGGAGTTAATTATTATGGATACCAAAATATTTTATCTAATTATGAAAAATACTGCAAAATTAGAAAAACTTGTTGAAACAAATGTTTAATTTTTCCTTTTCAGACGATTAAAAATGGAAAAGTAAGATATAAATTTAAAAATTTTATATCTTACTTTTTTATATATTAATACAAAGCAATTGAATACCTAGTTATAGACATCATAAAGTCAATTATAATAATTGCTAAAAATAAAATTAATAAACAAATTTGAACTTTATGAGGAATTTTTGTTGTAATCTTTTCAAGTTGTTTCTTTACAAAAGGATGAATTTTTTCAACAAAAATAGTTCCTATTATCCCCCAAGCAATTGAATAAGCAAGGCTTATTCTCCCTTGAAAATTAAATGGTTCGCCTGTGTAGTCCCACCATCTTAAACCAAATAAACTTTCTAATACCACAGATACTACATATTCAAATATGGTAAATGCTATCATAGAAATAAAAAACTTTCCTACTGTATTTGTTTTTATTTTTTTCAAACTTTCTATTAAAATTATTGCTCCAAATCCGTATATTGGACAAACTGGTCCATATAAAAATCCTCTTTTGTTAAATACTCCCAATGTTAGTACACAAAAGACTGTTTCTAATATCCAGCCTAAAAATGAGTATGTAAAAAAGTACATTAATAATTTTTGTTTTTCTGTTAATTGATTTGTTTCAATTAATTTTTCTTTTTCCATATATATCCCCTTAAAATTTTGCAGAATCTGGGGCAATGACCCCAAATTCCGATTTTATTTTACAACTTCAACATCTAATTTCAAGTTTTCTCCATTGATATTAGTTTCTGTATAATCAGCTCTTTCAGTATCATAAACAATATCTAATGCCAAAGTATCATGTTTAATCAATTCTGCATTTTGTTTAATAACATTTTCAAGCATTTCATTTCCAGATACATAAAGATTTATTTTATCTAAAACTTCAAATCCTTTGTCTTTTCTCATATTTTGAACTTTTGATAATACCTCTCTTACATATCCTTCTTCTTTTAGCTCTTGTGTGATATGTGTATCTAATACAACACCTATTTCACCTTCACCTGCAAATGCAAATCCTTCTTTACCATTCATTGTAATTAGTAAGTTTTCTGAATTTAAAGCTATTTGTGTATCATCTATCTCGATGTATTCTACTCCACCGTTTTTTACTGTGTTGGCTAAATCCATTTGATTTTTCTTTGCTATTTCTTGTTTTATTCTAGGTATTAATCTTCCATATTCTTTTCCTAAAACTGGTAGATTTGGCTTGATTTCAAAGTTTACGTAGTCTGACATTTCTGCTCCTAGTTCAACTTTTTTAACATTTAATTCTTCTTTTACTATATCAGAATAGTATTCAGGTAATGTGTTTACAGATATTAGCATTTCTGATAGTGGTTGTCTATTTTTGATATTTACAGAATTTCTTGCACTTCTTCCTAGTTTTACTATTGTGTATGCTAAATCCATTTCTTGTTCTAGTTTTTTATCAACTGCTGTTTCATCATATTCAGGCCATAAGCATAAATGGATGCTTTCTGGTGCTTTTTCATCTAATCCAACAACTAAATTTTGATAAATTTCGTCTGTCATAAATGGTACAAATGGTGCTGCTACTTTACATAGTGTTACTAAAACTTTATATAGTGTTACATATGCTCCGATTTTGTCTTCTGTTAATTCTTGACTCCAGAATCTTTCTCTATTTCTACGTACATACCAGTTTGAAAGTTCGTCTGTAAAGCTTTCAATTTGAAGTGCTGCACTTGTTATGTCATATTTATCTAGTTTTTCGTCTACTTCTTTTACTAATGTATTTAATTTTGAAATTATCCATTTATCCATTATATTTGTAATTTTGAAATCACTATATTTTAATGGATTAAATTGGTCTATTTCTGCATATAAAACATAGAATGAATATACATTCCACAATGTGCTTAAAAATCCTCTTTGTGTTTCTTGAACATTGTTTAAGCTAAGTCTTGTTGGTAGCCATGGTGCTGATACTGTATAGAAATGCCATCTTGTTGCATCTGCTCCTACTGCATCTAATAATACCATTGGGTCTACACCATTTTTCTTTGATTTTGACATTTTTTGTCCGTGTTCATCTAGAACATGTCCTAAAACTATACAGTTTTCAAATGGTGTTCTTCCAAACAATGCTGTTCCTAAAGCTGTTAATGTATAGAACCATCCTCTAGTTTGGTCAATAGCTTCTGAAATAAATCCTGCTGGAAAGTTATTGTCAAACATTTCTTTATTTTCAAATGGATAGTGCCATTGTGCAAAAGGCATTGATCCTGAGTCAAACCAACAGTCTATAACTTCTTTTGCTCTCTTCATTTCTTTACCACATTTTGGGCATTTTAAATGTACATTATCAATATATGGTTTGTGTAATTCTATATCTTCTGGGCAATCTATTGCTTTTTCTTTTAATTCTGCAATACTTCCAATACATTCTTGATGTCCACAGTTTTCGTTTTCACAAGTCCAAATAGGAAGTGGTGTTCCCCAATATCTGTCTCTTGAAATTCCCCAGTCAATTACATTTTCTAGGAATTTTCCAAATCTTCCTGTTCTAATTGTATCTGGATACCAGTTTACTTTGTTGTTGTTTGCAACTAATTCGTCTCTTAATTTACTCATTGCAACAAACCAACTTTCTTTTGGATAGTATAGTAATGGTGTGTCACATCTCCAACAATGTGGATATGAGTGCATATGTTTTTCTTTGCTGAATAATTTGTTCTCGTCTGCTAACCATTTACAAATATCTTCGTTACAATCTCTAACAAATCTACCTGCCCATGGTTCTACTTCTGGTACAAATTTTCCTGTTTTATCTACTAAATTTACAAATGTAATTCCGTTTTGTTTTGCAACTAAACTATCATCCTCACCATATGCTGGTGCAATGTGAACAATTCCAGTACCGTCTGTTAATGTTACATAATCACCATGAATTACTTCAAATGCTTTTCCATCAACTTTAGCAAATGGCATTAATTGTTCATATTTTACTCCTAATAATTCTTCACCTTTGAATTCTTTTACTATTTCATATGGAGTTTCTTTTAAAACTGATTCAATTAACTCTTTTGCTAAAATATAGTTTTCATATACTGGTTCTTCATCTGTTCCAATATTTGCTTTTATTTCTGCATATGTGTATGATTTATTTACACATAATGCTAGGTTTGATGGTAATGTCCAAGGAGTTGTTGTCCAAGCAAGAATATATGTGTTTGGCTCAATTGCTTCATTTTCTATATTTTGACCATCTAGAACTTTGAATTTAGCAACACATGTTAAATCTTTAACATCTTTGTAACCTTGTGCAACTTCATGTGAAGATAACGCTGTTCCACATCTTGGACAATATGGCATAACTTTGTGTCCTTCATATAAAAGACCTTTTTTCCATAATTGGCTTAAAGCCCACCAAACTGATTCGATATAGTCATTATGGTATGTTACATATGGATGTTCCATATCAACCCAATATCCAACTTTGTTTGTCATTTCTTCCCACATATGAACATATGTGAAAACACTTTCTTTACATTCTTTAACGAATTTTTCTACACCGTATTCTTCAATTTGTTGTTTTCCAGAAATTCCAAGTTTTTTCTCAATTTCAAGTTCAACTGGTAATCCATGTGTATCCCATCCAGCTTTTCTTATAACTTGATATCCTTTCATAACTTTATATCTTGGTATTATGTCTTTCATAACTCTTGTTTCGATGTGTCCAACATGTGGTTTTCCATTTGCTGTTGGTGGTCCATCATAAAATGTGAAATATCTTTTTCCTTTATTCATATCAAAGTTTTTCTTGATTATGTCTTTTTTCTTCCAGTTTTCTGCGACTTCTCTTTCCATTCCTACAAAGCCGTCTTTTAATTCTACCTTTTTATACATAAAAAATTCCTCCTTTTTTTGCTTTTTATTTTTTAAAATTTTTTGCAACACTTTCTATATTTTGTAATTCAAATCTATATTTTTGTTTTACATCAGGATACTTTTCATGGTCTACTTCTGATAAAAACATTTCTTTTGGTCTTACCCATAAGCCGCCATCTTCATATAGCCTTCTGTATAATACCATTTCTTCTTTTGTTTCAGAATCTTTTGCTATATCTTCTACTAAATAATAGTTACCTTTAAAATGTTTATAAACACCATGTATTTTTAGTTCTTGCATCTTATTCTCTCCTTTCATTTTTTCGACTTTTTTGACACAAATTGTAAGACAAATTTGGACCGTCCCAATTTTTCAAAAAAATAAAGCTACTTCTGTCCTAATATTTAGGACGAAATAGCTTCTATTCCGCGGTACCACCTATTTTAATAATGTTCCACTATAATTTATTTTAAGTTTTATATAATCACTTATACATTTTACATTATTCTCTTATTAATCTTTAACGCAGATTTACGTTTAAACTTACTTTTTTGCTGTGTCATATTTTTTACAACACCATTAATTTGTTCAGTTCAAAAACAGTTAGGTGATAACAAATTATTTTTACTTACCAATTTTCACCAACCATTGGTTCTCTAAAAGATATTGTATAATTTGTGTTGTCCTTACTTTTGTTTTTTTTATTTTATTTTTTAGCAAAGTTGCTTTGCTTTAATTTGTACATTATTATATCACATTTTTTTCATAATTCAAGTAGTTTGCATAAATTTTTACTATTTCAATTTTTCTTCAATCAAATTAGCAATTTCTTTTGCCTTTTTAGTTATATATTCTTGGTCTTCTCCTTCTATCATAACTCTAACTAAAGGTTCTGTTCCAGAAGGTCTAATTAAAACTCTACCATTTCCAGCAAATTCTTTTTCAAGTTTTTCTATTGCAGATTTAATTTCATCATCTTTATCATAATCATATTTCTTATCTGAATTTACTTTTGCATTTATTAAAACTTGTGGATACAATTTAATAATTTCTGCCATTTTTGAAGCAGTTTCATTTTCTTCCAATATTGCTTGGATTAACATTAATGATGTTAAAATTCCATCACCTGTTGGGTTGTAATCTAATAAAATTACGTGTCCAGATTGTTCCCCACCTAGGTTATATCCATCTTTAAGCATTTCTTCTAATACATATCTGTCTCCAACTTTTGTTTGAACAAGTTCTAACCCATTA
>ERZ857840.3278-NODE-3278-length-13949-cov-3.953433_pt1 | contig 13949 bp, 11 predicted proteins | sample MGYA00519760_ERZ857840 | MGnify/ENA primary metagenome ERZ857840 (study PRJEB31778, sample SAMEA3449371) | human gut metagenome | biome: human gut; feature: human-associated habitat; material: faeces | place: United Kingdom | collected 2010/2012 ... | reverse complement strand
GAGCAACTGACTCTTAATCAGTGGGTCCTGGGTTCGAGTCCCCGATGGTGCACCATACCAAGCAAATCCGAACGTACTTCTTTTTGATGGTGCGTTCGGATTTGTTTTTTATAATATAGACTAGAATGTTAGAATGTTTATATAGACAGAATTTCTATAAGAAGGTATAATGTCTTTAATATTATTTATTTGGGCTTGTTTAAGGCAAACAAACTTAGTCTTCCAAAGTTTACTTTATGCTTTCTAATAGGTGATTGATTGGAACTTGGCGCCAAGGGAGGAAATTTTATATGGAACAGGAGTATAGATTAACAGGAACCTTGCCAGAGTTGCAGAATTTGCTTCAAAAAGAATTTAAAATGAGTCCTCAATCGGCAAAATTAGCAGCTTGTTTGCTTATATTAGAACAAAGGCCAGAGGACGAAACGGAAGAAAATCAATCGGCCTTATGGTTTCTAAGAGAACATGATCAATATGCGACTGCCATTTTGCAAACGCGTTATTCCATTTCACTGACAGAGGCTCGGAAAAATATAATAGAATTGCTGATTTTCCAGTTTGCAGGGATTTTGCTCGATAATGATTCGTTTGCGATGACAACTATATTAAATTGTTTGTGGTCAGTAGTAAAGGCTGGTACACATATACAAGACAATGAATGTTGTGCGTACTATCAGGCATTGAAGTGGAAAGCAATACATCCCACACAGGAATATTTTACAATTGATGATATACTTCCTAATGAGCCGGACAGAGTTTGTGTGCATTTGGATTCTCTGCGTGATGAAAGATGGAAGTGTGAGGAATGTCATCAAGAAAGTTGTACAACATCTAAGGAAAAATTTAAAATCGTTTTGGATGCGTTATGCAGTCGAAACGTTTTCCAGAAGTTTAATGATATGTATCGGTTTGCTACATGAGGTAATTATATGGTAAATGAAGTTGGCGAAATGGATTCTGTGTCTCCAGATGATCACAATAATTCAGGAATATCCGTTTTTGAAATTGATAGTCCAGATTATAAATTGAATTTCCTTTCTTGGATTCTTGATATTACACAAGAAGAAGCCGATAAAGGATTCGAATTTTTAAAAAGGAATAATAAATCAATAGAAGTTCTTTGGGATCTGTTGGAAAATTTAAAGGTTTTTACAGTTGTTGTTGAAGACCATTATGTTGATCGCGTCTATAGAGATAGTTACTATTTTTATTATTCTGGAAAACATTTTAGTTATACAAGATTCTGTAAACGGCTAAGCATTTTTGACGGAAAACTAGAAAAGAATTTTTTTGACTATTGTAGCGAAGAGTTACAACAGAAATTTGTTGGAACAATAGTAATAAGACCCATACCGGAGCGATCAATAGGAAGGACTCTATTAAGTCCTAAATATTTCTTGCCCATAGACAAAAACGGCTATGTGCGATTAGCCAAGTATGTTGTGACAGTTTTTGGAAAGCAATTAGAAGTTTGGGCTTTTCCCTATGGTATGCAAGATGGAGAAACAACCTCTTGCGCTGAAGTGACAATACTGAATTTGCTAGATTACTATAGCCAATCTTATCCAGAATATCACTATTTGCTCCCTAGTGAAATTAGTCATCTTGTGGAAAAAAGTAGTTTTGAAAGAAGAATGCCAACTACTGGATTGAGCTATGAATTAATTTCTAAAGTTTTTTGCGAAGCAGGATTTTATCCAAGGCTATATTCAGCAAAAAAAATGCCTAAAAATAAGTTTAGACATATATTGAGCTATTATATAGAGTCTGGTATACCTGTGGCGATTGGGTTGAAAATAGCCGAGGAAAATAAGCATTCTATTATTTGTATTGGTCATATGCAGCCGGAGAAAATACAATTAGGGCAAATTTTAAATTGTGCAAACAATAGTGAAAGTGATAATGTAGTATGGGTAAGCGATACAGCTGATCTGGTGGATACGTATTGTTTCATGGATGATAATAAGCGCCCATATAACATTAGTGAATGTGTAGAGGTTGCTAAATTAAATACAAGTATTTTGAGCTTAGATGGCTTTGAAGTAGAATACATGATGGTTCCACTTTACAAGAGAATGATTTTAGAGGCTGCTGATGCGTATGATATATGTATGAGTGTAATAGCAAGCCCCAAATTTGGTATAAAGAGTTTTTCTCAAGAGTGGGATTCGGAGACAAAAAAACAATTACTTGGAAGTATTGATCATGAGCTTGGTACGAAAGAAGAACCACTAGTTATAAGACTGTTTATGGCTTCTTCTCGTACTTTTCGAAAAAAGCGAGATACACAGTTCAATGTGGATAATAAAGAAATTCAAGACTATTATAATATGACGGTATTTCCCAAATTTGTATGGGTGTGTGAGATATCAAGTAAGGCATTATATGAAAATCAGCAAGTGCTAGGAGAAATAATAATTGATGCTACATCATCACCAGACGCGAAGATGGATAGTATAATAATTGTAAATTACCCATATGCGCTTTGCCGGCGGATGCCAGAGGATTTTCTAAAGGCTAGTGAGGCTTGCTTTGAAGAAGTTAAGGAATGGAAGCCTTATGATATTTTTCGTGGTAATTTAACAGATTGCCAAAGCTTGTGAATTGGGAAGAACATTTATAACAGGAGTAAGGTTACAGAAAATACAGTAAGATACTAGACAGAGCAACGATAATATGTTAAAATAGTATATCCGCCTAAAACAGGTTAATAAGCGAGAAAAATCCACCTAGTTTTAGCGTGACCTGATCAAGGGGGCTTAATATGGCACATTTGGATGCAAGAGTTCTTCCTTTTGCAAAAAGGGCGTCATCTGTAAAACATAGCGGTAAGGTTGTTCGCACAATTACGCGCAGTGAGATTGCTGAGCTAAATAAGGCAATAGAACCCAAAATTCGGCAAAATGAAAGAGAGCGAACTGCAAGTATGCATGCAGCGGCTAGATGTATTGTTGGGGGTAAATAACAGATTTACAAAAATTAGAAAGATAAAAGGCTTAACTATATTATCGTTTGCTTCCTAATTATGCATACAGGACAAGAAGCTACCTAATAGGCATTGCTGAGTTCTAGATGGAGAGGCGTTGGACAAACAACGTCTCTCCATTCTTTATATAGGTGCGTTTTTGTAAATAAGAATGCTTGTTATTCTGCTTTACTTGAACAAGTCAAGGAATCTACAAACTCCGCCCAACTTATCTCCCCCAACTGGTACTTACTCAATGCCATCTGCGCCTGCTTGCGCCAAGCGTTGTACTCGTCCCGCATTTTCTGGTTATCTGGGGCTCGGGAGCAGCGCATCTGGTAGCGGTTACGCATCTTGTTGTAGAGCTCCTTGGCTTTGTTGGCCTTCAGCTCCTCAGCATAGGCCAGCTTGGCGGCAATGTCCTTGCAGGTGGCGCCGGTTTCCGGGTCCAGCATTCGCTCACAATACTTGGCGCGGCTGGAGAAAGGAACAAACAGCCGGTGGCAGCTCTCACAGACAGTGACCGGAAGGTCCTGGGCGCACATCTGTACGAATTCCAAAAAGAGTAACGCGGGCAGCGTATCGCTCGCGTAGAACGTGGCGGCAGAAATGCCGCCTTTTTTGTTGTCTGTGGGCCGTTTGTACCGGGTCTGGATATGGATGTCGTCCTCCAGCTTGTGGTATTTCTGGTAGGTCGAATCGCCATTTTCCGCCAGTTCCACCAGCAGCTCCGAAGGGTGCTGGCCATGCTCTGTTCTGGGGCGGCCATCCTCGTCCACCAGTGTAGCCTCGATCAGCTGGCGCAGATCCGTTTTGCCGTCCACCAACTGTTGCAGCAAGGTCACAAAGGATTCTAATACCGACAGCGCCGTCCGGCACAGGGAGGTGTCCCCGGTATCACGCTGGATAAATACCTTCATCTGGTCGGTGTACTCCGGAAAGTTCCGGCAGAACCCTTCCATGATGTCACTGGTTAAGGTCAATTCACCGAGGTGGGACATTCTGGCGCGCAATTCATCAAATGTATATGAACTGTCATTTTTTTCAGTCTGTATAAATTGCCACAGGCTATGTTGGGTCGCTTTCAGTTCCCGCTCATTGCGACGGAAGGTAGCCAGCGTATAGCCCTCCACAAGATCAAACAGAGCAGGGGAAGCCTGCCGCACAGCGGTGGCAAAGTCATGGTAAAAGGAAGCCACCTGGTAATACACACAGGTGTCAGGCGTTGCCAGGCTCTGCTGCATCGTCTGATTTTCCGGGAAGTTTACGCCCCGGAATTTTTCCAGCAATGTGCGGCCCCGTTCCAGATAGGGGGCGGCATCCAGGTCCAGGACACCGAACATAAGTGAGCCCAGCGGATATGTATGCTGGGGTGTGTCGTAACGCTGGATATATTCGGTGCGGCCTTCAAAGAAAAGGTACGTCTGGTAGTTCAAAATTTGTCACCGTCCTGTGTTGGAGCATAGTTGGCGGAAAAAGGCTCTGTGTTTTTCGGTGTTTCAGAAACAGCCGAGAAAAGTGTGTGAATCATCCAACATGAAAACAGTCTAACACATCTTGAAACGGACTGCAAGACGTTGTATGCTGTATGTGTCGGAAAAATCTATGATGAAATAATCAAACATTTTCTGGGGACAAAAACAACCGGAAAAGAGGGATGCCAGAAGCCAAAACCCGCCACCAACCCATGATCTAAGGAGGTGCCATCTGAACCATGAACTCGTTCCCGCAGAGGAAAATCTGAACCGTATCGATGGGTTCCTGATGATACCGTCCAGCCTTCTTACAGAGCAACCCTACCGGCAACTTCCCGGCGAAAGCAAGCTGCTGTACGGCCATTTGTTGGGGCTGTTGCGGTTGTCGGCCCAGGATACCACCGGGCACTGGAAAGCCAACGGCAGGCCCTGTGTGAGCCTTTCACGGGCCAGTGCCGGACGCCTGCTGCACTGCCAGCGGGAGAAAGCCGCCGGATTGTTCGCCGCTCTGGAACGCTGTGGTTTGCTGGAGCAGGTGCCGGGACAGTCAAACGGAAAGGCCCGGCGGTATTACCTCAATCTGCCCCGGCCCAAGGAACCCAACGAGCTGTAACCACCCGTCGGGAAATCCGTCCCGACCTGTCGGAAAAACGGACAGGCAGTTGACGGATTTGCCGACACCGACCCGCCGGAAAAACCGACACGATAAAGATAGAATGATATATCTAACTAAAAGAGAAATAGAGAAAGAATTCCACACCCTGCGTTTTGAAAAAAGTGGACAAGAGCTGTGGTGCCTGGTTTCCAGAGGCAACCACAGACTTGACAACCGTTACGACGGCGGCTCAACCGGGAAGATGGCACAGCGACTTTGGTTGGCAGCCGTATTCCAATCCCTCCCGCCGCAGCGGGCCCACTGGCACTTTGCCGGCAGCGCCGGAAAGTGTCATAGTGGGTCAGATGCTTTCCAAAGCATCTGCGTACCCCATCCGCAGCAGAACCGTACCCAAGAAAGGAGTCGCCTATCAGCAAAATCCATCGGACTGTGGTGCGCAATGAGCGCTACCGTAAAAATGCCATCTCAGTGCGGGAGCGGCACAACGAACGCAAGAACGAAGTGTACTCCAACCCGGATGTGTTGCTGGAATACAGCCGCAACAATGTGACCTTCAAAGCCTGCGAGGCAGCTACTTATGCCCAGCAATTTGACCGGATGGTGGAAGAAGGCGTCGTTTCCACCCGTGGACTGAAACCGGATGCCTACGTCTTTGACGAGTTGGTGTTTGACGTGAACACCGACTATTTCGAAATCCATGGCGGCTATGAGTACGCCAAGCAGTTCTACGCCGAGGTGTACGAGCTGGCGAAGAAGATCGCGGGAGGAGAACAGTACATTATCTCGGCAGTCATGCACGCCGACGAACGCAACCGGGAAGCCAGTGACCGGCTGGGAAGGGATGTGTTCCACTATCACCTCCACGTTGTCTACCTGCCGGTGGTGGAAAAGCAGATCCGCTGGTCCAAGCGATGCAAGGACCCGGCGCTGCGGGGTACCGTGCGAGAGACGATCATGCAGGTGAGTCACAGCAAAAAGTGGCCGATGGTCCCCATGACCAACGAGCAGGGGCAGCCGGTGCTGAAAAAGAACGGCAAGCCCCGGCTGGTGAGTTCCTACAGCCTGCTGCAGACCGAATTCTTTGAGCACATGCGGCAGGCGGGATTCACCGACTTCGAGCGCGGTATCAAGGGCAGCGATGCCGAACACCTGAATGTACTGGAATATAAGGTCCAGAAGGACCGCCAGGCAGTGGCAGAACTGTCTGATCAGACCAAACAGCTGCAGGGCAAGCGGAAGGAGCTTATCTCCCAGGTGAAGAACATTTCCGGCTCGATCCGCGATGTGACAGACATCGAGCAGCGGGCCAAAACCAAAGGCGTGCTGGAAAAGCGGGTGGAGCTACCGGTGCAGGATTTTCAGACGCTGTGTAAGATGGCAAAAGCCAGCGGCAAGCTGCAGGCAGAGAACCGCAGTCTGTGGATGCAGTTGCAGCAAAGCACGGTGAGAGAACAGGAACTGGGCCAGCGCCTCCGCCGCTGTGAGGAACAGCTGGATGCAGTGCTCACCGAGACCCGTCCTTACCGGGAAGCCGTGCGGGTGGCGCCGGAGCAGGTGCAGGCATTTGTGTTGGGCATCTGCCGCCGCCAACAGGAGGAAAAACGGCTGAACCGTCAGCAACGCCGCCAGCGGGCCAAGGGTCAGGATCGATGAAAGAACAAGCAGCAAGGCAGCAGGGGGGCAGCCCTGCAGAAAGGAGCCGCTACGGAAGATCGGCAGGAAAAGACAACAGCACAGGCAGCGGCGTCCGCCAAGTACCCGGGGGACGGCGTGCCCCAGCAGGAACTGGAGCGCTTCGCCCGGTTCCTGCTGCCCAAGATCCAGGCATTTTACCAGTCGGAAGAGGGACAACGGCTGTTCGAGGAGTGGATAAACAGGAGAAACGCAGAAGAAAAAACGGGAAAGTGCAAGGGATCATAAAAATTTCCTGAAAGTTGGCGTGGTGCCGGAAACGAAAAAGCTAAAGAAAGCGTGAAGTTTGTGGGCCACAAGAGCCGTCTGGCTCTTGTGGCATTTTTCTTGGAGATGCTTCTTTTGCCCCAAATACCTTGCATTGCAAAAATTTCCATTCCAAAATCGTTTCCTAAATAAATGGGCTTATATGAATGAAAGGGAGACGAAGAGCATGGAAGGATACGGAGAAGCGGTTTTTGCGACGGAATATCTTTGCAAGGAATACCGACATACGGTGGCGTTGCGGGATGTGAGCATCACAATCCCGCGCGGGCAGATCTACGGTCTGATCGGAGAAAACGGCGCGGGGAAAACCACCCTGCTGCGAATTCTATGCGGTCTGACTCGCCCCACACGGGGCAGACTGCTACTATTTGGTGCGGCAGATGCTGCCCGACAGTCAGAAATGCGGCGTCGGATGGGGTGCCTTGTGGACGGCCCTGCCTTGTACGCGGATCTGACCGCATGGCAAAACCTGAAAGTGCAGTGCCTGCAGCGAGGGTTAAATGAGGCGGATATTGCTCCCACCCTGCAACTGGTGGGTCTGAAAGACACTGGCAGCAAACCTGCCGGAAAATTCTCGCTGGGGATGCGCCAACGGCTGGGGCTGGCGGTTGCTCTCTTGGGGAAACCGGAATTTCTGGTACTGGACGAACCGCTCAATGGACTGGACCCGATGGGGATACAGGAACTGCGACATCTTCTGGAAAAACTGAACCGGGAACAGGGAATGACGATTCTGCTGTCCAGTCATATCCTCAGCGAGTTGCACCAGCTTGCGACAAGCTACGGTATTTTACATAATGGGCAGCTGCTGGAACAACTGACGGCAGAAGAACTGGACGCCCGCTGCAGCAAGTATCTGTTAGTCCGTACCGACAATGACCGACGGGCGGTAGACATCCTCCGCAAGATGTTTCCGGAAGCTATCTGTCAGGCAACAGTGGAGGGGCTGCGCTTGTTCCCGGTAGGAAACGAGGCAGCAGCGACAGCTTCCGGTGTGCTAATGGAGAATGGCTTGCACGTGCAGGAACTGGCAGTGCGCAGCGAAGGGCTGGAGGCATATTTCACGGCCTTGGTGGGAGGTGACAGCCATGCCGATGCAGGCTAAAGCGGAAGGAGTCAAACTGTTCCATGCAAAAGCACAGCTATGGGCTTTGCTGGGGTTTGTTCTGATGCTGCTGTGGTTTGCCAACAGTGGGACCATGTATTTTATGGTGGCGGGTGATCTTTTGAACCCGCTTGACTCCATCGGATTTTTCAAGGATGTGGCGATGGGAAGTGGGCGGTCCGGCTTGCAGCTGGTGCGCAGCTCTCAGAGCCTGACAGTGTTCAGCTGGCTGATCCCCGTCAATCTGTGTGTGGCGCAATTCGCGTCGGAGCGCCGGGCACGCACCGATGAATTGTTCGTCAGTCATGGAGGACGGTTGTCCACTCTATACCGCGCCAAATTCGGGGTGGTCTGCGGTTTCTACCTGCTTTTGCAGCTGGCCTTTTACGGAATCTGCATTACCATTACAGCCATCCAGATGGGAATTGCGCCCGCGCTCGGAACAGTTCTGTTGTTCTGCGCAGTATCGGTGGGAAATCTTCTGGTGCTGGGGGCTTTCCTGGCATTGGCGTCGGTCCTTACACTCTGGATGAAAAACCATGCTGCTGCGGCACTGGTGACCAGTATTCTGCCGTTGGCAGGAGTGCTGCTTTATCAGGTACAGTATGAAGATTTTTCTACTCAGCCTCTTCTGATACAACTGGCGGCTAAGGCTATGCCCACCTATTACTGGTCCCGGCTGTGTGCTTTGAACATCACGCCGCAGTTTTGTGTCGAATTGGTAGCTTGGGTGATTGTGGCCCTTGCTGTGGCTGCAGGGCTGGGATGGATGGCACTTCACCGTCCGGATGCCGGAAAGCAGCGCAGTGCCAGAAAGGCGCACGCAGTCCTGCGGCGTAGGGAAAAATCTGTCGCTCGACAGGGAATGCACCGGGCCAGCACTTTCTCCGCAGCTTTGTATGCCCTTCGCTGCACTCGCCTGCCGGGAATGCTGGCTCTGTTCGGCCTGCTGTGCATGGCGTTTGCTCTGGGAGTTAGTGAATCCCGCATTGTGGACGCTACTTGGGCAGACGGCAGGCGGGTAGGCATTTTTCCCGGCGGTTCGTTGCCAGTGGGAAGCGCGGCGGATGCTGCTCTCGGCACGGTGCTGTCAGTGGGCATCCTTACGTGGATTGCAGTCATTCTCGTGGCGGTGATGGCATTCCACCAGAACAAAACAGCGGGCGCTGCCCGGTTGGCGGTCGCCTATGGCGTAAGCCGGGTCCGATATATGGTTGGCAGTTTTGCGGCGGAAACGATTATGCTCCAAGGGTGGTACATGGTGTTGTATTTCCTGCTGTCGGTTGTCACGGGATCCCTCTCCCAGCCGGGACGCACGGCGTTTTTCTGGATGCAGAGCGCCTGGATTTTGCAGGCAAGCTATGCGGCGGTTTGGCTGGTATGCCGACTTTGCGGCAGTGAATTGGCGGGGGCTACTTTCTGCTTTGTGGTGACTCTGGCTGGAGTCATTGTGAGCGTTTCTGCCCCGGATCCGGCGGCAGTTTCTCCCTTGTCTGCGCTATTGTTTTATGCAACACCTATGCCCTATTGGCTGGCTCTGGGCGGGGGGCATCCGATTCCTTGGCAGGCTGTTGGTTATGGCGCAGGTGTTACCGCCTTGTGCTTGGCGGCAGCGCTGGCTATCACGACAGTGAGAGATGTGGAGTAAAAAGTAGCTTCTGTGTATAGCGGAACAAAATACTTGCGAAAAACCTCTAATTCGATTATACTTGAATTAACGAATTTTGCAGGAGGTCTTTCCATGGATGTATCCGTAGGCACCCGGCTGCGCGTGCTGCGCAAGGACGCGGGGCTGACCCAGGCCCAGCTGGCGGCACTGGCCGACACCAATCAGGCTGCCATCAACCGCTACGAAACTGACCGGGCGGCAGCGCCTTACCGCATCCTGGTCTGGTATGCCACCTATTTTAATGTGTCCCTGGACTATATCTTCGGTCTGTGCGAGAACCCCCGCGGGCGGTATGTCTGCGTTACGCCAGAGGGAGCGCAGGAAGTGGTGCAGTGCAAACCGGATTGGAGTGAATTTGTGGAGGCTTGCTTCACGCCGGGCAGCGAGCTGAACCGCCGCCTGAAACAGATGATTCTCAATATGGGAGAAGAGGAGAAGCACAAGTAAGGAGGTGCACGCCATGAATGCCGTAATCTATGCCCGTTACAGCAGCGACAACCAGCGGGAGGAATCCATCGAAGGCCAGCTGCGGGAATGCAAGGAGTATGCCGACCAGAACGGCATCACTGTGGTGCGGACCTACATTGACAGGGCACTGTCCGCCAAGACCGACAGCCGCCCGCAGTTCCAGCAAATGATCCACGACAGCGCCACCCACACCTTTGAGGCGGTATTGGTGTGGAAACTGGACCGCTTTTCCCGCAACCGGTACGATTCGGCCCATTATAAGCGCATCCTCAAAAACAACCGGGTCCATGTGGTGTCGGTGACGGAACCCATCTCCAACACGCCGGAAGGCATCATGCTGGAAAGCCTGCTGGAAGGAATGGCCGAGTACTATTCGGCGGAGTTGGCTGAGAAGGTCAGCCGCGGCCACAAGGAGAACGCCCTCAAAGCCAAGTTCAACGGCGGTCCGGTGCCGCTGGGCTATCGCATCGACAGCGAGCATCACTATCAGATCGACCCAACCACCGCACCGGTGGTGCAGGAAGCGTTCCAGCGGTACGCGGCAGGGGAGAGCATTCGCAGCATCATCGAATCGCTGAACGCCCGGGGCATCCGCAACAGCCGGGGCAACCGGTTCACCAAGAACAGCTTCCAGACGCTGCTCAAGAACCGCCGGTATCTGGGCGAATACCGCTATAAGGATACCGTCATCCCGGATGCTATACCGGCCATCATCGACCCGGAGTGTTTCGATGCGGTCCAGCGCCGGTGCGAGATTCACCGTCAGGCACCGGCCCACAACAAGGCAGATGTCCACTATCTGCTTACCACCAAGCTGTTCTGCGGCAAGTGCGGTACCATGATGGCAGGGGAGAGCGGCAGAAGCCACACAGGCACGGTCCACTGTTACTATAAATGCGGCACCCGCAAACGCAGCGGCAAGGAAGCTTGCAGCCTGAAGCCAGTGCGCAAGGAGCCGCTGGAGCAGTTTGTGGTTAAGACCGCACTGGAAAAGGTGCTGAATGACCGGGTCATCGACCTGCTGGCGGACAAGCTGCTGGAATACCAGAGCAAGGAAAACACCCGCCTGCCGGTTTTGCAGGCAGAACTGAAAGAGGTGAAGCGGCGCATCGACAATCTGGTGGCGGCCATCGAGCAGGGCATCCTGACGCCTTCCACCAAGTCGCGGATGGAGGAACTGGAACAGCAGCGTGAAGAGCTGGAAGCCAGCGTCCTGCAGGAGCAGATCGAAACGCCGCCCATCACACGAGAACAAATTCTGTTCTGGTTCGATCAGTTCTGCTACGGCGACCCGGCGGATATCGCCTTTCAGGAAAAGGTCATCGACTGTTTTGTTAATTCCATCTATCTGTTCGATGACCGCATCGTGGTGAATTTCAACTACCAGGAGGGCGGACGCCCGGTCTCCCTCGAAGAAGTACTTAGTTCGTTTTTGGATGGGAATGGTGCACCAAAAAAAGCCTTACGGAAACGTAAGGCTTTTTTCATAATGATTGCCGCTTTGTGTGAGTGCTTTCGTTTTGCCGCTGACTTCAACCCAAGTCAGCGGCTCTTTTTGTTTTGTAGGAGGTCTTATTTTTATATAAACAGGTCATCAGGTGGGGGACAACGGCAAAGAGTGCCAAATATTCAACAAATCCTTGGAGTATTAACATCCGCAGGCGTGGGAGCAGTAACGAAGCGGATAAAACCCGGAGTTCATTAGGGAACCAAACCCGGAGCCAGACCGTGAGAGAGACTCTGGGACGGGACGGGCATGCGCAGGGATAAGTTCTTACCCGTCTCGCAGCCTAAAACCTCTACAGGCCGTCCGACTATGGATGATATCTATCAGGATCATAGTCAGAGGATTTAAGGAAAAGCAAGCCGTCGCGGTGGGACCATTTCGGCAGACGGGTGGCTTTTTGTACACGGCTCCAGCCGGCGGGATTTCTCTTGGCGGGACTTCCAGCTGTGATGCGATAAACAATGTAATGCTCGCCGTTGCAAAATTGCAGGATAGCAATTTTGCCGGTAGGAAAATCAGCGTCTGCCTCTGCCAGCGAAAACTGCCACTGACATTGTGTGTCCAGTTCAGATAACTCTATGATTTGTTTGGCAAGCTTATGGGCTGTATCCACATGGGGCCGTTTAAACCCGCCATTGTCGTCGATGGGCAATTCGCCTTTCGCATACGCCTCATCAATTGTCGCCTGGGCGGCGGTCATGAGGGAGCGAGCCTGGAGCATGACGCGCTTTTCAACGGCTTTGTCGATATAGCCGGTCAGGGATGGGACCAAAAGCGCTGCCAATACGGCCAGGATGACCAGGACAACGATCAGTTCAACGAGGGTAACCCCTCTTTTTTGGTTGGAATCACAGAACCGGGCCATAGCGCACGCCTCCCGCATCAGTATAAAACCGTACAAATAAAGTATATGCACATAACGATGCTGCGTCAATTGTGGGGGATGCCAAATTCTTTATACATTATTTGTGAATAATGTAAGACTGTCGAAAAACTCTTGTAGGGACGAGCATTGCTCGCCCGTACCCGTTTGTCTGTGAAAAAACCTTCCGGGACAACGCATTGCTGCGTCAAGCTGGCGGGCGACCAATGGTCGCCCCTACACATTCAATAGGACAGGAATGTGATTCTCTGACACACTGACATTATTTGTGAATAATGTGATATTATAATTCGATTTGAAAAACGCAGACGACGGCGGCGGTAAGGGGTACTGCCAAAAATCCTGCCCCAAATTTGTCGATTGTGCCAAACGAATAAAGTTGCAATCAGATTTGACTTTTTGTATACTATATCTATATATACTATACAAAATAATCGGAAATATTATAAAAATTCTGGTTGGAAAGCGGGCCGGGTGTTGAAAAAGATTAGGATACAGCGGGTGAGCATCTTTGATATTGTCGCCACGCTGGTGTTGGCGGTGGTGCTCGTCGCGTTCGCGGTGCAGGGCACGGGGGAGTTGGCTCAAATGCAGACCGCCACGGACGATTACATCCAGTGCGAGACACTGGCCCGGCAGCTGCAAAGCGGGTCGGACTACCTGATCGAGCAGGTGCGGATGTACACCGCCACCGGGCAGCGGGAGTACATGGACAACTACTTTGAGGAGCTGAACACGACCCGCCGCCGCGAGACCGCATTAGAGTATTTTGCAGAGCATTACGGCGACAACGATGCTTTCACGCTGCTGAAATCCGCCATGACAACGTCGCAAAATTTGAGCTATACGGATCGCGCAAACCCCGGCGAGAGCATCTTCAAGGATGCTGACAAGGCGCTGTACCGTGTCAAGCAGAACGGCAAGCACGGCTGCGGCTTCTATTAAGTGCGCACGGATTTTGCGCAGCTGCGCCGTCTGCCGGACCTGCTTTTCCCGCGGCGCTGTCCGTTTTGCGGGTCATTGCTGGGGCCGGACGCACTGCAGGGCACGGTTTGCCCGGCCTGCGTGCCCGAGGAAATGCGCTTACAGCACATTCCGGCGCGTCTGCCGGAGGGCGAACACGATTTTTACGCCGTGCGGGAGGCTGCCGCGGCGTATTATTACGAGGATATTGTACGTACAGCCGTTTTGCGCTGCAAGCGGGGCGGCTGCTTTTGGTATGCCCGGGAGCTGGCGGACCGTGTGGCCGTGCTGGTGTTCGGTGCACTGCCGGCCAAACAGCCCGGAAAAATGCCGCAGTAT
>ERZ857840.3268-NODE-3268-length-13985-cov-3.092678_pt1 | contig 13985 bp, 13 predicted proteins | sample MGYA00519760_ERZ857840 | MGnify/ENA primary metagenome ERZ857840 (study PRJEB31778, sample SAMEA3449371) | human gut metagenome | biome: human gut; feature: human-associated habitat; material: faeces | place: United Kingdom | collected 2010/2012 ... | reverse complement strand
CAACTCTCGGGCCTAAATTCCGCAACGATAGCGGGCAACAGATGTGACAGGATTTCCTCCCGTACGGTGCCTTCTGCCTTCACATAATAATTATTGATTACAGCTTTCTTCCGGCTTTTCTGTTCCACGGGGACGAAGCCCACCACTTCTTTATCTTCAATCGCAATGAACCACACATACTCTTCGCCCGTCTTGAAAGGGTAATTATTGTTTGCGCGTATCACTTCGGGATCCATCACCATCGGCGCTAAAAGCCGATATAAGTGTTTGTCTTTTCCTTTTAATCGTATTATCTGTATCATATCATTCAAAAATGGACACACAAAAATAAGGAAAAAATATCAAATTCGTCATTTCTGTTCCTAAAACATTTGTTTTTCACACTATTATCTCTATATTTCGATATTTTTGAAATCACCCATACGCCATTCCTCTTTCACGTTTAAAGTAAGTCAGTATAGTTGCAAAGCTTAAATATTCCCGTCCAGGAGTATGCAACCGACTTTTAAACTGATAGTAGGCAAAGATGACTTCGCATGCCAATTTATATTTGAAATGCAGCTTTAAACGGTGCTGCAAAAACTCAAACACCCGGCAGAGATATGCAAACACCTCCTCCACCCTAGCATTTGGAATCACTCGTGGCGCACGATTTACATCCGCTATATGCTCCATCTCATTAAGCACATATTCCAGTTGCTCAATTTCCTCACCGGTGTTTTGCATTGTACACTTCATTTGTTCTATTTTCTCTCCCTGATGGATGTACTGTTTTCGCTTTCGTTGTAAACGATCTTTTATTATTTCTATTCCTTTCAACATTATAAAATTTAGTTATATATAAATGGTTTGATATTACTGATTATTAATCGACAAAACTGCCATATAAAATCTAACCTCGAATGCAAATATAGAAAAGATTGTTTAAATAATTAGATTTTTATTTAAAAATATTCATACCTATTTTACATTTAAATTACCAGCATCAGAAAAACGTTTTTTTCATCCAATGAAACGAGTCATTATTTTGCGGCGTACTAAAATATTTTAAACAATGGATAATCAATCTTTTGACTGGCTGCTTCACGGTTGCCACGTACTATCCGAGATGGCAGTGGCTTATTTTCCAAACTATCAGGATAACTGATATAGACGATACGCTGGCAAATGCCCATACCCTCCTCGACCGATTGGAAAATGAATGTGGTACTGCCGAACATCTCCGTTCCACGTCACAACTCATAGAGGACACTATAAGTTGATAGAGGCCCGCATGGCCAGCAACAAGAACAGTGCTACAGGACTGACTACTGGATTTGCCGACCTTGACCGGGTGACATGCGGCTGGCAACCCGGTGAGGATATCGTTATTGCTGCCCGTCCTGCGGTAGGTAAAACAGCATTTGCACTGCATCTGGCATGTACTGCAGCTTCTGCCGGTTATCATATCGCTGTGTATATTTTCACATATACAATATTTTTCTCGATGAATAACTGACTATTACCATACATTACCGATGGCAGTATGGATTTAGAAGAACACACATTTGCAAGTCATCAAGAAAATCTTGAACCTGCAAGACAAGAAAGGAAGCGAAAATATGATTTGCATAAAATTTAAATAGTCTCTAACCAATAAGTCATCTTTATACAATGACGAGTTGTTTGACAAACTTCGTAGTTAGCAATACCGGAGCAACATTCACAATTACCTATGAATCAATCATTTACAACAACTCATTCATTTAAACAAAAATTGCCTGCTAAAAATTTAGACAAAATTTGGTCAAATATTCCTTTTTATTAATTAAAAAGGCTACAGTTTCACAAACTACTATTGGAATTCGGTCTCTTTTCCATATATTTGCGCCCGCATTTTTGATTTTCGAATGAACCTCCTTATTCAATTTACCAAAACTAGATAAAACGAATGGAAAAAATAAACGCAGTAATTACAGGAGTCGGAGGATATGTACCCGATTACATCTTGACCAATGATGAGATTTCCAAAATGGTAGATACTACCGACGAATGGATTATGGGGCGTATTGGTATTAAGGAAAGACGTATTTTGAAAGAGGAAGGACTGGGAACTTCTTACATAGCTCGTAAAGCTGTCAAACAGTTAATAAAACGCACCCGAACAAATCCGGATGATATTGATCTGATAATTGTAGCTACAACAACCCCTGACTACCGCTTTCCTTCCACGGCTTCTATTTTATGTGAAAGACTGGGACTGAAAAGAGCTTTTGCTTTTGACATGCAAGCTGTTTGCAGCGGTTTTTTATATGCACTGGAGACTGGAGCCAATTTTATCCGTTCTGGAAATTACAAGAAAGTGGTAGTTGTAGGCGCTGAAAAGATGTCGTCAATAATAAATTATGCCGACCGGGCAACTTGTCCGATTTTCGGTGATGGCGGAGCAGCTGTCATGCTTGAACCTACTACTGAAGATTTTGGCATTATGGATGCTGTGTTAAGAACAGATGGTAAAGGATTGCCTTTTTTGCACATTAAAGCGGGTGGCTCTATATGTACTCCTTCTTATTATACATTGGATAATCAAATGCATTATATCTATCAGGAAGGACGTACTGTATTCAAATATGCAGTATCCAACATGGCTGATGCCTGTGAATCTATCATTGCAAGAAACCATCTAAGCAAAGAAAACATCGACTGGGTAATTCCTCATCAGGCTAATCAACGTATTATCACCGCCGTAACACAACGTTTGGAAGTTCCTGTCGAAAAGGTCATGGTCAACATCGAACGATACGGTAACACTAGTGCCGGCACTCTCCCACTCTGCCTCTGGGATTTTGAAGATAAATTCAAAAAAGGAGATAACCTAATTCTTACTGCATTTGGAGCAGGATTTGCATGGGGAGCCATCTATGTGAAATGGGGATATGATGGAAAAAAGAGATAGCGATTATTCGCTATCTTCAAAATAAAAAATCCTCTGATTTTCAGTAAATCAGAGGATTTTTTATTTCCTAATGCGGTGCGTACGGGACTCGAACCCGTGACCCCATGCGTGACAGGCATGTATTCTAACCAACTGAACTAACGCACCAAAATATTCACTTTAGCATCTCTCTCGATTGCGGATGCAAAGGTAGATATTTTTTTGAAACCTGCAATAGCTTCAGTATCTTTTTTCTGAAAATGTGGGTTTATTAAGAATTATCGTGTACATTTGCAGCTACTAATAAAATAGAAAATAGAATGAAAAATACACCAATTGAACGACATCTGATTGACGAAACCATCAATGAGTTTCAAATTGTCGATTTTTCCAAAGCTACCATTCGTGAAGTGAAAGCTATTGCTTCAAAAGCAGAAACAGCATCGGGAGTTGAATTTATCAAAATGGAAATGGGTGTTCCGGGACTTCCTCCTTCCGCTGTAGGCGTGAAAGCGGAAATTGAAGCATTACAAAATGGCATTGCCAGTCTATATCCCGACATCAACGGATTGCCGGAACTAAAGAAAGAGGCATCCAACTTTATCAAAGCATTCATCAACGTAGATTTAAGTCCGGAAGGTTGTGTGCCTGTCACTGGTTCCATGCAAGGTACATTCGCTTCATTTCTTACTTGCAGCCAATGTGACGAAAAGAAAGATACGATTTTGTTTATCGATCCAGGGTTTCCGGTACAGAAACAGCAGTTGGTTGTAATGGGGCAAAAGTTTGAAACATTTGATGTGTATGACTACCGCGGAGAAAAACTGAAAGAGAAACTGGAAAGCTATCTGAAAAAAGGAAATATATCAGCCATCATTTATTCAAATCCCAATAATCCCAGCTGGATTTGCCTGAAAGAAGAAGAATTGAGGATTATCGGTGAATTGGCAACACTGTATGATGTGATTGTTCTGGAGGATTTGGCTTATTTTGCCATGGACTTCCGCCAAGATTTAAGTAAACCGTATCAACCTCCTTTCCAGCCATCAGTTGCCCATTATACGGACAATTACGTATTGCTGATTTCCGGCTCAAAAGCATTCAGCTACGCCGGGCAACGTATTGGGGTAAGTTGTATCTCTGATAAACTATACCACCGAAGCTATCCGGGACTGACCAAACGATATGGTGGCGGAACTTTCGGAACGGTTTTCATTCACCGTGTGCTTTATGCGCTTTCTTCAGGAACTAGTCATTCTGCACAGTTCGCCATGGCCGCCATGCTGAAAGCTGCCAACGAAGGACAATATAATTTCCTTAACGAAGTGAAGATATACGGTGAAAGAGCACGGAAATTAAAAGAAATCTTCCTCCGTCACGGTTTTCATCTGGTATATGACAACGATCTGGGCGAGCCGATTGCAGACGGATTTTATTTCACCATCGGTTATCCGGGAATGACCAGTGGCGAACTGGCGAAAGAATTGATGTACTACGGAGTCAGCGCTATCTCATTAGTAACTACAGGAAGCCATCAGGAAGGATTGCGCACGTGTACCTCTTTCATTAAAGACCACCAATATGCTCAACTGGATGAAAGAATGAAACTATTTGCTGAAAATCATTCGATAGCCTGATTATTTGACATAAGATATTCATAAAAGCCATTCTTAAAATGAAAAAAAACGGAAAGAACGATTGTTATTCCGTTTTTTTTCTTACTTTAGTGGCATGAATATCGACTCTGACATATTTAAGATTCAATCGAATAATGTGTTGCCATCGAGAGGAAGGATTTTAATATCAGAACCTTTTCTACGTGACGCAACGTTTGGCAGATCCGTAATTTTACTGGTCGATCATACGGATGAAGGAAGTATGGGATTGGTTATCAACAAGCAACTGCCATTGTTCCTTAACGATATCATCATGGAATTTAAATATCTGGATGAGATTCCTCTATACAAAGGTGGACCTATTGCCACTGATACCCTATTTTATCTCCACACATTATCTGATATCCCCGGATCCATTTCTATCAGTAAAGGGCTTTATCTGAATGGAGATTTTGATGAAATAAAGAAATATATATTACAAGGGAATAAAATCAGTGAATGCATTCGTTTCTTCTTGGGATATTCCGGTTGGGATAGCGAACAGTTAAATAACGAAATCAGAGAAAACACATGGCTGGTGTCTGAAGAAGAAAAATCATATCTGATGAAAAACAATATCAAGGATATGTGGCGGACTGCTTTAGAGAAGCTAGGCAGCAAGTACGAAACGTGGTCACGCTTCCCGCAAGCCTACTCTCAACTAATATTTTATTTCTTAGGATTCAAACATTGGAGAAGCAATGCATCTTTGTAGCAGCCCTCCACTTGCAGCCAGTTTTTCAATAATCCGCATTGAACGAAGCCACAAGACGTGAACAGCTTTACACAAACGTCATTATCTGTCGTGACATGCGCATAAAGCTGACTTAAAGACAGAAAATCAAAAGCGTATTCACAAAGTAGCTTCAGTGCGTCGGTGGCATAACCTTGTTGCCGATAATCCTTATGAACGGCAATTCCGACTTCTCCCCGCGAATGAAGGGGAACGAAATCCGTAATATCAATCGTACCAAGGATACACTGGTCGGATTTGCGTACCATCATCAGACGTAATTGCTTATCCGCAAACACATCACACTGTGAACCTTCAATATATTGGCGCAACACGTAACGGGAGTATGGAACCGTAAAGTTACTGATGTCCCACATGGAAGGGTCATTTTCCATCTCGTACATAATGTCCATATCTTCCGGTTCTACTGCACGAAGATAAATACGTTCGTTCATTAAGAAAGACTGTCTCATAACTTTTCTTCTTTTGCAATGTGAAGTTCGTTACGCAATCTCTTCTCGCTGGGCAGGCAGAAAAGTGACGCCGTGAGGCCAATCAGCATACAGAGGTTACCCGTACTGCTCAACGTCAGGTAGTAACACAAAAGGTTCACTACAATAGCTACTTCAAGCACTCCCAAGCGAACAATGTTCCATTGCACATATCGCTTCAAGGCAAGCATGATAGTCATATGATCTATCTTTTTCTTAAGCACCAAGCTAAATAATTTGAGAGAAAGAGGCACACATAAAGCAGTGAGCAAAATGCCGACCGTCTCAAAATAGTAGATAGCCGGTGCGTTATCTACCAAACCTCCTACGGGAAAGAGTTCAAACTCTCCTGCCCCAAGCAAAAATGCCGGGAGTACCCAAAAGAAAACATAACTGATATTCAAATTTCTGACAGCTCGTTTTATCTGTTCTTCCATGTTCGTTCTTAAATGATTAATAATGATTATACAGTTCCGGTAAAAAGCGTCCGGTTCACAATACTGCGTCCTAAAGTTACTTCATCGGCATATTCAAGTTCATCACCAACCGATATGCCACGGGCTATCACACTTAGTTTAACCCCTAGTTTATCCAGCTTGCGATAGATATAGAAGTTGGTAGTATCCCCCTCCATCGTAGTGCTCAATGCCAGAATAACTTCTTTGATTCCACCTTCAGCCACCCGCTGCACCAGGCTTTCAATTTGAAGGTCACTCGGTCCGACTCCGTCCATTGGAGAAATAACCCCACCCAAAACATGATAAAGCCCGCGATACTGCTGGGTTGCCTCTACCGCCATTACATCACGGATATTTTCCACCACACAGACAGTGGAAGCATCCCGTTGCGGATTAGCACAAATCTGGCAAGTCTCAGTATCGGATATATTATGACACACTTTGCAGTATTTCACCTCGCGTTTCAACGTTATGATAGAATTTCCGAAAGCTTCCACCGTAGCCGTATCCTGACGGAGCAGATGCAGAACAAGCCTCATAGCCGTCTTACGCCCGATACCCGGAAGTTTGGAAAATTCGCCGACTGCCTTTTCAAGCAGTATAGAAGGATATTGTTGGTTCATAGATAATATTTGCTGTTCTATCGATAAAACCTTGCAAAGATACAGATTATTGTTTTTAATACCTACAAAAATTGCTACCTTTGCATCTGTTATGATGATACTAGTCACTATTCTTTGCTACTTCGCGGTATTATTACTAATAGCCCGTATCACCGGACGTAAGGGAGGATCGAATGCAGCGTTCTTCAAGGGAGAGAACCAATCACCTTGGTATATAGTCTCTTTTGGAATGATTGGCGCCTCTATCTCCGGAGTCACTTTCGTCTCTGTACCGGGAATGGTGCGTGGAATGGATATGACGTATATGCAAACGGTACTCGGATTTTTCTTCGGATACATGGTCGTAGCCCATATCTTACTTCCTTTATATTATAAGTTGAATCTGACAAGCATCTACGGATATCTCGGCACCCGCATCGGAGTGCGCGCCTATCGCACCGGTTCCTTTTTCTTTCTGCTGTCACGCATGTTGGGAACCGCAGCCAAACTTTATCTGGTATGCCTTATTCTCCATACGTATGTATTCCAAGAAATGCACGTTCCCTTTTGGCTGATTGCTGTCGGTTCGGTTGCATTGGTATGGATATATACTCATAAAAGCGGAATAAAGACCATTGTGTGGACAGATACCTTACAAACATTTTGCCTGATTGCCGCTCTGATTTTTATCATCTATTTTACGATCCAAAGATTAGACCTTAACTTCAGCGGCATTGTGCAAACAATCCAAAACAGCGAACACAGCCGTATTTTTGTATTTGACGACTGGGTATCCCGACAGAACTTCTTCAAACAGTTCTTCAGTGGTATCTTCATCGTCATCGTAATGACCGGACTGGATCAGGATATGATGCAAAAGAATCTTTCTTGCCGGAACCTCCAGGAAGCACAAAAAAACATGTACTGCTACGGTTTCTCATTCATTCCGCTAAATTTCCTTTTTCTATGCTTGGGAATTCTATTAATAGCGCTAGCGGGACAGATGCACCTCGAACTGCCAGCCATGAATGATGATATACTACCCATGTTTGCAGCCCAAGGTTATCTGGGACAATCCGTATTGGTACTTTTTACAATCGGTATTATCGCAGCAGCTTTCAGCAACTCGGATTCCGCCCTGACAGCCATGACAACCAGTGTATGCGTAGACCTGCTGAATACGGAAAAAGACACAGAAGAAACGGCACGTCGCAAAAGAGACAAAGTGCATTTATCGCTATCAGTCTTATTGGCATTCTTCATCTGCCTGGTAGAAATACTTAATAATAAGAGCGTTATTGACGCCATATATATCATCGCCTCCTACACATACGGCCCCCTGCTTGGAATGTTTGCTTTCGGACTTTTTACACGCAGGCAAACGAACGACCGGTGGGTTCCTCTCATAGCCATCCTTTCACCACTGATCTGCTATCTTGCCGACTGGTGGATTGGAAAAGAAACCGGATATAAATTCGGTTATGAATTGCTAATGTTAAATGGAACGCTTACCTTTGCGGGGTTAATTTGTATGTCTAAAAAAGGGAAAACGCTGAAAGTACCATGAAAACAGGTACTCCGAAGTTTATAATAAATAATGGCAGAGTTTATTATAAACTGCGCAATAGTTTATTATAAACAATGAACAAGTTTATTATAAACGATTTTACAAAGAAATAAATGACAAGAAAATGGAAATAACAAGTGCTGAATTTGTGATTAGCAATACGGACGTGAAGAAATGCCCAGCCGGTATTTTCCCGGAATATGCCTTTATAGGCCGTTCGAATGTGGGTAAATCAAGTCTTATCAATATGTTGACCAGTCGTAAAGGTCTGGCCATGACCTCCTCTACTCCGGGAAAAACGATGTTAATCAACCACTTCCTTATCAATAAGAATTGGTATCTCGTCGACCTTCCGGGATATGGCTATGCCCGACGCGGACAAAAAGGGAAAGACCAGATACGCACCATAATCGAAGATTATATTTTGGAACGGGAGCAAATGACCAACCTCTTTGTCCTGATAGACAGCCGGCTGGAACCTCAAAAAATAGACCTTGAGTTTATGGAATGGCTGGGCGAGAACGGTATCCCCTTCTCTATCATCTTTACCAAAGCCGATAAACTCAAAGGTGGACGTTTAAAAATGAATATCAATGCCTATTTACGTGAGTTGAGTAAACAATGGGAAGAGCTCCCTCCTCACTTCGTATCTTCCTCGGAAGACCGCATAGGACGTATTGATATACTCAACTACATAGAAAACATAAACAAGGATCTCAATGTTAAATGAAAGAAGAATGAAAATGAAAAAGAGTTTTTTATCTATTGCCTTTATGGCAGTATTTATGCTGATGGCGACTAACAGCCAGGCGCAATCATGGTCCGACTTATTAAATAAGGACAACATTTCAAAAGTAGTGAATGCCATCACCGGAACCACCGAATCTATCGACATGACCGGAACATGGAACTACAAAGGTTCGGCCGTAGAGTTCGAATCGGATAACTTACTAATGAAAGCAGGCGGAGCTGCCGCAGCCACTATGGCTGAAAATAAGCTGAACGAACAATTAAGCAAAATAGGTATTAAAGACGGCCAAATGAGTTTCACTTTCAATGCCGATAGTACTTTCACCAGCACGGTGGGCAAGAAAACATTGAAAGGCACTTACTCCTACAATGCTTCAACCAAACAAGTTGATTTGAAGTATTTGAAACTTCTGAATCTGCACGCTAAAGTAAATTGCAGTTCCAGTTCACTGGAGTTACTGTTCAACTCGGACAAACTGTTGAAATTAATGGCTTTCATCGGCAGCAAAAGCAGCAGTACCGCACTGAAAACAGTTAGTTCACTGGCCGAAAATTACGATGGAATGATGCTCGGATTCCAACTCTCAAAATAGCAAAAGAGAATCGTTTAATACTATTTCGCACTCCATAAAGTATATTTTAGGGGAAAAGCATTATCTTTGTCGTTTGTAATCAAAAAGAGAAGGAAAAATGAAAAAGATACTTTTTTTAATGACCCTGTTAGTAATAGGCGTAAGCTTTGCATTTGCGCAAACAAATGCAGATATCAAGTTTGACAAAACAACTCACGATTTCGGTAAGTTTTCTGAAAACAGCCCGGTTGTCAGTTGCACATTTACCTTTACTAATATCGGCGATGCCCCTCTGGTGATCCATCAGGCTGTAGCCTCTTGCGGATGTACAGTACCTGAATATACAAAAGAGCCCATCATGCCGGGCAAAAAGGGAACAATCAAGGTGACTTATAACGGAACAGGCAAATATCCGGGACATTTCAAAAAATCAATCACCTTGCGTACCAATGCCAAAACAGAGATGGTAAGATTGTATATCGAGGGCGATATGACAGCAAAAGATGCAAAGTAGGAAAAAATAAACTATTACATAAAGGAGAATCTTTCGGTTCTCCTTTTTTTTTGTTTACTTTGAGGACGGAAATGTAAATTGACACATTAGCAAATTATAAAAACTATGAAACAAGAAGAAGACAAATTCACCGGGTTACCCGAGAATGCGTTCAGAGAGTTGAAACCCGGGGAAGTGTACAACCCGTTGATGGGTCCCTCAAAAAATTATCCGGAAGTTAATATCTGGTCAGTAGCATGGGGTATTGCCATGGCAATCCTTTTTTCGGCCGCCGCAGCCTATCTGGGGTTGAAGGTCGGACAGGTATTTGAAGCAGCTATTCCGATTGCGATCATTGCCGTAGGAGTTTCCGGAGCTGCAAAAAGAAAAAATGCGTTGGGCGAAAACGTGATTATCCAGTCTATCGGAGCTTGTTCCGGAGTAATCGTTGCCGGAGCGATCTTCACCCTCCCCGCTCTTTATATTCTCCAAGCTAAATATCCCGAGATGACGGTTACTTTCATGCAGGTATTCATCAGCTCTTTATTGGGTGGCGTATTGGGTATTCTATTCCTGATTCCTTTCCGTAAATACTTCGTCAGCGACATGCATGGAAAATATCCTTTCCCGGAAGCAACAGCCACTACACAGGTGTTGATCTCCGGAGAAAAAGGCGGCAGCCAGGCTAAACCGTTATTGATGGCAGGTATGATCGGCGGATTATATGACTTCATCGTGGCGACATTCGGATGGTGGAACGAGAATTTTACTACCCGTGTTTGCAGTGCCGGAGAAATACTGGCAGAAAAGGCGAAATTGGTATTCAAGGTAAACACCGGTGCCGCTGTGCTTGGTTTGGGATATATCGTCGGACTGAAATATGCTTCCATCATTTGTGCCGGTTCATTGGCTGTGTGGTGGATTATCATTCCGGGAATGTCTGCTATCTGGGGTGACAGTGTACTGAATGCATGGAATCCGGAAATCACCTCTACCGTAGGTATGATGAGTCCGGAAGAAATATTCAAATATTATGCCAAGAGCATCGGTATCGGCGGTATCGCTATGGCGGGTGTGATCGGTATTATCCGTTCCTGGAGCATCATCAAGAGTGCTGTCGGACTGGCAGCCAAAGAGATGGGCGGTAAAGGGAATGTAGAGAAAAGCATTATCCGCACACAACGGGATCTTTCTATGAAAATTATCGCCATCGGTTCTATCATCACACTGATATTAATCGTATTATTCTTCTATCTTGATGTCATGCAAGGGAATCTGTTGCATACATTGGTAGCCATTGTTCTGGTTGCCGGGATCTCTTTCCTGTTCACCACAGTAGCAGCTAATGCCATTGCGATTGTTGGTACTAATCCGGTTTCGGGAATGACATTGATGACACTGATATTGGCTTCCGTAGTGATGGTAGCTGTCGGACTGAAAGGTCCTTCGGGCATGGTTGCCGCATTGGTAATGGGTGGTGTAGTATGTACCGCACTATCGATGGCAGGAGGTTTTATCACCGACTTGAAGATTGGTTACTGGCTCGGAAGTACGCCTGCCAAACAGGAAACATGGAAGTTCTTGGGAACAATCGTATCGGCTGCAACAGTAGGCGGTGTAATGATTATCCTGAATAAGACATACGGATTTACAAGTGGCGCACTGGCTGCTCCGCAAGCAAATGCGATGGCGGCCGTTATCGAACCGCTGATGAGCGGTGTAGGTGCACCCTGGTTGCTATATGGCATTGGTGCTGTCTTAGCTATTATTCTGACTCTTTGTAAAATTCCTGCATTAGCTTTCGCATTGGGTATGTTTATTCCATTGGAACTGAATGTGCCATTGGTAGTGGGTGGAGCAGTGAATTGGTTTGTTACAACACGTAGCAAAGATGCATCTCTGAATACGGAAAGAGGTGAAAAAGGAACTTTACTGGCATCCGGTTTCATTGCCGGAGGTGCATTGATGGGAGTAATCAGTGCCGCAATGCGCTTTGGTGGAATCAACCTGGTTAATGAGGCATGGTTGAACAATACTTGGTCAGAAGTGTTGGCATTAGGAGCGTATGCCTTACTGATTCTTTACTTTATAAAGGTTTCAATGAAAGTTAAATAAATCATTATGAGGAGACTATTATCCATTATAGTATCACTTGTAACTGCCATATCATTTGCGCAGCAGCCCGTCGAGCTACCTTTGTGGCCCGACGGTGCTCCCAACTCCAGTGGACTAACCGGAGAAGAGCAGGAAACACGTCCTCATTTTGTCACGAATGTCACACATCCCACCCTGACGGTCTACCACCCGGAAAAGCCGAATGGAATGGCTATTATCATGTGTCCCGGAGGCGGGTATCGTGGACTGGGTATGGATGGAGAGGGGTATGATATGGCTCCCTGGTTCTGCGGACAAGGTATTACCTATATAGTATTAAAATACCGGATGCCGAACGGACATTGGGAAGTCCCCGTATCAGACGCCGAACAAGCCATTCGCATGGTACGCCAACATGCCAAAGAATGGAATGTTAATCCTTACAAGGTAGGATTAATGGGAGCCTCTGCGGGAGGGCATTTAACTGCTACACTCGCCACTCACTACAATTCGGAAACACGTCCGGACTTTCAGATATTACTTTATCCGGTGGTTACGATGATGCAAGTCACCCGGGGAAATACAAGAACTGCATTGCTAGGCAAAAATCCAACAATGGAACAAATACAGAAGTTTTCCGCCGAATTGCAAGTAACGCCCGATACTCCACAAGCATTTATCGCTCTTACCTCCGACGACCCTTCCGTAGCACCTTACCACGGAGTAAACTATTACCTTGCTTTACAGAAAAACAAGGTTTCGGCAACTCTCCATGTTTATCCTACCGGAGGACATGGCTGGGGATTTCAGGATCATTTTAAATATAAGCAACAATGGACACAGGAATTGGAGAAATGGTTGCGCGACGGCGTTGTATTCCCGGAAAATCCCGAACCCATGTTACGAATCGGAAAATCTTACTTGGGAACTAAATACGTGGCTAACACATTAGATCAAGACGGAGAAGAATCATTAGTGATCCGGACTGATGCCGTAGATTGCCTCACTTTCGTAGAATACACGTTGGCACAGGCACTCGGCTCTTCCTTTGCCGACAATCTGCAAAAAATACGTTATCGGGACGGCATCATCAACGGTTATCCTTCCCGGTTGCATTATACTTCCGAATGGATAGAGAACGGAATCCGCCACGGATTCCTCACCGATATTACTGCCAAAAACAGTGCGCATACCCAGAAAATCTCTCTTTCGTATATGTCTACTCATCCCAAGCAATATAAAAAATTGGCTGATTCGCCGGAAAATGTACGACAAATGGCCGAATATGAAAAAGCAATCTCCGGAAAAGTCGTACATTGGTTGCCGAAAAGCGAACTGCCGGAAGCCGGATTGCCCTGGATCATGAATGGAGACATTATTGCTATTACAACGAAGATGCCCGGACTGGACATTGCTCATGTGGGAATAGCAGAATATAAAGAGGGAAAACTGCACCTGCTGCACGCTTCTTCTACATTGGGAAAAGTAGTTGTCAGCGACGAACCTCTCAATCACATGCTAAACAACAATAAATCGTGGACAGGCATACGTGTTGTCCGGATGTCTCACTCTAAAAATAACTGATTATGAAACGAGTAAAACATTTCCTTCTCGCCTCGTGCTTATTCCCCACTTTGCTGGGAGCACAAGAAATGG
>ERZ857840.3266-NODE-3266-length-13992-cov-19.898113_pt1 | contig 13992 bp, 11 predicted proteins | sample MGYA00519760_ERZ857840 | MGnify/ENA primary metagenome ERZ857840 (study PRJEB31778, sample SAMEA3449371) | human gut metagenome | biome: human gut; feature: human-associated habitat; material: faeces | place: United Kingdom | collected 2010/2012 ... | reverse complement strand
GGATGCCATACCTTTGGCTTAAAGATTGCCACGTCGCTACGCTCCTCGCAATGACACAGAATCGGGGCGTTTTTGTTTGGAAACGGATGTTTTGCGCTATATGCGGGCATTTTTTGCGTGGTATTGCTTCACATCGTCTTTCGAACGTTTTGTTTCGAAAGTCGTTCCGTTTTCCTGCAAAACCTACCGATTTTGTCATTGCGAGGAGGGCATTTTCAATGCCCGACGCGGCAATCTGAAACGGAACGAAACGGCATCCCGGAACGAAGCACGGCCAAGGCTGCACAATGATATGCAGCCGTTGGCTGCATGATATATGCTGGCGCATATGATATACGGCCTTGCGTCCGTATGATGTAGCGCCCCAACTGGGTTGCTATGTCGGTGTCGCTCTGCGACGAATCATAATTTTGGGATATTATCGTTTCCTGCTACCGTGCCTCGCTGCGGGATTCCATACCTTCAACTCAAAGATTGCCACGGCCGCGGTGCAGCCTTGCAATGACACAAAAATGGTAGGTTTTTCGTAAAAACCTACCATTTTTATAACTGAAATAATTGAAATCCGTTGCGGAGCAACATCACATCGGCGCTTCTTCGGAAGCGCCATTTCACGCGGGCGCAAGCCCGCATTTCACATGCTTCAGCATATTTCACTTGCTCAAAGAGCAAATTTCACTGCGAAGCCCAGCTTCGCCTCGGCCATATATCACGCAGCCGGAGGCTGAAGATCATTGCGAAGATTCCGCCGCGCCCTCGTTCGACTTTGCGCCGGGCTTGCGGCGGCGGCTGCGGGGCTTGTCCTCAGTCTTGGCGGCCTCCGGACGCTTTTTCTCCGTCTGGCGGAGCTTTTCGGCCTTTTCCGGGGCCTTTTCCCCGGCCTGCTGGGGACGGCTGCCGCCCTTTCTGCGGCGGTCGTTCCGGCGGCGGGGAGGCCGCTCCTCCCGGGCGGGGGCGTCGGGGTCAAAGTCCGCGATGACCAAAGGCATGGGGACCTCCTCCTCGGGCCGCTCCTCCACATACCGCTCGGGCCGCTCCTGGGGCACCTGGATGCCGTCGCGGCTTCCTTTGCCGTTGCGCAGGACGCACACCTCGCAGTTGTGATAGCACCGGGGGGAATCCGGCTTTTCGTCCAGCCGGACCTTCATGGTCTCCCGGAGCACGTTCACCTCGCACACGTTGCCGGGGCCGTCGGGTGTCTGGACAAAGGAGTCGTTTTTGGGCATGCGCTTCAGGGCGTCCTCATAGGCGTCCTGCTCGTATTTCAGGCAGCACATCAGCCGCCCGCAGGTGCCGGAGATTTTGGTGGGGTTCAGGGACAGGCTCTGGGTCTTGGCCATTTTGATGGACACCGGCACAAAGTCATCCAGGAACTGGGCGCAGCAGAAGGGCCGGCCGCAGATGCCCAGGCCCCCCAGCATCTTGGCCTCGTCCCGGACGCCGATCTGCCGCAGCTCGATGCGGGCCCGGAACACCGACGCCAGGTCCTTTACCAGCTCCCGGAAGTCCACCCGCCCGTCGGCGGTGAAGAAGAACAGAATCTTGTTCCCCTCAAAGCTGCACTCCACCCGCACCAGCTTCATCTCCAGCTTGTGCTGGAGGATCTTCCGCTGGCAGATGTCGAAGGCTTCCTTCTCCCGGGCGCGGTTGTGGGCCGCCGTGCGGCGGTCGTTCTCCGTGGCCACACGGACCATGGGCCGCAGGGGCTGGATGACGCAGCAGTCGTCCACCGGGTGGTTGCCCATGGTACACTGGGCGTATTCCAGGCCCTGGGCCGTCTCCACGATGACGTGGTCCCCGGTCTGCACCTGCACGTCGCCGGGGTCAAAGAAGTAGGTTTTGCATCCGCTGCGGAAGCGGACGCTGATCACAGTTGTCATATATTTCGATTCCTTTCCGTGTATGTCAAAGCAGCTTTTCCCACCCGGCGCACAGGGCTCCCAGCACATGGCCCACGCCCACGTTATAGCGGCACTCCAGGCAATAGCGCTTCATCAGCTCCGTCAGGCCCCGGAGCTGCCGGACGGTGAGGCCCCGGCGCAGCTCCTCCGCCCCGGGGATATCCGCCGGGTCCGGCTTTCCATAGGCGGCCAGCAGAGCCTCGGCGGCGGCGCGCCATCCGGCCTCCAGCAGCTGCTGCAGCTGCTCCCGCTTCAGGCGCTTGTTCTCCAGCCCCACCAGGTATTGGCTCACCGGCAGTAGCTGTCCGCTGGCAAAGGCCCGGCACAGGTCCCGGGCGGTGTCGTTCCGGGCGTCCTCGTCCCCGCCCCGGAGCTTCCACTCCACGCAGCGGGAGCGGATGGTGGGCAGCAGGGTCGCCGCCGTTTCCGCGCAGAACAGGAAGGCCGCATAGGGCGGACCCTCCTCCACCAGCTTCAGCAGCACGTTCTGGTCCCGCTGGTTCAGGGCGTCGCAGTCCGGGAAGATATACACCTTGGCGGCCCCGTCGTTGGGCCGGATATAGGCGTCCTGCCGCAGCCTGCGCAGCAGGTCCACCGGTAGCTCCCGGTGGTCGGGGTCCTGCACCGTCTGCACGTCCGGGTGGATGTCCTCCATCACCTTGCGGCACTGGCGGCATTGCAGGCAGGGCCTGCCTGCCTCCGCCTGGCACTCCATGGCGGCGGCGGCGAAGCGGGCGGCGGCCATGCGGTCCCCGCTGCCGGAGAAAATGATGGCATGGGGCAGTGCGCCGCCCTGGGCGGCCCGGCGCAGGCGGCGGGCCAATGTGCTGTTTTCCGGCAGAAGCTGCCCCATGGTCCGCCCTCCCTCCGATGGCCGCTGTGATGGTCAAATAAACCGATTCTATAAGTATAGCACACCCCTGCCCCCTCCGCAAGGCAAAGGCGCGGCTTTTCCGCAAAAAATAGTTTCCTGTCGGGAGAATATTCCCGGTAATTTTCGGCCATAATGGCAAAAAGATTCCTTTTTGTGAAAATCCTCTTGCTTTTGGCGGGGGATATGCCTATAATGAGATGTTCGTAACTTTAATTTATTTACGGAGGGAACTAAATGAGTAAGAAGTATTGCTATCTCTTTACCGAGGGCAACGCCAAAATGCGCGAGCTGCTGGGCGGCAAGGGCGCCAACCTGGCCGAAATGACCAACATCGGCCTGCCCGTGCCCCAGGGCTTCACCATCACCACCGAGGCCTGCACCCAGTATTATGAGGATGGCCGCCAGATCAACGACGCCATCATGGCCGAGATCATGGAATACATCGAGAAGATGGAGAAGATCACCGGTAAGAAGTTCGGCGATCACGAGAATCCCCTGCTGGTCTCCGTCCGCTCCGGCGCCCGGGCCTCCATGCCCGGCATGATGGACACCATCCTGAACCTGGGCCTGAACGAGGACGTGGTGGACGTTATTGCCAAGAAGTCCAACAATCCCCGCTGGGCCTGGGACTGCTACCGCCGCTTCATCCAGATGTACTCCGACGTGGTCATGGAGGTGGGCAAGAAGTATTTCGAGCAGCTCATCGACGAGATGAAGGAGAAGAAGGGCGTCACCCAGGACGTGGAGCTCACCGCCGAGGATCTGAAGGAGCTGGCCGGTCAGTTCAAGGCCGAGTACAAGTCCAAGATCGGCGAGGACTTCCCCTCTGACCCCAAGGAGCAGCTCATCGGCGCCATCAAGGCCGTGTTCCGCAGCTGGGACAACCCCCGCGCCAACGTGTATCGCCGGGACAACGACATCCCCTATTCCTGGGGCACCGCCGTCAACGTGCAGTCCATGGCCTTCGGCAACATGGGCGACGACTGCGGCACCGGTGTGGCCTTTACCCGCAACCCCGCCACCGGCGAGAAGAAGCTCATGGGCGAGTTCCTGACCAACGCCCAGGGCGAGGACGTGGTGGCCGGCGTGCGCACCCCCATGCCCATCGACCAGATGGCCGAGAAGTTCCCCGAGGCCTATGCCCAGTTCGTGGACGTGTGCAAGACCCTGGAGGATCACTATCGCGATATGCAGGATATGGAGTTCACCGTGGAGCACGGCAAGCTGTATATGCTGCAGACCCGCAACGGCAAGCGCACCGCTCCCGCCGCCCTGAAGATCGCCTGCGACCTGGTGGACGAGGGCATGATCTCCGAGCAGCAGGCTGTGGCCATGATCGACCCCCGGAACCTGGACACCCTGCTGCATCCTCAGTTTGACCCCGCCGCTTTGAAGGCCGCCGCCCCTGTGGGCAAGGCTCTGCCCGCCTCTCCCGGCGCCGCCTGCGGCAAGATCGTCTACTCCGCCGAGGACGCCAAGGAATGGGCTGCCCGGGGCGAGAAGGTGGTCCTGGTCCGTCTGGAGACCTCTCCCGAGGATATCGAGGGCATGAAGGCCGCTCAGGGCATCCTGACCGTTCGCGGCGGCATGACCTCTCACGCCGCCGTTGTGGCCCGCGGCATGGGCAAGTGCTGCGTCTCCGGCTGCGGCGCCATCGTCATGGACGAGGAGAACAAGCAGTTTACCCTGGCCGGTAAGACCTATCACGAGGGCGACTGGCTGAGCCTGGACGGCTCCACCGGCTCCATCTACGACGGCGCTATGCCTACCGTGGACGCCAGCGTGGGCGGCGACTTCGGCCGCATCATGGCCTGGGCCGATAAGTATCGCCGGCTGCAGGTCCGCACCAATGCCGACACCCCCCACGACGCCGCCAAGGCCCGTGAGCTGGGCGCTCAGGGCATCGGCCTGTGCCGCACCGAGCACATGTTCTTCGAGGGCGACCGCATCGCCGCCATCCGTGAGATGATCTGCTCCGACACCGTGGAGCAGCGCGAGAAGGCCCTGGCCAAGCTGCTGCCCATGCAGCAGGGCGACTTCGAGGGCATCTACGAGGCCATGGAGGGCTGCCCCGTTACCATCCGCTTCCTGGATCCCCCTCTGCACGAGTTCGTTCCCACCGAGGAGGCCGACATCGAGCTGCTGGCCAAGGATATGGGCAAGACCGTGGCCGAGATCAAGGCCATCATCGCCTCCCTGCATGAGTTCAACCCCATGATGGGCCACCGCGGCTGCCGTCTGGCCGTGACCTTCCCCGAGATCGCCGTGATGCAGACCCGTGCCGTAATCCGGGCCGCCATCAACGTGCAGAAGCGTCACCCCGAGTGGAACATGGTTCCCGAGATCATGATCCCCCTGGTGGGCGAGGTGAAGGAGCTGAAGTATGTCAAGAGCGTCGTGGTGAAGACCGCTGACGAGGAGCTGGCCGCCGCCGGTGTGGAGATGAAGTACCTGGTGGGCACCATGATCGAGATCCCCCGCGCGGCCCTGACCGCCGACGAGATCGCCACCGAGGCCGAGTTCTTCTCCTTCGGCACCAACGACCTGACCCAGATGACCTTCGGCTTCAGCCGCGACGACGCCGGCAAGTTCCTGGGCGCTTACTATGACAAGAAGATCTATGAGAACGATCCCTTTGCCAAGCTGGACCAGGTCGGCGTGGGCAAGCTGGTGAAGATGGCTGCCAAGATGGGCCGCGAGACCCGTCCCGACCTGCACCTGGGCATCTGCGGCGAGCACGGCGGCGATCCCAGCAGCGTGGAGTTCTGCCACAAGGTGGGCCTGGACTATGTGTCCTGCTCCCCCTTCCGCGTGCCCATCGCCCGTCTGGCCGCCGCACAGGCTGCCATCAAGGAACAGCAGAACTGATCTGCGCCTGAGGGCATAGAGCACAACGCATAAATCAAGCGGTCACACCGTCTCCGTGAGGCGGTGTGACCGTTATTTTTTGCCTATTTTTGATCAGAGCACTTGCTATAGCTCCTGTTTTCGCAAGAAAGCAGGGGCATTCACAGAGTTCCGTGTATCACATCATGAGCCGGTTTTCGAAATATAATTTATAAATCAGCAGCTCGTGTTGGATTTTTTCGACGACGACATACTCGCCGTTGACAAGGACGAGAATGTCACCCGCCCGGAGTTCACAGGCCTCTGTCCAGCCCTTGACAGGAGAATAGAATGGATGTCCCGGCGTTGCAACGATTTCTTCGCCGTTTGCCCAGATATGAACCAGTTGGTCCGCCTCGTTGACATAGGTTTCGACAACCTTTCGTTCTGTCTCCGCAGGGGAAAATCCCCTGCGGAGACACGTGCCTTAATAAAACTGCTCCACGGTACGTTCTTCACCGGTGTCTACATCCCGGAAGCGCAACTCTACCAGTTCTCCGTCCCGGCGCTGGCCAAGATACTCCATGGGAGAGTTCTTGCCCATAGGCCAATCAGCCTCCTGCGCCCAGCGAGGAAATTTCCGATCCTTGATGTGAAAAGCTTTCCATAAGGCTTCTTTACCGGCTGCCGCACGGTCGGCCTTTTTCATCGTCCTGGGGAATTTGTTCAAAACCTCTGCCGCATAGGACATTACTTCTGCACCACCAATAGACCTTCCAAGTGCCTTGAAGTAATAATCGTCATCATCCTTGTAGCGCTTTGTCCTTTTAGTATCGGGGTATCTCGTCAAAATCGCTGTAAGCATTAAATTGTATATGCCACATTGCCTGCGAATGACTGTTGTGTACGAGTCCTTGGGCGGATAGGGGCTTTTCTCCAGCATCTTTAACATATGTCCATCGTAAACTGAAGCTATTGCACGGTATAATGTGCGGAGCCAGTGATCCTTAGCAATAACCTGCGGCGGCTCATGGCTGAAATCAGCAATACTGTCCAGCCACTCTCCGATTTTGGGGTCCGCACAGTAGGCTTCCCAAAATTCATCAAAAGGGATATCTCCGGCGATAAAGTCAAATACGATCTGCATACTACCTCCTAATAATCCGCTTATTTGCTGGTTATTGCTGGGACTTTCCTCTATGATGTCCGCAATCCATTGGGGCAAAAAGTAAACCATCAGCATCGTCGCCACAGCTCGACTCCGTGGTCATCCTGCACAGAGCAAAGCCGTTTTGGCAGCTCTGCGTCCCGAAGATTGAAATGGCGACGGTTTTTGCAGGTCACATAAGGGACGTTCATACATAGACGCAGGTCTCCGTCTGCAACATCCATGCCCAAATTCAAAACCTTCAGATTTGGCATATTGCAAAGAAAAGATAGGTTTGGCAAGGCGTTATTTCCTTGTAACTCCAGATATTCCAGCGCCGATAAAGCGGACAGAGCAGAAAAATCCGTGATATGAGAGCAGTGGTCAAGGCACAGCTGGAATAAGGTACTCTTTACGTTTACCAGGGCGGAGATATCCGTCAGATTTCGCTGATAACACAAGGAAAGCGACTTCAAGGATTTTGCCTTGTGCAAGCCATTTAGCGAGTGAATTTTGCCCTGCGTCAGCGATAGCCAGTCTAAGCTTTCTCCCCCGATAACATCTGCAAGGTCATTTCCTTGATATGCGCAGAGATTAAGGGATTGTAAGTCCTGCGCATTGGCGAAACCATACTCGTACTTCGTATGTGATACATACAGGCACCGCAGACCTGGGACCTTCCCGTAGTCTATTTCACCGTGCAGTTTTCCTGCTATACCATAGGCCGTTTGACAGCGAAGCCATTTAACGCATGGCATATGATACAACGGCGAAAAATCGAATCCGTCTGCCGCAGAGTCTGATGGAATGACCCTCAAGAACTGAAGCGACGGGCATTGAGACAGCCAACCGATCTCGTCCGAAATGACGATTGCCTTTTCAAGCCCCTCTGACTGTATTAGTGCCAGATGTTCCGCAAAACTTCTGGAAGAATGCGGAAGCTGCGGCGTTATATAGCCTGCACTTTGCAGAACATGAACGACAATCGCGTCATGCACATTGGCCGGATCAGTCAGCGCCGTAAAGATGAAGCCATTCCGATTTGTATATCCCTGCCGCAATTCAGCATAGGTTGCCTTTGCAAAAAACATGATTTACCTCTTAGAATAACAATGCAGCAATTTTCTTTCCGGGACTCCAAATCTTATTAACAGTAGGCGTCCCAAAATTCACCAAAGGGAATATCTCCGGCGATAAAGTCAAATATGATCTGCATAACCCTTCCTGCATTTCAGCAAAATCATACATAGGGAATCCCTCTGTATAAGTATACAAGAGACTTCCCTTATTTGTAAAGCCTTTTTTCGTCACCCGGCCTTTGGAGTCGTAAGTGGTTTTCGTTGTGTTCCCCTTGGCGGCGCTTACAGCCGCACCGCCCGCCGCACAGGCTGCCATCAAGGAACAGCAGAACCGAGCTGCGCCTGAGGGCATAGAGGACAACGCATAAATGGAACGGACACACCGTCTCCGCGAGACGGTGTGACCGCTGTTTGGTGTTTGGGGTTGGGATTCATAGGCTTGCAGGCTGCATACTGACTCTTTGACCGCGCCGGTTACGCAGCAGGGGAGACGCGGGGACTGCGGCAGAGGACCAGGGCCCCCGACAGCAGCAGCGCGCCGCACAGGGCGAAGCACCAGCCCACGCCTATGGCCGCCAGCACCGACGAGGCGAAAAGGGAGACCACCTCCACCAGGTTCACGCCCATGTTCATGGCGGACAGAGCCGCCGCCCGGTCGCCGCCCAGCTCCAGCCGGTCGATGAGCTGGTTCTGCTGCTCCTCCAGGCAGAAAGCGGCCAGGTCCAGTAGCAGCGGCAGCAGCACCATCAGCGGCAGGGCGGCCCAGGGGCTGCGCAGCCAGCCGAACACCGCCAGCGCCGCCCCGCTCAGAAGGCAGAACAACGCCGTCATGGCCCGGCGGGAGCGCCCGGCGCACAGGCGCAGGATCGGCTCGGCCAGCATCTGGGCGGCGGAATAGCCCATGATGACCGCCGACAGCCAGGCCAGGGGAATGCCGCAGCCCTCCAGCTTCTCGGCGTAGAAAAAGTTCACCAGCAGCCACGCCACGCTGAAGGCGGACAGCAGTCCGGTGAACAGCAGGGCCTGCCGGCTGCCGAAAACCACCCGCAGCCGCTTCCACATGGAGCCCTGCCGGAAAGCGGGCGCTTCCTGCCGGGGCTCCTGGCTCAGAAGAAACGCGCAGACCAGCCCCGCCGCGCCGGAGACCACCGTGGCTGTCAGCAGGCCCGTCAGGCCGAAGATCTGGTATAGGACGGCGTATCCCGCCGTGCTGATCAGGAAGCCCGCCGTTCCGAAATTGGCGGCGTGGGCCGTTTTGGCCAGGTAATTCTCCCGGCCGTACACGGCGTAAAGATAGGCGCTGTCCGTTCCGGAGGACAGGCAGGCCGCCGCGCCCTCCACCACCGCCTCCGCCGCGAACAGCGGCAGGGAGCGCAGCAAAAATGCCGCCAGCAGCAGTCCTCTTGCCGCCAGCAGCAGAAGCTGGGAAAGGATCAGGGAGCGGCGGTAGCCGATGCGGTCGGTCAGGTGGCCGGTGGGCAGCTCCCCCAGGGCGATAACGGCCGACAGCAATGCCTGCAGCAGGAAAAAACACGGCTCGCTGATCCCGGCCCGGGTCCGCACCAGCAGCGCCGCCGGGGCGAAAAATACCAGTCCGCCAAACAGACTCATGCCGTCGTAAGCGTCAAATTTCTTGATTTTCGTAGATGATTCCTCCCTATGGATCGTGTCTGACGGCAAAACGAACGGCCGTTAGCCTGCATTGTACCGCTGACGGGACCCTTTGTCAAGGGGAGGGCCTTGCATTTTTCCGGGGAGGGGGGTACAATAGGGCTGAATATTGCGAGCCGAATTCAGGGAGGAATGATCCATGCACAAATATGCCTTGGTGGTCATTGATATGCAGCGGGGGTTTCTGGACCCGTCCAGCCCCCTGTATATCGCCGGAGCGGCGGACACGGCACCCGCCTGCGCCCGGGCCATCGACTGCTGCCACCGGGCCGGGGTTCCGGTGGTGTTCGCCGTGCGGCACTATCGGGCGGACGGCTCCGACGTGGAGCGGACCAGATACGACGTGTGGGCCAAGGGCGGGAAGCCCCTGTCCGAGACGTGCCCGGCGTCCATGTCCGACGCCTGGCCGGAGGAGTTCCGCCGGGACCCGTCGGATTACGTCATTGTGAAGCCCCGGTTTTCCGCCTTTTTCCACACGGAGCTGGACCTGATCCTCCGCCGCCTGGGGGTGGACACGGTGCTGCTGGCCGGGACCACCACCCCCAACTGCATCCGCTCCACCTTTTACGACGCCCTGTCCCTGGACTATGACGCGGCGGTGCTGTCGGACTGCACCTCCTCCGTGACCCCCGCCGTGCAGCAGGCCAACCTGGCGGATATGCAGCGGGTAGGCGGCCGCATCATGACGGCGGCGGACCTGGAACAGCTGCTGGGATAAATTATCAAAAAAGAAAAGCTCTTTTTCAAAAAATCAGGCAGGGCGCTTTCCGCGCCCTGCCTGACAATTTATCGGAACACCTGGCCGGCGGCGTCCAGCAGCTGGCGGCGGCGGACCCGGACAAAGTCCGGCGTCAGCTCCGGCAGATACCGGGCGATGGCCTTTTCCAGCAGCTGGGGGTTCAGCCCCGGGTTCTGGGCCTGCACCGTGACAAGGACACGCAGCAGGTTCTCCTCCTGCGCAAAGGCGATGTCCCGGATCATGGGGGCGATGTCCACCTGGGCCAGCTGCTTGCGCTTGGTGCGCTTTTCGATCAGCAGCTCCTGCCGGTGGAACAGCTCCTCCAGGGCCTGCACGGCCCCCTCCGGCACCCCCCGGTCATAGTCCAGCTCCACCTCCGCCCGGAGATAGGCCAGCTCCCGCACCGGCCGCAGGGCGGGATAGCAGTCCAGAATCCGCAGCCCCTCCGGCAGGCCGCCGTTGAGCTTTTCGGCCAGGCCCGCCCCGTCGGTGTCCTGGGTCACCTCAAAGTCCAGCAGCTCGCAGTCGCTGGACTGGCACACCGGCAGCGGCAGCACGATGGAGATGATGGGATGGGGATGGAAGCCCTGGGAGTGCCTGATATCCAGCTCCGTCCGGGGAAAGGCCCGCTGCACCGTCCGCAGCAGGTCCAGATTGGAGATATAGGCCGCCGGGCCCTCCTTCACAAACAGCAGTCGCAGCTTAGACATCGCATTTTCCTCCTACCAGCCGGTTGGCGCCGCAGGCGTTGCAGTGGGTGCGGCAGTCCGGGGTGGTGACCCCGGCAAAGGCCCGCTCCCGCTCCCGCCAGAGATAGCTCTCCGTGACGCCGCTGGAGATCATGGCCCAGGGCATCAGCTCGTCCTTTTCCCGGGTGCGGTTGGCGTAAAAATGGGGGTCCAGCCCGCACTGGTCAAAGGCCTCCAGCCAGCGGTCCAGGGAGAAATACTCCTCCCAGGCGTCCAGCTTGGCCCCCTTGCGCCAGGCGGTCTCCAGGACCTTCCCCATGCGCCGGTCCCCCCGGGCCAGAACGGCCTCCAGGAAGCTGGTGTCCGAATCGTGCCAGTTATAGGTGACGGTTTTGGTCTTGATGGCCTCCCGCAGCAGGGTCACCCGCCGCTCATACTCCTCCTTGGAGATCTGCGGCTCCCATTGGAAGGCCGTGTGGGGCTTGGGCACGAACCAGGAGGTGGACACGGTGATGCGCACGCCCCGGTTCTTGTTGCTGGCGCTCTCCCGCCAGGTGTGCATGACCCGGGCTGCCAGATCGGCGATGCCCAGCACGTCCTCGTCGGTCTCCGTGGGCAGGCCCAGCATGAAATACAGCTTCACGGCGCTGTACCCCCCGGCGAAGGCTGTCCGGCAGGAGGCCAGCAGGTCCTCCTGGGTGACGTTCTTGTTGATGACGTCCCGCAGCCGCTGGGTCCCGGCCTCCGGGGCGAAGGTCAGGCCGCTTTTGCGGCCCTTGGCCAGCCGCTCCATCAGGCTCATGGAGAAGTTGTCCGCCCGCAGACTGGGCAGGGACAGATTCACGTGCCGCTGCTGGCAGAAGGGCTCCAGCTGGTCGCACAGCTCCGTCAGCGGGGGATAGTCGCTGGTGGAGAGGCTGGACAGGGTCACCTCCTGATAGCCGGAGTCGTTGCAGGACTCCACGCCGTATCGGGCGCACAGCTCCCGGCTGCGGTTGCGGACCGGCCGGTACACATACCCCGCCTGACAGAACCGGCAGCCCCGGATGCAGCCCCGGAACAGCTCCAGCATCACCCGGTCCTGGACGATCTCCGTGGAGGGGACGATGGTTTTGGTGGGAAAGAAGGACTTGTCCATATCCCGGACAATGCGCTTGGTCACCACCGCCGGGGCCCCGTCCCGGGGGGTGATGGCGGCCACGGTGCCGTCGTCGTGATACGTCACGTCGTAGAGGCTTGGGACGTAGATGCCCGGCAGCTGCGCGGCGGCCCGAAGAAACGCCTCCTTGGTCCAGCCCTCCCGCCGGGCCCGGCGGTGCAGCTCCACCAGCTCCACGGTGATGTCCTCCCCCTCGCCCAGGCTTACCAGGTCGATGAAGTCGGCGATGGGCTCGGCGTTGTACATGGCGGTGCCCCCGGCGATGACCAGTGGGGTCAGGGCCGTGCGCTCCGCGCTGTGAATGGGGATCCCCGCCAGGTCCAGCATGTTCAGAATGGCGGGAAAGGCCATCTCATAGCCCACGGAGAAGGCCACGATGTCAAAGTCCGTGATGGGCTGGCCGGATTCCAGGGCGAACAGGGGCATCCCCGCCCGGCGCATCTCCTCCTCCATGTCGCCCCAGGGGGCGAACACCCGCTGGCACCACACGCCCTCCATGTTGTTCATCACGCCGTAGAGAATCCGCATGCCCAGGTTGGACATGCCGATCTCGTATGTATCCGGGAAGCAGAAGGCAATCCGGGTGTCCACCCGGGCCGGGTCCTTCTTCACGGCGTTGTATTCCCCGCCCACATAGCGGGCAGGCTTCTGCACCCGGGGCAGAATGCGTTCCAATCGTTTATCCACGGTATGTTCTCCTTTATACACGCTTTTTGCGGCCCAGGAAGGACCAGTCGCCCTCCATAATAAACAGGCTCAGCAGCATCAGGGCCGCGCCGATATAGCCCCGCAGAGACAGTACCTCGCCGGTCATGACAAAGGCCACCATGGAGGCAAACACCGGCTCCAGGGTAAAGATCAGGCCCACATGACTGGCGGTGGTATACTGCTGCTGCACAGACTGGATGACAAAGGCCACCCCCGAGCAGAAAATTCCCAGAAACAACGCCGCCGCCCAGGTCTTGCCGGAGGTGGGCAGATGCACCGGTTCCCCCAGCACCAGGGCCAGGGCTAAGGTCACGATGCCCACCACCGCCAGCTGGCACACCCCCAGACCCAGGGGGTCCACCCGGGGATCCCGGACGGCCTTCTCCGTGATCAGCAGGTCCACGGCGTAGCACAGGGGGGTGATGAGGCAGATCAGGTCCCCGGAGGCGGGCCGCAGCTCCCCGTTCAGGGTCAGCAGGGCCATGCCCACCGTGCACACCACCAGCGCCGCCCCCAGCTTCCAGCCGGGCCGCTGCCGGAAGAACAGAAAGCCCAGCAGCGGGGCGAAGATCACCTGCAGGGCGCAGATGAACGCGGCGTTTGACAGGGAGGTGCGGGTGATGCCGTAGTTATAGGCCACATAGGTCCCCGCCAGGGCCAGACCCACGATGAGGCTGTACCATAGGGTGGTGCGGTTGATGTGGACCACGTGCTTCCAGAAGATCAGCCCCAGCACCAGAAACGCCACAATAAAGCGGAAGGCGTTCAGGGTCATGGGCGGCAGATCCGCCAGGCAGATATCCGTCAGGTAATAGCTGGCGCCCCAGAAAAAGGTGGTCATCACCAGCAGCAGGTCGGCGCGGCGTTGCTTGTTCATGTCTGTATTCTCTCCTACCGAAAATCTTCATTAACATCTCATTATACCACAGATCATCCGGCAAGAAAACAGCTTTTTTCGCTTTTTGCGGCTATTTCCACAGGCCCACATACCCCTCGTCGTGGAGCTGCTTGACAAACAGCAGCGCCATAGGCAGCAGGATCACCCCCGCCACGCCCAAGGCCCGGAACCCGGCGTACATGGCCGCCAGAGCCGCCAGGGGAGGCAGGCCCGCCTGGGCGGCCATGACCTTGGGCTCCAGAAGGCTGCGCACGGCGGAGATCACCGCGTACATGGCCGCCAAGGCCACCGCCCGGGGGGC
>ERZ857840.3263-NODE-3263-length-14002-cov-4.148706_pt1 | contig 14002 bp, 13 predicted proteins | sample MGYA00519760_ERZ857840 | MGnify/ENA primary metagenome ERZ857840 (study PRJEB31778, sample SAMEA3449371) | human gut metagenome | biome: human gut; feature: human-associated habitat; material: faeces | place: United Kingdom | collected 2010/2012 ... | reverse complement strand
CTTCCAAGGGGTGCCAATAACAGGACTCGTCATGTGTACTCCTGTACTCCTGCACTGTGTTGTGCGATTGTTTATTTTCATTCGGTCCTGAATCTTGCAAAACCTTGCGGTTCCGCGGAACGATTCATTCCCAATCACTTGAGCATATTACGAGCGAGGTGCGACTTTTTGCTGTTTTTTTGCGACTGTGTGCGTAAGTGTGTCGTTTCTGTTAAAAAATGAGAGATTTTATCGGGAGATTTGTGAATACTTCGCACGTTATCAAAAAGTTTGATAAACGGCTCAATATCAACGATTTCAAGCCACCTTCGCACCTTTTTCACGTTCGTTTTGCAATACTTGCATGCGGCGTGTTGAACCATGCGTAGTAAGCAATTGTGAGGTTTGTTCACCTTCTGTTCACAGCGTTTCTAATGTCTGCTAGCGTCGCCACAATAGAACAGTTAGTATTGTTGCTTCTTCATACCTCATATCAAAAGGGAGAGTGTTATGGCTGCAGGTCCTGTGCTCGTTGTTGATTTCGGAGCCCAGTACGCCCAGCTGATCGCACGTCGCGTGCGTGAGGCCAATGTTTATTCGGAGCTCGTGCCGCATTCCATGCCGGTCGATGAGATGCTGGCCAAGGATCCGCAGGCCATCATCCTGTCCGGTGGCCCCGCTTCCGTGTTCGAACCGGGCGCTCCGCGCGTCGACAAGAAGCTGTTCGACGCGGGCGTTCCGGTGCTCGGCATCTGCTACGGCTTCCAAGCCATGGCATACGCGTTGGGCGCGGATGTCGACAAGGCCGCCCTGGGCGAATACGGCAAAACGGAAACCACCATCGACAAGGCGGAGGGTCTGCTCGACGGCTCTCCCGCAGAGCAAAGCACGTGGATGAGCCATGGCGTGGCCGTCAAGACCGCGCCGGAAGGCTTCGAAGTGCTCGCCCACACCGAAGGCGCACCGGTCGCCGCCATGCAGGACGAGTCCCGCAAACTGTACGGCGTGCAGTGGCATCCTGAAGTCAAGCACACCCCGATGGGCCAGCAGCTTATCGAGACCTTCCTGCACAAGTGCGCAGGTCTCGGCAACAACTGGGATGCCTCCAGCATCATCGAGGACCAGGTCGCGAAAATCCGCGAGAAGGTCGGCGATGCACAGGTGATCTGTGGCCTGTCCGGCGGCGTTGATTCCGCAGTCGCGGCGGCTCTCGTGCACAAGGCCATCGGCGATCAGCTCACCTGCGTGTTCGTGGATCACGGTCTGCTGCGCAAGGGCGAGGCAGAGCAGGTCAAGCATGATTTCGTTGAGGCGACCGGCATCAAGCTCATCGCCGTGGACGCCTCCGAAGACTTCCTCACCGCCCTGAAGGGCGTGAGCGAGCCGGAGAAGAAGCGCAAGATCATCGGCGAAAAGTTCATTCGCACGTTCGAGAAGACTCAGCGTCAGGTCATCGAAGAGGCGGGCGCTTCCGGCAAGGAAGTCAAGTTCCTTGTTCAGGGCACCCTCTACCCGGATGTTGTGGAATCCGGCGGTGGCGACGGCGCAGCCAACATCAAGTCGCACCACAATGTGGGCGGCCTGCCTGACGACATCAAGTTCCAGCTCGTCGAGCCACTGCGCACCTTGTTCAAGGATGAGGTTCGTGCCATCGGTACCGAGCTTGGATTGCCGGACGAAATCGTCTGGCGTCAGCCGTTCCCTGGCCCGGGCCTCGGCATCCGCATCATCGGCGAGATCACCAAGGAGCGCCTCGACCTGCTGCGCGAGGCCGACGCCATCGCCCGCGAGGAACTCTCCAAGGCCGGTCTCGACCGCGACATCTGGCAGTGCCCGGTCGTGCTTCTGGCTGACGTTCACTCTGTCGGCGTCCAAGGCGACGAGCGCACCTACGGCTCGCCGATCGTCCTGCGCCCGGTCAGCTCGGAAGACGCCATGACCGCCGACTGGTCCCGTGTCCCCTACGATGTGCTCGCCACGATCTCCACGCGCATCACCAACGAATGCCGCCAGATCAACCGCGTCGTCCTCGATTGCACCTCCAAGCCGCCGGCGACCATCGAATGGGAGTAAGCCGATAGGGCTTTGACCTGCTCTTTTGAGTGCCGTGGTGTACCGCTGAGTTTCGTTTCGTACGAGAGTCATGGCAAAACCGCCAGCGACGGCAGTGAGTAAAAACGATTTCCTAGCCTCCGTTCCCTCGTTGGAACGGAGGCTTTTTCTTTGCCGTTTTACTCCCTTTCACCTGCGATTTCGCCATTTACTCCCCGTGTTTCAAGACAACAAGGCACGGGGAGGTATTCGAGGGAATGGGAGTAAGGATTTATCCCAAGTGAGTTGACGCGCGGTTTTTGTCCCCGAGGGCGAAACGGGGCCGTTTCGGGGCCCGTGAAACTCAAATCGAACTCAACGGGCATTTTTTGCTGGGCGTTCCAATGTTCCCGTTCCGTGGGATACCCTGATTCTCTCTGTGGTACTGTTTGTGGTGTTTCCTCTGGCTGGCGGTATGCTGACCCGTTCGGCTGTCATCAAGCGGAAGGGGCAGTGTACTTTGAGGAGACTTTCATCCATATGTTTGACAGTGTAACTACCATTGGCTTATTGCTGACGCTGGTGATGATTTTCTCGTTCCAAGGCAATACCATTCTGGAAAAACCTCTGCACATTGTTTTGATTGCGGTACCGCTGATTTTACAGACCTTCCTGATTTTTGCGATTGCGTATATCGCTTGCCGGGTTTTGAAGCTGCCCTACAAGATTGCTGCTCCCGCCGGAATGATTTGTGCTTCCAACTTCTTTGAACTGGCTGTTGCTGTTGCAATCGCCTTGTTTGGAACGACTTCCCCTGCGGCACTGGCAACGACTGTGGGTGTGCTGACAGAAGTTCCCGTGATGCTGTTCCTTGTAAAAAAACGCAAATAAAACGAAAGACTGGTTCAAATATGAGTAAGAAAAAGGTGGCATTTATCTGCGTCCATAATTCCTGCCGCAGTCAGATTGCCGAGGCCTTGGGAAAGCACTTGGCTTCCGATGTGTTTGAAAGCTATTCCGCAGGAACGGAAACAAAACCGCAAATCAATCAGGATGCTGTCCGCATTATGAAAGAACTGTACGGGATTGACATGGAGAAAACCCAGTATTCCAAACTGATCTCGGATATTCCTGCCCCTGATATGGGGTGCAATGTGGGCTGTCCTTTCATTGGTAGAGCATTTGACGATAACTGGGGATTAGAAGATCCGACCGGAAGCGAAGATCAAGTCTTTGTCGAGATCATTCGAGAGATTGGAAAACGGATTCTACAGTTGAAGCAGTCCCTTATTTGATTGAAATAGCACTCTGCTTGTGGTATAATACAGATGATCCAAACCATTGCTTTTCTGCTGATAACATTGGGCTTGATAATTTTTTGATAACAGGAGTCCGACAACGCCGTATAAGTTGGATAATTGGTATCAAATTGAGCAACTAAGAGTCAAATCCCCTAAACAGTATTGTTTAGAACCAGTTTTACTTTGGCGAGTGGGAGTAAACTGGAGCGGATTTTGCGCAATCGAAATTCCGTCCGTAGAGTGTCGCAGTGTGCCGCCACGTACGAAAAAGCGTAAAGCCACCTGTGATTTTGGGTGAGTAAAAACTATTGAGACCCTCTGGAAACAACGTTTTCAGGGGGTCTCTTTATGCCTTTTGACCTGCAGTTTCAGTCATTTTTACTCTAAAAGCGCGTACACCACGGACATGGCGACACGCAGCGGACGAAGAGTAAAGGATTTTTTCGAAGAGTGAACTGTCCCAGTAGTTTGTCCCACCACCCCAAAAACGCCCCTGAAACTCAAGTGAAACTCAATAGGAGCGCAAGGGCGTCATCGTGCGAGCACCGCAGCCTGAGCCGCCGATACCAGGCTCGTTTGCGACGCCGTCGCTGCTTGCCTGGATCGTCAACGGCAAGTACGTCATGTCGCTGCCGCTCTACCGCATAGAGACAGACCTCAAGGCGTGCGGCGCGACGATATCGCGCCAGGACATGGCGAACTGGATGATGAACGTGCACGCGCGCTGGCTGGCGAAGGTCCATGAGAGAATGAAGGTCGAGCTGCTGTCGCATGTCAGGATTCATGCCGATGAGACCACGGTTCAGGTCCTGAAAGAGCCGAACCGCGAGGCGAAGAAGAAATCGAGGATGTGGCTGTTCTGCTCGGCGCGCTGCAACGTGCCCGTGTATGTATTCGAATACCACGAGACCCGCAGGAAGGGCGTTGCCCAGGAGTTTCTTGCGGGCTGGTCCGGCACGCTTACCGCCAACGGCTACAAACCCTACTTCAATCTCGGCAACCCCAACATCGCCAACACGGCGTGCCTCGTCCACGTGCGCCGCTACTTCGCCCAAATCGTGAAGATCGCCGGCGGCGACGCCAAGGCGGCGTCTGCGGCCAGCGTTGCGCTCGAGGCAAGGCGCAGGATCGACGCCATGTTCAAGGTCGACTCCAAGTTCGACGACATGGAGCCGGGTGCCAGGAAGGCCGCCCGCGACGCGGAGCTCCGCCCGCTCATGGAGGACTTCGGGGGGATGGGCGCGGGCCAGCTTCCCCTAGCCTCGCCGAAGCTGGCGCTGCACCGTGCGCTGCAGTACGCCGTGGAGTTCTGGCCCTACGTCATGAACGTGCTCGAAGACGGGCACCTGGAGCTCTCGAACAACGTCGCCGAGCAGGCCCAGCGAATCTTCGTCGTAGGGCGCAAGAACTGGCTCTTCAGCGATGCGCCACGCGGCGCGCGGGCGTCTGCGGCGATATACAGCGTCACCACCACGGCCAAGGCCAACGGGCTCAATCCCAGGCTTTACGTCGAGTGGCTGCTGACCGAGATGCCCAACGCCGGCGAGCTCACCGATGAGGTTGTGGACTCGTTCCTGCCATGGTCGGATAGGGTGCCTGAGTCCTGCAAGCTCGACCCAGCCGCTGCCGAGAAGGCCAAAGAGATGCCTGACGACTTCATAATTAACATCGACCCCGATGCGTTCGACGACGAGATGGCGAACAACGCCGAGGAGGGCCTGTAGCGACATAGCGGCCTAAGGCATACCGCAACGCAAAGATGGAAACGTCCAGGACTTTTCCATCCGTATGCCGGAATGGCCCTGGACGTTTCCTGCTACGCGGTCATTTTGACGCTTACGCTCTAATGCCTCCACCGCTTGTCGCGGGCGGGGTAGACGATCCAGGCGGATGCGTAGCTTGCGATAAGGCAGACAATGACGCAGACGATGCTTGTCTGGAACCCGAATGAGTCATTGATAACGCCCCAGATTACGCTTGCGAAGCCAATGCCGATGTCATTGGCGAGCAGGAACAGGGCGTTTGCGGCGCCCCAGCGCTCTGGCGGGGTGTTCTTTACCGCTACGCTTTGATTAAGTGGCAGGCTTATGCCAGTGGCGAGACCATAGAAGATTCCGGACGCCAGGAAGACAGGTTCCCCGTACGGTGCGGCAAGTAGCATAAGGCAGCAGAGGATGCCGCACGCGACGGCTCCGGTCATTGTTTTGATTGCAGGTACGGTGTCCATGAAATGCTTTGAAATCATGCGAATGATAATCATGCTTACCGCGCTGATGGTGTAGAAGAGACCGGCGTGGGTATAGCCGAGAGTAGTACCGTACAGACCGGCAAAGAAGACGCCAAAGCCAAAAGTGGGGCACATGATCATCTGTGGGATGGCGCCAGGCAATGCGCGCGGCTCGAAGATGTTGAATGAGTCACGCAGGGTTCTCTTGGACACCTGGTCGCCTTCAGGATACTTTTCACTGTTAATTGTTTCGGATGTAGTTACTGTGGTGGAGCTGGGTGCCTGCCCGTCTTTTGAGTCGAGTTCGAGCCGGGTTTCCATTTTGATTCGGTATGCGCTGGAGCTTGGCAGAGTTTGCCATTTACTTTCATAGCGTGCGTTGAGGGCGATTACAAGCCCTGCAAACCCAACCAGGGCAAGGCCGACATAGAGGTTCGTTGAGGGATCGGTTCCTACTAGGTAAAGTGCGAAGGCTGGGCCGATGCTCATGGCGATAGCCTGTCCGAGGCCGTGGTATCCAATGCCTTCGCCGAGCCGTTCTTGCGGTAAGACGCTTGCTGCGGCGGTCGAGGCTGCCGTTGTTGCTGCGCCAAAGCCCACGCCTTGCAGCAAACGGCTGATTGTGAAGAGGGGATGCCCTGAACGACAGCGGACAGTGCTGTTCCTGCTATGAGGATAGCGATGCCGGCGATGATAACGAGTGAGCACTTGCCGTTGTCGATAACAGGGCCGACGAACAGTCGTGCTAACGCGGCGGCAATGGAGAAGACGAGTGCAAGTACGCCGGCAAGGCTCGCACCGTAACCTTGGCCTGCCAGGAAGACGCTGGTTCCACTGTTGAGTCCTTGGCCCATGACGAAGCAACAGAAGGTCAGCGCGATGATAAGCACGAAAATAAGCGACCACAGCTTCGGATGGTCGTCCTTACCGATATTTGGCATGAGAACCCTCCTATGATTCCAATACCCGTATTCTACGTCTGCAAAAAGTGAGATGTAAGCGCCAAAATGACCGCGTCTTAACAACCCGCTGGGCTTGAGGCAGAATCATCGCATCGACTTATCCTGGAAACTGCCTGACGAAGGCGACAGGATGCTTGTCAGCAAGGCGGCAAATCTTAACGAGAGCCAAATCCAAGAGCTTGCAAATCTTCAGCGAGGCGTTGCAGCAATATATCAGAACGAATGGACCGAACCTGTCCTCTGTCACATCGAACCGCATGAACGCGGCCTAGAGTACTCGCCAACACAGAGCAAGCACAGCGCGAAGGACAAGGTTTCTTCTGAAGAGCTTCGCTATCTCAACTCTTGTGTGCTTAATCCGTTCAAGCTCGATGAGCCAAGGGAATACAACTTCTGCGACTGTGTGCACAAGATGGACATACCTGACTCCATGAAGGCACGCTTGATTGAGATGGCAGGGACTCCTCTGTCCTCGAGGAAGCCACTGTTTGAATGGTGTGCTTATAGGTATTTCAATATTGGACGCATCCTCGACGACGCCAGGGATTTATCTGCCGACAGCCTCAAAGAGAGGCTTTGCTCCCATCTGCTTTCAAGCTGGAAATTCGAAGATGACTCCTCACCCGAAAGCTGGGGACCAATCCAATACCTGTTCATTCAGTCGATGTTTAACGCTCATCTCAACGAGCTGAGAAAGAGGGGTACCGGCATCGAGACAACGGAAAAGGCCTCAGCACTCGCCGAAGTATCAGCGGTCTTATCTCAAACAAGGCCGGTGATCTAAATGGCGTTTGAAAATATAGAGCAATTAATGCCGGATACGACCGAAACGAGATTGGCCTTCGAGGAGGCGCAACGCACCGTTGCTGATTGTGCAGATGCCGCATGGCGGGATATTTCTTCCGGCGATGTCCTAACCGCGAGCATTTCAACAGTTCAAGAAGCCGCAGATGACGCCTGGAAAGCATGCGAGCCAACACTCAACGCTGCAGGCGAAACTGTCCGCGATGGCGCAAGGAACGGAGCTTATCTTGGCGGCAGGTTCGTACTTGGAGTTGCCGACGTTGGAGAAAACGCATATGTCGGTGTTCAATCGAATATTGAACTACTGGCCGAAGACGAAGAAGCAGCGGTGAAAACCGCGCAAACACACGCTGTTGACGATGCAGCCAACGCCTGGGGCGACTTCATGGAAGCCGATGAGCAGATACGGGAAATCGGAGACTATGTCGAAACTGGAGGCGAAATCGCCACTGAAGTTGCGCTTGGTGCCGTAGCCGTCACCGCTTCTGCCCCTGCAGCACTCGCTGCTGGGTCTGTACTCGTTCTTGACGAAATGGGAAAGAGCTTGGAAGCCGGCGCTGAAGACGGTGAGATATCTCAGGAGGATATCGTCGGAGAAGTCGTTGCGGGAACTGTTACGGCAGCAACGCTTCTTGCCGGACGAGGTCTAAATAACTTTCTTGCCTCAAAGGCAGCAGAATCGGGCGCAAGCTCACGAATTCTGGATGATGCCGGAAAGGCAATTTACGAAGGCGACCGACTGCTTCCCAATAACGAGTTTGCGATCGACGGCGTGAAGTGTGCAACCGACGATCTCGGGCAACTTTACCGCGTTGGCGACGACCTCGTTCCGAACATGAGCTATGAGATCAATGGGTATAAATACGTTACCGATGCAATGGGTAGGGTCGAATCGGCCGAAGGCTTCTTACAACTAAAGACCCACGAAGGTCGTTTGACCATCAAGGACACTATCCAGTCAATCGGAAAAGGGTTTGAAGAGCTTTTTGATCAAAGAGGCCATCTGATTGCCGACCGATTCAATGGATCAAATGGCCTTGAGAATATTGTCGCCATGGGCGGCGAGGTTAACCAAAAAGCCTATGCAGCAATCGAGCAAAAATGCGCCGATGCTTTGGCTGATGGCGCTGAAGTGTTTTTCAAGGTTGAGCCACTTTATGAGGGCGGGTCATTCAGGCCTAGCTCGTTTGCTATCACGGACATTATTGACGGCGAAGAGACGGTTACGTTTCTTCTTAACACTGCAAAGGAAATGTAATGAGTGAAAAGAAGATGCTACAAGGGATAGCTTCAATTCTTGAGGAAACCCTCCCCGAAGACTGGAGCAAGGTCGTGTTTTACGCCGAGTACGCCGAGGGTGCGTTCTCTATTGAGTATTACGTTGCTGGCAGCGGAAAAGACGACTTCGTTAAATGCTTTGACCAAAAAGGCGTTTCGAGGGCATCCTTGATGAAAAACTTTATGGCTATCAACAAGTTCATTGAACCTGAAAGGGCCGCGCTTAAGCCCGAAAAGAGATGGGGATCGATGACGCTTATTCTCCATTCCAACGGCAAGTTCAAAGTTGATTACGACTACTCCGACATGACAGAAAACGCTTACGCCCGAAAGAAGGCCTGGAAAAAGAAATATCTCGCCTAGCAACGAACGGTCTGGGAAATCACCGCAAAGCCACCCGTGCATACTCTTCGAGCGCACGCGTCGTCGGCAACGTTTCAACCAGCGCGTTTTTGGGAGCCATGCAAACCCCTGTTCAACATTCCTCGGGAGTAATTGCTCTCTATGACGAATGGGATTCCCCATCGGGGAATCCCATTTTTTGTTGCCGACGACGTCCGGTATAATTTTTCCGTTTACGACGTCGTTCGGAAAGGGATGCCGACCTCTATGCGCCAGGGATTCGACAACGAAAAATACATCGAGCTGCAAGCCGCCAACATCAGAAAGCGCATCGCGCAATTCGGCGGCAAACTCTATCTGGAATTCGGAGGCAAGCTCTTCGACGACTACCACGCCTCGCGCGTGCTGCCCGGCTTTGAGCCGGACACCAAGTTCCGCATGTTGGAAAGTCTGGTGGACGATGTGGAAATCGTCATCGCCATCAACGCCAACCATATCGAAAAAGGCAAGACCCGCGGCGACCTCGGTATCCCCTACGACGAGGACGTGCTGCGACTCATCGACGTGTTCCGTTCCCGCGGCTTCCTCGTCGGCTCCGTAGTGCTCACCCAATACGCCAATCAGCCCGCCGCCGACGCCTACCGCCACCGCCTCGAGCAACTCGGCGTCACCTGCCGCCTGCACTACCCGATCGCCGGATACCCGCACGACATCGAACGCATCGTTTCAGACGACGGATACGGCAAGAACGAGTACATCGAGACCACCCGGCCGCTCGTCGTGGTCACCGCGCCCGGCCCGGGCTCCGGCAAACTCGCCACGTGCCTGTCTCAGCTGTACCACGAGCACCAGCGCGGCATCGACGCCGGCTATGCCAAATACGAGACGTTCCCCATCTGGAATCTTCCGCTGAACCATCCGGTCAACATCGCGTACGAGGCTGCCACCGTCGACCTCGACGATGCCAATATCATCGACCCGTTCCATCTGGAGGCCTACGGCGAGACCACCGTCAACTACAACCGCGACGTCGAAGCATTCCCCGTGCTCAAGGCCATGATGGAGCGCATCATGGGCGAAAGCCCCTATCAGAGCCCCACCGATATGGGCGTCAACATGGCCGGATACGCCATTGTGGACGACGATGCCTGCCGCGATGCCGCGCGTCTGGAAATCGTGCGCCGCTACTTCGCCGCCGCCGTGCACTTGAAGCGCACCGGCACTGGCGAGGAACAGGTGGAGCGGCTGCGCTCCATCATGAACCGGGCCGGCGTGACCCCCGATCTTTCTCCCGCCCGCGCCGTGGCCCTTGAGAAGGAAGCCGCCACCGGTGCCCCGGCTGGTGCCATGGTGCTGCCCGATGGCCATGTGGTCACCGGCAAAACCGGCGACCTGTTGGGCGCGGCCAGCGCGCTGCTGATGCACGCGCTCAAGGCCGTCACCGGTGTTGACGAAACCATTCCGGTAATCGACGATGCCGCCATCGAACCCATCTGTCGGCTGAAAACCGAGCATCTCAACAGCGTGAACCGACGCTTGCACTCGGATGAGACGCTGATTGCATTGTCAATCACCAGCGCCACCAGTCCTGTGGCCGCTCGCGTCATCGACGGGCTCAAACAGTTGCGGGGCTGCGACGCCTTCTTCTCCGTTATCATCTCATCCACGGACGAGGCGCTGTATCGCAAACTCGGCATCAACGTGTGCTGCGAACCGAAGTACGAACGGGTGAGTCTGTATCACCGGTAAGCGCCACCGATAAGCGCGGTATGCCGCGAATCGTCAAGCCGGTAATCATGCAGCATGCGGCCTGACGATTCGCTGCTGTCGCATTGTCTCTCCCCTCGGCCATGCTGGGCTTGTTTTCCGTTTGTTGGAGAGAACGGGGAATGCCATCGGCACTACGGAGAGAGAAGGATTATCCGTGAAGCGGTTCGTGGGTTTAGACGGTATTAAAGGACTGGCGCTGATAGCCATTGTGCTGTACCACTGCATGCAGCAACGGCTGCCAGGCGGATTCTACGGAGTCGACGTGTTCTTCACCGTCTCTGGATTCCTGATTGCCGTCAGTTTGATTCGTTCTCTGGCGGAAACCGGATCGCTGAATCTCGTGCGATATATTCCCAAGCGTGCAGTACGTCTCTATCCGGCGCTGTTTCTGCTGATTCCGGTCATCGTCTCCGTCGGCTGGCTGTTCGATCACGACATTCTGGTTTCCATCCGCGACCAGGTCATCACCGTGCTGCTGGGCTGCTACAACTGGTACGCCATTGCCGGAGGCCAAAGCTATTTCGACCAAATGAACCCGCAGGTGTTTCGCCATCTGTGGTTCATTGGCGTGCTCATGCAGTTCTACGTCATCGTGCCGTTCATCGTCTGGCTGATGTGGAAGCTCCGCCAGACGAAACTGTCTTCACTCATCCCACTGGGACTCGCGGCGTTCAGCAGTATCGCCATGTGGGTGATGTATGTGCCCAAGGGCGACCCCACCCGCGTCTACTTCGGCACCGATACCCACAGCATGGGCCTGATGCTGGGTGTGGCTCTCGCCTGGTGGGTCACCGCTCCTCAGTTGGGCCACGCTCGTCAGAGGGCTGTGCCGATGCCCCGCACCATTAGCTCGAGCGCTTCGGCCGCCGCACATCGGGCTCCGTTACCTCGGATTCCCGTGGAGCATCGCATCTGGAATGCGGCGGCACCGGTATTGGCGTTCCTCAGCCTGATTGCCTTGGTCACCATGGCGGTTATCGGCAAACAGGATGCATTCGCCTTCCGCGGTGGCATCATATTGTCCAGCTTGTTGTCCGTGCTGCTGATTGCCGGTACCATCTCCGACGATTCCTGGATGCAAAGCCTCATGGTGTTCAAGCCATTGGCCTCCCTCGGCAAGTATTCGTACGGCATCTACCTGTGGCACTGGCCGTTGTGGATTCTTTCCAGCGCCCTTGCCCCGAAGATCTTCAAGGCAGTGGGGCCTTGGCCTCTCATCATGACCGCGTTGCTCACCGCCATTGCGGTGATGATTTCCTGGCTGATGGTGGAGAAACCGGCGGCAACGCACTCGGTGATATCCGTCGTGGTGCCCCTGCGCACGAACAAGAAGAATCATGCGGCCCGGGTTATTGCCGTTGACGTTATCCTGGTGCTGTCGTTGGTCGGCTGCGCGCAGGGCATTGCTCATGCACCTGCGAAAACCGCCATGCAGATCCAGCTGGAGCAACAGGCCGCACAACTGGAACGTATGCAGAAAACCGAACACGTGCTGCTGCGCCATGCCGTGCCGGCACCGCCCAAGCCCAAGCATGAGATGCCCACCGGCGATCAGATTACCGCCATAGGCGATTCGGTGATGCTGGCCTCATCACAGGGCCTTTCGGAAGTCTTCCCCGGCATTCAGACCGACGCGAGCGTTTCCCGCTCCATCATGGTCGCCCCCGAACTCATCGGCAACGCTCTGTCCGCCGGCAGTCTGCAGCAGTGGGTGTTGATCGGCCTTGGCACCAATTCGGCAATCACCCCTGATCAGTTGGACCAGATTCGTAATATGATCGGCCCCGACCGCGTGCTGGTACTGGTCAATGCCCACGGAGACCGTACGTGGATTCCACCTACCAACCAGGTGCTTGCCGACTATGCGGCCGCACATCCGGACAATGTGGTGCTGGTGGATTGGGATGCCACAGCCAACGCGAACGCGCAGGTGCTCGGCTCCGACGGCATCCACCCGAGCATGGATAGCGATATCTATGCAAAGGCGGTCAAACAGGCCATCGAACAATGGATCGCAAGCGGCAGGTGAACGGCAGGCAACGCTGAGTTGTCCAACCAGTCGTGAAGAACGGCTATGCTGAAGACTGCATCAACGAGACCACACGTTGGGAGACATGGTGAGCGCAATCCTTGAAGGGAAGCCCGATAAGAATCTTATTCTCGTTACGGGAAGGATTCATCCGAAGTTGGCTGAGGATGTCGCCGAGCAGCTCGGCATCGACGTCCTTGAAACCACCGCATACGATTTCGCCAACGGCGAGATGTACGTGCGCTACACTGAATCGGTGCGTGGCGCCGATGTGTTCGTGCTGCAAAGCCACTACAAGCCCATCAACAAGGCGATCATGGAGCAGCTCATCATGATCGACGCATTGAAGCGCGCCTCGGCCCGTTCCATTACTGCGGTCTGCCCGTTGCTCGGCTACTCCCGTCAGGACAAGAAGCACCGCGGCCGCGAGCCCATCTCCTGCCGTCTGGTGTTCGACCTGCTGAAGACCGCCGGTGCCGACCGCATCATGTCGGTCGATCTGCATGCCGCGCAGTCCCAAGGCTTCTTCGACGGCCCGGTCGATCATCTGGTGGCCATGCCAGTGCTGGTCGACTACATCCGTGATCGTTTCCAGGGCCATCTCGACAACGTCGCCGTCGTCTCCCCCGACGCCGGCCGCATTCGCGTGGCCGAGCAGTGGGCGCAGCGTCTCGGCGGCGGTCCGCTCGCTTTCGTGCACAAGACGCGCGACATCACCCGCCCGAACCAGGCGGTCGCCAACCGTGTGGTCGGCGACGTCGCCGGCAAGGACTGCGTGCTTGTCGATGACCTGATCGACACCGCCGGTACCATCGCGGGCGCATGCCACGTGCTGCAGGACGCGGGAGCCAAGTCGGTGACCGTGGTCGCCACGCATGGCGTGCTCTCCGGCCCGGCCATCGAGCGACTCAAGAACTGCGGTGCGCGCGAGGTCGTGCTGACCGACACCGTGCCGATTCCCGAGGAAAAGCGCTGGGATGGCTTGACCGTCCTGTCGATCGCCCCGCTGCTGGCCAGCGCCATCCGCGCCGTATTCGAGGACGGCTCGGTCGCCGAACTGTTCGACACCTACCCCGAGCACCACGGTCAAGGCTTCCTGTTCGCCTGATCACGTGCGTGTTTGTTCGTGGAAAGCACACGATGCGAGACGCGACATGGCGTAGCCTTTCGGTAAATACCGACAGTATGGTATAAATGAACACTTGTGGGCCGAAAGCCCACGACTCCCCCATGGTGTAATGGCAGCACACGGGTCTTTGGAACCCTTTGTCTTGGTTCG
>ERZ857840.3257-NODE-3257-length-14014-cov-9.755570_pt1 | contig 14014 bp, 6 predicted proteins | sample MGYA00519760_ERZ857840 | MGnify/ENA primary metagenome ERZ857840 (study PRJEB31778, sample SAMEA3449371) | human gut metagenome | biome: human gut; feature: human-associated habitat; material: faeces | place: United Kingdom | collected 2010/2012 ... | reverse complement strand
CACGAATATTCTGCGCATTCGCGCGGTACGAGGGCGTTTGCAGAACGGCGTCGACCGCGGTGCGGATGGAGGCGGCATCGGCTTTTTCGAGCTTGAGGCCCGCGCCAAGTTCGGCGACGCGGGCGGCGACGCCGCCCTGTTCGTTCGTCTGCGGGAAGAGAACGAGCGGCACGCCAAAGTAGAGACTCTCGCTCGCACTGTTCATGCCGCAGTGGGAGAGGAAGACGTCGGCTTTTTGCAGCACGGCGATCTGATCGACGTGGGGGAGGGCGGTGATGTTGTCGGGAAGTGTGCCGAGGGCGGAACGGTCGATCTGCTCGCCGGTGGAGAGGATGACCTGATAGGGCGAGTCCGCGAACGCGGCGATACAGGCGCGGTAGAAGGGGAGGAGGTCGTTGTTGACTGTGCCCATCGAAATGTAGATGAGTACATCGTGGACCTTTTCGACAGTTTCTGTCGCGGGGCGGATGGACGGGCCGACGAAGGCGTACTTGTCTGAGAACGTGTCGGCGCAGGGCTGGAACTCGGGCGATGTGTAGACGATGGTGTCGGTCCGGTCGTCGTTCTGGATGATGTCGAGAATATTCTTGATGGGATAGCCGCGGTCACGCAGGCGCTGGAGATCGCGGTTGATCTTCGGCATGGCGAGCATCATTTTGAGCATCTGGCCGCCGCTCTGCTTCATGACCTTGGCCGAATAGCGGTTGAAGGCAAAGGTCGTGGTCGAGGAGATGAACGGGATGCCGAGCTTTTTGGCGACGGCCTTGCCCCAGACAGCCATCGAGTCGGCAACGATACAGTCGGGCGCGTAAGCGCGCATGTCGGCGCAGACCATTTCGTCGAGGGCGAGGGTGGTCTCGACCAGAATGTGCGTCGAAAAGGCGATGTCCTTGCCGACGCGCGCGCCGTCGGCGGGCGTGAGGTGCTGTTCGCAGTCATACGGGTCGCAGGCGACGAATTGCGCGCCTGCGGCTTCGATGAGCGTGCGCATGGGTTCGTAGGAGTAGTAGCGGACCTCGTGACCGCGCGCGGTGAGCTCGCGCACGACGCCGAGCGTCGGGTTGGTGTGGCCGTAGGCCGGGATGCAGAAAAAGACGATCTTGCTCATTTGCTGTCGCCCCCGTTGTCCATTTCGGAAAAGATGCGCAGCATATATTCCCGCTGCATGGCCTTGGGCAGGATGGCGATGCCGCGCTCGTCGTCGCCGAGGACGAGCAGCTCGTCGCCGGGGTGAAAGCCGAAAATGTCGCGCGCTTCCTTGGGGATGACAAACTGGCCCTTTTCGCCGATCTTGACCATCCAGGCGTGCTTGCCCTGAGGTACTTCCATAAAATCAACCTCCTAAAGTATGATTAGTTATATTAATCATACTACAAAGCGTAAAAAAGTCAAGCCAGCAGGCCTGACTTTTTTATTTCAATTCATGGCATCGGCGTTGAGCTCGAAGAGAAGCTCGACGCGGGCTTTGAGCAGCGGATGATTTTTGAGCGCGGGGTCGGCGGCGAGGAGCTGCTCGGCGGCGGACTGCGTCTCGTGCAGAAGGGATAAGTCGCACGAGAGATCGGCGACGCGCAGCGACGGCAGGCCGTGCTGGCGGGAGCCGAAAAAGTCGCCCGGGCCGCGGAGCTTCAAGTCCTCTTCCGCGATGGCGAAGCCGTCGCTCGTGGAGGACATGACCTTGAGACGCTGCTTGTTTTCCTCACCCTTGTTGTCGGAGACAAGGACGCAGTAGGACTTGTGCCGGCCGCGGCCGACGCGGCCGCGCAGCTGGTGGAGCTGGGAGAGGCCGAAGCACTCGGCGTTTTCAATCAGCATGAGCGCGGCGTTCGGCACGTCGACGCCGACCTCGATGACGGTGGTGGAGACGAGCACGTCGATCTCATGCGCGGCGAAAGCGCGCATGACGGCGTCCTTTTCCTTAGGCTTCATCTTGCCGTGGATGGGGGCGATGCGAAGGTCGGGGAAGACCTCTTTTTGCAGCATTTCTGCGTAGGCGGTGACGGCCTTGCGCTCATCGGGGAGCTCGTCGTTTTCCGAGACCATGGGGCAGACGATATAGGCCTGACGGCCCTCGGCGACGAGCTTGCGCAAAAAAGCGTAGATACGCTCGTGATAGCTCGACGGGACGGCAAAGGTGTCAATCTTCTGCCGTCCGGGGGGGAGCTCATTTAGAATGGAGACGTCGAGATCGCCGTAGATCATCAGCGCGAGCGTGCGCGGGATGGGCGTGGCGGACATGACGAGAATGTGCGGCTGCGCGCCCTTTTCGCCGAGCGCGCCGCGCTGCTCCACGCCGAAGCGGTGCTGCTCGTCCGTGACGGCAAGACCGAGATTGTGAAAGCGCACGTCCTCCGTGAGCAGGGCGTGCGTGCCGACGGCGACATCGCACACGCCTTCCTCCAGCGCGGCTTTGACCGCGCTTTTTTCCTTTGCCTTCATCGAGCCGGTCAGAAGACATACGCGGATGCCGAACGGCGTGAGAAAGCCCTGCAAGGTTTTTACATGCTGCTGCGCCAGAATCTCCGTCGGCGCCATGAAAGCGCTCTGGTATCCGGCCCGCTGTGCCGCCCACAAAAGCGCCGCCGCGACAAGCGTTTTGCCGCTGCCGACATCGCCCTGCAAAAGGCGCGACATCCGCTTGCCTGACGCCATATCGCGCAGCGCCTCGTCCGCGGCGCGCCGCTGCGCTCTCGTCGGCGAAAAGGGGAGAGCGGCATAAAACTCTTTAACGTCCGGCGTCGGGATACGCTCGCCGGGCACACTCTCGCGCTGCGCGCGCAGCCGCTGCGTGGCGCAGGAGAGAACGAAAAATTCTTCAAATGTCAGCCGCCGCCGCGCAAGCGCGAGCGTTTCCCAATCCGGAGGAAAATGCACGTTCCGGTACGCAAAGCCGACCTTCGGCAATGCATACTGCTCGGTGATCTCTGCGGGCAGAAGCTCCGGCAGCATATCGCCGCAGGCATTGAGCGCGCATTCCATGGCGCTCACGACGAGCTTATTCGATATACCGTGCGTCAGCCGGTAGAGCGGCAGTATCCGCCCCGTGACGGTGCCCGCGCGGTCCTCCCGCTCAAAAACGGGGTTTGTGAACGTCTTGCGCAGCAGATTCCCGCCCGCCTTGCCGTAAAAGACATAGCTTTCGCCCGGAACAAGCTGGTCGCGGACATAGCTCTGGTTAAAAAACGTCACATCCGCGCTGCCGCTCTCGTCCACGATGCGCAGCTTCACGAGATCAAGCCCGCGCCGGACGCGCGTGAGGCGCGGCTCCGTTGCGACCATGGCGCGCACGCACGCCGTCTCGTCCAAGGCAAGCTCGGCGATGGGCCGCACGGCGGTGCGGTCCTCATAGGCGCGCGGGAAATAGTTGAGAAGATCGCCGAGCGTGCGCACGCCGAGACGCGCGAGAGCCTTTGCTCTCTGCTCGCCGACGCCTTTTATGTAACGGACATCCGTAGACAGCTCCGGCACGTTCTTCTCTCCCTTCGTAGATTATTCCGCGAGCGTTTCCCACTCGGCGTAAAGCGTCCCGAGCGATTCCTCGGCGGCGTCTTTCTGCGCGCCGAGCTCGAGCAGCTTCTGGTAATCGGAGGCGTTTTTCTCCATTTCGGCCTCGATATCGCGCAGCGACGCCTCGGCGCGCTCAATGTCGCGCTCGATCTTCTGGCGGCGGCGGTCGCGGTTCGGCTCGGTCTTTTTCTTCGGCTTCTCCTCGCGCGCGGCGCTCTTTGCGGCCTTCGCCGGCGGCTGGAGCGCTTCCTGCCGCGCTTTATATTCGCGCCACTCGGCAAAGCCGCCGCGGTAGTCCTCGATCTGCCCGTCGTGCAGACACCAGATGCGCGTGGCAAACTTCTCGATGAACCAGCGGTCGTGGCTCACAAAGAGCAGCGCCTCGCTGTAGTCCATGAGCGCGTCCTCCATCCACTCGCGCGAGAGAAGATCGAGATGGTTCGTCGGCTCGTCGAGCATGAGAAAATTGATGTCGTCCCGCATGAGAATGCAGAGCCGCAGACGGCTCTGCTCGCCGCCGGAGAGCACCGAAACGGTCTTGAACACATCCTCGCCCCGGAAGCCGAACGCCGCGAGACGGTTTCGCGCCGTCTGCGGATCGCACCTCGCCTCCCAGAGCATCGTGTCCACCATGTTGCGCGAGGGATCGTCAAACCGCACGAGCTGCGGCAGGTACGCGCTCTTTACCGCGGGGCCGAGATGGATCCAGCCGCGGTCCGGCGTTTCTTCACCGGTGATGCAGCGGAGCAGCGTGGACTTGCCCGTACCGTTGTCGCCGATGAGCGCGATGCGCTCGCCCGGCTCTATGAGCTCGTCGATGCCGGAGAAGAGCTTCTTCTCGCCGTAGGACTTCGCCACGTCCTCGAGCACAAGCACCTCGTCGCCGAAAAATTCCTTCTGCCGGAAGCGGACGGAGAGCTTTTTGTCCTCGCGCGGCCTTTCGGCGGTCTGGAGCCGCGCGATGCGCTTTTCCATGGAGAACGCGCGCTTGTGCAGCTTGTCCGCGCCCATGAACGCCCACAGATGCAGATCGTCCGCCGCCTTCTGCAGATGGGCGATCTCCTTCTGGTTTTTCTCATATTGCCTGCGCAGCTCTTCGTACCGGCGCTGCTTTTCCTCGGCATAGAACGTATAATTGCCGTTATAAAACTCCGCCTTGCCGTTGACGATCTCAATGATCCGCTGCGCGACCTTGTCGAGAAACCAGCGGTCGTGCGATATGGCGAGCACTGTCCCCTTGAAGTGGAGAAGATAGTCCTCCAGCCACTCGGTCGCGTGCATGTCGAGATGGTTCGTCGGCTCGTCGAGCAGGAGAATGTCGGTGTCCTCCAGAATGAGGCACGCTAAGTTGACGCGCGTTTTCTCGCCGCCGGAGAGCGAGTCGAAAAGCTGCCCGCGCATGGCAGGGGGGATGTCAAGACCGTTGGCGACCTTGCTGCGGCGCACCTCGGCGTCGTACCCGCCGAGCATTTCAAAGCGCGAGAGAAGCTCGTCGTATTCCGAGAGCAGCGCGCGGTCGCTTGATACCGCCATGAGCTCTTCGAGCTTTCGCATCCGCGCCTGCATCGCGTTGAGCCGCTCCTCCGCTGTGGCAAGCACGTCCTCCACGGTGTAGCCCGCCGGGTAGTGCGGGATCTGCGAAACAAGCCCCAGCCGCTTGCCGCGGGCAATGTCGATCTCGCCCTTGTCCTCGGTGAGCTCGCCGACCATCAAGCGGAAAAGCGTCGTTTTCCCCGTACCGTTGCGGCCGAGAATGCCGACGCGCTCGCCGTGCTGCACCTGAAACGTCAGCCCGTCGAGAATGTTGTTGTTGACCTCAAACGCCTTCGTGAGGTCCCGGACGGAAATATCAATCATCGGAATAATACTCCATTACAGTCTGTAATACGGAATTGGCGACGCCCCCGGCCTGCAGCAGTCCGCCGCCGCCGTGCTCGAGCATCACCGCAAACGCCACCGGCGCGCCGGTGCGCAGATACCCGACGAACCAGGCGTGCGTCGTGCCGTCGCCGATCTCCGCCGTGCCGCTCTTGGCACAGAGATCCAGCCCAGGGAACCGGTCGCGGCCATAGCCGTAGGCCACGTCGTAGCTCATGCACTCGCCGGCATACTCCGCCGTCTCCGGATCCATGAGCACCGCGCCGCCGCCCACGCCGCCATAGGCGAGCGTCGGCGTAACGGCGGCGCCGCCGTTTGCAATGGCGGCGCACAGCCGCAGCATCGAATACGGCGTCACAAGATCGGTGTACTGCCCGATGCCGAGCCACGCCTCGTCGCTGCTGCCCGCTTCGGCGGTCTCGATCTTGCCGGAGGCTGTGGCCGCGCCGTCGAGCGTGAGAGACCCGGCCACGCCGAGCCGCTGCGCCGTTTTCACGATCGTCTCGCTGCCAAGCTCAAGCGCAAGCTCCCCAAACGCGCAGTTGCAGGAATTAGCGAGCGCCTGCTCGATCGTCTGCGGGCCGTGCCAGCCCGTGCATACGACCGTCCCGCCGGGGAGATCGAGATACTGATTGCAGGTGAACGTCTGTTCGGTGAGATCGGGGAGGTTTTCCACCGCGGCGATGAGCGTCACGAGCTTGAATACCGAGCCCGGCGTGAACGTGCCGAGCGTGCAGCGGTTGATGAAAAGGCCGTCGATGCTCGTGTCGGCCTCGCCGTTCGGATCGTAGGAAGGGGAGGAGACCATCGTTAAAATCTCGCCGGTCTCGTAGTTCATCACGAGCACCGCGCCGCTGCGTCCCGCGAGCGCGTCCCACGCGGCGGTCTGCAGCCGTGTGTCGAGCGAGAGCGCGACTTCTGTGCCGCCGCCGGGCGTGCCGTAAACAAACGAGTAGCCCGCAAGCTCATCGGCAAACGCGGAGATCGCGCCGCTGATGTATCCGCGGTAGTCGCCGACGGCGTGGACGGAGGAGAGCCGCACGGCAGGATCGTCCGCGTAGCGCCACGCGCCGTTTTCGGTCTGCGCGAGAATGACGCCGTTGCGGTCGGTCAATGTGCTGCTTTTGAGCACGCCGTTTTGGTAAATGTGCCGGTTGGCGCTGTAGGATGCCCAGTCGCCGCCGCAGAGAGCGAGCCGGACGACAAAAAAGCCCATGCCGAGCGCCAGCGCCGCCGCAAGCAGCAGCGCGATGGCGGAGCGGTGTTCAATGCGTTTCATTTCACCGCCTCCTTTTTCTTTTTGCCGCGGCGGGCGTTCTCAAAGCTCGTGCGCAGCGCAAAGCTGCCGCCGGAGCGCGTGTCTCCGGCCTTGATATACGCGAGCATGCCCCAGCAGGAGATGAGGCTCGACCCGCCTTTCGATACGAACGGGAACGTCACGCCCGTGAACGGCAGCAGATCGAGCGAGCCGAACACATTGAGCGCGAGCTGCGCCATGAAGATCGTGACCGTGGCGCAGGAGGCGATGACGTAATAGGAAGAGCGCCCCGCCGCCGCGCTGCGCACGGAGAACACCGCGAGCAGCAGCAGCGAGAGCACGCAGCACAGCGCGACGATGAGCCCCAGCTCTTCGCACACGACGCCGAACACCATGTCGGTGTTCGCGGCGAATATGTTTTTGAGCCAGCCCGCTCCCGCGCCGCGGCCAAAGAGACCGCCTGCGGCCGTTGCGGACATGGTGCGCACCTGCTGAAAGCCGGTGTTGAGAGGATCCTCCCACGCATGCCCCCAGGTGGCAAACCGCTGCGCCACATACGGCTTCACGGTCAGAACGAGCATCACCGCGAGCGCCGCGCCGCCGATGGCGAGAAAGAGCGTGGCAAAGCTCCCGGAGCGCATGAAGGATATAACGAGAAAGCACACGAAGAAAACGAGCGCCGTGCCGAAATCGCCCATGAGCGCCAGCGCGCCCACGCACACGGCGGAGAAGGCGATAAACAGGATAAGGTTGCGCCGCCGGAACAGACGGTCGAGCGTCGCCGCGCCCGCGTAGACGTAAGCGATCTTGACAAATTCCGAGGGCTGGAGCGTCTGCCCGGCAATGCTCAGCCAGTTTTTTGCGCCCCAGATCGTTTCGCTCAGCAGCAGATTGAGCGCGAGAAAGCCGAGCGCGGCAAACGCCATCGGCCAGCGCATCGCGCGCACCCGGTGCAGATCCCGCAGCCACACGCCGAGCGCAAAGAAAAGCGCGAGCGCCGCGAGAAACAGGAGACAGTGCCGCCCCATGCCATCCGGCGCGGAGGACCCGGCGACGGAAAAGCCGACGCTCGTGAGGAAAAACGCGAGCGTCTCCGGTTCAAACCCGCGCACGGAAATGCTGCGCATCACAAAATAGCAGAACCATTCCATGGCAATGAGCAGTCCGAACGAGAGCACGATGTAGGCGAGCGCCGCGCCGTCCGTCGTGAAGAAAAACTGGAAGAGCAGCACGAGCTGGAAGCATACGAGCAGAAGAAGCGTCACCGCCGGCTGCACCTTGTGCCCGGTCAGGGGGCGCTTGCGCTGCAATGTGGCGCGCTGCGCGTCGTCCAGCGCGAGAAAGTGCAGCTCCATTTCGCCAAGCTTGAGCGTATCGCCGCCGCGAAGCGGCGCGTCGCCCGTGACGGCCTTGCCGTTCAGCCAGACGCCCCTGCCGCCGTCGAGCGCGGAGAGCGTCCACTCGCCCGCGCCGGAGCGCTGGATGGCGGCGTGGCTGCGCTCGATCCCGTCGCCGGTGAGCACGATGTCCGAGGCCTTCGCCCGGCCGAGAATGCACTCCCAATGCTCGATCGCGCGCGACGTGCCGTCCGGCAGCTCCAGATAGCCCCATACCTCCGGCACATACCTTTCGCTCAGCATCGAGCGCGCGCAGCGTGCCACGATCCAAACAGCGAAAAACGCGAGCACATACCCGGTGTATTGTAAAAAAGCGGTTTCTGTCATGCATTCGCTCCATAAAGACAATAATACAAAATATATTATATCATTTTTCTTGCCGCGAGAAAAGAGTTTTGCTATAATATCTGCGAACAAATCGCGCCTCGCGGCGGGAGGAACTGCCATGAACGGAAAATTTATCGTCATCGAAGGGCTGGACGGCTCGGGAAAAACCACGCAGCTGACAGCGCTCGCAAAGAATCTGCGCGCTCTCGGCTATGCCGTGGCGGAGACCGCGGAGCCGACGGCGAGCACGACCGGCGGGCTCGCGCGCGACGCGCTCTCCGGCTTCACGCCGCGCACCGGCGCGGAGATCGCGGCGCTCTTCATGGCCGACCGCGTGGCGCACAACGTAAACCCCATCAACGGCATCGGAAAGCTCCTCTCGGAGGGGCGCGTTGTCCTCTGCGACCGGTATTACTATTCCTCGCTCGCCTACCAGGGCACCGTGACCGACCCGGAATGGGTGTTCCGTATCAATATCGACTGCCCGGAGATCCGAAAGCCCGACCTCTGCGTGTTTCTTGATTTGGACGACGAGGAGTGCCTGCGCCGCATGGAGCAGGGGCGGTCTTACCGCGAGATCTACGAGAACGAAAATTCCCTGCTCGCCGTGCGCCGGCGGTATTATGAGATCTTCCGGCGGCTGGAGCACCGGGACAGGATCTGCATCGTGAACGCTGCCCGCACGCCCGAGGAGGTCGCCGCGGACGTGCTTTCCGCCGTAAAATCCGTGCTGGACTGATTTTTTGCATTGACAAGGCCGCATACCCTGTGATATGATACTCGAGCGGTTTGGAGAAGTACCCAAGTGGCCGAAGGGGCTCCCCTGCTAAGGGAGTAGTCGGTGATGAGCCGAGCCCGGGTTCAAATCCCGGCTTCTCCGCCAAAAAGGAACGCCTTTTGCGAAAGCAAAAGGCGTTCCTTTTTTCGTCGGCGCTTATGCAGGATTAGATAACTTTTTCTTGCATTTTCCTTTCTGAGTATATATAATTTTCCCAGACACGAAGTCCGTAAACCCGATGAAATTATGCAATTTTATCGATCTGCGACATTGTGTCATTTTTGTATCAAGGGGGACAAACCATGTCTCGTCTGAAAAAAGCCCTGTGCCTGTTTCTTTCGGTGGTTTTCCTGTTCCAGCTTTTGCCGGTAACGGCATTGGCGGCGGATGGGGATGCCTCCTATACGAACGAAAGCTTCCAGCCGGTGGATATGTCGGACGCCGTGGCGGCGGACGAGATCGCCGTGCTCGGGGAAGATACCTCCCTGCGCGAGGAGTTCACGAAACAGTATACGTTGGAAAACGGGGCCAAAATGGCGGTCGTGTACCCCAGCGCCGTGCACTACGAGGAGAACGGCGCGTGGCAGGACATCGACAACCGCCTGAACGAGACCACGGCCTCGTATACCGTGGCCGCGCATGCGGGCGTGCCGACCGGCGCGGTCGTGAGCGAGGAGCAGGGCGGCGGCATTACGGACGCTGCCGGAACGGCTTCCGTGGACGCAGCGCTGGACTACAGCGAAACGCTGGATATCACCGAACCGGCGCTGCGCAACGCCGCGGGAGCGCTCTCCGTGACGTTCCCCACGTCGCTCACGGATACGAACCGCATCGCCGTGACGCACCGCGGATATACCCTGTACTTCCGTCCGGACGGCGCGTCGTCGTCGTCCGCGGTGTCGTCCGCACCGGAAACGCCCGCGGGCGCGAATGCTCGCATGACCGCCGTGCATACCGAAAGCAGCGTCACCTATGCGGGCGTATACGGCGGCGCAGACATCCGTTACGACCTCCAGAGCAACTCTCTCAAAGAAAGCTATATCCTCCAAAGCCTCGCTTCTACGTCGGAGGTCTACTCCTCCACCATCGCGGCGCCGGGACTCACGCCCAAGCTCCACGAGGACGGCAGCATCGACTTCACGGACGAGAACGGCGAGATCATCTTCTATATCCCGCCCTCGTACCTCTACGACGCGGACGGGCTCATCGGCAATGTCGCGGTCGAGCTGTATACGCTAAACACCGGCGAATATGCCATGGTCTGCCGCCCGGACCATGACTGGCTTTCCGACTCTGTGCGCAGCTGGCCCGTGACGCTCGACCCCACGATCTATACCATGCTCAGCACCTCCAGCTTCGAGGACTGCTATGTCACTACTGCCGGAGCGCGCTACTCTTATCCCTATACGAATAATCTTATCGTCGGCAACGCCGGAACGAGCGGCACCTGCCGCACGTTCATCCGCATCAATGACCTGCCCTCCATCGGCAGCTCGGACGTCATTATAAGCGCCAAGCTGCACTATTACTGCGAGTTCAGCTCCAAGGTCCCCGGCACGCTCGAGAGCAGCATCTATCCGGTCTCCGCCGCCGAACGGCTCGACTATACGGAAATCTCCTGGAACAATCAGCCCGCCTGCGACGAGACGGCGCTCGACTTCAAGCTCAACAACAACCGGCGCATGGGCTATAACATCTTCGACATCACCCGCGCGGCGCGCGGGTGGTACGCCGGAGAGCTCAACAACGGACTTATGATAAAGTCCATGGACGAGAGCACCTACTGCTGGTATTACTACTACGCAAAGGAAAACAGCGGGAACAACCGCTATCCCAAGCTGGAGATCTTCTACATCAACACGAGCGGTCTCGAAGAGTGCTGGGATTACACATCCCAGAGCCTCGGCCGTGCGGGCACGGCGTATGTGCAGGACTTCTCGGGCAACTACCTTCTCAGCCGCACGGACATGAGCTACGGCGGCAGCCGGATGAGCGCCGCGCCGGGCTTCTGCTACAGTCTCGCCGCCAGAGCAAATGATATTGGATACGGCTACGGCTGGCGCAGCAACTACGCGCAGAGCATCGAGGCATGCACCGTCTCCGGCACGAGCTATTATCGCTGGACGGACGGGGACGGCACGGAGAAGTACTTTGCCTCCGCGAACGGCGTATGGAAGGACGAGCTGGGGTACGGGTATACCCTGACGGTCTCCGACAGCGGATACACCATCACGGACAAGAAGAGCAACACCATGGAGTTCTCGTCCGCGGGACAGCTCACCGCCGTAAAGGACGCCTACGGGAACGCCATAAGCATCACGTCGGACGGCAGCCGCGTTACGGCCCTCACGGACGGCGCGGGGCGGCACTATGCCTTCGCCTATTCGGACGGCCGCCTCACGCAGCTCACCTATACCGGCGCGGGTTCGGACGCCATCGAGACGGTGACGTATGCGTATACCGCGGCGGGCGACCTCGCCTCCGTTACCTATCATGACGGGGAGAGCGTAACGTACGCTTGGGACGGCGCGCACATCATGACCTCCGCCTCGGACATCGAGAACGCGGACGGCAGCCGCGATACGCTCTCCGTCTCGTGCTCGTCCGCCAGCCCCGCGCGCACGACGGCGCTTTCGTACAACTCGCGCAATACTTCCGTAACATCCCTGACATTCGCCTACGGCGACAACACGACGAAGGTGACGGACAACCTCGGGCGGTACGTCATCTACCAGTTCAACAACTTCGGCAACACGACGGCGGTGTACAACAGCGCGGGACAGGCGCTGTATGGGCGGTACGCGCAGGACGAGAGTGCCTCGAACCGCGCCAACCAGCTGCTTTCGAGCTCCCGCCTCCAGAGCGCGTACCGGACGGGGGATACCTCGTCCGTAACGGTGCAGATCGGGGACACATCCGAGACGATCTCGCTCGTGGACCACGTCAACCTCCTCTCGAACGGCGATATCTCCGCGGATATCTCCGGCACATGGACCGGTACGGCAACAACAGGCACAGACGGAGCAGTGAACGTGGAAAACGCCGCGGGGGAGACCCGCGGCGGATTGGACACGAACGCGCTGCACCTGACGGGCAAGGGGATGGTCTCGAAGCGGTATACGCAGACGGTGACGGTCTCCGGCACGGCGGGGGATATCTTCACGTTCGGCGGCTGGGCGAAGGCGGCGACCGTTCCTCTGGACAGCGCGTCCATGGAGACCCGGACGGACTACCCGCGCCGGGCGGGCATTGCGGTAACGCTCTATAACGGCACGACCGCCGCGGGGACGAGCTACGTCCCCGTGAACGAGGACGTGCATTACTGGCAGTTCCTCTCCGGTAAGCTCACTGCCACCGGCGACTATACGAGCGTGGAATATGCGTTCGTCTACGAGAACAACGGGAACGAAGCGTGGTTCGACGGCGCGCAGCTCTTCCGAGAGCCGTTCGACTATGTGTATACCTACGACGATGACGGCAATCTCACGTCCGTAAAGAATCCGGACGGCACGACGACAACGTATACCTACGTCGAGGGTACGAGCGACGTCGCCAGCATCACGATGCCGGGCGGCGGGCAGTATTCGTATACCTATAACGATAACCACCAGCTGACACGCTCGATTACGGCCACCGGTCTCCAGACGGACTACGGCTACGACGCCTACGGCAACAGCACGAGCGTGACGATCCGGCCGCAGAACGACACGGGCGCGGCGATCCGTTCGGACAGCACCTACACCGCGGACGGAAACATGCTTGCGAGCACGACGGGCGGCGACCGGAACACCGTTACCTACTCGAATGACACGGACCGTTCCCTCGTAACGGCAGTGACGGACGCGAAGAACGCCGTAACGAGCTACAGCTATGACTCAATGCGGCGGCAGACGGGCGTGACGGGCGCGGACGGCAGCAGCGTTTCGAGCGTGTATGCGGACGATTATCTCACGTCGCTTTCACATAGCGGCGGAGATTCCTCCACGACGTACAACTTCTCGTATGGCGTGGCGGGGCTTTCGACTGCGGTAAAAATCGGCGAGACATGGACGCTTGTCTCGAACGACTACAACTCTGGCGCATGGACGCTGGCGCAGCAGCTCTACGGCAACGGCCTCTGGTGGAAGTATGACTACGACGCCCAGACGGACGATCTGCTGCGGCGGTATACGAACCTCTCCGACAGCACCGGCACGGGATACGCCTATACCTACGACTCCCGCGGGCAGATAAGTAAGATAGAGAAGAAGTCACTCACGCTGGAGAACGGCACGATAACAGGAGAGACCCTTCTCACCGCGGAATATTACGGCTATGACGCCATGGACCGCCTGACGCGCATCGTCGTGACGGACGGGACGAACCTCATCTCGGATATCGTGTGGACATACGACGCCGACCAGAACGTCACGGCGATAACCACGCGCGTAAACAACAACGGCACGCTGCGGACGGATACCTATGCCTACTCGTATGACGATGACCACCGCCCGACTAACACGACCTATGGCTCCGTTTCGGAATCCATAGCGTACGACGGCTACAGCCGCGTTACCGGCAAGACTGTCCAGAGCAGCGGGAATACCGTGCTTTCCACGTCTTACGCTTACCGCGACATAGACGCCGAGCATACGACGACGCAGGTATCGTCCCTGACGAGCAGCTTCGGCGGGAACACGGTCTCGCATTCGTACACCTACGACGCAAACGGCAATATCCTGTCGGATGGCACAACGACCTACGCCTACGACAGCCTGAACCAGCTCGTCTGGGAGTACAACACCGCAGCAGGCAAGGCATGGAATTATGCCTATGACCTCGGCGGGAACATCCTCTCGAAAACCGAATACGACTATGCGGACGGGCAGA
>ERZ857840.3255-NODE-3255-length-14021-cov-2.687384_pt1 | contig 14021 bp, 12 predicted proteins | sample MGYA00519760_ERZ857840 | MGnify/ENA primary metagenome ERZ857840 (study PRJEB31778, sample SAMEA3449371) | human gut metagenome | biome: human gut; feature: human-associated habitat; material: faeces | place: United Kingdom | collected 2010/2012 ... | reverse complement strand
TAATGCATATCAAAGAAATGATTTATCTTAACCGTGAAGCCCAATTAGGTCTGTGGGAATACATACATGCCCATGATTCAATGATAGATGAAGTCAGGGGTAACAATTATTTCAGTGAGCCTATAGCATTTGAACTTGATGATGGCGATATAAAAGAGACAATCCGTCCGTATGCAATGGGTAGAATAGTAGATGTTTCACAGTTCTTTGAAAAATATGTCTGCAACAAAACAGAAGAAGCGGTATGTTTCAGATTCGACATAACAGATGAACTTCTTGAATGGAACAATGACAGTTTCACAGTGCTCTTTAAAGATGGAAAATGCCAGATTACAGACATAAAACCGCAATATACAATGAAAATGTCAATAAGAATGCTGACAACACTTCTGATGGGATATAAAACAGCAGGAAAATTATATAGTATGGAAAGAATAGAAGCAGACAGTCAGGCAGTAGAAAAATTAGATGAACTTCTCTTCCACAAAATCCCGTATGTATCTGATTACATTTAAGATGCCAACGGATTGCTCCGTGCTACGCACTCCCGCACTCCTACCCGTTATTCGCATATCGTGAAGCTTTCGCTTCACTTTTATGCTCATACGGGGGCGGGTCTCCAGGTCAGTCACACGCATGTGAGCCAGCTCACGCGCGTGACTGACTTTGAGACCCTGGCATCTTAAAATGAGTTAATGATAAGATTTATCAATAACAACATAAATTATAGAAATTTATGTAATGTTGATGTAAAATACGAAGTTAATAAAAAACTTTAGGAGGAATGTATTATGTTAGATACTTTAAAGAAAATCAATGTTAAGAAAACAGGTATTTTTGCCGCAGGAGTTTTATTTGGAACAGCAGGAATCAAGATTCTTTCAAGCAAAGATGCAAAGAAACTCTACACTAACTGTACAGCGGCAGTTCTTCGTGCAAAAGAATGTGTTATGAAGGCTGCAACAACTGTTCAGGAAAATGCTGAAGATATTTATGCAGAAGCTCAGCAGATTAATGAAGAAAGAGCCGCTAAGGAAGAAGAAATATTTGAGGAATCTGAACAGGAAGAATGTGCACAGGAAGAAGAATGTGAACAAAACGAGTGCGAAGAAGTTAAAGAAGAAGCTTCAGAAGAATAGAACACTCTGTTTTATCTCAATGATGCAATTGTAAGAAAGTAGGTTGTACAGACATGAGATTTAAGATTAAACATGAAATTAAAGGCAGAATAAGAGTTCACATTATAAGAAGCAGAATGACTTTTGAGCAGGCAGACACACTTCAATATTACCTTGATTCACAGGATAACATAGTATCTGCAAAGATACAGGAAAGAACCTGTGATGTATCAGTTGTATATGAAGGTGCGAGAGACGCAGTAATTGATATTTTGAAGCATTTTTCATTTGAAAATGCCATTGTCCCGGAAGATTATGTTAAAAATTCCGGAAGGGAACTTAACAGATATTACTGGGACAAGCTTGTAAATAAGACAGTTATGCATTATGGAATAAAAATGTTTATGCCATATCCTGTAAGAAGTGCAGTTGCAGTAGTAAAATCCGTTAAATATATATGGGAAGGATTAAAGACTCTTGCAAAAGGCAAAATAGAAGTTCCCGTGCTTGATGGAACTGCGATAGGCGTATCGATATTCCGTGGCGATATTTCAACAGCAGGTTCGGTAATGTTTTTACTTGGAATTGGTGAAATACTCGAAGAGTGGACAAGAAAGAAATCTGTTGGTGATTTGGCAAGAAGCATGTCTTTAAATATAAGCAAAGTATGGCTTATGAGTGATGGACAGGAAGTCCTTGTCCCTGTAAATCAGATAGCTACAGGTGATTTGATAAAAATTCATATGGGAAGCATGATACCGTTTGACGGTCATGTTACAGGCGGTGAAGCTATGGTAAACCAGGCATCGCTTACAGGTGAGTCAGTTCCTGTCAGAAAATCTGGAGGTGGTTTTGTATATGCGGGAACAGTTGTTGAAGAAGGCGAAATTACAGTTCGCGTTAAAGAGGTAAATGGTTCCAGCAAATACGAAAAAATCATGAAGATGATAGAAGAATCAGAGAAACTCAAATCATCACTTGAAGGTAAAGCAGAACATCTTGCAGACAAACTTGTTCCGTATACATTTGCAGGAACAGGTATTACATGGCTGCTCACAAGAAATGTTACTAAGGCAGTATCCGTTTTAATGGTAGATTTTTCATGTGCGCTTAAGCTTGCAATGCCTCTGACTGTTCTTTCTGCAATCAGACAGGCAAGCACATACGACATAACCGTTAAGGGCGGAATGTATATGGAAAATGTTGCAGAAGCAACAACAATAGTTTTTGATAAAACAGGCACACTTACACAGAATAAAATGACTGTGCAGAATATCTACATCAACTCCGAAGAAATATCACCTGAACAGCTTCTTGAAGAACATTTTCCACATTCAATGGCCAAGGCAGTTGTAAAAGCCGCAGTTGAGAGAAATCTTGTGCATGAAGAGCTTCATTCAAAAGTTCAGTATATAGTTGCACATGGAATTTCATCAATGCTTGAAGGTAAGAAGATAATAATAGGCAGCTATCATTTTGTGTTTGAGGACGAGCAGGTTACAATACCGGAAGATAAGACAGAACTGTTTGACACTCTGTCTATAGAATATTCTCATTTATACATGGCTATAGATGGAAAACTTGCGGCTGTAATATCAATAGAAGACCCTCTGCGTGAAGAAGCTGCAGATGTTATAAGTGAACTTAAGGCTTTAGGATTTACTAAAATTGCAATGATGACAGGCGACAGTGAAAGAATCGCAGCGAATATTGCAGAAAAAGTCGGTGTTGACGAATATTATTCAGAAGTTTTACCGGAAGATAAAGCAAAATTTGTTAAAAAAGAAAAAGAATCCGGAAGAAAAGTAATAATGATTGGCGATGGTATAAATGATTCGCCGGCACTTTCAGAAGCAGATGTTGGAGTTGCTGTAAGTGCAGGTGCGGAAATTGCCAGAGAAATTGCTGATATTACGGTAAGTGCAGATGATTTAAATGAAATCGTAATACTTAAAAAGCTCAGTGATGCGATGGTTAAGAGAATTCATACTAATTACAGAGCAATAGTAGGAATTAACACTTCGCTTATATTTTTAGGGGTTGCGGGAATACTGCAGCCTACAACTTCTGCTTTGCTTCATAATATGTCAACAATATTTATAAGCATGAAGAGTATGAAAGATTTACCTGACAATGAATTGCACTCTTGAAAAAAATATTCAATTAAAGTATAATGTCAGAAAATAAGAAGCATGAAGAGAAAGGGTGCCAAAGATGACAATTCAGGAAATGCATGACGAAATAGTTCGTTTGAAAAAAGAAAATGACATATATATTCTTGCACATTCATATCAGACAAGAGATGTGACAGAAGTAGCGGATTTTGTTGGAGATTCTTATGCTCTTGCAAAGAAAGCACAGACTGTACCTCATAAGAATGTAATTATGTGTGGAGTAAGATTTATGGCAGAGACAGTAAAGATTCTCTCACCGGAGAAGAGAGTTTTTCTGTCTAATGCAGATGCAGGCTGTCCTATGGCAGAACAGATGGATAAGGAGCTCATCTCACAGATGAAGGAGATGTATCCTGATTATGCAGTTGTTGCCTATATCAACACAACATCAGATTTAAAGACAATTTGTGATGTGTGCGTTACATCATCATCTGCTGTAAAAATACTTAAGGCAATGCCGGAGAAGAATATTTTGTTTATTCCTGATATCAATCTTGGCACCTATGTTAAAGAACAGATGCCGGAGAAGAATTTTAAGCTTGTACATGGCGGCTGTCCGACACATGCCCGTCTTACAGTGAAGAATGTTGAGAAAATAAAGGCACAGCACCCGAATGCAAAATTCCTTGTACACCCGGAATGTGTACCGGATGTTGTTAAGCTTGCTGATTATGTAGGCTCAACAAGTGGAATAATGGAATATGCAAAAGCAAGCAGTGATAAAGAATTTATAATCGGAACAGAAAACAGTATCGTACAGCATTTACAGTTTGACTGCCCGGATAAGAAATTTTATCCGGCTTCAAAAGATTTGGTATGCCACAATATGAAAGCTACAACACTTTCAGATGTACTCTCATGCTGTAAATTTTCAGGCGGTGAAGAAATTACTCTCGATGAAGAACTGCGCCTTGCTGCAAAACGCAGTATTGATAAGATGATAGAGTATGGCGGTTAATTAGTTTTTTGGAGGAAATAATTATGAATAAAAAAGCGCTTATCGCTATGAGCGGTGGTGTGGACAGTTCAGTTTCGGCAGCACTCATGTGCGAAAAGGGTTATGAGTGTATCGGGGTCACAATGAAGCTTTATGAGAATGAGGATATTGGTGAGCCCTGTGAAAAAGCATGCTGCACATTGTCAGATGTGGAAGATGCAAGAAGTGTCTGCCACAAGCTTGGAATGCGCTATTATGTCTCAAATTTTAAAGAAGACTTCAGCAGACAGGTTATAGACAGGTTCATACATGCATATGAAGTTGGTGCAACACCTAACCCGTGTATAGACTGCAACCGTTTCATGAAATTTGCAAGGCTTTATCATCGTGCCAAAGAGCAGGACTGCGATACAATTGTAACAGGACATTATGCAAGAATAGATTATGATGAAGAAAAAGGCAGATATTTACTGAAAAAATCAGCAAATGTCGCAAAAGACCAGAGTTATGTGCTTTATTTTATGACACAGGACCAGCTTGCACATACGTGTTTTCCACTCGGTGAATATTCCGATAAAGAACAGGTTCGTGCAGTTGCTGAAAAATATGGCTTTGTCAATGCAAGAAAACATGACAGCCAGGATATCTGTTTTGTGCCTGATGGCAATTATGGCAATTTCATAGAAGAATATTCCGGAAAAACATATCCGCCGGGAGATTTTGTTGATTTGGACGGTAATGTTTTAGGACAGCACAAAGGTCTTATAAGATATACAATCGGCCAGAGAAAAGGCCTTGGACTTGCATTGCCTGCGCCTATGTATGTATATGCTAAAGATTTGGAAAATAACCGTGTAATATTATCTTCTGAAAAAGAATTATTCACAGATAAATTGTGCGCAACCGATTTTAACTGGATTGCATACGAACAGCCGGACAAACCGGTGCGTGTAATGGCAAAGACAAGATATCATGCAAAAGAAGCTGCGGCCTGGGCGGAAGTAATGCCTGATGGAAAAGTAGAAATAACATTTGATGAACCGCAGAGAGCAATAACAACCGGTCAGGCTGTTGTTTTATATGACGGAGATGTTGTTGTCGGCGGCGGAACAATCCATTAAATAAATCCCCTCTGTTTTGTAAGTTAGAACTTACAGAACAGAGTTTTTTTTATTATTTTTTTATGTTAATTTACAGAAATATGCAGATGTCAGGTTTTTACAGTATAATAAAAAATGATTAATGTGTAAATTTTTTTTTGAAATTTCCGATAATATATATGAAGCATTATTTTTAGAACAGAATAGAACATGAAAGGAGTGTTCATTATGCGTATAGAAAATATTCAGATGGTAGCCCAGTTGTATGACAAGAAGAGCATAAGCAAGCAGAAGAAGACATCTGATGCAGGCTCAACAGACCAGCTTGAAATATCGCAGGCAGGAAAAGATTTTCAGGTTGCCAGAAAAGCTGTGAAAGAATCTGAAGATGTACGGGAAGATTTGGTTAAAGAGATTAAGAGTCGAATTAACAGCGGAGAATATTCAGTATCAGGTGAAGATTTTGCAGCTAAAGTGATAGACCGATATAATCAGTTTATGCTTTAATTCATATAACAGGCAGAACATTTTATGTAAACTGCCGGAATAAATTTGGTGAGGAAATGAGGTTTTTCTTTTGGCAAGCTTAATGGAAGAAATGCTGGATGTATTACAGAAAGAGAATGATGAGTATAATAAATTACTGGTACTGTCAGAAGAGAAGACAGATGCACTCATCAAATCAGATATAAAGAGAATTTTGGAGATTTCAGAGAAAGAACAGGAAATCGTAGATATAATTAAGAAATGTGAAAAAAAATGTGACGGCGTAATTGCTGATATGGGAATTGTTTTGGGAAAGGATACCCGGAAGCTTACGGTTGCACAGGTTGTTGATTTGTTGAGCAGACAGCCTGGAGAACAGCAGAAGCTTAAGGAAGTCTATGACGAACTTATAGCGACTGCCCATAAGATGAAGAACAGCAATGAGCGTAACAGGATATTAGTCAATCAGGCTATGGAACTGCTTGATTTTGATTTGACATTGTATCGGAGTATGCGTATGGCACCAGAGACAGCCAATTATAGCAAGGACGCGTTGAATGCGGCAAGTATACAGGGAAATGGCAGATTTGATACGAAGCAGTAATCTGACAGCGGATTTATAAGAACGTGTCAGTGTTACGGAAATATTTACAGAAAGAGGTTTTAGATATGAGTTTAATGAGCGATTTATATGTTGGACATTCAGGACTCACAACTAGCCAAAATGCATTAAACACAACGGGTAACAACCTTGCAAACATTCAGACAAAGGGTTATACAAGGCAGCAGGTAGTTCAATCTGATGCAATTTACAACTCTTTAGGACTTAGTGCAACCACAGCCAATCAGGTAGGCTCAGGTGTAACTATTGCGGCGATTCGTCAGGTTCGTGACCGCTTTATGGATACGGCATACAGGCAGGAGTCAGGAAGACAGGGATTTTATTCGGCAAGTTATTCGGCAGTTTCAGAAATAGAAACATTATTTGGTGAGATGGAAGGTGTTAAAGTTTCAACTGTAATTTCTGATTTGTGGTCATCGATTCAGGAATTGGCTAAGACACCAAACGATACTACATCGCTGGCGCTGTTCAGAGATTCTGCTGAACAGTTTGTGGAGAGGTTTACTGATGTATATAATGGAATGAAAGAATATCAGTCCAAATTAAATATAAAAGTAGAGAATACAGTTAACAGAATTAATGAACTTGGTAATACCATTTTTTCATTAAATAAGCAGATTCTTACAATTGAATCAGGCGGTGTTGAACATGCCAATGATTTACGCGACTTGAGAAATTCAGCATTAGATGAACTTAGCGGACTTGTTAATATAAGTTACAAGGAGAGTGCTGAAGGATATATATTAGTTGATATTGAAGGTAAGGATTTCGTCACAAATACATGTTACTATTCGATGGATTTGGATTATGATTTAATTACGGGATTTGAGACACCTGTGTGGCCACAGCTTAATAATGAAGAAGTGTTTGATATGTCACAGCCTATATCTACAAGGCTGAATACCGACATTGGAGAACTTAAAGCATATATACTTGCAAGAGGTTCAGGAACATATAATTATACTGACATGCCGGTCAAACCGGATTCATCAGATACAGCTACTTATCCATTGGGTGAGACAGACCCGCAGTATATTGCGGATTTAGCTGAATATGAAGATAAGATGGATGCTTATGATGAAATTTCATCTTCAGCAATCGGTAAGGTAATGACAGAATTTGACCAGTTATTCCATGGAATTGTAACACAGATAAATGATATATTATCACCTAACAAGACAGTAACACTTGATGACGGAACAAAGGTTAAAGTACTTGACGAAGACAACTGCTCATACGGTGCTAATGGTGAAATCGGGGTTGAGCTTTTCAGCCGTAAGGCAATAGACAGATATACAAAGCAGACACTTACATTGGAAGATGGAACAACTGCAGAATATTATGTTTACAATGAAGAAGATCCAAATAGTACAAATACATTGTACACACTTGGTAATGTCAAGATTAATGATGATGTGCTAAAAGATGAATCAATATTGCCGATGACTACTAAACAGGGGGATGCAGATCATGATAGAGCACTTGCACTTGTAAATGCATGGACTTCATCATTTGCCAGATTAAATCCTGTTGATGCATCAGATGTTGATTATCAGACATATTATACACAGATGCTTGGAGATATTGCGAATCTTGGTTCTGTATATAAAGCGTCAGAAGATGCACTCGATACAACGACAACATATCTCGATAATGAAAGACAGAAAGTTGCCGGTGTTTCATCAGACGAAGAACTTACTAATATGATTCGTTTTCAGAGTGCTTATAATGCATCATCAAGATACTTTACAGTTGTAAGTGATATGTTGGACTATTTACTTGCACAGTTAGGAACATGATAGGAGGATAGTTTATGGCTTCGACATTTTTAGGTTTAACAATTGGAGGTTCCGGTTTACATGCATATATGGCAGCCCTTAACACTACCTCCAACAATATTGCCAATTCAAAGACTAACGGATATACAAGACAGGAAGTGACCAGGGTAGAATCTGAATCACTCAGAACTTTTAACAAAACCGGTACTGTGGGTACAGGTGTTACTGCTACATCAATATCACAGATAAGAGATACATATTATGACTATAAATATTGGGAAAATAATCAAAGATATGGTGAGTTTTATATAAAGCAGTATTATATGAATGAAATAGAAGGTTATTTTGAAGAAGAAAATCAGAATGGTATGACAAAAGTGCTTACAAAACTTTCTACAACCTTAAAAAGTTTAGCTGATGACCCTTCAAATACAGCCGTAAGAAATGAAGCTGTTAATGCATTTCAGAATGTGGCAACAACTGCCAATACACTTTATAATGAGCTGCAGGAAATTCAGAAATCAATCAATGAAGAAGTAAAATCAACAGTTGATGAGATTAACAGCATTGCAGAACAGCTTGCAGTTGTAAATAAGCAGATTGCAACAATCGAAGTAAGTGGTGAATCTGCTAATGAGCTCAGAGACCAGAGAAATCTTTTGATAGACCAGTTGTCGCAGCTTGCAGATGTTGATGTTTCAGAAGTTGAAGTTCCAAGTTCTATTAAAGATTCATACGGAAACACTGTAGTAACTGGTCAGACAAGTTATACTGTTAAGTTAGACGGTGCAGTTCTCGTCAAGGATAATCAGTATTATAATCTTGAAGTTGTGCCAAGGACAAAGCGACAGAATCTGTCAGATGCAGAAGGTCTGTACGATATTGTATGGAGCAATGGTCAGGATTTTAATATGGGAAGTACATCACTTGGAGGTACATTACAGGGACTTATAGAAATTCGTGATGGTAACAATAAAGAGAATCTTCAGGGCAAAGTCGGAGCAGTAGACAGAGGAGAGAATTCAGTTATTCTTACAGGAACAAATATAACAGATGTTTCACTTATGAATATGCCTGAATCAGGAACAATTACTTTGGCAAACAGAGATTTTACATACAGCAGTTTTGAATATCTCGGTGATGGTGAATATAAATTTTATATGGCAAACGAGCTGAGTGACAGAGATGTGGAAGTTATTACAGCGACATCAATTAATGGTGTGGCAAAAGATGGATATGTAGGTGAAACAGTTGATTACAGAGGTGTGCCATATTATCTTAACAAATTAAATGAGTTTGCAAGATGTTATGCAAAAGCTATGAATGACATACATACAACGGGTCAGACATTAGATGGTGCAATGGCAGGAAACTTATTTACCGGAAACCGTCCAACAGGTGGAGAGTACAATTTTGGTGATACAGATGTATCTTCAACAAGTGATACATACTATCAGCTTACAGCAGGAAATCTTACTGTACTCGAGTCGCTGTTGGAGGATTCAAGATTGTTTTCAACTACTGCAAATTCAAATCAGGGTGTTGACGGTACAGATATTCTTGAAAAGATTATGGCATTAGGTGAAGATGGATGTATTAACAACTCAACACCGTCATCATTCTTTGAATCACTTACATCAGATATTTCAGTTGCGTCTAAGACTGCAAAGACTAAGATGGAAAACCGCAGTAATTTATCTACATCAATAGTTAATCAGAGATTGTCTGTTTCAGGTGTAGATGAAGATGAGGAATCAATGGATTTAATGAGATTTCAGCAGGCATACAATTTATGTTCAAAAGTTATAAGCGTTATGAATGAATGTTATGACAGACTTATAACTCAGACCGGAGTATAGGAGGCACAGCGATGAGAATTACTAACAGCATGATGCTCAACACAAATAAATCAAATATTAATGCTAATAAGCTGACAATGGATACATTAAGCACACAGCTTGCTACTCAGAAGAAGATTCAGAAACCTTCTGAGGATCCGATTGTTGCAATCCGTTCACTTCGTCTTAGAAAGAGCGTGAGTGAATTGGAACAGTATTATGAAAAAAATATAGAAGATGCACAATCATGGCTTGAAGTAACAGAAAGTTCTATAAAGAATATGTCATCTATTCTGCAGAGTATGTATTACGATTGCACAAAAGGTGCCAACGGAGATTTGAGCTCAAAAGAAAGAAGTGCAATCCTTGAAGATTTAGATGCTTTATGTTCAGAGTATTTTAAAGAAGGAAATACAACATATGCCGGCAGAACAATTTTTACCGGTTACAAAACTGATAAGAGTTTTACATTCTTAGAAGGTGATGCAGAAGCGTCATATCAGATAAGTGAGACATTTAAAGTCGGAGATATTAAATCAAATAAATATGTTTCACAGAAAGTAACGGTCGATGCAGGTAATCTTCAGTCAATAGCAGCAGCAGACACTCCTCAGATAAATGAAGTTTACAGTTTTTCACTGGCATATACAGGTGTAGGTACATTTAATTCACTGTCATATACAGCAACAGATGGAACACAGCAGGAAATTACCGTTACTACTTATGCTAAAGCATCAGATCAGGCATATCTGAATGTGCCGGCAGACGGGGCAGTATTTATTGCGGAGACATCAGAAATTATATTTGGTTCAGATGTTTCTGATACACTTAAAAATCTTGGTTCAGATGCAGGACTTACTGCAAATTACAATAAGACAGGATTTAATACAGGAGATGTTAACCCGGTATTTTATTTTGACTGTGTTGATTTAAATACAAATGTAACATACACAAAAGAAGATCAGGCAATGGAATATCAGGTGACACAGAATCAGTATCTTAAGGTTAATACACAGGCAGATGAAGTTTTAGATTTGAATGTCCTTAAAGACATAAGAAGACTTCGTGATACTATAACAAGTGTTCAGGATATAGAGAAAAAAGTTACACAGCTTGAAAATATGCAGAAGAGCTCACTTTATTCAGATGACGAAAAAACTAGCATAGCATCAATGTTAGAAGCTGCTAACAAAGAATTGGATTTACAGAAATCCATTATGCAGGGATTATTTGAAGCAGGTGTAGATGATTTTCAGGAATATCAGGATAATGTAGAAGTTCAGAGAACTGATTTAGGTAACAGAGATGCACGTCTGACTATGATAAAAGAAAGAACATCTCAGCAGCTTACTACATTTAATGAATTGCTTACAAATAATGAAGATGTTAATTTGTCAGATATAATTCTTAACAGCTCTGCTGCCAAATATGCATACCAGCTTTCACTTCAGGCTGTAGGTAATATTGGACAGTTATCATTATTAAACTATATTTAAAAGGGGTAAATTAAAATGAATTTAAAAACCAGATTATTTGGTGACATCTCAGTTGGAGATGACAAAGTAGTATATTTTGAAAATGGCATAATTGGTTTTCCAACATTAAAGAAATTTGCGATTGTGCATGATGCTCAGAAACCAAATGCATCAATTGTTTGGCTTCAATCTCTTGATGAAGGAGAATTTGCAATGCCGGTTCTTATTCCAAACAGTATTTTACCGGATTATGCACCATCAGTTGACCCAAATGCATTGGAAGCATTAGGGGAGTATGAAGAAGGAGGTTTAATGCTTTTTACAACAATTACTGTTCCTTCTGATATAGAGAAAATGACAATCAACCTTAAAGCACCTATTATAATTAACAATAGCAATCGTTATGCTGTTCAGATTATTGCTGACAATATAGAATATCCGGTGCGATATCCAATTTATGATCTGCTTGCGCAGAGGAAGGCAGGTGGAAAATAATATGTTAGCTTTATCACGAAAAAAAGGTGAAGCCATTATGGTTGGCAATAATGTGGAAATTTCGATTCTTGATATAAAGGGAGATCAGATTAAGATAGGAATCCAGGCACCAAAGGAAATACCTGTATATCGCAAGGAAGTGTATATACAGATAGAAGAAGAAAACAGAGAAGCTGTTCTTAATTCAGGAATTGCGATGAATAATCTTAAGAAATTCATTTAGCTTAATGAAATATGATAAATATTTTTTATCGGTGTTAATTTCATTTTTTAAAAACCGATATAAAATATAGCAAAAAAGTTTTTAACAACACAAGGAGGTGGATTGTATGGCTATAGAATCAGTAGGTTCAGGCAGCGCGATGACATATCAGTCATCATCATTAGATGTTGCCGTTAAGCCAATACAACAGGCAAAGGATGCACATGTAGAACAGGCAGCAGTTGCAACAACAATTGCAGATGACACAGTAGATTTAAATGTGAAATCGGGAAGCGGTTTTAATGGAGGAAGTGATTTAGAACAGCAGTCCGACGAACAGAAAAGAGAAACTATTAAAAAATCTGTTGCTGAGATTAATAAGAATATTAACAAGCATACAGAGGCAAAATTTGATGTCCACGAGGAAACGAAGAGGATTACAATTAAGATTGTAGATAAGGATACTCAGGAAGTAATTCGTGAGGTCCCTCCTGAAAAAACTCTTGACATGATAGCGAAAGTGTGGGAGCTTGCAGGTCTTCTTGTGGATGAAAAGAGATAGGAGGAATCGCAATGGGCGTAGGAATGTCCGGTATGGTTTCAGGTCTTGATACAGATTCTATTGTTAAGGCAATGGTATCAAGCTATACAAGCAAGAAGGAAGATTTAACAAAAGAACAGACAAAACTCCAATGGAAAATGGACGCATGGAAGAGTCTTAATACAAAGGTTTACAGCTTTTATTCAAAGACAATGAGTAATATGCGTTTTTCTACTAATTATACGAAAAAGACAACCTCTATTTCAGATACATCAATAGCAAAGATTTCAGCATCAAGCAACAGTGTTAACGGTACACAGTCACTTGCTGTTACACAACTTGCAAAGGCAGGATATCTTACAGGTGGTAAAGTATCAAATACCACAGACAGTACACAGAAGCTTACAGCATCATCAAAATTAAGTGATTTAGGTATTACATCAGATTCATCATTTTCAGTAGGGATTGGTGGTAATGACACAACTATTTCAGTTAATGGCGATACTACAATAGCACAGCTTGTTTCACAGATGAAGAATGCCGGTGTTAATGCAAGTTTTGATGAGACCAACCAGAGATTTTTCATCAGCGCCAAAGACAGTGGTGTAGACTATGACTTTACACTTACTGCTGGTGACAGTAACGGTATGAAGACGCTTAAAGCACTCGGCTTGTCAACAGCAGGTATTTCTGACAGTGAGCTTGCAACATATAAGAAATGGGCAGCTTATACAGATGATGAACTTGCTGATGTAACTGCCAAAGACATTGAAACGCAGTACAACAAGAAGAAGACTACAGAGACAGCTCAGAAGGCTGCTCTTACAAGTTCAATAAATACGCTTAAAAGTCAGAATACCGCATTATATCAGGCACAACTTCTTGAAAATATCAAGGCAATTAATGGAAATTCAACTACTTCAGATGAAATATCAGAATATATAACTAATACAAAAAAAGACCTTGAAAAAAAACTTGAAAATGATGTATACACAGACAGCGATAAGGAAAAATTTAAAAATGAACTCAGTGCAATCAATGCTGTAGAATCAAATCTTAAAGATGATGATGGTAATTATTCAATTGAAAAAGTTAATGACACTTATGAAAAAATAATTGAGTCTCTTTCCTTAGAAGATGGTGTAACAGTAAGTGAGCAGTTGAATGCAAATTATACTGAAATTTCAAATCTTCAGAATACAATTGATAATAATCTTACTGAATATACAGTACCCACAAAAGACTGTGAAGCAGA
>ERZ857840.3254-NODE-3254-length-14028-cov-2.801546_pt1 | contig 14028 bp, 12 predicted proteins | sample MGYA00519760_ERZ857840 | MGnify/ENA primary metagenome ERZ857840 (study PRJEB31778, sample SAMEA3449371) | human gut metagenome | biome: human gut; feature: human-associated habitat; material: faeces | place: United Kingdom | collected 2010/2012 ... | reverse complement strand
AAAATGCTTTCGCATGCTGCGCCGCCGTTTTACACCCTTGCAAAATGCTTTCGCATGCTGCGCCGCCGTTTTACACCCTTGCAAAATGCTTTCGCACGTTGCGCCGTCGTTTTACACCCTTGCAAAGTGCTTTCGCATGCTGCGCTGTCGTTTTACACCCTTGTAAAGAGCTTTCGCACGTTGCGCAGCCATTTTTCATGCCAATATGCACTTTTTTTTCAAGGTGCCATTGATTTTCAGTTTGAGATCCCTGTTTTGTAAATAAATATACCTATCTTTCGTCCATCAACCAATAAAAAATATAATTATGGGAACCTATTTGAAATTTGCAGATCCATTGATGACTCGTTTCAACAACGCCGAGTACCTCAGTTTTCTCCGCCGTTTCCGTGCCCTCCTTCCATTTCCGGAGCAGGGTGGCGACCGACCCGAAATCGAAAGCCTTAGCGTCAATGAATCGAACGGTGTCCCTGCATTGGGCGTTTCGGCCGCTCAACTGACTGTCCTCGACGCAGTGATCGACCAACTTACCGATCTGAACAACCAGAGCCGTATCAGCCAGGAAACTGAAACGTTGAACGACACTGACAAACAACGCGACAACGTTGCCGTCTATGCTTTGAACCGGATAAACAATCCCGCACCCCTGCCACTCCAGGCAGAACAGGAAGCCGGAAAGTTTCTGCGGAACGTAGTGAAACCATATACCGGAATCGCACGCCTCCCGCTCAATCAGGAAACAGAAACGATCAAAGGACTCCTGGTCGATCTGAGAAAACCTGAAAATGCATCTGCCGTACAGGCTTTGAGCCTGACCCCTTATTTGAATGAACTGGAACGTTTGAATAATCTATACGAATCACTGGTGGCCCAACGCGCTGCCGAACGTCTGGCTAGTAGTGTAGACAACAGCAAGATCGTGCGTGCCCAAGGTGATGATATTTATGACGATATAACCTCGCTGGCTTTTGCCTGGAGCCTGGCGAATCCTTCGGACGAAGCTACTGCTTTTATCCGCAATGTCAACGCTCTGATATCCGATGCGCAGACAGCCTACAACCAGCGTATGGGACAGAAGAAAAAGAAGGAAAGCGACCGGCCGGAAATTGAATAAACTGGGTAAGGTTGCGGTTAAGCCCGTTTTTACAACGGCTGCCGCAACCTTCTTTTTTTATTCTGTTTCATTACCACTTCAGATAATCCTCGAAAGTAACCTTTTCGAAGTTCGGAATCACTTCATATACTTTATCCTTCAATGATTCTTCCGGGTTGGTGGTGCTCAGGCCGATCACCCGCATGCCGGCAGCCGTTCCCGCTTGTATGCCGGCAAATGAATCCTCAAAAACGAGGCAGTCGGCAGGGGAGACACCCAGGTCGTCTGCGGCCAGTAGGTAACACATCGGATCAGGTTTCCCCTTAGTGATGCGGTCGGCGGTCACGACTGTGTCGAATATATTTTCCAGGTGATGTAATTTGAATGCACGTTCCACCTTCGCATTGTCCGAGCTTGTAACTAATCCCATCTGTACACCGTTCTTTTTCAATAAGTGCAGAAATTCCAGGGAGCCGGGCATGGCGGGCAAGGGCATCGTGCTTTCGTATTCGGTCGATTCATTAATAACCATCCGGCGGAATTCTTCCGTACGGTCGGAAAAATACTTTTCCATGATGTAGGGGAGTGTTGTGCCTTTGATAACAGCAGCGAAGTTGTCGATACCTGTCCCGTAACGTTCACCTGCCTCATTCCAGAAAATATCGTAAATGGGTTCAGTGTCGACTATCACGCCGTCAAAGTCAAAGAGAGCCGTTTTAAATTTCATAAAAATACCTTTATTGATTACATTTTGCACACAAAGATAAGGCTATTCTTTGAAAAAGATTCTATCTGTTGTAAAATAGCAACACTTTTGCTGTGCATTTATGAATAATATTTTATCTTTGTGCTCGTACACATGTGTTAGTTGACAGACCAGTAAAACAATTTTCTTATTTATAATACCTAAAAGAAAAACAGAATGAAAGCATCTTTGAAGTTTGCAGCCCTGTCTCTTGCGCTGCTTTGTTCCTGTCAGTCGAATGACGGCTGGCAAAAGTTATTCAATGGTAAAGATCTTACCGGTTTCAAGCAATTGAACGGCGAAGCGCCCTACTGGGTGGAAGACGGCTGCCTGGTCGGAACTTCGGTGACGGGCCAGCCGAACAGCTTTATGGCTACCGAACAGGAGTATGGCGATTTTATCCTGGAATTTGAAGCTCTCTGCGACCCGGCATTGAACTCCGGTGTGCAGTTCCGCAGCGAAAGCCGTCCGGATTACCAGAACGGGCGTGTGCATGGCTACCAATGCGAAATGGACCCTTCCGACAGAGCATGGAGCGGAGGCGTTTACGACGAGGCACGCCGTGGTTGGCTGGTGACGCTCGTCGATAACAAACCGGGACAAGCCGCCTACAAAAAGACAGATTGGAATAAATTCCGTATCGAAGCGATCGGCAACAATATCCGCATCTGGCTGAACGGCGTGAACACCGCCAATCTCTATGACGACGAAACAGCCAAAGGCTTCATCGCTTTCCAGGTGCATGGCATCGGAAAGAATACCGATCTGGAAGGAAAAGAAATCAAATGGCGTAATATCCGTATAAAGACGGAGAACCTGGAAGCCGAACGCATGCAGGGCACATTGGCTCCTGAAGTGAACCGCGTCCCCAACTACCTGACGGATGCTGAAAAAGCGGACGGATGGAACCTCCTGTTCGACGGACAGACAACTACAGGCTGGCGTGGCGCCCATAAAGAGGCCTTCCCGGATCATGGCTGGAAAGTGGAAGACGGACAGTTGATCGTCTTGAAATCCGGTGGTGGCGAGTCTACCAACGGAGGTGATATCGTGACCGATAAAGAATATGCAGCATTCGAGTTAAGCCTGGAATTTAAAATCACTCCGGGAGCAAACAGCGGAATCAAATATTTCGTGACGGAAGCAGAAAAACCTAGCGGCTCCGCCTATGGCCTCGAATACCAGATATTAGATGACAAACTGCATCCGGATGCCAAACTCTACACAACGACTCCCGGCAGCCGCACCCTGGCAAGCCTTTACGACATGATGCCGGCCGGTAACAAACGTTTCAACGGTGTGGGCAACTGGAACCAGGCTGTCCTGAAAGTATTCCCCAATAACCATGTGGAACATTGGCTGAACGGCTTTAAAACATTGGAATACGATCGTGGTTCGGATGCTTTCCGCGAATTGGTGAAAGGTAGTAAATATGCTGCCCCGTCTTATAACGAGGCAGGACGTTTCGGTGAAGCTCCCCAGGGACATATCCTGTTACAGGATCATGGCGACGAAGTTGCTTTCCGCAGTATCAAAATCAAAGAATTAAAATAATCTTATTTTACACGGAGGAAGCTGCACAGGACAACCGGGCGGCGCACTTCGTGGATGATACGTTCAGAGGAGGTCAATATATTAAAAGTATATTGGCCTTCGTAATTTTTAAGGACAACCTCCAGGTCGCTGGAAGTTGCAAAGAAAAATCCTTCTTCCGGCATCTCCTGTTCGAAATTGTGGAAGCGGTTGCCGAGATAGAAATTAAGCCCGTACAGGTTCCTGTATTTCTTGAGATTATTCATAACGAACATATTGTTCTCATTCAGCGGATATTCTTTCATTACCTTTTCCGCAAAAGGACGGGCAGAACCATCCTGGCGGATACCCCGCATGATAACCCCGTCGATCAGTAAATTGATCGTAAAACTCAGGGCGATCGTAGCATACAGGATCTTGATGTTTATCTTTTTGAACATCTGGTAAAGCACCGTCAGCAGCGCCACCAAAACGACGATAACAATGTAAACCGTCAGTCCGTAACTGAAAGAAAATATGTTGCTGACAGCTTCGACCTGTGCCAGGGTGGAGGTACGGCTTGTGTACTGTGAAGCAATAGCCACGGGGTCGATAACACCGATCATCGTCAATCCGATGGCAATCAGTACTACGGTAGTGACCGATGCCAGGAAGGCTGCGAAGATACGGGTTACCTTTGTCCTGTATTCCGTGATATAGATGGCGTATTGTGCCAGGAATATTGCGATGAACGGATAAGCCGGCATCAGGTATACGCTTCTCTTGCTGGAAGGGATACTATAAAAGAAGATGATGCAAACCAATGCTACCAGGCTGAACAGTTTTTCTTTTTCCATGGAAAGAATATTATTCCAGCTGTCTTTCAGCACTTGTTTGAACGATCCTTTTTTTCTCTGCCAGTTCAAACCGAAGAGGGAGAAGAAAAAGAAGATGGTCCAGGGAATAAATCCGGCAGCCAGCGTCATAAAGTTATACCATACGCCATTCTCGTGTCCCAGGTCATAATTGATATCGGGCGTATTGAGATGGAAGAAACGTCCGAAGTTCTCGGCAAGTACGACATCGAGAAATTTATCCCCTCCCTGTTTCCAGGCTGCGATATACCACAGCAGAGGCAGGAACAGAGACGAAACGCCGATATAAAGCAGTGCCTTGAAGATTGTCAGCAGGCTGTATTTACGGAGCATCAGTAGATAAGCACCGAACACGAATAGAGGTAAAATAACTCCTACAGGCCCTTTAGTCAGAACCGCACACCCCAGCAATACCGGGATAATGACCGGCAGACCTTTCAACTCCAGTTGGTCTTCCCATCGGAACAACTGATAGAGGCCGATGACAATGAATGCCGTCAGTAGCATATCGACACGGGTAGTCATCGCCGCTCTGTGCATTTCAATGCATGTGAGTAGTAGGAGAGTAGCTATAAACGCCTGCTGGAATTTTATCCTCCGCCCGAAAAACATGAGCGTGCATCCCATCAGGCAGATAAAAGCGATTGTAGACGGCAGGCGAGAGGTAAACTCCGATACATATCCCTGCGGATAAGAGAAAGCAGCCATCAGCCAGTGTGCCATCGGCGGCTTATAGGCAAATTCGTTGGCATAAACCTGGGGTAATATCCAATTGCCTGATTCAAGCATGGATATGGCAACTGATGCTTCACGCGGCTCTCCTTTGGTGGAGAAATCACCCAGGCCGATCCAGGGAAGCACGGAGATTATACAGATTATAATAACCATTGTTACCGGCTTTTGCAGGTAGAGATATTGTAATGTCGGTGTACGCATATTCTTTTTGTAAGAGGACTAAACCAGTTAATGTCGTTATATCAGTTTGCAAAAGAACGATTTTTTGCGGACTTTTTCCTCATTTTTGATAACTTTTTATGTCCCTAAAGATTCTTTGATGGAAGAACGTATGACTTCCGCATCCTCCTTGTTTTCTTTCAGAATGGAAAGAACGAAGTTTAAATAACTCTCCTTGTTGCTGATACCGCAGAAGTTGCATACACGGCTTTGCGGCAGCATCCCTTTTTGATTATACACACGAAGGATATTCTTGTAATCTCCCGTTTCGATGTACTGGTTGAATTTATCTTTTATCCCATTGTATATTTCATCGACATGAACGTTGTAACGGATGCTTTCCACATGCTCGGTCAGTTGTTCGACGGTCGTTATCTTGCGGTCGACCGCTGTTTCCAGTTTCTTGCGGACGCGGTGTTTGGCATGCAGGATAACCTGGCTTTCGAGGTCCTTCTCGAAGAGTTTGACTACATTTTCCTTTACCTGGGTAAATACGGTATCGGGATCTTTCATCATACGGCGTGCCACGGTACGTATCACGGGTTCGAGCATCAGCAGGTTTTCCACTTCGGCTACGTCGGGAACGAAGATATGCTGGTCATGCAGATAGTCTATCTCTCCCTGTGTACGGCGGTCGCGGTCTACGATCCCCATGGATTCCAGCGTATGGAAGTCCTGTAACTGCCGGAAAGCCTTTGTCGTTTCGATCACCTTCTGGCAGCCACCCATCGGCTTGACCATATAATCGGGGAAGATCAGCGGATAGAGGCGGTTGTCGATACTGTTGGAGTCGGTCCCTTCGATGAACAGGATCGGCTTGCGGCTCCCGAGGATATCTATATATACTTCTTCGGGAAGGCTGTCGCTGTTTTCTATCAGTTGGTAGTCCCAGACATGGGCGTCGGCATTGTAGTCCCTGATCCATATCCGTTTGCCTTCCGGACGAGAGGTGGCGAAGTCGATATCGTGCGTCAGATAAACGAATGTGCAGTCGGGACGCATAGCTTCGATCTCATCCCAAAGCAGGTTCTTGATCGAGTTGTGAAGCAGTATTTCCGGTTCTTCGATCACCAGCAGTTCGTTGGGACGGGCACAGAGTACGGCGCCTATCAGGTAGAAGACGATCTTTTCGCCGTCGCTCATTCTGCCGGCCGTATAAGAATCGCCGTCGCGGCTGGTGGAAGCCAGTTCAATAAAGCCGGACTTCCTGACCAGGCGGTTATGCGGGAACATTTTCTCCCAGATGGCCTGTATGCGGTCTATTTTGGTAACGGGCGGTTCCAGGTCCGGGGTTAGCTTGCAGGCTTCCTTATAGTTTACCGCCGCCTCAAATTCTTCGCTTTGCAGGTGGAGGATCAGTTTTTCGTATTCTGAAAGGCGGGGCATGAAGATGCGTTCCGCTATCATCGATTGCAGGCGTGCCAGTTCATTACCTTCGACAGGCACAGGTTCTTCACTGCTGATAAACAGGGAGTGCATGCCGGATATCTTTTTACTGTTGTCGGAGTAACGCTCCAGCAGATCTCTGCCGAACGAACTTTTGCCGGCACCATTTGCCCCGATAACGACAAGCACGTTTGTGTCGAGCACGATCGTTTCGGAGGCATTCAACTTGGAAGGGAGAGTGAGTTCCATACAGGTACTGATTTATTTTACTCCCAAAGGTAATTAAATTATTCGTATTCTATAGCTTGGGCGATCTTTTTGACGGAGTAAAAAAATCTGTAAATGGCAAACCAATGATTAAGATCAAGGATGTCATTTACAGACTTTTCTTCATATTTATTTTTAGTTATTAAAGTGATAACTGCCCGAACCTATCTCGATTTCCGTATAGGAGGCAGTGTCATTCACCCTCCTGACACCCGGTTGGTTGGATTGTTTGATCCGGAACTCTTTCGGTATCCGTACGACGGCTGAGGTGTTGCCGGGGATTGTAATATCCCAGCTGAAAGTACCGTTTTCTTTTTTCCAGGCACTTTTGATCTCTCCGTAGACTGATTCGTAGGAGGCGGAAACGGCATTCAGCCCTTCGGGAAATACCGGAGCCATGATCAGCTTCTTATAAGCGACGGATTCCGGAGCGCATTTGATTCCAGCCAGGTCTTCATAGTACCAGATGATCAGGTCGCCCAGTAACATGACATGGTTGGCGGAATTCATGGCAGGGTCGGCGGTATCTCCGTTCCAGAGTTCCCAGATGGTGGTGGCACCTTTCTTTGCCATGTATCCCCAACTCGGGTAGGTGTCGTTCGTAGCAATCTTCCAGGCCATATCTACCCGGCCGTATTCGGTGAGGCCGCGCATCAGATGCTGGATGCCCAGGACACCGGTACTGACATGGCCGCCGAAGTCTCCCTCCGTTTTCTTGACAATGTTGGCAAACACTTTTTCTTCATATCCTTTTGGAACGAGTCCTAAACGTAATGACAGGATGTTGGCTGTAACCGTATTGTTGCCGTATTGGGCTGTTTCCGGATGGAAATATTTTGCGTTGTAGGCTTCTTTCATCTTTGCTGCCAGTTCCTGATAGGCTGTAATATCGTTTTCCTGTCCGCTTAGCCGGGCAAATTCGCTCATCATATTCAGCAGGCTGTAATACATGGTTGTAGACAGGATAGCACCGTCAGTCTTACGGGCCGGGTCCTGCGAATGAATTAACTCCTGTGATTCCGGGGGCATACACCAGTCACCGTAAGTGTCTTTTACGATGATATAATCCTGCATGGCTGTTTGTTGTATGCGTTGCATCCAGCGTTTCATAGACGGGTAATGTCTGATGATGGCACTCTTATCCCCGAACTGGCGGTATAAGAGGTTGGCTACATAGAAATAGGCGGCAGGCCAGGTGACATCGTCGTTGTATATCGTCCAATAACGGGGAGATACGTCGGAGATGCTTCCTTCCGGGCTTTGGGAGTCTTCGATATCCTGCAACCATTTATTATACAGGAGGGCATTGTTGAAGATGAAAGCTTCTCCATATGCTCCGGTTACACGGTCTCCCAGCCATCCGTGACGTTCGTCGCGTTGCGGACAGTCAGTCGGCATGCCCCGGTAATTGCCACGAATACCCCAATAGGCATTTTTATAGATCTGGTTCACCAGAGGGTTGGAAGTTTCAAACTTTCCGGTCGTTTTCATTTTGTCATAGATTACTTTTCCGGTAAAGGCGGATAATTCCGGCTTATAATCAAGCCCCGAAATCTCTACAAAACGGAATCCGTGATAGACAAATATCGGTTCCCAGCTGAACTGGCCGTCGCGGGCCGGGGTATATATATCGGTTACATTGGCACTACGCAGGTTTGCCAGGTAAAGCGAACCGTCTTCCTTGAGTAATTCAGCAAATTTCATAGTGACAGGTTGATCTTTCTTTCCTTTCAGGCTGACAGCTAACCTGCCGACCATATTCTGTCCCATATCGATGATATATTTGCCGTCCGGTCTTTCGGTGATGCTGACCGGCTTGATTTCTTCCTGGATACGGAGGTTCGGATTTGACTGTACGGTTAATTTACCGGCGGGAGTTGTCATGACATCTGCCGTGAGCCATTTAGAGTCGTCGAAACCATTTTTGTTCCAACCGCTCAGTTCCAGGCGGGCGTCATATTCTTCGCCGTCAAATTCGTTGTTGGCAATGATCGGGCCTTTGGAGGTTACTTTCCATGAGGTATCGCTGACTATGACGGTTTGCGAGCCGTCGGCATACTCGATTTCCAGTTGTGCAAGCAGGGAGGGCAGCGTTTCCTGCCGGTCTCTCATTGCGAAATAACGACCGTTACCCAAGGCAACGCCTATCGTATTTTTATCTTTTGACAACAGATCCGTCACGTCATATACATTATAATATACACGGTTAGGATACCAGGATGGTCCGGGCGCGAAAATATCTTCGCTTACAGGTTTTCCATTGATATAGGATTCGGAAAAACCGAGGCCGGAAATGTATAGAACAGCTCTTTGAATCGGTTTATCCGCAACAAACTCTTTGCGGAGATAGCGAGCGGCAAGACGTGTCTTCCCTTCTTTCGTCTCCCCTGGGTTGGAAAGATTGTTTTCTCCGATCCAGGTTGCTTTCCAGTCGGAAGGATTGAGCAAGGTCATCGACCAGGTGTTTATCGGACTCCAGTCCGTTGAGCCTTGATTCGTATTGGCTTTAATACGCCAATAATATTGTTTTCTGGATTGTAACGGATTGCCTCCGTAGGGGATGAGTATGGACTCATCGCTTTTCACTTCACCGCTGTCCCAAAGCAGTTCTTTCCCGTTTTTCAGGTTATCGGGAGATTCGGCAACCTGTATCTGATAGGAGGTCTGCGTGAGATCGGGTGATCCGGAAGAGATTTTCCACATAAAGCGGGGTTGTGATACACCAATGCCTACCGGGTTTTCTTTCATTTCAACCCGAAGATCTTTGATACTGACCGTTTGGCCGGAAGTACATCCTGCCAGTATAATAACCAAAGTAGTCAATAATGAGGATAAAGTAGCTTTCATTTGCATTCGAATTAAGTTAAGTCTGTATAGAACAGGGATAATACATCTTCCTTAGTTTCACAAAGTTAGGATATTGGATATTGAAAGGGTTTTTAATTTTGACTTTTTTCCTTTGTAAAATGATATTGTTAATGGATAGTTCTATGTTTTATGCCAAGTTGTCACAGCAAAAACGACTGGAGCCAACAGAGGACTTCCAGTCGTTTTTGCTGTGAATAGCTATAAGTCAGTTAGTTTTTTTATTACTATCCGAACCGTGTCCCGCAATTACCACAGAAGACTTTTTCTGGTTCCAACGCTTTGCCACAGGAAGGGCAGAAGCAGGGAGCGGCAGAAACGGGGGCAGGCGGATCGTAAGAGGGAGCGACTGCCTGTGGTATTTCTGCCGGAGATTGTTCTTCACCATAGCCGGATGCTTGTCCCGCATAAGCCGGTTGCGGTTCGCTTGTGCCTTTGTTAAACAGTTCTTTGAACTTTTTTGACAGGTTGCACAACTTGTCGTAGAGGTCGAAGGTGATCTGGGTGGTCGGAGCTACCTGCATATAGCTGCTCATCATTTTTACCAGTATCCAGCTGTCGATAAAAGCATATTTTACCGTATAAGCGAACAGCAAGGAGATAATGAAAGCCATAAATCCGCTCCATCCAAACAGACGGAACAGCCCGCCGAAGAGGACGAATGCCACCAGCGTTACTGCCACGAATGAAAGGATAACCACACCGGTTGTCTTCGCTGCGTCTTTCAACAGTGTCTTCCAGTTCTTGAAATAGATAACCACACCGTCGGCGGCCAATTTATAGGCATTCTGTTCCGGATGGGCGAAGGTATATCCCAGGCAACATTCATCGACGTAGCCGAGGGAGATATCCAGAAACATATTCATGAGGCTTTTTACGCCATCGGCTCCCGGCAGTGCTCCGAGCAGTCCGTCGGTGATACGCCCCAGGGTACGTTGCAGTTGTTTGACGGAACCGGCTACCAGTTTGTCGAGTGCGAAGTATACGTTGGAGGTACCGAAGCGTTCCTTCACCATCGTCTTTCCGGTTTCAAACGGGTTGGCAGGGACTTGCCCTGTTTGAAAGGCTATCGTTATTACGGCTACATGCCCGGCTTTCACCAGATAGCCGATGTAATGGTTGAGGAAGAAATTCACTATCCCGATCAGACTCAGCCAGATAATGAACATGATTGCGCCGACTCCTCCACTATCGAACAGGACGGCGATACCCATCATGATGGCGAACAGAACGACGGCTATCAGGATATTGAGCAATCCCAGCCCCAGCTTGATCCAGCCGAATTGCAGTGTCTTTGAAAAAACTTCTTTTGCTGTCATAACCAATAGGTATTAATGTTAGAACCTGATCTTGAAGGAACCTTTATCCGTTTTCACGATATAAACGCCCGGTGAGAGTGTTGAAACATCTATTGTAGATGTGGAACTTTTCTTTACCAGCCGTCCGACGATAGCAAATATCTCGATACCGTTTTCGGCTGCCGGGACTTCGAGGATGGTTCCGTTTAGTCGCCATTCGGGTTTTTCGGCAGTGATGGTTTCGTTGCCAGAAGGATTGCCCGGTTGGTGACTGGAGTAGTAGGCGTAATCTTTGCCATCGTATTGCCAGTCGGTGGCTATTGGGAAATAGGTTTTCCCCCAGCTTTTGGAGATTACCGGGTTGCCTTTGTCAACTATTTCGCTTTTCATTTCTGACATTACAGCCCAGGAGCCCATCATATCGGTTGACATTTTGGTCATGCTGATATCTCCGTCGTAAGTTATTCCCGTTTTCATATTGAAAGTCATTCCTTCCGCTGTAGTTGAGAGTTCGAGTAAAGTAGGCATACCTGCGGAGTTGACCTTTACGTTAGTTATATTTACAATGCCTTCCTGTTTCCAGCTACCGCCTTCCCTGGTAAAACTGGTAATCATTTTCGGGTAAATATGATCATTTTCGTAGGTCATATCTGTCTTGTCGGTTTCCGTTCCGTCGGCAGAATAACCGATAGCCGTTGTTGTACGTCCTTTACTGTCGAGCGTGTTGACGGTTTTACCGGCCGTTTTCCAGCTGCTTGTCGCTTCCTCCCAGGTATAATGATTGGTCTGGGTGACGAAGTTCTTGTCATTGAATACGTTTTCTTCTTTTGTACTCTTTTTGTCGTTTTCATCGTAATGGATGGTGCTGTCCGGCGAAGCGGTAAGGAACGCCAGAAGATCGAATGCACTACGCAGTGAAACCGATGTGTTTTGTGCCATCAGGTTGGTTGAGGCGAACAGGGCAGTAGCTGCCATAAGTATAATCTGTTTCATAAGAGTAAATTATTAGAGATGAATACTATTTTAATAAGCGGTATTTTCCGATAAGCGGGAGCTCTTTGGCTCGACCGTTCACGGCATTGAGAATTCCGATCACGGCCAGCACGGCAAATACGAAACCGATAAGACCGATGATGCTCACCACAAAATAGAGTCGCCATGAGATAGCGAGGATCACGCCGCTCAGAATGCTGTACGCTATACCATATATGATACATGCGATGCAAAGCAGCAAACCCTGGTTGGAATGATATCGGGCAAAAGGCGAGTCTTTGGCCGCCAATATCGGAATAAGAACCAGCGGGCCGAAATAGGCCAGGATCGACATGCCTTTGTGCTGTTCGATGTCTCTGGGATCGAACTGGGCCGTGCTGTCGGCCGTGTTGTTCAGGTTCGAGAAGGTATCGCCGGCAGCCGGTTGGGGTTGCTGGGCCTGGGGTGGTTACTGTACCGGTTGGGGCTGTTGATACTGTTGTTGCGGAGCCGCCGCCGGCTGGGGCGGTGTTTCCTGAGTAGGAGCGACTGCCGCCATCGGTGCGCCGCAGGCCGGACAGAATTTAACTCCGTCGTTTACTTGTTGTCCACATTTTCCACAGAATGCCATAATTATTTCCTCCTTTAATTTTAGTTGTTTTGTTTCTTACTGTTATTTATTCGAGCGATTTGAGTGTATCTGTAATGTCACTGAGACCGGAACCGAACATGCTTCCGAAAATAAGGAAGATGATGCCCGAAAGAACCGCGCTTATCAGCATGATGATAAGCATGGCACGGGCGAAGTTCGTCTTATTCACTTTCCGGCAACCGCCGCATGCCCATACAAGGAGCAGGATCAGGTTGACGATGGGTAGCATCATCAGCAACATGATGCCGATAAATCCGCCGGTCGTGATCGGTTCGTACTTGCTGCCCGGGGGCAGGGCGTTCGGGTCGGGAGCCGGTGCATACGGTTGCGCCGCATAGGGCTGGGCTGCGTATGGCTGTGCAGGTGGTACCGTGTAAGCCTGTTGAGGCGGTGGTGCGGTCTGCGGTTGCGCATAAACAGAGGGAGCCTGCTGCGGTTGGGGCGGTGGCGACGGAGCTTGGGGCTGCACCTGCTGCACGGGCTGTACAGGCTGGGCAGGGACTTTCACCGTTATTCCCATCGGTTTTCCGCACGAGGTGCAGAATTTGATGTCGTCGGGGACTTGTGTTCCGCAAAAAGTACAAAATGCCATATTGTTTGTTTTTTAATTGTTAAATAAAGATAGATCAAGTTTAACCGACATTCGTTTCGCAATTGCTACAGAAACGGTGTCCCGCTGCTACTTCGGCTCCGCAATTGGAACAGAAGCGTTTGGCGGCAGGAGCTTGTGCCGGTGGAGCGAGGCGTGTACCGCAATCCTGGCAGAAGTTGGTTCCTTCGGGGTTGTAGGCTCCGCAATTCGGGCAGCTGTGGGCGACTTCTTCGGCTTCGCGACGGGCACGTTCTTCCTCCTTGGCACGTTCACGGGCTATCTTTTCTTCGCGTGCAGCTTTCAGGCGTTCCTCTGCAGCCTGCCGGTTGGCGGCAAGCTGATCGAGTTCAGTCTTTATCTCCGGATAGCTTTTGCCTCCATCGGTTTCATATATTTGCCGACCGAGACGGGCATAGGCCTTCTCTTCTTTACCGGCAAGTTCTTTCAATTCACTTTGTGCATTGAATATTTTCACATCCGGATCGTCTTGCGACATAAAGTCCGACAATCCTTTCACTATTCCGTCTATGATGTTTGACATGTTATTGTTGTTTGATTCGTTACTCTTTTGTCTCCTCCGGAGCTGTTTTCTTGGCATCTTTCATCAGTTCGTTCAGGTCGAGATCTTTTAGTCCTGCGCTGATGGCGAGGATGGACAGCTTCGACACCTTGGCGACGATTTTCAGTTTGGTTACACCGCCGATTTCGTCGTTTTCCAGTGCTTCATTCAATACTTTCAGCGGTTCTTCCAGGTCTTTGCCTATCTGTTCCATGTCTTCCTTGCTCAGTTTCTCGCCTTTCTTATTTGCTTTTTCCA
>ERZ857840.3240-NODE-3240-length-14085-cov-14.865146_pt1 | contig 14085 bp, 24 predicted proteins | sample MGYA00519760_ERZ857840 | MGnify/ENA primary metagenome ERZ857840 (study PRJEB31778, sample SAMEA3449371) | human gut metagenome | biome: human gut; feature: human-associated habitat; material: faeces | place: United Kingdom | collected 2010/2012 ... | reverse complement strand
ACCGTTATAGTGTGGGGCGCGTACAACCACAGCACCCCCCTCCCCGATACAGCAGGCCGGTATGCGCCAGATACTCGTTACAGGTTGCCGCCAGCAGTTTTTTCGCACCGTCCGTTGCACTCAGCGCAGACGCGGCAGCTTCACCGCCGCTGGCAAGCGTCCGGGAGTACCCGCCTACCGTTTCGCTTTTCACGTCATCGCCGGTCGCCGCGTTTGTCAGTTTGGTTGCGGCAAGCTGCTGCGCGGCTTCGATCAGCTGATACTTGTCCACAAGTGCACAGCAGCACATTTTTACAGCGTCCATATCAGCGTTATCTTTTGCCCGGTTCTGCGTGTAGTAATCGAGGAAGGAGCTGGCCCGGACAGCCAGACGCGGAAAATCTCCTTCGCTCACGGTGCCCATATAGGTGCCGGAGTAATAGGTATAATCAGCGTATGTCATGTAAGCCAGCTCCTTTCAAATCAGCTACCGGTCTTGGGGGACAGGATGATGTTGTCCAGCACAGCGGCCTTGAGTGTGTTCTTCAGCACCACGCCTGCAACCAGCTCGACCTCGCCGGTCTTTACGGCACCGGGGGCGTTCATGTCGGGCATATAGCTGGAAATGACGCTGTTGCCGGTGGGGGAAATTCCGTGGAAGCCGTCCAGACCGATACTCACCGCGTAGATGCTGGTGGTGCCGCCGGCGGCAGCGGTAGCGGCAGAAGTGCCGATAACGTCCACAGAGGAAGTGCCGTTGTAGTACTTGCCCATGTCCATCAGGGGGATACCGGCAAAGGTCTCCACCACCTGACCAAAGTCGTTCTTTGTACGCTCGTAGTAACCGGCACGGCGTGCGCAGGAACGGACCTTCATCAGCATATCGCTGTTCATCATCAGCATGGTGGTGTCACCGTCGATGGTGTGCACCAGCTGATCCAGCTGGTCAATAAATGCGTTGGCGTTGCTATCCAGCAGAGCAGAGGTGGACAGGTTGATGCCGGAGGACAGCTCCGTAGAAGTGCCGGACAGCAGCTTCTTCAGACCGTCAAAGGTGCCGGTCACATAACCAGCACCGGTAGCGGCGGAGGTGCCGTTGATGACCAGGTTATGGAAGTAGTTGCTGGTCGCCTTGATCTTCTGCTGCGCCTGGAACGCCAGCTCATCCACGGCACCGGAGGTGTTCTGCAGCACACGGTCAACGGAGAAGGACCCGCCCATGATGATGGCCTTTGCGGTCTTCTCAACGCGCTTGGCTTCGTTTGCGGTGTACTCGCTGTTGATCGCACGAACAGCGGCGGTGGAGGGGGTGTTCAGCTGAATGTAGCCGTAGGTCAGGGTGGAACCACCAGTGCCCGGAGAGATGGCGTTATCAAACACCAGTCTGTCCAGCAGCAGAGAACTGCGGCGAAATTCGTCGACGATCATCTGGTCGACCTTGTCGGCCATGCCGACCTTAGCTTCAGCAAGAGTAATAGCCATGTGTCAATGTCTCCTTTACTTGTCGTATTTTTCGTGGAGCGCACCCAGCAAAGACGTAGGCTTTGTTTCACGAGTGCCGCCCTCAAGCGAACCCTGCGTGTCAACACGAGCGCCAGCCTTTACAAATGCGCTGGGATCCTCGGACTTTGCATTTTCCAGGTACTTGTCGAACCCGTCCAAAGCGCCGTCCTTCATTTCGAGCTTGCTGTCTCCGATACCCGCGCGGAAAGCCTTTTCCGCAGACTTGGAGGAAAACTTCACGCCGCTGTCGGCAATCGCCTTGTCAATGGCGGTCTGATAATCCCGCTGCGCAAGCTGCGCTTTGTACGCTTCGGTTTCCTTGTCGTACTTGCCCTGCAGCTCATCCAGCTTTTCCTGGATTTTGGCAGCGTCACCGCTGGTCTTTTTCAGCTCCGCAATGTCCTTATCCCGGTCTGCGACCTGCTGCTCCAGGGCTTCCTTGTCCGCCTTTGCGTCCTCTGCGGCTTTCTTGTGCTTCTCGATGTCCTTGCCGTTCATGGCAAAAACCTTGTCCGCCTGCTCTTCCGTCAGGCCGATGTTCAACAGCTCTTCTTTCTTCATGTTCAACTCCTTACGGGGTAGGCTTTTAAGGTCGTTGCCGTGACCGCCCCGCCTGCACTTTTAGGCTTGCAGATAGCCAATTTTTGTATAAAATCCGCATCAGCGGTTTTTACTGAAAAACAAAAGCCAACCACTGATAAACTGTCAGCAGTTGGCTCCTATTGCCCTTCCCGGTGCCCAATTACACCGAGGATTGATATTTGATTTTCTTTTGGACTTCCAGCACGATAACGCCGTCACCCTTTCGCCGCACTTCTGCATTGTTGCCCCGCTTCAAGATAGCTTCGATAGCCTGTATGACTTCGTTGTCGATCAATACAGCACCTTCATCCTTTCCCGCTGCTCCGGCAGCCCCGCCGCCTTGCTGAACGCTTTGTACTTTGCGTTCAGGCGGCGCAGTTTGATATTTACGGCCTGTTCTTCGTCTGTCAGCCCTGCGGCGTTGTACGCTGTTTTTTCGCGCTTGAGCTTACGTATGGTGCGCTCCACCTTTCGCTGCTCCTGCGTGGCTTCGTATGCCGTATAGGTCTTGCCCTCAAACGTACAGCCCAAACCATCGTCTATATGCTCAAGCTGTTCTTCTGTGTAGGTGCGCTCACTTACGCCCTCAACCCAGGGGAAGCGGCGGTGGCGGCAGTTGGCTCCTTCCAGGCCATCAACGGCACCCAGACCGCACACCTCGTAGATGTTCGGATAGATGTCGCCGCTGCGGGTGGAATACACTTTGCCTTGCCACTCCTTGTGCGATGACCACGGAGACCGCCCCGGTACATCACGCGCTCCGGCGTGGGCAGATACTTCGTAATACGGCGTTTCCAAGTATTCCGCCGCTTGCTCCGTGTACTTACTGCACAACTGCGATACACCTGTCATTACGGCGCGTCGTGCAGCCACGTCTACATGGTCACGGTGTCCGCTCTCATAGTCCACTACCCGCAGACCGCCGCTTGCAAGCTCCCTAACGGCGTCTTTGATGGCTTGCCCATAAGAAATAGCCCCGCTTTCTACTTTCAACGTGGCGGCATCTAAAGCCCATTGGTACGCCTTGGCAGTGGGTAGCATTGTGCGGCCAGCGTCCACTAAAAAGCCCATTGAGCGCGTTATGTTTCGCAGTGTTTGCTTCGTCTGCTCGTATATTGCCCAAGTATCTTCTATGCTTACCAGCGTTTCAGGCTGGGTGATATGCGCAAGGTCAATCAACTCGGTGTAATACTTCTGGTTGCGCTCCACCACATTGTCAAACAGCTTATTCAACTTTGTTTCGCTGATACCTGAAGTTTTGCGTATGGCTTTCTCAATCTCTTTCAGATCGATGCCGTGTGACCGCAGCGCCTTGATGTCCTGAACCGTGACCTCGTTCAGCTCATCCCGCAGTTTCAGACGGGAACATATCTCCGTCAGCAGCGTGTCCTCAAGGCCACGGTACAGCTCTGCCAGTTCTTCCGGCATGGCATCCAGCAGTTCAGGGGGGAATGGATACTTGCTCATCTTACATGGCCCAAAACTACCCAATTAGGGTTTTCATCTGTGCCAATGTTTACCCAAAAAGTACCGGGGGTTTCTCCATAGCCCATTACTCCACCTCCTGTTGCTGCTCCGTGGTCATGTCCTGCATCTTTGGTAGCGCCGCCTTTGCGGTCGCCTCGTCCTCGTTCATCCACTTCATGCGGAACTCCCAATCGTTCATAATGCCCGCACTGAGAAGCTGCATATCACGGGAAAAGTCGGTCTGCTTGTCCTCTATGATGCTGTCATCAAAGTCGATGGAAATCTCCACGTCCTCATTCAGCCCTGCGTTCATTGCCGTGTTGCCCAGCCGGAGCAGGATGCGGCACAGCTCCACGAGCGCCTGTTCCAGCACGATCTCCATCTTTTTGATCGTGCGGAACATGGTGGAGTTTTCGCTGATGACCTGTGTGGCAGTTGCTACGCTGCCACCGTCAAAGCGGTAATAGGTTTCACCGAAGCCGCACTTGCTGGAAAGGATATTGAGCTGATCCTGAATGCCGGTGTTGTGCTCCGCCGTCCGCAGCGTCATGTCAATGGGCGTTACAACTGCGCCGTCTTCTGTATCCTCCGGCATGACGTAAAACACCACATCGTCAGGGTCAAAAGCAGGGGTGCCGTCAAGATACTGCGCCGCAGACGGCTTGACCATGATGCGCTTTTTCCCAAGCTTGAACTCGTTAACGTAGCTGTCGTAGGCAATATCCACGCCCTGCAATACATCAATAGCATTGGCGTAGATTGCGATACCGGTCGGCAGCAGATAGTTGACGTTGTTTGCGATGTTGGGCCGGTCAATGACAAACTGCCGCTTGTCGCTACCTGTGTGCACCACAGGCGGGATATTTTCAAATCCCTTGACATTAACAAGCTGTTCATCAGCCAGTTGCTCGTTGTTATACCGATAGATGCGGTTCTCAATGACATAGTTGCCATTGTCCTCACGCCGGTGTATCTGCAAGTACAGATAATCTTTACCGCCCCGCGTAACGTCGGAAGAAAACGCGCACTCGCTGATATATCCATTTTGCCAGGACAGCGGGTAAATATTCTCGATGGTCACATAGTCCAGCACGATACCGGATGCGTTGCCTGGTACAATATCCCCGCTTTCGCTGATCTCCTGCCCAATGACGCGGGGAACATAGGCCACAGTGCCCAGTGCAGACTTCATCTCTTGCATCTCGTTCGCCTTGACGGTGAAGTTGTTTTCCGTCAGCACCAGGTCAATAAAGTCCTGCTCTTTTTGCCCCTCAAGCGTGATTTGGACTTTCTCGTTCATCAAGAGATTAGCCCAATCCTCGCACAGCTTTTTCCCCATGCCGAGGGAGTAGCGCCTACACTTCACCTGTCGCTCACCGTTCTGCACAGTGTAGTTGTGGAAGCCTTTAACGTCACCCTGATACCAGCTTTTCCACTCGTACACTTTGCTATAAAAGCTGTCGGGGATGGTGGTATAGCCCAGTTCATTCAGTTTGATGATAACCGCGTTACTCATGCAATAACTCCCATCCGACGGGAAATGCGCTCAACGGCGTACCGGGTGGCATCTATCAAGTGGTTATTCTCATCCGGGTAGCCGCTGATAATATCTCCGTCTTTGTTTCGGTCGTATTCGTAATTTACGAACTCGTTGTATGCGTTTGGTGTGCGTTTCCGGTCAATGACGATCTTGCGCCGCTGCAACCACTTCATACCGTAATCAACAGAGCCTGGGCCTTTGACCGCTGCTTTTGCCTGAAGGCCCATAGCGCGGTAGTCCGTTACACTCTTAGGCTCCGCGCTGTCGCAAGTGATGTAAGCATCTTTGTACCCGCGCTGGATGATGATGTTCCCGCTTGCCTCATTTGTGAGCTTGTTTTGGTATATCTCGTCCATCAGGTAGATAGTTTCCCTCGCACGGTCGTAGTGCAGCCGGATAAAAGCAAACGGATCCGGGAACCAACCCCAGTCCACGCCCTGGTAAATCCTATCAAATTGCGCAATCTCCTCGTCGGTGATCTCCCGCAGCTCCAGGTTATCAAACACGTTGCCGCCAGTACCCACAGGAATGCCTAAATATTCATGCTGGTACGCTCTCTCGTCCGTGGCCTTGAGATGTTCCGCCTCTGCCAGAAACTGCTCACCCAGCCACTCTGGCGGGGCTTGCAAATACGTTGACTTGTGGCACAGCCTGTCTGTGCGTTCTTCCAAGCTGTCCTTGTTCGCCCAGTTATCGCGGCTTATCGGCGGATTGTAGCTTTCAAAGTTCCAATACTTCGACCCGCCGCGCATTGTAGACTGTAAAATTGTTCGTATCTCGGCACGACCGGCAAACTGGTCTTTTTCTTCAAAATGCGTCACGGCAATATAGCCAAACGGCACCTTGATGGACTTGATCTTCATGGGGTCATCAGCGCCGCGAAACATGATCTTCTGTCCTGTCGGCTTGTAGATCAGCTCCATCGGGGAGACTTTAGCTTCCCAATACGCCGCCATGCCCAGCTCACCGATCGCCCAAATATACTGCGCGTACACGCTGTCACGGATGGTATTTGCCACCTTACGCAGCACCAGCGCGTGTGTACCCGGATTGTTTATCAGCAGCAGGGGGACGAGTACAGACACCGTGGAGGACTTAAGTGAGCCGCGCCCACCGCTGAAATCGTAGTGCGTGTGACCATGATGAAACACGTCATGCGCCACGTCGTAGAACGCAGAGCCGATTTTTTCAGACAGGCGAATGTCAGACATCAATTATCACCTTGACACCATCTGTGCTTATCTTTGTCTCGTTGACTTCGCGCCACCCGAAATTGCAGCTCAGGCTAAACTTTGCGCCGTTTGCACCGTCACGGTCATACAGCCGCGCCTCTGCGTATTCCTCGCACATGGCCTTCGCGCGCGTAACCGTGTCCGTAAACTCAGGCCTCGCCTGATAATCGATCAGCGCTTGTCTGCCCGTAAACCCCAACGCCAACGCAAGCCCCGTTATCGTGGGCGGCTTTTGCCTAATCAAAATAACATTGCCGTATTTATCCATAATGGGCTGGCCGTCATCACCGATAATAGGTTCTCCCTTGCAACTTTCAAAGTAAGCGTCAATGGCTTTCTGCATTTGCTTGACGCTTTGGTATTTTCTCGGGCATCCTACCTTTGCCATTTTGCTCACTTCCTTTCTTGTCTGACGCACCGGCCTCCCACCACTGGCCTTTGTCATTGGCACGTCTGTACCCGGCTTTCGCCTCACCTGAATATAACGTCTTCCCTGGGACACATTGCTAAGAGGTGCGGGAAGTCCTATTCGAAGTAAGCAGACTATTTGGGACGCATCCCATACAGCGGTCTGCCAGCGCATTGTTTGGGCGGCATTGCAGTCCTGCCCTGCTTTAGCGCTTCAGGGAAAGTCCCCGTCACTCGCTGTGGTCTCCCCTTACGGGGCACCTATGCCGCATATTGCTCCCTCCGGGCGGAGCCGAAGCCCCGCCCATCAGGTAAAGAAGGGGGAAAAGAAAAAGAATGGAGATGCAGAGTTCGCCCCTGCATCTCCCATGATAAAGTGCGTTTTTTCAATTTTTCCACTTTTAAGTGGAATTTTCAAAATTTATTTTTCTGCAATATCTACCACGCAGGGATAGTCCGTCCTGCCCATCAGATAGTCCACCGACACGCCGAATTCATCCGCTATGCTTTTCAGCGCATCCATCGTCGGCTTCGCCGTCCCCAGCTCATACCGGCGTATGGCGTCAGAGTTCAGCCCGCAGCGCTCCGACAGCACATACCGCTTCAGTCTCTTTCTCTCCCGCAGCTTTCTCAGCCGTTCCGGGAATTCGCTCATGTCAGCACCTCCTCCGGGAAGAATGTCTCCCGCACCCCGCCGCACTCCGCCACGATGTACCGCCCCTTCGGATGCACGTACACCACCGTGCCCTTGCGGATGGGGAACCGCTTTTCATCGTTGGCGCCGGAGCCGGGGTACTCGCTCGGCAGCGTCATAAACCGCGCCCGGATCGTGTCACCCTTCTGCATCTGCCCCCTCCTTTCTCTCTCCGTAGGAGCAGAAGTCCTCCGGCCTGCGGCTCTGCCACGCCTCTGGATGTGCGTTTCCGTCCGAGTAGATTTTCAGGCATACGCCCATGTCGTAATGCTCACAGTCCTTGCACCGCGTTACACGGGCAACATAGCCTGACAGTCGGCACAATGCGCACTCGCATTTGTCGCAGAGTTCTTCGTGTGGTTTGATTTTGACAAACCACGCACCACAGGCTTTACAAGCAGGCATCGCTGTCACCCCCGTCTATCTTCGCGTAGTTCTCCACAAAGTTGCATACTCTGGCCGCGCAGGAGAGGCACAGTTGTTTCTCCGCAGAAAATGGTGTCTTAAAATTCACAACGCCATAGTGGTTGAAATCCAGGTTCACGCCGTCAACCTCGTAGTCAATCTCGCGCCCGCACATATCACAGAACACTTTAACCATCAACTATTCCCTCCGTCCATCTTCGCGCCGCAGTTGGGGCAGTAGTTAGATTTTACGGCGGTTCCCCGTCCACAGAGACCGCATCTGTAAGTAGTACGCGTAACCGCTACCGCACCAGACGACGTCCACCTCCAATAAGATGATGGCTCTTTTTCCCACCGCCCACGCACCACCGGGGCAACATCAGCGGCAGGCTCCTCGTTTAGCATGGCCAGTGCCTGCTCAAGCCCCGGCTTTCTCAAGTCCTGACACCAGTCCACCAAATCATCCAGTCGTGCCTTAATTGCATCGCGTTTAATGTATTCAGCCATTGTAGTTCATCCTTATCTCCCGTCCCATGATGGGCAGCAGCGTGTGCTTCCGCATCCATGCGTACACCCACTCCCGGCTCTCCGCCGTGCCCATCGGCTTCTTCTTCGGCGGCAGTTCGCCGTTCTTCGCGGCGGTGGCCGTGGGGTTGCGCTTGTGCTCTCCCATCACTCCGCCCCTCCGGCCATTCGTGCCCCACATCCGGGGCAATAATCCGACAAAACGTATTCATCGTTGCAGCTATACACCGCCTCATAACCACACTTCGAGCAAACGTAGCCACCGATCGGGTCACGCCCTGCAAGCGCGGGGTCCCACCCGGTTATCTCGCTCTCGTATACCGGAAGCCACCCAGCCTGCGGCGTTTCCTCTCCATCCGACTTTCCGCCCCCAGCAAAGCCACGCACCGCGTCCAATACAGCCTTTCCGATGACCGCCTGTATGCTCACTTTGTTCTCGCACACCACAGGCATCTCATCCAAAGATTTGTTATAGTACGTTGCTTTGCGTACCTTCCATTTGCCGTCCCAGAAGTCAACGGAATAGCCAGTGCTTTTTGCCGCTTCCATTTTTGCCGATCTTGCCGCGCCGGTTTTTACGAAGTAGCTTTCCCGCGTCACCCACGGATTTTTGTAGATTTTCATTCCACACCGTCCATTTTCGCACCGCAGTGATAGCAGTACAAGTCAATTCCCTCCGGGTTGTCATTCATACCTCTACCACATCGGCTACACCTCCAAATGTGAAAACCACCTTCCGTTTTTTCGTACATCCACCGTCCATGCACCACCGGAGCAACATCAGCAGCTGGCATGGTGTTTACTCGTTTTGCTGCCTTTTCAAGTCGTTTTTTAATGCACTCACAGTCTGCATTTCTGCTCATGGCCTCCAAAATGCCAACGGTGGCGTTTTTATCAATGTATTCAGCCATTGTCAAAAATCCCCTCCCATACTTCTTCGTAACCAGTCTTTTCGTAGTCGATTTTCAGACGCTTTTCGCGGATCATGGCGTTCAGCGACCTGACACACGGACGTCCATACGTATTATCCTCACAATAGTCACACATACTGCCAAATCCACAGCACCCAAAAGAGCTACCACCATCTGCACTGTGCCGATTGCTCCATCTCTGGAAACCATTTTCCCACTTCCGTTTAGCTTTACCTGTGTTGTTACTTGATTGTTTCTCCGATGTGTCATATAACTGCATTTGGTCAGCCATTTTCAGCCCTCCTGTTCCACTTTTCGACGATAAATTTGGGTTCGCTATATACGCCACTTTCAAAATCACACTCTGGACAGTATATATAGCACTCTTCTGGGCTGTTGCCATCTACTGTTTCAAGTATTGCTTCTCCGCCACAAAACGGGCATGGTTTTAACTCAGTCATTCTTCATCGCCTCCAATGCCGCTTCCGCCTCCTCGCGGGTGAGGAAAACGGTCTCGCCGAACTCTTCAAGCCAAAGAAGAGCAAACTTTATCTCTGCAACTCCCACGACAAATCGTCCAGGCGTTTGCTCAATGTATTGCAACCGATACACCGTATCGCCCACCTTGCACGGTAGCACCACAACCCGACCGTCCTTGTCGGCCTCGGCCAACTCGCGCAGGCGGTCTATGCCGCCACATTCTCCGATCACCGTGCAAAGGTCGCTCCAATCTTTTTGAAGTGCGTTCACTTCATCCGGTTCCAGCCCCGTGTCCTCGTAAGCGGCAAGGCGTTCGCAGATTTCGACCTTAAATCCACAGTCCTCAGTGAGGCATCCCATGCCGCCGCACGGTTCTTCAAAGCATCTCGGGTAATACACGTGCCCATTTTCGCGTTTTGTCATTCGTTCCATCACTCCACCTCCTGCATCCAGAACTCGCGGCGACAATCGGAGCACCCCTGGCGCAAACAATCGGCGGTAACCCGTATATCAGCAGAAATACGCTTAGGGCACAGGATCAAAAGCCCGGTGTTATCAATATCAGCCTGAGGATACTGCTCCAAAAACACGCTCTGCCGTGTCTTGCACGGGTGTGCAGCAGACCACTCCTCGACCAGCTCGACAATCTCCTCCGCGCTCTCCTGTGAACGCTCCTTAGCAGGTACAGTACAAAAGTCAGTCTTGTATACAGGGCAATCCTCGCACTCATCAACCTTTGTGCACATACGCAGATATTCCTTTACAAACTTCACAGCATCCATCACATTTCCCTCCATTTGCACCCGTCACAGGCGCCCTCGTGTGCTTGTTTGTACTTCCCGCAGTATTGGCATAGCTCGTTCTTTATGGTGTGTAATTCTTCTTTAAGCCGCAAAACCCTGTTTGTTTTCGACGCAGCCATGTCAAGCAATTCCTTGATGTCTCCCGGCGTCAGCCCCGTGTCCTCGTAGGCTGTGTCAGTCGTTCCATTGTTTTCCTCCTTCACCGCCACAGACTTTGCCAGCTGTGCCATGCCCTGCTTCATGTCCTCTATCTGCTTATCCCTCCGTGCAATGGCGTCCTTCAGGCTGTCGTTGGCTTTCATCAGTGCCTCGATGTGCCGCTGCTGGTTCTCGATCAGGTCAGCGGCTTCCCCGCAAACCACACCAGCGCATTTATAACGCGCCGGTCTTTCAAACGAAGGGCACTTATCCTTTGGGCACGCCCCAGTTTCTATTGCATCACAATGGCACCGCAGCGCGGTCACGATCTCGTCTCTTGTCATGTCATTCCTCCCCAAACCATTTCTTCGTCACGGCGATTGGAAACGGCTCGATCTCGCTTGCCCACCGCGCCGTACCTTTGCCGTGTATCCGCTCAAAGCACAGCGGGAACCCACCTATTCCGTCGAACAAACTCCCCAGCGTCGCGCCCTCCGGCAGATACCGCGCCATGCGCCGCAGCATCCAGTCCCAGAAGGGCAGGGCGATGGAGTTGCCCAGCGCCTTGTACCGTGGGCTGTCCGCACTTCCTTTCACTTTTATTTCGCGCCCGCGTTTATCTGTTTTAACCCAATCTCCGATGTCCGTCCATCCGTCTGGGAAACCCTGCAGCCGTTCGCATTCCATCGGTGTCAGGCGGCGCACCACCATGTTTGTGATGGCAAGATCTGTGCTGTCCTTAAAGTCGCGTTGCTTGCAGCTGCTTGCAACATTAGCATCACGATAATCTCCAAACCCGTTCATCTGGTATGTAAGCGGCACTTGATTGCCGCCTGTCCACATTCGAGCCTGCAACGCCGGGACCTGCTCTCCGCACTCGCGGATGACGTCACAGGCGTGTGTCATGTCCAGCGCCACGCACGGCACATGGGCGTTCGCGTTCAGTGTATGGCACGGTTTGCAAAATCCCGGCTGACTTCCGTTCTCCTTGCTGGTGATCTGCGTGGTGTCAAAAGCCATCACCGCTGGGGTTTGGTTCGTCCCGCTGGGTGCCGCCGCCAGCGTGGGCGACACTTCCTCACCGTACCCGATGCCGCCCGCCTGTGCGCCGTTTCCGGCCTTAAACCCGGCACACAATACGCTGTCCCGCGTCATGCCGCCGTTTCCGCTGCCATCGTGGTTGCGGCTTTCACCGCCGCCCTGCCATCTTGTAGCCTTGTCTTTGATGGGGATAGCCACCACCGGCTGATTGTTCCCGCTCATGCCCGCCGCTGCGGTCAGTGTGGGCGCTCGGTCGTCTGTCCGCAGTTCCGCACCTCCCTGCTGTGTGGCCATGCAGAAAATCGTCTGATCGTTCCCCGTGCCCAGCGTTCCGCTTTTCTCCGTCTGCACTAACGCGCCTTTTCCTCCGCCGTCACAGCCCCCCCTGATGCGGACTGCATACGATGTTGGGGCCTCTGTCGGCGCAGGGGCTTCCGTCCGCTCTTGCGGTGAGGCTCCTTGCGACTGCCGGATTAAAACCGCTTTCAGCAGCTTCGGCAAATCCTTCCCCCGCCTCTCCGCTCTCCGCAATATCCCCTGACACGCTTTTGGGGTCAAATTGTATTTCGGATGCGGTGTCTCCTCCAAAATCTGCGACAACCGAGATACGACGACGGCGTTGGGGCACTCCCCAGTGTTGCGCGTCGTGAGTTCGCCACACCACGCTCCATCGTCCTCCCATTTCATCGTGATACCCTCCCCAGGTAGGCCAGCCCTTTTGAGGCACTTCAATACCGGGGGCTTCCGGCTCGACGATTTTGATGATCTCTTCGAGCACGGCTGCGAAGTCTTTTCCTTTGTTGCTGCTAAAGGCTCCGACCACGTTTTCCCACACGAGATACCGAGGTCTAACCATGTCACCTGTCCGTCCATTCCTTTTGTCCGCCTCCCTCATTTCTTTTACGATGCGTACCTGCTCCATAAACAGGCCGCTTCGCGCTCCCGCCAAACCGGCGCGTTTCCCAGCGATGGAAAGATCCTGACAGGGACTTCCGCCCGTCACCACCCACACCGGTTTGATCTCCGCGCCGTTGATATTGGTAATATCTCCCAAGTGCTTTATGGCGCGTCACCTCCTAATCTCCAAACACAACGCCGCACTCGTCCTTCAGCACGTCCTTGATGTGCTTCCGCTTGATGCGGCCCTCGTTTATCTCCTCCGCCAGCTTCTCCAGGCACTCATACAGATACGCAATGCTGTGCGTGTCCCGGCTGTCCGCTGTCTCCTCCTGGACGTGCCAGCCGCATTTATCCATCAGCACCATTGCCACCATGTCCATGTTCTCCCGTGTGCCTTGCAGCTTGCCACGCATAAAGATGCGGTCGTCCCTGCTCAAATGCTGTTTACCCATTTGTCACCACATCCTTACCTGTGCCGTGTGGGCCGCAAATCGTTCCTCCTGCTTTTCGTAGTATTCCCGGTCAATCTCGCAGCCCACGAAGTCAAAGCCGAGGTTATACGCGGCAATACGGCTTGAGCCGCTGCCGAGGTGCGTGTCGAGGATTTTGTCCCCCCTCCTTGCGAAGCGCGTCAATATCCACTCGTACAGCTCCACGGGCTTTTGCGTGGGGTGAATTTTTCCTTTGTAGTTTCCATAAATTGGGACTTCCGCAACAAACGAAACCGTTGATAGATTATCCGATAGCGAAGCAATCTCGCATTGCGAATACCTATCTGCACCACGAACCCCTTTATCCCATGATATGAACCCCTTGAACGGACGTCCGAAATTATTTGCCCCGAAAATAATTTGAGAATTGCTACACCTTTCCAATTCCGCAAAATACCCGGCTGTTGGAACCCCTGCAAGAAACAATCCTTTGCAACTCATGCTGTCCCGCATCCATTTTGTCGGGGCTTTGTTTTCGTCCCTGTATGGCGGGTCTACGATGGCAAGGTCAAATGCCTTATCCGGCAGCGTCCGCATATACTCCATGCAATCTACGTTCAATGCGATTTGTTGTTTCACGCTTCACACCTCCCGGATAGCAAACCCGTACCTACTGCGGAACAGCTTTGCTTTCATGGAAAACACCCTATACGCAGCGCTACTCGGATCTTTATACCCCTTCACGTCCTCCACCACCGGCAACCAGTACCGCTGGCCGTAGCTGTCAGGAGCCGTTCTGCGTTCATACACGAAGTCCGCAATGTAGTCGATACTTTTCACCCGTTCGCCATCAAACGTCGTGTACGCCTCTTGCAAGCAGTACCGCACCTGTAATTTCAGCCCCCGTATCTCACCGGCCTTTTGCAGCAGCATCAGCGCGTCGTAGCGCTCCGCCTCCTTCTTGCTGTCGAAGGTCAGCTTCCCGCGCTTCGTCTTCTGCGCCTTGTACTTCCCCGGTTTCCGCATCTTCTCCATGACCTGCTTCT
>ERZ857840.3234-NODE-3234-length-14120-cov-4.032634_pt1 | contig 14120 bp, 17 predicted proteins | sample MGYA00519760_ERZ857840 | MGnify/ENA primary metagenome ERZ857840 (study PRJEB31778, sample SAMEA3449371) | human gut metagenome | biome: human gut; feature: human-associated habitat; material: faeces | place: United Kingdom | collected 2010/2012 ... | reverse complement strand
CATCCTCCTGCCAGAGCACCTTCCCTTGAAACAAGGGATACAGCATCACCGTGTTCATATCCATGCCGAATACCAGCCGCCCGGTCAGCGCCGCATTGGAGCAGACGGTGATGATGGTCCGTTCCGCGGGATCCTCGTTAAGGAGAAACAGCTCCCAAGGGGCGTCACAGGTGTATTTGCCGGTGAGCCCCAGCTGATAGGGCAGGTTTTCCGGGTTGCGGGGATGGGGCTTGACCACAAACCGACCGGGACCTACCGTCTGCTGGCATTCCCGCATCAGTTCGATGTCGTTGTTTTTCAGCCCTTCCGCCCGGAAGGACTGCTCCAGAAAGAGGAAATCCGCCCGTTCTGACGGCGGGCGATAATCGAAAATATAGTTCAGCAGCTCCCGCAGCGCCGCGTCGTTCCGCTCATAGATGCCCCGTATGTCCTGTCCGTCCTGCCGCAGCATGTCCGCCAGCAGGGGGAACAGCCGCGCCTTCAGCCGCTCCATGCCCAGGCTCAGCACCTGCGCCACCAGCACGGACTCGAACCGATCCACCGTCAGGCCGGGGAAGCCGTCCGCCTCCCCGAAGATGATGCGGCAGCAGCGGCTGTCCGTCTCGCCCATCACCGCTTTGCGATAGTCCCACGCGTAGCGCAGCCGCCGCGCCCAGAACGCGTCTCCGGAGGGATCGTCGTTGGCGTTCCGCGTCACCACCCGTACCCGTATTTTCGACGCGCTGTTGTAAAAGCCGCAGCCCAGCCAGCTGCCCTTCCGGGACACCACATCCACCAGCGCGCCGTCCTCCACCGGGTCGGACAGCTCCAGCACCTCGCCCTCATAGACCCACGGGTGCCCGCCGGTCAGGGCGCGCTCTCCCTTGGGCGTGATGGTGATCCGGGGGTACGGTCGTGCAGCTTTCATGGCGTTTCTCACCTTTCGACGGAATTATAACTCACCAAGTATAACACATATATCCGCGCTTTTCCATATAATAAATTGAGAAATTATCAGGAGGGGAATACCATGCCGCGTATTTTTTTAAGTCCGTCCACCCAGGAGTATAACCCGTATATCACCGGCCACGGCTCCGAGGAGTATTTCATGAACCTCATCACCGACGCCATGGAGCCGTACCTGCTGGCCAACACCATCCGCTTCACCCGCAACACACCCGATATGACCGCTGCGTCCTCGATTGCCGCTTCGAACGCCGGGAATTACGACCTGCATTTGGCGCTGCATTCAAACGCCGTAGGGAGCGGTCAGCAGTCCACCGTGCGCGGAATAGATGCTTACTATTATCCCGCAAGCGTTAACGGCAAGCGCTTTGCAGATATCGCGGCAAATAATTTACAGCTTATATATCCGCTGCCGGGAATGGTGAAAACCGTTCCGACGACAAGGCTCGGCGAGGTTGCAAGGGTAAGGGCGCCCGGCGTGCTTATAGAGCTCGGTTATCACGATAACCCGCTTGACGCCGACTGGATACGGAACAATATAAATAATATCGCCGAAAATCTTGTGCTGTCACTTACGGAGTATTTCGGAATACCCTTTAATATGCCGCAGCCCATACAGGTGGGATATGTCTCAACCGAGGGGTCGAACCTTAATATCCGCTCGCGCCCGGATATCGGCGCACCTATAATCGGTAAAATACCGAACGGCTCGGAAATTGTAATTTACAATCGTCTGCCCGAATGGGACTTGGCAGGCTACGGCGGAGTTATGGGCTATGTGAGCAGCCGTTATGTGGCGGTATAAATTAATTGAGCGTGCCGAATTTTCGGCACGCTACCTTCGAAAATGCCGTTCAGCATTCTTCAATCAGCCGTTCAAGCTCCTTTGCGGCAACGCTTAAGGGCTGCTCCTTACGCTTTATTAAAACAATATTTCGCTCGGGAATTTTTTCCTTTAAATCAATTATATTTACGTCTTCGTTTTGCAAAAATTCCTCGGGAACAAACCCCACGCCGAGGTCCGCCGCTACCATCGGTAATATCTGGTCGGCGGTAAACGCTTCAATATCGGGGCGGTAGGTAAGCCCGTGGGAAGAAAAGAAGCCCGAATAAAACTCAAAGGACTTTGTGTCCTCACCGAGTGAGATGAGCGGGTAATTCGTCAGCTCCGAAAGAGAGACCTGCCTGTTTGCAAGGCTTGAAAAGTACGGCGAACACACCGCAACTTCGTTTACGGGGCGTATGACCCTTTCTGTTAATGACGCGGAACGGACGGTCGGGGTGGTCACAACTGCAATATCCGCCGTTCCGCCCTTTAAGGCGGCTATTGCCTGCGGGGTGGAGTGGTTGCTTATTCTTATATGTATGCCCGGGTAGCGCAGCCTGTATTTTTTAAGCACGGGCAAAAGCAGGCAGCGCAGCGCCACCTCGCTTGCCGCAACATATACGCTGCCCGAGCGCAGTGAGCGGCTGTCGGTAATTTCTGCTTCGCCCATTTCTATATGCTCATACGCTATTTTTATATGCTCATAAAGCCTTTTGCCCTCGGGGGTCAGCTTCATTCCCTGGTTGCTGCGGGAAAAAAGCGCGCAGCCGAGCTCCGCCTCAAGGTTTTTAATCGTTCGGGTTAAATTAGGCTGGCTGTTAAGCATCAGCTTTGCCGCCTGGGTTATATTGCCGTATTTCGCAACATAATAAAACACACGGTAATAATCATAGCTTATATACATTTTTTGCACGCTCCGCAATATCAAAATGATATTATAATCATATCTATTATATATTTTACATATGTCGATGAAATGATTATAATATAGCAGTCAACAAAAGTCAAGGGGCGGTTATATGGACTATAAAAATGCGGATATGTATACGCTTATGCGCGAAAGGGATAAATGCGCGGCTGAGCTTGCGAAATATGCCAAAAGCGGGCTTTCGCTTGATCTTTCCCGCGGAAAGCCCTCGGCGGAACAGCTTGCGCTTTCGCTTAATATGCTGGATGTTTTGGATCACCGCAGCATTTTAGACAGCGAAAGCGGTCAGGACTGCCGCAACTACGGCGGGCTTGACGGCATAGAAGAGGCAAAAAGGCTTTTAAGCCATATGATGGGCACGCACTCGGTAAACACCATAGTGGGCGGAAACAGCAGCCTTACAATGATGTACGAACTTGTAAGCCACGGCATGACTGACGGAATATGCGGCGCGAAACCGTGGCAGGAAATAAAGAACCGCAAATTTTTATGTCCCGCCCCGGGGTATGACCGCCACTTTGCAATAACCGAACATTTCGGGTTTGAGCTGATACCTGTCGGTATGACCGAAAGCGGACCCGATATGGACGAGGTTGAAGAGCTTATAAAGGATGAAACCGTAAAGGGCATTTGGTGCGTTCCGAAATACCAGAACCCGACGGGAATTGTTTTCAGCCCCGAAACGGTGCGAAGATTTGCCGCGCTGAAGCCCGCGGCGGAGGATTTCCGTATTTTTTGGGATAACGCGTACTGCATACACGCCTTTGACGGAGAAAACGCCGAAATACCCGATATAATAAGCGAATGTGAAAAAGCGGGAAACGCCGATTTGGTTTATGAATTTTGCTCCACAAGTAAAATTACATTCCCGGGCGCGGGCATTTCCGCACTTGCCGCAAGTCCTACAAATTTAATTGATATAAAATCCTTTTTGAAGTTTTCCACCATAGGACCCGATAAGCTCAATCAGCTGCGGCACGCACGGTTTTTCAAAAACAGCGCGGGGCTGCGGGCGCATATGAAAAAACACGCCGAAATATTAAAGCCTAAATTTGAGGCAGTGTATAAAACCTTGAAAGAGGAACTCGGCGGCGTCGGCATTGCCGACTGGACTACGCCGCGCGGCGGTTATTTCCTTTCCTTTAATACGCTGCCGGGGTGCGCAAAAAAAGTTGTTGAAATGTGCGGAGAATACGGAGTGAAATTTACGCCGGCGGGGGCGTCCTTTCCGTACGGCTACGACCCCGAGGATAAAAATATTCGCCTTGCGCCGTCATTTGCGACGGTTGAAGAAATAACGCAGGCAATAAAGGTTTTGTGCCTTTGCACAAAGCTTGCGGCAATAGAAAAGCTTATGAAGGAGAGAACTTAAAATGGCGGAATTACTTGAAACGGTTATGACGGCGGTATTTGATATTGCGCTGCTTTTCCTGGTTATTTACTCGGCAAAGGGCAGGGCGGCTAACAGCGGCACGCGGCTTGTGGCGCTTACCTTCAGTGCGGGCTTCCTGCTCGGTATTTTGTCTAAGTGCATTGCGGGCGGCGGTTACGCCGTAATGACCCTTTCGGCGCTCGGGTTTATGCTTTCTTATATGCTTTTTGTTTTCAGTATTCCCGAAAAGAGGAAGCACAATGAAAAGCGGTAAGCCCTTCAAGGGGCAGATGTCCGACAGTTTCAGAGCGGCGGTGTTTATAATTTTGTCGGGCGGATTTCAGGACGCATATACCTACACCTGCCGCGGCGAGGTTTTTGCAAACGCCCAAACGGGAAACATTGTGCTTTTAAGCACGGCGCTTTACGGGCGCGAGTGGCAAACGGTTTTAAAATATCTCGTTCCGGTGTTTTCCTTTTTAGTGGGCACGGCGGTTGCCGAGTTTATTCACATAAAGCTGAAATGCTATGAAAAGCTGCACTGGCGGCAGATAATACTGCTGCTTGAAATACTTTTGCTTTTTTCGGTGGGCTTTCTGCCCGCAAAAGTTGAGCCGCTTGCAAACGCGTTTGTTTCGTTCGTCTGCGCTTTGCAGGTGCAAACCTTTCATAAGGTGCGGGGGCACGCCTACGCCAGCACCATGTGCATAGGCAATATGCGCGCGGGCACTGAGGCGCTTTGCGCATACTTTCGCGTGCGGGATAAGGAAATACTTAAAAAAGCAATAACCTATTTCGGCGTTATATTTGTTTTCGGCATAGGCGCAGGGCTCGGCAGCGTGCTGACCCGCGCGGCGGGATATAAGGCAATATGGCTTTGCTGCGCACTGCTTTTTATAAGCTTTTGTATGATGTTTGTGCCGGAGAAAGATATGTAAATAAATGCGGCGACAGACATGGGCTCCCTCTGACGAGGGAGCTGTCAGCCGTATGGCTGACTGAGGGAGAGAAAAGGCAGAGCTTTTATGAATTTTAAACCCTCTCTCTCCTTCCGTCTCGCTCCGCGAGCCACCTCCCTCGTCAGAGGGAGGCAGGAAGCGGGTTTAATTCAGTGAAACATTGTCTGAACGCCGTCAACAAAATCGCCCACGGCTTTTACAAGCTTTGCCGAGCCCTTGGTAATGTTTTTATTATCGTTAAGCATTACCTTACCTACGGCAAGCGCTGCGGCGCCGGCTACCATTCCGGCTCCGAGACCCTTCATAAATGTCATTGTTCCGTTTTGCATTTTTAACCCCCCTTTTTTAGTTATTATATCCCGAAAATTCGGCAATTTATAATGTTGTGAAAAAAATAACAGATAAATCAAAAGAGTAAGTTAATATTTGGGTAAAAATAGGCTTGACATTATTGGGCAAAAGTAATAAAATAGTACAATAATTGCGAGGGGGTATGCTTTACGGTCGGCGGTTTGATTGCGTTTATATTCGGAATAGCGGAAGCGCTGATGCTTAAAAGCGCTCTTTCCTCTTTCACTTCGGGAAATTACACCAAAGCGGTTACACTTGTGCTCATAAAGCTTTTGCTTTACGGCGCGGCTGCCGCACTGCTTGTATTTGTATTTCCGAAGTCACTTTATGCCTGCCTTATCGGCTATGCTGCGGGTCTGCCGCTGGCGGTAGTCGGTTGGTTTATATATTACACTGTACGTACCCAAAGGGTAAAATCGGGGGATGATAAAAACGAAAGCAATAACAATAACTGAATTTGCGTTTTCCGCCGTGCTTTTTTTACTGGGATTTATAGGCTACTGCGCCGTTCATTCCTATATTAAGCACCACGGGGAAACAAAGGAGCTGAAAAAACGCTCAGTGCTGCTTTTGGCGCTTGCCGTTATAGCCGCGTGGTTTTTTATAGGCACGGCGGTAACGTCGGTTTCAAGCGGTAAAGCGGGCATGAATGTTGAATTTGAAATGTTCAGCGAGCGGGTAACGCTTTTCGGCGTTTCATTTGCACAAACTACGGTGCTTACCTGGATAATAATGCTTATAGTGCTTGTTTTCTGCCTTATTTTCAGGTTTATACTGTTCCCGCGCTTTGATAAAGACAGACCGAAAAACGCCTTTCAGAACGTAATGGAGCTTGCGGTTGAGGCAATGGAAAGCTTCACCAAAGGCGCCGTGGGCGATTATTCCGAGAAATTAGCGCCCTATATGTTCTCGCTTGCGGTGTTTATGGTCTTCTCGGCGGCGTCGGAGCTTTTCGGCTGCCGACCGCCCACATCCGACCTTTTAATAACCCTCTCCATGGGTCTTATAACCTTTGCGCTTATTAACTTCTACGGCGTTAAGAAAAAGGGCTTCGGCGGAAGAATAAAATATCTTTCAAGCCCTACGCCCGTAATACTGCCCATGAAGATATTGAGCGACGTTGCGGTTCCTATTTCGCTTGCCTGCCGACTTTTCGGCAATATGCTCGGCGGAATGATAGTAATGGACCTTTTAAAATCGGTTTTAGGCGGCTATGCGTCGGGTATTCCGGCGGTGGCGGGGCTTTATTTCAACCTTTTCCACCCGCTTATACAAACATATATTTTCATAATACTTTCGCTTACGTTTATAAACGAGGCAATCGAGTAACAGGAGGAATTTAAAAATGGTAGCAATTGGTGCAGGTTTGGCAATTTTAACGGCAGTGGGCGCAGGTCTCGGCATGGGCATTGCAACAGGCAAGGCGGTTGAGTCTGTGGCTCGTCAGCCTGAGGCTTCGGGTAAAATAAACGCGATACTGCTTTTAGGCTGCGCGCTGGCGGAATCAACGGCAATTTACGCTTTCGTTGTGGCGCTTATTTTGGCTGCAAAAGTATAATTTGAACGGAGAATCATCATGTTCGGTTTGCAAATATCAGATGCCGTCAAGGATCTGATAATAAATATAATCAATATAATCGTTCTGTTTGTTATTGTTAAGTCGCTTGCGTACAAGCCGGTCAAAAATTTTCTTGACGCGCGCAAGGCGAGAATAGACGAAAGCCTTAAAAACGCCGAGAACAAAAATGCCGAGGCTGACGCTTTAAAGGCACAGTATGAGGAGGCTTTAAAGCAAAGTGAACAGGAAAGCGATAAGATTATCGGCGAGGCGGAACTTTCCGCACAGAAAAGAGCCGCCGAGATTACATCTGACGCCGATAAAAAGGCGGCTGACATTACCGAAAAGGCAAGAAAGGACGCCGAGCGCGAATACAACGAGCGTATGTCGGGGCTCAAAGCGGATGTTACCGATATAGCCTTTGATATTTCAAAGAAAATTCTTTCGCGCGAGGTTACCGACGCCGATAATATGGCGATTGCCGATGAGTTTTTCTCGAAATACGGGGAAAAGGAAGAAAAAGTATGAAAACGGTAGTTATAACCGCCGCGGAGAATATGTCGGATGCAACCTATGCCCGCATATGCCGCGGTTTCCGCGAGAAATTGGGCGATGACTTAAAGTTTGAAAAAGTAACCGATAACAGCATTATCGGCGGCTTTATCGCCGACGCGGACGGTGAAATTTACGATTTGAGCATTTCTTCACAGCTTAAGGAAATGCAGAAAAAAATTGACGGATAAGGGCGGTGTAAGCAGTGCCGGAAATTAAAAACGAAGATATAGGCAGCGTTCTTAAAAAAAGAATAGCCGATTTTCACACCGCGCCGATAGTTTACCGCTGCGGTAAGGTTTCAAGCGTGGGCGACGGCGTTGTAAGGGTAAAGGGTCTGCCCGACCGCCTTTACGGCGAGCTGCTCGAATTTGAGGGCGGAGTTTACGGTATGGCGCTTGACCTTGAAGAGGACGGCGTGGGCGCCGTGCTTATGGATAATTCCGATTCCGTAAGCGTGGGCAGCACCGTTAAGGGCACGGGCGTTGTGGCCGAAGTGCCCGTGGGTCAGTCGCTTATAGGCAGGGTTATAGACCCCATAGGCAGACCGCTTGACGGCGAGCCGCTTATTGCAAAGGAATACCTGCCGTGCGAGAGAACGGCGCCTACAATTATGCAGCGCCGCCCGGTGGATAAACCCCTTGAAACGGGAATACTGGCTATTGACAGTATGATTCCGATAGGCAGGGGTCAGCGCGAGCTTATTATAGGCGACCGCCAGACGGGTAAAACCTCAATAGCGATTGATACGGTCATAAACCAGAAAAACAGCGACGTTTTGTGCATTTACTGCGCGATAGGTCAGAAAGCCTCTAACATATCGCAGATAATGGAAACGCTTAAAAACACCGGGGCTATGAAATACAGCGTGGTGGTTGCCGCCACCGCGTCGGACAGCCCCGCAATGCAGTATTTAGCGCCTTATGCTGCCTGCGCCGTGGCAGAGGGCTTTATGAAAACGGGAAAAGACGTGCTTGTAATATACGACGATTTATCAAAGCATGCCGTGGCTTACCGTACCATGTCGCTGCTTTTACACAGACCGCCCGGACGTGAGGCATACCCGGGTGATGTTTTCTATCTGCATAGCCGTTTGCTTGAGCGCAGCGCCTGTTTATCGGAAGAGCTCGGCGGCGGCAGCATTACCGCAATGCCGATAATTGAGACTATGGGCGGAAATATATCCGCATATATTCCGACCAACGTTATTTCCATAACCGACGGTCAGATATACCTTGAAACAGAGCTTTTCCACAGCGGCGTTCGCCCGGCTGTAAATACCGGTCTTTCGGTTTCGCGTGTGGGCAGAGCGGCGCAAAGTAAGGCTATGCAAAAGGTTTCGGGCTCTTTGCGTATAGACCTTTCGCAATACCGCGAAATGGCGGTATTTACGCGCTTCGGCAGTGATGTTGATGAGTCAACCAGAAAGCTGCTCGACCGAGGCAGAACCCTTACCGAGCTTTTAAAGCAGCCGAAAAACCGCCCGTACACCCTGTTTGAGCAGGTGGCGCTGCTGTTTGCTTACCGTAATGATATTTTTACCGGCGTGCCCGAAGCAGAGCTTAAGGCATTTGCGGGGGATATGCTCATAAGCCTTAGCAAAAACCTTTCCGCCGTGCGCGATACGGTAAACACGAGCGGCGCTTTAAGCGATGAAAACGCCGAGCGTATGAAAACGGCGCTTACTAATTTTAAGGAAAATTCTGCATATGGAAAACATCAGTGAATTAAAGCAGCATCTTCACGCCGTTACGCAGACAAGGCAGATATCAAACGCAATGTATCTGCTTTCCACTTCGCGTATCAGGAAATCGATGCAGAATATCGACTATAACCTCACATATATGCGCAAGCTGCGCGCCACCATGAAGGATATTGTTTCCAAAACAAAGCATAACTCTTTAAGCGACCCGTTTATTGAGCTTACCGAGGGCGGCAAGGCGCTGTTCTTTGTAATCACCTCGGATAAGGGGCTTTGCGGCGGCTACAATTCGGCGGTTGTTTCCTTAGCGCTGCAAAAAATGCGGGAGTATAAGGAAACGGTGGTTTATTCCTTAGGGCTTAAGGGCACCGAAATGTTTTTATCCCGCGGAATAAAGCCCGATGAAAGCTGGTACGGCGCGTCGCAGCGCCCCTCACTTTACTCGGCGCGGGATCTGGGTGAGAGAATAGTCGAGCTTTATGATGACTGCACTGTAAGCGAGGTTTATATAGTTTATACCGAATATGTAAATTCTGCGGTGCAAAGACCGGTTTGCAAGCGTGTTTTACCGCTTTTACGGCGCGATTTTGATGATGTTGAATACGAAAACAAATACACCGCCGAGGTAATTTACGAGCCGGATTTGCAAACGGTATTCGACCGAATGGTGCCGCAGTATGTAATCGGTATGATGTACGATATTATGATGCAGGCGGCGGCGAGCGAAAACGCCGCAAGAATGACGGCAATGCAGAACGCAACCAAAAACGCCGATAAAATGATTGCAAAGCTGACAGAGCAGATAAACGCCGTGCGCCAATTAGTTATTACCAACGAGATAACCGAAATAGCGGCGGCAACACAGGTACAGAATAACGGAGTATAGGTGACGCTTAATGGAATACACGGGTAAAATAATTAAAATATCGGGACCTGTTATAGATATTCGCTTTGATAACGGAAAAATACCGCCGATAAATGCGCTTGTTACGGTGGAGGAATACGCAAAGCACGCCGAAATAGCCGCGCATTTGGGCGACGGCGTTGCGCGCGCAATAGCGCTTGAAGCAACAGAGGGCTTGCGCTGCAACCTTAAAGTAACATCAGACGGCAAGGGCATTGAGGTGCCCGTAGGTAAAGAGGTTATAGGCCGCGTGGTTGATGTTCTCGGCAGACCGATTGACGAAAAGGGCGAAATAAAGGCGGAAAAATACCTGCCGATACACCGCAGCGCTCCCCCGCTTAATAAGCAAAAGCCCGCAACCGAGCTGCTTGAAACGGGAATTAAGGTAATTGACCTTTTGGTACCCTACGCCAAGGGCGGTAAAATAGGTCTTTTCGGCGGCGCCGGCGTTGGTAAGACCGTACTTATAATGGAAATGATTCACAATATCGCCGTAAATCACGGCGGCTACTCGGTGTTCACGGGCGTGGGCGAGCGCAGCCGCGAGGGCAACGAGCTTATCCACGATATGGAAAAGAGCGGCGTTATTGAAAAATCAATACTCGCGTTCGGGCAGATGAACGAGCCTTCGGGCAGCCGTATGAGGGTTGCTATGACGGGGCTTACAATGGCGGAATATTTAAGAGACGAAAAAAATCAGGATGTACTTTTGTTTATAGATAATATCTACCGTTTTGTTCAGGCGGGTAACGAGGTGAGCGCCCTGCTCGGCAGACTGCCGAGCGCGGTTGGCTACCAGCCTACCTTAGCGCAGGAATTAGGCGAGGTTGAGGAGCGCATAGCCTCGACCGATAAGGGGTCTATAACCTCTGTTCAGGCGGTTTATGTTCCGGCGGACGACCTTACCGACCCCGCACCTGCCACAATATTCACCCACCTTGACGCCACTACCGTTTTATCAAGAAGTATTGCCGAGCAGGGCATTTACCCCGCGGTTGACCCGCTTGAGTCAACAAGCCGCGCGCTTGAGCCCGAAACGGTGGGCGAAAAGCATTACAGCGTAGCCCGCAGGGTTCAGGAGTGCCTGCAAAGATACGACGATTTAAAGGATATAATCGCGATTTTGGGTATGGAAGAGCTTTCCGCCGAGGATAGGCTTACCGTTTACCGCGCGAGAAAAATTCAGAACTTCCTATCGCAGCCTATGAGCGTTGCAAAGGCGTATACAGGCGCAGAGGGTCGCTTTGTGCCGCTTGATGAGACGATTGAGGGCTTCCGCCAGATAGTTGACGGCGAGGTGGACGACCTGCCCGAGCTTGCTTTCTTTATGGTGGGCAATATTGAAGAGGCAAAGGAAAAAGCGAAAACGCTTTAAGGTTATAGTTATATTATGGACGGATTTTTACTTGAAATAATTACCCCCGAAAAGCAGTTTTTCAAGGGCGAGGCGGAGCAGATAATCTGCGAGACCGAAAGCGGAAAGCTGGGGATTTTAAAGGGGCACCAAACAATGGTTTCAGCCCTTGAAATAGGGGAAATACAGATAAAGGTAAACGGCGAATGGAAAAGTGCCTTTATTTCCGAGGGCTTTATGGAGGTACGGCGCGACGAGGTGGTAATATTCTCGCAGTGCTGCCAGTGGCCCGATGAAATTGACGGCGCGCGGGCAGAGGAATCACGCATACGCGCGCTTGACAGATTGCACCTTGCCGAAAATATTAAGGAGCACCGCCATAACGAGATATCCTTGGCGCGGGCAATGGCGCGCTTAAAGGTTAAAAACAAATTATAAAAAGTGTAATACAATAAAGAAATCGCGCTTCGGAGCACAGTTTTGGATGCCTCGGAGCGCGATTTTTAACTGTCAATCGTATGCGGATGAGGATTACGGCATATTGTTCTGTATATATTCAACCACATCGCCTATTGTTTTGAGGTTTTCGATTTCCTCATCGGGAATTTCAACCTCAAATTCATCCTCTATGGACATAAGAAGCTCGACAACATCAAGACTGTCCGCTTCAAGATCCTCTGCGATTTTGGTGTCCATTGTCATTTCTTCCGGATCTGCGTCCAGCTGTTCTGCCAATATTTCTTTGATTTTTTCAAATACCATAATAAAATGCCTCCTGAAAATTTCAACCGCCGTTTTTATGGCGCGGCGGAAATATACTAAACAAATAATATGTTCTTCCGGCGCGTTTGTCAATATATTTTTATACTTTTTTAAAAAAAATATCCCGAGAAGGGGAAAAGCGTCTGAAAACTGTTGCAAAGCGGAGCGTTTTAGTTTATAATACAAAGTGATTATTTATCAACGAAAGGTGGGAAAGAACGCCGCGGCGTTCTTATGTATGGCTAAAGAAAAACTGGTGAAATCCATAACCTCAATGGACGAGGATTTTGCAAAATGGTACACGGATGTTGTGCTTAAGGCTGATTTAATCGACTATTCCTCCGTTAAGGGCTGCATGATAATCCGTCCATACGGCTACGCAATCTGGGAAAATATTCAGCATATAGTTGACGGTATGTTCAAGGAGACCGGGCATGAAAATGTTTATATGCCTATGTTTATACCCGAAAGCCTGCTGCAGAAGGAGAAGGATCATGTTGAGGGCTTTGCCCCCGAGGTTGCATGGGTGACCCACGGCGGCGAAGAGGAGCTTGAGGAAAGGCTCTGCGTGCGCCCGACCTCCGAGACCCTTTTCTGCGATCACTTTAAGAATATTGTTCATTCCTACAGGGATCTGCCGAAGCTGTATAACCAGTGGTGCAGCGTTGTACGCTGGGAAAAGACCACCCGCCCGTTTTTGCGCTCGCGCGAGTTCCTCTGGCAGGAGGGTCATACTCTCCATGCAACCGCAGAGGAAGCAAGGGAAGAAACTATCCGCATGCTCAATATTTACGCCCGCTTTGCCGAGGAATCGCTTGCTATTCCGGTTGTAAAGGGCGAAAAGACCGCAAAGGAACGCTTTGCGGGAGCGGAGGCTACATACACCATTGAGGCGCTTATGCACGACGGCAAGGCACTGCAAAGCGGAACCTCGCACTATTTCGGCGACGGCTTTGCCCGCGCCTTCGGAATAGAGTATACCGATAAAAACAATAACCCCGTAACCCCGTTTGAAACTTCATGGGGCTTATCCACCCGCCTTATAGGCGCCATAATCATGACCCACGGTGACGACAGCGGCTTGGTGCTGCCCCCTGCCATAGCGCCGATACAGGCAGTTTTAATACCGATTGCGACCCACAGGGATGGCGTGCTCGATAAGGCAAACGAGGTATACGCCCGCATGAGTAAAATCTGCCGCGCCAAAATAGATTTGGGCGAGCAGTCGCCCGGCTGGAAATTCGCCGAGTACGAGATGAAGGGCGTTCCGCTGCGCGTGGAACTCGGACCGAAGGATATTGAGAACAATCAGTGCGTGGTTGTCCGCCGCGATAACGGCGAAAAGACAGTCGTATCCCTCGATGAGCTTGAAACAAAGCTGCCCGAGCTTTTGAAGGCGGTGCATGACGGTCTTTACAACAAGGCGCTTGAACGCCGCGCGGCAATGACCTTTGAGGCGCATAACCTTGAAGAAATTAAGGAAATAGCCGATACAAAGCCCGGTTTTATAAAGGCTATGTGGTGCGGCGACCGCGAGTGTGAGGATAAGCTTAAGGAATACGCAGGAATCACCTCGCGCTGCATTCCGTTTGAGCAGGAGCATATCGACGGAAAATGTGTGTGCTGCGGCAAGGAAGCAAAGCACATGCTGTATTGGGGCAAGGCATATTAAATCGGAACAGGATGAATTATGAGCAGAGCAGCGATTTTTAAGGACAAAACCGCTATAACGGAAAAAATCAGGGAGGCAGCAGCTTCAGTGCTTCCCATAGTCCTTATTGTCGTTTTGCTCTGCTTCGGCGTTTTGCCTGTAGGAACGGATGTAATGCTTAGTTTCCTTACGGGCACACTGTTTGTGATTTTGGGAATCGGGCTTTTGGTCAGCGGCGGTACGGACATTATAACCA
>ERZ857840.3215-NODE-3215-length-14183-cov-4.028454_pt1 | contig 14183 bp, 10 predicted proteins | sample MGYA00519760_ERZ857840 | MGnify/ENA primary metagenome ERZ857840 (study PRJEB31778, sample SAMEA3449371) | human gut metagenome | biome: human gut; feature: human-associated habitat; material: faeces | place: United Kingdom | collected 2010/2012 ... | reverse complement strand
TCCTCTCACCAAGCCGATATCCGCAGCGCCAAACGGTTTTCAGGTATTGCGGCGACGAAGGATCGGGCTCTATTTTCTCGCGAATGCGGCGCACATACACCGAAATGCCAATGGCAGACTCGAGATATTCCGGCCCCCAAATCTCGCGAATGAGATCGGCCTTGCTATACACGTCACCCGGATGGCTCGCGAGCACGGCCATGATGCGTGCCTCATTCGGCGTGAGCTCCACTTTCTCTCCAGCAACACACGTTACGCCCGTATGCACGTTCACCGACAGCTCGCCGATAACAAGCTCTTCGTTGCGCGGAGTGTCGACGCCATTTGGCGCGCACGCAAAGCTCACCCGACGCGCGCGGCGCAGAAGCGCGCCAACGCGAAGCCTCAGCTCGTCGCCGCTGAAAGGCTTCACCAAATAGTCATCAGCGCCTACGGAATATCCGATGCGTTTATCGACCATGTCGCCTTTCGCCGTAAGGAACAGCACCGGTACCGCCTCGTCTTGCTGGCGAATACGCTCGCACACCTGAAAACCGTCGAGCACGGGCATCATCACGTCAAGGATAACCACGTCGGGCCGGCGCCTCGCGAAATGCTCGAGCGCATCGGACCCGTTTACCGCGCGCACGCACGAAATCCCATCGCGCGCCAGCATGAGCATCACAGCACTCGCCGCGCTCTCGTCGTCTTCGGCCACAAGCACAAGCGGGCCCGCGTCGGACACCGCCCCGCATGTCTGATTTATCACAGGTCTCCCCCCTCGTCTACTTCGTCAATCTCAAATTCATCAAGCGGCAACCTAACGGTGAATACGCTGCCACGGCCCACCTCGCTTTCGACCGAAACTTCGCCGCCCATCATGTCGGCGAATTTCCGCACTATAGAAAGCCCCAAACCCGTGCCGCCCTCGCTGGTTGTCTCGGAACCAGGCGCGCTCACGAAACGATCAAACACATAGGGCAGCTGATCGGCGGAGATACCGCACCCCGTGTCGCTTACCGAAATCGAAAGTACTCCCTGTTCATACGAGAATTCCAGACGTACTGCGCCGCCGGCAGGCGTGAAGCGCAGCGCATTGTTCACTAGGTTCACCACGATGCGGCGTAGCACCTCGGCGTCGGCGCGCACAACAGGAACGCCTGGCGCAACCGTCGTCGAAAACGCGACGCGCTTGCGCTTGGCGAGCGGCCCCATAGTCGATGAAACCTGTCCCACCAGGTCGTATACATCAAGCTCGCCGCTTGCCGGAGCAAGCGTACCGGCTTCAAGCTTCGCCGTATCGAGCGCATTATTGATCATGTCAAGCAACACGCGTCCATTGATCTCAACCTCTTGCACCAGCTCTAGTTCCTCTGGGTCAGCTTGGCGCTTCACGCTACGCTCCTTCCACAGCTCGGTGAATGCGAGGATTGACGACAGCGGCGTTTTCAACTCGTGAGTAATAATGGTAAGGAAGTTCGACTGGTCTTCGGATTCGCGCCGCAGCTTCTCGTTCTCGTCGATCATGGGCGCGGTGATCCACCGGCGCAGACCCCAAGCGAGAATCGCCGTAACACACGCCATGAGCACGCAAAAGAACACCACCGTCGATGCAAGGTTTTCGCGTGCGTCGGCCACGATGGCATCAAGTGGCATGGTGATGCTCACCGCGCCCGCCACATCGCCTTCGGCCATGCCTTCCATCACGTAACCCGTGATGTCTTTCTCGCCGGCTGGCTGGCCGTGGCACTGTAAGCAGCCGCGGTCAATCGTGAGCTTCGACAGGTAGCGAAACGTCACCGATTCGCCGTCCTCGACCACTTCGTAATATTCGGTCGCATCCCCCAACGCGAAACTAGCAAGCGCCTGCGCCTCGAACGCATCGGGCTCATCGTCGAGCGAGCGAGGATTATCGCGCACGTAGCGGATGGAGTAGTCGGACTGCTCGGAAAAGCGCTTAGCGATGTTTTTGCCTGCGACTGAACAATACACGTCTTTGAAATCGAACTCGCCATGCGAGTAGTTGATGCGGTCCTGAATCGAATCGATGTAATCCCACGACGCGCCAGCCTCGGCGGCCAGCACACGGGCCTCGGCGAGCGCACGGCGCTCGTTTTCGGAGCCCTGCGACTCATAACTATAGTAAAGATATACACATAGCACCACGAAGGCAACCACGGCCGTGCACACCGCGAACTGGAAGATCGATTTCTTGATGCGAGAATTCATCGCCGCTCCCCTTCTGCGCAGCACATGCGCAAACGCGCCCCACCGTCCCACGTCTCCCGCATGATAACGCACGCAAGCCCGCTCTTTTCGAGAGCGGGCTATTGCGCCCAACGCCTTATCGGATTCGCCGAAAGGGAGGGGCAAAACGTTGGTTTAAGGGGAAGAGCTATGCCAGAGATGCCATGGCGTCGTCGATCAAGGCGTTGGCTTTGTCGAGCAGCTCGTTGCACTCGGCTCCGTTCATCGCAGCCATTTCTCCAGCCGTCTTCTCGCCCTCATCGGTCGTAGCAAGCTGGAAAAGATAGTACACATTCGCCGTGTTGTAAGCATCCTTAGCAGCATCAAGGGTCGCCTGGTCTTTCGAGGATGAAGCAACAGCAGCAGCAAGAGCGTCATGGAAACTCGCAAGCTTCTGCTTGGTTTGCTCCTGGCGAGCACCCAAATCCGCCATCTTGCCCTTCACGAACGAGACCATGGCATCAGCCCCATCGATTCCCTGGGCCTTATGGCAGGTGAGGCATTTTTCAATAGCATCAGGATTCTCGAGCGGAGAAACGGTCATGTTGTGGCTCGTATATTCGGTTCCGTCGCTCGACGTGGCCTTAGGCATGTGGCAATCGGTGCAAGTGAGGCCCATATTCTGGTGCGTGCTGTTCTGGAACATTTCCACAGCAGTGCACGCATCGGTCAGGTAGAGCACAGTGTCGATCTCGGGATCATAGTAAGGCACTCCCACCATACCAGCGGCGATGTCGGTCGAGGTCACGTTGTTCTGCGACCAGTATTCCTTCATGGCTTTCAGCATGCTGTCGGGGTCGTAGCCGTATTTGTACTGGTCGATGCCCTTGTTGGCATCCTCCATGTACGCCGTGCCCGGGAACATGGCATGGCACTGACCGCACACGTAGTCACTTTCCGGGAACAGGTCTTTGGCACTTGCGCTCGTGGCATCACCGTAGGCGTTGCCGCCCTTAACCACGCCCTCACCTGGGTCACCAACATGGCAGTTCGTGCAGTTCGACCACTCCATTTGGTGATCGCGCGCGTTATCGGCGAGAATACTCTCGCCCTTCTCGGCGTATTCGGCATTGAAGTCGTCACGGGCATGGCACGATGCGCACGCCACGGGCGCATCTTCGGCGCCAAATGCCATGGTGCAAGCACCAGCAAACGCCTCGTAGGTATGAGCCATACGCGATTGCATGTAGGAATCGCCCTCGAGCGGATAGGTGGATACCCATTCACCAAGCGACTTCTTTACGACGGTTGTATCTTGCTGCTGAGTCGCGTCGCTGGCCTGCTGCGTGGTCGGCGAGCAGCCGATGCAGCCGGCGACCACAACGGTCGCGATGGCGGTCACGGCAATCGTGAGCTTGCGCGTTTTCGTTTTTTTCATTTTCGTTGACCCCCTTCTTGTTCGATTTGGGCGCTTGACCCAGAACTCCACGCCCTCCACGGCGAAATCGTTGCCAACGTCAATGCGAAAGTCGCCCGTGAAAGTTCCTTATTCGCATTCTAAGGGCGACATTTCACGCAACACAAATTGCAATCGGGAGCCAATTGTTGCAATTTCGCAATAGTTGGAAAATACGTGCGCGAACGTAGGGGGCGCGGCTGCGAAAAAGAGGGATCTTGGGCGAGCATGGCGAGGCATACGCCGACGAGCGCATCGCGACGTTTCTACCAGCCAAAGCCGCCTGGCTGCAATTAGAAAAGGAGAGCCTATGTAGGCTCTCCTTCCGGGAAGGGTTTTGAGGTTCGCTTGACGCTATTTAGCCAAGTCTTTGCCGAGCAAATAGCCGTACGTGATGCAACGGCCGTGGCTGTTGCCCGCAACGTTAAATATCTCCTACAACTCAGGATGCCTCGGCGGCGCGAACCCAATTTTAAGAGCCGAATGCGGACATGCATCCACGCATTTCCCGCACAGCATGCAATCACCTGCGACAACACGGCTTGCCTTGCCCGAAAGGACATCGTCAAGAATTTCGGGATCGCACAGACACGCCGCCTGGCATGCGCCACAATGCACGCACAAATCATGGTCGATCTTCACGCTCGCCAAGCCCACGCAACCGAGCGTTTCATACATGCCGCCAAGAGGGCACAACGCGCGGCACCACACGCGGTGCGCCCAGAATAGCTCCGCAAACACGATTGCTACCAGCGTGAAAACCCCCGCAAACGAGCCGAACAGCACGGCCTTGTTCACGGCGCTTATGGGATTCACCAATTCGAACACGGGCACGCTGCATACTGCGGAAAGAGCAAGCACCGCCACCGCAATCCCGACCTTCGCCTTGCGCGGAACCGCGCGCTCGCGCACCGCAATGCCCAATTTGCCGCGAAGCCAATCGACAAACTCGCACAGCAGGTTCACCGGACACGCCCAGCCGCAAAAAGCGCGCCCGCGAACCACGCCGTAAGCCGCCAAAACAGGAAGCGCCCAAGCAAGACCGGCAAAAGCAACGCTTTTCGCCGCCGCCGCAACCTGCAGCGCAGCGAAGGGGTCGAGCAAATCGAGTCCGAACAAATGCGACGACGAGAGACTTCCCCACCAAGCAAACCCACTCGGCGTCGCAAGCGGCTCTTCGGGAGAAGAAAAGCCCAGCCCCAAAGCACTCCAGCCCGCCGCGGAAAGCGGCACGAAGAAAAGAATCGCTACGACAATTTGGACCACGCGGCGCGCAATCGTCCAATGCCCCTTACGCTTCTTTGCCACGGCAAACCTACCTCCCCAAGTTATCATCTTCGAAATTTGCGTAAACAAGATCGACGCCACGAACCGTATCGATGCTCACAAAATCGCTCGCGATACGATGGCTTTCATCGACACCATCGGCCTCCACGGTCACCACCACTTTGCCTTGCTTTGCGTCAATGCCATGCACTTCCACGCCATCGCGAGCAGAAAGCTCGGCGGCAACGGCGTCGCACGCCTCGGGAGCGCATTCAACAATCAAACTTGAAATAGTCATCGGAATCCCCCTTAAACATGACCCGTCAATAGCTCAGCAATGAAGGCCCCACGCATTTCTCCGCACGTTTCGGCCCCTCCGGGGCTCCCAAGCGAACGCTAATCGTCAAGCCCTTCCTGCCCAGTTTCCACTTCGGCCTCTTCATAGGTCGCGTCGTCGCCGAGCTTCTTGTTCGGATCAACCGAATGGCAGCTGCGACATTCGTTGCGAATGGGGTCGAGCTCGAATGTCGACGGGTCGTTGTTCACGTAGTGGCCATTCGGCATGGCAACCGCATTTTTTGCCGTAGGATTGCCCTGCACGCTGGCACCGTGGCATCGATAGCACTTATACGCCGTGCGATCGACGTATTTCTGGTGCTGTGCCGGCATGAGCTTCGGCGTGGTTTCGGTGCCGGCAACCGCATTAGACGGCTCGGGCTGCTGAGTCGCACAACCCGCACCCGCCACGCAGCCAACAGCCAACGCGACGGTCGCAACCGCAATGCCCACACGCGTTTTGGAAATCTTCATCGTCAGACCCTCCCTAAGCCTTCTTGATGCTGACACACGTCTTTTTATAGTCGGTCTCTTTCGAAAGCGGGCAATAATAGTCCTGCACAACACGATTGATGAGCGTTTCGGCCGCAAAAAACGGCGCAAATACCATGCCCGAAGGAGGCTCAACGCGACCGGCGAGCGACACCTTGATCTGCATCGTTCCATGCGGGCTCGTAAGCTGAACCATGTCGCCGTCGTTTACGCCAAGCGCGGCAGCGTCTTCGGCGTTCATGGAAAGCAAGGCCTCGGGCAGCGCGCGGTCGAGCTCCTCGACGCGGCGCGTCATGGTGCCGGTATGCCAATGCTCGAGCAAACGGCCCGTGCAGAACCAGAACGGGAATTCCGCGGAAGGCTCCTGCGCCGGCGGCTCATACGGACGGAAGACCACCGAAGGCTTGTGGTCGGCGCTCTTGTACCAGCTCATGCCGCCAGCAAGACCCTTATCGCCATACATCTCGATACCGACCTCGTCATAGCCATCGGCCTGCTTGCCATCGGAAAAACGCCACTTGGTGGGCAGCCACTGCCCATCGACCTCGCGCACGGGCCAGGTAAGGCCGTGGTGCGCCAGATATTCGTCATAAGGAGCAAGCTGCTTGGCTTCCATCTTGAGCTTCTTTTCGGCATTGATGGCTGCGGCGCGTTCGTTCAAATCGGGGTTCGAGAACGTGCGGTACTCCTCCCAAATCGCACGGTTGACCTCGCGGGAATCACCATTGAAGTCGTCTTTTTCAGCATCCCAAATGAAACCGAACAAGCGCGTGAACGCATCTTCGCCGTCAATCGTTTCACCTTCGAGCACGCGACGCGCGACTTCGAGCAGCACCCACACGTCCCACTTGGCATCGCCCACAGGATCCACGGCCTTTTCGAACACCGAGGTGCGGCGCTCCGCATTGCCGAATTGGCCCTCGCGTTCCACCCACATGGCCACGGGGAACACGACGTCGGCATACTGGGTCGTAAGCGTCGGATACACTTCGTTCACCGCGATGAACGTGTCGAAAATGCCCGTGTGCTCGCCGTCTTCGCCTAAGAAACGCGTCAGATTCGGCAGAGACTGCGCCCAGTTGTTGTGCGCGCTCCACAGGAAATCGATGTTGCCTTTCGACATTTCACGGAAGAGCTTGATTGTGTGATAGCCAGGCGTTTTGATTTCGTCGAGGTAGCCTTCAGGCAAATTCCAAACGGCTTCGGTGTAGCGACGATGCGCTTCGTTGGCCACCACGAGGTCGGCCGGCAGGCGATGGCAGAACGTGCCCACCTCGCGCGCCGTTCCGCATGCGCTCGGCTGGCCGGTGAGCGAAAATGCCGTTGAGCCCGGCTTGCCGTATTTGCCGGAAAGCAGGTGGATGTTATGCAGGTTGTGGTTCATCCACGTACCGCGATTGTGCTGATTAACGCCCATGGTCCACAGGCTCATCACGCGCAAATCGGGGTCGGCGAACACTTCGCACAAATCAGTAAGGTCCTCGACGGAAACGCCCGAAAGCTCGCTTGTGTACTCGAGCGTGTAGTCTGCCAAGCGCGCGGCGTATTCCTCAAACGTGCATGCGGTGGTTTTATCGACCGATTTGCCCAGGTCGCTTTTATCGTAGCCATCCTCGTAGGCGTTGCCGATGTTTTCGGTGCCCATTTTGAACTGCAAGTGGTCGCGCACGAAATCGGCATCGTATTTCTTATTCTGAATGAGGTAGTTCGCAACGCAGTTCGCAATGGCCAAGTCGGTGCCCGGGTGGAACAGCAAAACCTTATCGGCGCTTGCCGAAGTTCGGGTTTTCATCGTGGTGATGTCGATATGGCGAACGCTTTCATTCTGAAGCTTATGCGCGGTGAGTCGCGAATAGAGCATCGGATGCGCCTCGGCCATGTTGGCACCCCAGGTGATGAAAACGTCGGCGTTGTCGAGATCTTCATAGCAACCGGCGGGCTCGTCGGTCTGGAACACGTTCATGAAGCCGACGACGGCGCTCGCCATGCACATGCGCGCATTCGGGTCGATATTGTTGGAAAGCAGACCGGCCTTCCAGAACTTCGCGGTAAGGTAGCCTTCCGTAATGGGCTGCTGGCCGCTGCCCCAAAATGCCAGACGGCTCTTGTCTTTCTTCCATGTTTCGCGCAGCTTGGTCGACACGAGCTCAAGCGCTTCTTCCCAGCTAGCTTCACGCAGGCCGCTTTCGGTGCCCTTGGTGCCAGCGTCATCGCGAATAAGCGGCGTAGTCAGACGATCTTTTCCATACAGAATCTTGCCAAGGTAATAGCCCTTCACGCAGTTCAGGCCGCGATTCGATTGGTTATCGGGATCGCCGGTAACCGCTGTGACCTTCCCGTCTTTCGTCTCGACCAGCACGCCGCAGCCACAGCCGCAGAAACGACATACTGCAGTATGCGTTTGCGCATCGCCCGCGCCTTGCTGCCCCGCATCGGGCTTGCTGGCGCATGCCGCCAGACTGCCGCCCGCCGCCGCCATCGCAGCAGCGATCGCCGAAGCCTTCACGAAATCGCGTCGCGTAACATCCATGGTGTCTTCCTTCCCTTAATAACGGTTCTTCCCTATAACCTTTTAGAAAGCGCCCTTCGGAAGCGCTCTGTTGCCTGGCTCGATTTATTCGGCGTAGCTCAGCCGTCGTCATCCTGAGACTTCGGCAACGCCGCGCCCGGGTTCCAAACAAAACCACGGTATCCCGCGCTGTCCCGCGCTGTCTCGGTGCCGTCAAAGCCGCCGGAACGAAAACGCTGGACGACGAAGGTCAATCGGCTTTTATCCCGCCCAAGGATTCGATACGTGTTTTGCCTGCTCTTCATCGATACGTCGGCGCGCCTCGCCGTAGTCGCGCACGATTTCGATGGCAACCTGTGGGTCGCTCACAACGCAACGCTGCACGCACAAGCCGCACCCGACGCATTTTTCAGGATCGACCAACGGCTCAAACACCGCATGAATCGCGTCGCCCTCACGCACGGAGGCGCCAATGGCGATGGCGGAATCGATGAAGGGGCATGCGCGATAGCACACCTCGCAGCGCATTCCTTGAACAGCTATGCACAAATCGCGATTGATTACCGCGCATCCCATGCGCACCTCATCGCGCGCAGGCACCGGGTGCAACGCCTCGGTAGGGCACGCGGCAATGCAGGGAAAATCGGCACACAGGCGGCACGCCTGAGCACGCGCGTCAATCACGGGTGTTCCGGTTTCGGCGCCCGTTGGCCCTTTCGCCATGCGAATCGCCTGGTAGGGACACGCTTCCAAACAACGCCCGCATTTAATGCAGCGCGCGCGAAAATCGGCTTCGTTCGCCGCCCCCGGCGGACGAAGAAGCCCCTCGCCATTGCCGGCGAAGCAGACCGCAATGCCACCAGCGGCCACTCCGGCCGCGGCGATCGCGCCAAGCGTTGTCGTTTCCATTTCCCACCCCCATGTGGCCCAAAAGCCTACAAATTGCATTATTCGACAGAAAATTGCCTGCAAAAAGGGATGGTTCGCGCTATATTTATGGGGACGATTCCAACATTTCAAGCGACAGGGAAGCGCTTGATGGGGACGCTTAATCAGCCAAGGGGTGACGGCGATGATTTCGCTTGACCAAAACTCGCGAGACCCGCTTTACGTGCAAATTTACGATTCCATTCGACGCGACATCACCGAGAACGCGCTCAAACCAGGCGAAAAACTCATGCCCATTCGCAAGCTCGCCGAAAGCTTGGATGTTTCTCGCAACACTGTAGAAAACGCCTACGCGCAGCTTTTGACCGAGGGATACGTCACAAGCCGCAGCGGGTCGGGATATGTGGTGTGCGACGTTGACTTTTCGCCTCTTTCGGAAGCGAGCGTCGAAAAGGACCGCGCCGCAGCGAGCCGAAAAACCAAACAGGTCACCTCATCCGCGGCCATAGGGCGAGTAAGCCCGTCGCTCACCGAAGAGGGGCTCAGCGGCAGAAACGCCGCCGAGCATGCAGCCGCGCACAGCACAAAGCTCGCAAGCCTGTCGCCTTCCGAAAACCGCGCTCCGCACGCACCCGCCATTGAGTTCGACTTCACCTACGGCGATCGCCCACGCGGAAGCTTCCCCGAAGTCGCGTGGCGCAAGCTCACGGGCGATGCGCTTTTTTCGGTCGACAGCAAGGCGAACGCATACGGCGATGGACTGGGCGAAATGGAGCTGCGCGCCGAAATCACACGTCGCATCCATGCGACGCGCGGCGTGAATTGCGAGCCCGAACAGGTCGTTTTACAAGCGGGCACACAGGCGGCACTCGGCAATCTGCTCGATTTGTTCGACCCCATGCGCGACGGCGTCGCCATTGAAAACCCCGGATACGACGGAGCCATGGCAGTGTTTCGCAACCGAGGATTCCGCATTACGCCGCTACCCGTTTGCCCCGACACAACCGAAGCCCAGCAAGACGCCTTCGCCTCAAGCCTTTACGCAAGCGGCGCGAAGCTCACCTTCTGCACGCCATCGAACCAATTTCCGCTCGGCATGACCATGCCGCTTTCAATGCGCGTGCGCCTCATCAAATGGGCCGCCGAGCGCGATGGATATATTTTGGAAGACGACTACTGCCGCGAATTCCGATACACCGAGCGACCCATACCAAGTCTGCAATCGCTCGACACGCGAAATCGTGTGATATATATGGGCACATTCTCAAAGGTACTCTCACCAGCGCTGCGCATGAGCTATCTCGTGCTGCCACCGCAACTGCTCGATCGCTGGCGCGAGAAATTCGCTCGTCACTATTGCCCCGTCCCCTGGCTTTCCCAAAAGGTACTTTACCTATTCATGAGCGAAGGATATTGGGATAGGTACACCCGCGCGACCATGACGGCATACCACAAACGCCGCAACCTGCTTATGGAATGCCTGCAGCATGAAATGGGCAGCAAAATTGAAATTTTCGGCGGCACGGCAGGCTTGCATTTGCTCGTGGCGACCCACGATGGCCGCTGCGAGTGCGAGCTGCTCACCGCCGCCGAAACGGCAGGCGTGCGCGTATACCCCACCAGCGGCTATTGGATGCCGCGTCACCAAACCGACCCCTGCGGAAGATGCGTGCTTGTGGGCTTTTCGAGCATCGAAACCGAACTGATTCCAGAAGGCGTGCATCGCCTCGCGCAGGCGTGGTTCCCTGAAAAATAACGCCGCCAACGCCAACGGCAGCCAAGGCAGATGTCCTTCGCGCGAAAATGCACGAAGTGCGTACCCTTGACCGACAATGGTAGCTAAAGGCACGCATGCCCAAACAAAATCCCAGGTCGCGATAGCTCATCGGTGACCTTTAGCATCGCGTTTCGAAATAAGGTACGCACTTCGCGCATTTTTATGCGAAGACCGAACCCATACCCGCATCAAATGCGAAAAAGGCCGCGAAATGATTCGCGGCCTTTCAAGGGAGGGCGGGTTTTGCTTTTCTTGCTCCGCGCTATGCCAGCAGGGCCAGCGCTTCGTCAACGGCCTTTTCGGACTTGTCGAGCGTCTCATCGGAGAGCTTCGAGTTGTGCGCGCCGTCACCGTTTTCGACCATCACGAAGTCCCAGTAGAACTGCGCATTGCGATGCAGTTTCTGGCATTGCGCGAGCTTGTCGCCCGCAAGCGTGCCGGCTGCAACCTGATCGGTCATGGTATTGGCGAGCTGCTCGATTTTCTTCGAAATCGCCTGCACGCGCTCTTCCTGATGAGCCTGAATCTCGGCGACTTCAGCCTTCAAGTCGCTATGACACGTCGAGCAATCATTAGCCAGCAAGTCTTCGTTTTCGAGCGGGCTCGTCCACTTGTGGTTCACATACACCGTGCCATCTTCCGCGGTTGCCTTACCCATATGGCAATCGGCGCAGGTATAGCCAAGGTTGGTCATATACGAACCGCCACCGCCGTAGTTCGTTTCAAACTCGGGGTGCTGCACCTTAATCATAGGCGTGTCGGTGCCAGGATATTTCCAATCGGCGAAGCCCATGCTGTCGTAGTACGCGAGGATCGCATCAGGCGTCATTTGCTCGCGGCCCGAGTAGGGATTCGCGGACACCTTGGTTTGGCCATTGAAGTAGTACTCATTGTGGCACTGTCCGCACACCTGAGCGTCCTTCGGAATGCTGTCAGCGTCAGCCCCGAGCGAATCGAAGAAAAACTTGCTCGCAACGGTGTTGGATTTCGGATCGTTCTCATGGCAGTTGTAGCAGCTGACCGGCTCGTCGAACTGGCCGATCATGTCGTTGAACTTCTCGGCGTACACGCCGTCGCCTTCAGAATTCACCAAAGCGGTGAACTGGGGCGTTTTGCATGTAATGCAGTTTGCGAGCTGCTCTTTTTGCTGCGTGCGCGGCGTTTCTTTCACGCTCTCAAGCGTATACAAGTGGCCGGCCGCCTGGTCGTAGCCCAACGCGAACGCGTATCCCTTGTACATGGTGTTGAGCGCCGGATACGTTTCCAGATAGTTCTTCTTGCCAGAATCGGGCGAGTTCGACGCATTGTCCATGTAGCTCGCGTACTCGTTCGGATAGATATCTTTCCACGATTCGGCGGTCACCACGCCGAACTCGTCGGCCTCGGGCGTGGCGTGCTTGGCAGCGGCGTTTGGTGACGGTGCAGCCTCGATTTTGCCCGTAGTCGCGGGAGGCGCGCATGCGACTAGGCCAACGACCAGCGCAAACGAGGCAACTCCAACACCCCACATGGCGGCTTTCGTTTTCCCGACGCGCGCGAACGCTTTAGGTGACGCAGCTGCAGCCTTGCCCTGCGCATCGGCACAGTTCGCAGTCTCGATTTTGCTCGCGCTTTCAAACTTGTCGTACTTCATGGGATTCCCCCTTCCCCTTGCTAACTATGGGAATGCAGGCCCTCCCTGATCATTCCCTAGGGGCAATATACGTTGAAAAGCGTACCTTCAGAAGGGACGCTTTCGCGCATTTTAATGGGGACAATTAAAATTGACCTAGAAGCATGGGCCGCCGTAGAGCTCGTGAAATCATTCGAGGGAATACCCACAGACGCAAACGCGAGCGGAATCTTCAGCGAGCGAGCATCTACGCGCCCCATATGCATGCGGACCAGCGCTCAACGCTCATCAAGTACACGGCCGTCCTGGGGTGCGAATCATGCGCATGCATACAAGCCAACGCGCCCTTAAACAGCCTTGGCGTGGTTGCCGTTTTTGATTCTATGCGCGCAAACGCGCTCGAAACGGCTTATTAAAATGCCAAGGAGACATTCTCGATTTACACGCACGCAGGCGTGCCTACGCTCGGTTGGCGCGAGAAAGCACAATTGCCCGCAAAACACGCTCAGCCATAGGAGGCGCCATTTAACGCACGCGGCGAGCAAAGCACGCAACGTTTCGTCCGCCTGGAACGCCAGCGCTTATTCAACCTAGAGCGCATGCATGCGCACGCTCATGTCGCAGGGCTTCGCGGAAAACGGCGCCGTGGTCGCCAGGCCATCAACGCCCGTGGCGGCATAAGCAGCGGCGTTTTCGGGATTGATGCCGCCGGCCGCGATAAGCGTAAGACGCGGGTCGATCTCGCGCAGCTCGGCAACGAGGGATGCCAGCTGCTCGACGGGAACCTTGTCGAGCTGGATGCCATCGACGCCTTCCCCACCCGCACTTACGCGCGCGAGCGTGTGCGCTTGTCCTGCGTTCGCTTCCACAAACAGCTTCTTTTCGATGCACTTCGACTTGATATTCGGCAGCTGCTCGACAAACGCGTCGAAGCCGCCCATGAATTCCATATGATTCTCGAACACAAGCACGGTTTCGGAAAGGCCCAAACGATGAGGGAACGCACCTCCCGCCATAACCGCGCTCGTGAGCAGGTCTTTCGCACCCGGCATGCTTTTGCGCGTCGTCAAGACCTCGCAACGCGGATTGGCGACATGCGCGGCGTCCACCATGGCACGCGTCTTGGTGGCCACCGCCGACAAGTGATCGAACAGGTTCAGGCACACTTTCCACGCCGCATGGAGGTCGAGTGCGCGGCCACGCACCACCATGAACGTCTCGCCGGCTGCGACACGTTCACCATCTTGCCGGCAGGACACCACCTGGCACCCAAGTTTCCCCATCACGCGCCGCGCGACCTCGCCGCCTGCCAGCACGCACTCCTCTCGCGTGTAGTATTCCATTTCGCCCGGTTCCTCGCCAATGCCCAGGACCGCACAGGTGAGGTCAACGTAAGGCACGTCTTCGGCAACGAAGCTTTCGACACGGGCATCCGACATTCTCAACACGCGCTTCTCCTTCTCCTGCTGGCGTACGGGTTCGTCTTGCATTGGGCAGGCGCCCTGCAGCTGGGCGACAGGCGAGACCGACGCGAGTGCCCTGCATGCTGTTCTTTTTTATCTTTGATCAAGGATAAACGTTTGAACGGCCGATCGCCAGCTGCACTTTTGGTGCAGGTTCGGCAAAAAAGGCCGGTGCAGGTCCGAGCGAAAGCAGCGAGACGGCACAGAGGACGCCAAAG
>ERZ857840.3214-NODE-3214-length-14186-cov-3.076074_pt1 | contig 14186 bp, 13 predicted proteins | sample MGYA00519760_ERZ857840 | MGnify/ENA primary metagenome ERZ857840 (study PRJEB31778, sample SAMEA3449371) | human gut metagenome | biome: human gut; feature: human-associated habitat; material: faeces | place: United Kingdom | collected 2010/2012 ... | reverse complement strand
ATCGGCTCGCGATACGTCGCATGGCGCAAGCACGCCGCGGCCAAGAAGAAACGCGAAGTAATCGCGCAAATCAGACTCATACGCCGCAAGCGTGAGGCGAGACGACCCGCGCTCAACGCCCAAATGCGCCACATAGTCGCGGGCGTATTGAAGAAAGGGGCGCGCTGCCGCATCCGTGTCATCGAGACTATATATGAAAGATTCCTTTGGCATAGACAGAGTATACGGCAGATTCATCGGTCATAGCGCAAGCCCATCGCCCGCCCAACCCCGCGAAAGACAAGGGGCCCATCAAAATGCTGGCACACGCGCGGTTTGCGAAATCGTTCCGCGCACATCTCGGCCAAAGCACCGCAACGGCAACTACGCAGGCGCGCATTTTGCCCGAACGTTTCCACGGGCCCGACGAACCCCATGCATGTAAAGAAGGCATCGACCTAAATCGATGCCTTCTGAGGCAAACACGATTTCTATCCTCCGCCCTAAAAAAGAGGAGCGCCGCGCCAAGCGATCGCTCCTCATTCTTTTTAGGCCTCAGGTTTTTATTCTTCGTCGCGATGTTTGAGCGCGGCGGCAACGAAACCGTTGAACAGCGGATGGGGTTTGGTGGGACGGCTCTTGAATTCGGGGTGAGCCTGGCTCGCCACGAACCACGGATGGTTCGGCAGCTCAATCATCTCGGTAAGACGGCCATCGGGCGAGACGCCGGAAATCACCATGCCGGCCTCTTGGAGCTTGCCGCGATACTCGTTGTTCACCTCGTAACGATGGCGATGGCGCTCGTAGATGACTTCCTCACCATAGATATCAAATGCCTTGGTACCCTTTTCGAGCTTGCACGGGTACGCGCCCAAACGCATGGTGCCGCCCTTTTCGTCGATATCTTTCTGGTCGGGCATGATCGAAATAACCTGATACTCGGCGTTCTCATCGAACTCCGAAGACGTCGCACCCGACAGGCCGACAACGTCGCGCGCGAACTCGCACACGGCAGCCTGCAGGCCCAAGCAAATGCCGAAGTAGGGCACGTTGTGCGTGCGAGCGTAACGCGCAGCTGCGATTTTGCCCTCAAAAGCGCGCTGGCCAAAACCGCCCGGCACCAAAATGCCGTCCATGGTGCCAAGCAGCTCTTCGGCAGTTTCGTCGTCGACCTTTTCCGCATCAATGAGGTTCAGGTTCACGTTCACGCCATTTGCCACGCCCGAATGATGGAGCGCTTCCATAATGGAGAGATACGCATCGGGAAGCTTCACATATTTGCCCACGATGGCGATATTCACTTCGCCCTCGCAATCGGCCTGCGCCGAGAGGAACTTGCGCAACGGAGTGAGGTCGACGTCTTCCACGGGAAGACCCAGCTTCGCGAGCACCTTCTCATCGAAATGCTGGTCATGCAGCGCGAGGGGCACCGAATAAATGCTCGGCGCGTCAATGCACGCGAGCACATTGCCCGGGTCAACGTCGCAGAACAGGGCGATTTTGTCACGAACGCTCGAGGAAATCTCGTGGTCGCTGCGGCATACGATGAAGTCGGGCTGCACGCCAACGCTGCGCAGCTCTTTAACGGAATGCTGCGTGGGCTTGGTTTTCACCTCGTGGGCCGCGGCGATGTAAGGAACCAGCGTCACATGCACGAAAATCACGTCGCCGGGTTCTTTTTCCTTCTTGAACTGGCGAGCAGCCTCGATGAACGGTTGGCTCTCGATGTCGCCCACCGTGCCGCCGATTTCGGAAATAACGATATCGGCGTTCGTTTGGCTCGCGATGCGATAGAGGCGCTCTTTAATAGCGTTGGTCACATGAGGAATAACCTGCACGGTGCCACCCAGGAAATCGCCGCGACGCTCGCGGGCGATGAGGCTTTGATAGATAGAGCCTTGGGTGAAGTTGGAGTCGCGCGTGAGGCTTTCGTCGATAAAGCGCTCGTAATGGCCCAGGTCAAGGTCACCTTCATGGCCATCGTCGGTCACGAACACCTCACCATGTTGAAACGGGCTCATCGTGCCCGGGTCGACGTTGAGGTACGGGTCGATTTTCTGCATGGTCACATGGTATCCGCGGGCTTTCAAAAGATGCCCGAGCGATGCCGCCGTAATGCCCTTGCCCAACGACGAAACCACGCCGCCCGTCACGAAAATGTGCTTGGCCATGATGCTCCTTTGCGCTTGTCGTGCCTTCTTTTTACGACATGCGCTGCACCCAAAATACGCTTGCGCGCAAGCACATGCCTCACTCAAACGTTGTTCTATTTTACGCGCGCTGCGCCCAAGAGCCACGCCCAATTACAAAGGAATGCGGTGTTTTTACATGGCGGAAACACAGTCGCCCACACGCGTTGCGCAGAGCGCTAAAATAAGTCGTTCATGCATACGCACGCTTCGCGTGCCACGTCCAGATTACCAGGAGGCTTTATGCGCATCGGTTTCGACAATGACAAATATATCGCCCTGCAGGCGGAGCATATTCGTGAGCGCATCGGCCAGTTCGGTGGAAAGCTGTACCTCGAGTTCGGCGGAAAGCTCTTCGACGACCATCACGCAAGCCGCGTTTTGCCAGGCTTTCAGCCCGACAGCAAAATTCGCATGCTCAAGCAGTTCGCCGACGACGTGGAAATCATCGTCGCAATCAACGCGAACGACATCGAGAAAAACAAGATGCGCGGCGACTTGGGCATCACCTACGACGAAGACGTGCTGCGCCTGCTCGATATTTTCGCGAACATGGGCTTTGCCACGGCTGGCGTCGTCATTACGCGCTACGAGAACCAGCCTTCTGCCGCAGCATTCCGTCAGAAGCTCTCGTCGCTCGGCGTGAAGAGCTATCTGCACTACCCTATCGCTGGCTACCCCTACGATATCGCACGCATTAATTCCGATGACGGTTTCGGCAAAAACGAATTCGTGGAAACCACGCGGCCGCTCGTCGTGGTAACCGCACCTGGCCCAGGCTCGGGCAAGATGGCCACCGCCCTGTCGCAGCTCTACCATGAGCACAAGCGCGGCGTTGAGGCTGGCTATGCTAAATACGAGACGTTCCCCATTGGGACCCTGCCGCTAAAGCACCCCGTGAACGTCGCCTACGAAGCCGCAACGGTCGATTTGGACGACGCGAATGCGATTGACCCGTTCCATTTGGAGGCGTACGGCGTCACAACCGTGAACTACAACCGCGACATCGAGATTTTCCCCGTCCTGAAGAGCATGCTCGAGGGCATTTTGGGCGAAAGCCCCTACCAGTCGCCCACCGATATGGGCGTGAACATGGCGGGGCTCGCAATCGTGGATGACGACGCCGTGCGCGAGGCCGCGAAGATGGAAATCGTGCGCCGCTACTTCCAAGCTGCTGTCGACGCGCGCCGCACCGGCATTCACGAGGAGCGCGTCGAGCGCCTCGAGCTTTTGATGAACCAGGCGGGCATCGACTCGAGCTTCTCGCCCGCGCGCTCGGCCGCTCTTCTTAAAGAGGAGACGACAGGCGGCCCGGCGGGCGCTATGGTGCTCGCCGACGGGCGCGTGGTCACCGGCAAGACCTCCCCGCTTTTGGGCGCCGCATCCTCCCTTCTGATGAACGCGCTCAAGGCGGTCTCGGGCGTCGACGACGACATCTACGTCATCAGCGACGACGTGATCAAGCCCATCTGCACGCTCAAGACCTCGACGCTGCACTCGAAGAACCCGCGCCTGCACTCAGACGAGACGCTTCTCGCGCTCTCGGTGAGCTCCGCGACCGACCCGCTCGCCCAGCAACTCCTCGACCACGTGGACGACCTGCGCGGATGCGACGCCTTCTTCAGCGTGATCCTCTCCGCCACCGACGAGAGGCTCTATCGCACTTTGGGCATCAACGTCTGCTGCGAGCCGAAATACGAGCAGCGCCGCTACTACCACAAGTAAGACGCCCGCAAAGCCCCAGCGACCGGCGCAAGGCTTCCTCGGAATGCGCTCGCGTCCCACGAATAACGAGAATCGCCCGCAAAATCACGTGTTTTGCGGGCGATTTCTCTTCTTCCCTTTCCCTTGCCAGCCGCACAGCCTATACTGTCCAGCTGCACAAGGAGTGCGGGTGACCCGGCGCGCGGCCAGGCATCCAGCCTCGAAGCATACAAATGAAAGGGACGGCTATGCCTGTTTCCAAGCAGACCGTCGCCACGTTCCAGCGCGCGAAAGCCGAGGGCAGAAAGTTGGCAATGCTGACCGCCTACGACTATTCGACCGCGAAGCTTCAAGACGAAGCGGGCGTTGACGGCATCCTCATCGGCGATTCCTTAGGGAACGTCATCTTAGGGTACGAAGATACCCTCTCAGTTACCATGGAAGATATGATCCACCACAGCCGCGCGGTTGCGCGCGGGGCCTCGTATGCACTCATCGTATGCGACATGCCCTTCCTCTCCTACGAGGTGAGCGTTGAAGACGCGGTGCGCAACGCCGGCCGCCTTTTGAAGGAAGGCCGCGCGAACGCCGTGAAGCTCGAGGGCGGGCGCGAAGTCTGCCCGCAGGTACGCGCCATCGTGGCCGCAGGCATCCCCGTGATGGGGCATCTGGGCCTGACTCCGCAGTCGGTGAACGCCTTCGGTGGCTTCAAGGTGCAGGGCAAAACCGAGAAATCTGCCCGAGCGCTCCTCGACAACGCCTGTGCGCTTGAAGAAGCCGGCGCCTTCGCCATCGTGCTCGAGTGCGTGCCCGCCGCCTTGGCCGAGCTCGTCACCAGCCGCGTCTCGATTCCCACCATCGGCATCGGAGCCGGCGCGGCATGCGATGGGCAGATTCTCGTCTACCAGGACATGCTCGGCATGACGAGCGGCTTCTCCCCCAAGTTCGCTCGGCGCTTCGCCGAGGTGGGCGACGTGATGCGCAAGGGCTTCTCCGACTACATCGAGGCAGTCGGTGCCGGCACCTTCCCCGCCGACAGCGAGACCTTCCACTCAGGTGACGACGTCATCAAGAAACTGTACTAATTGAGCAAGAAAGACAACTCTCCTATGAATATTGCAACAACCGTCGAGCAGGCGAAGCAGACCGTGCGCCAATGGAAGGCCGAGGGGCTGACCGTGGGCCTCGTCCCCACGATGGGGTATCTCCACGAGGGTCACGAGAGCCTTATCAAGCGCGCCGTCGCCGAATGCGACCGCGTGATGGTGAGCGTGTTTTTGAACCCCATTCAGTTCGCGCCGAACGAGGATCTGGCCACCTACCCGCGCGACTTCGCCGCCGACACCGTGCTCATCGAGAACGCCGGCGCCGACCTGGTCTTCCATCCCGAGCCCTCCGAGCTCTACGCCCCCGATGCGTGCACGTTTGTGAACGTAGAGGAAATCACCTCCGAACTCTGCGGCAAGACGCGCCCCACGCATTTCCGCGGAGTGTGCACCGTGGTCTCCAAGCTCATGAACATCTCGCAGGCCGACCGCGCGTACTTCGGCCAAAAGGACGCGCAGCAGCTCGCCGTCGTGCGGAGAATGGTTCGCGACCTGAACATGAACGTCGAGGTCGTCGGGTGCCCCATCGTGCGCGAAGAAGGCGGCCTCGCGAAAAGCTCGCGCAACACCTACCTCTCTCCCGCCGAGCGTGAAGCGGCGCTCGTGCTCTCCCGCGCGGTGCGCGAGGGGCATCGTCTTATGGAAGAAGGCGAGCGCGACGCGAAGACGATTCTGGGCGCCATGCGCGCGATCATCGAAGCAGAGCCGCTCGCACGTATCGACTACGTCGAGATGGTGTCGTGGGACGGCATCAAACCCGTCGATGTTGCCAACTCTTCGGTCCTCGTGGCGATGGCGGTCTACATCGGCAAGACGCGCCTGATCGACAACTTCATCTTCGAGATGTAGCGCGCGGAAAGGAGAAGACCCATGCTCTTGCATATGCTGAAGGGAAAGATCCACCGTGCGACGGTCACGCAGGCCGAACTCAACTACGTCGGCTCGATCACCGTTGACGAGGCGCTCATGGAGGCGGCCGGCATCCGCGAGTACGAGAAGGTGGCGATCGTCGACGTGAACAACGGCGCGCGCTTCGAGACCTACGTCATCGCAGGTGAGCGCGACAGCGGCACCATCTGCCTGAACGGCGCTGCCGCACGCTGCGTCTCGGTCGGCGACAAGATCATTATCATGTGCTACGCGATGATGACCGAGCAGGAGGCGGACGCAAACCCGCCGCGCGTCGTGCTCGTGGGCGCGAACAACAAACCCGAGCAGGTTGCCCGCTACGAGCGCCACGGGATGCTCGAGCAGTAAAACTATTCGAGGGCGGTGCCTATTCCGAAGCAGGCACCGCCCTTTCTGCAAGAGATGGCTCTCGGCACTCGGAGCTTCGTTTCCGCCCTCTCGACCAGCGACGCCACCCCTAGAAGAACGCCGAGGACGCGTATTCGTAGAAATTCTCGCCCTTGTAGCGCAAAAGCGTCGTCGGCTCGGCGCCGCGACGCACGTACATGTGCTTGATGGGCGACGGGAGCTTTGCCATGTCGCCGTCGATGAACAGCGTCGCCTCCCGCCCCGCCGCATTCTGCGACAAATCCATTTCCACCACATCGTTCTCCGAGGTGAGCATCGCACGGGCGCGAAGCGAGTGCGGGGCTATCGGCACGGCGATCAGCCCGTTGAAGCCGGGTGCCACAAGCGGCCCGCCGACGGAGAGCGCATAGGCGGTCGAGCCCGTCGCCGTAGCAACTACAAGCCCGTCGCCGCGCATGTCCGCGATAGGAACATCGGAGATGGAAAGCGAGAAATCGATGATGCGCCCGTTCGCACCGCGCGTCACCGCCGCCTCATTCAGCGCGAAGAAGGTATGGCCCGGGGCGTCCTCAGCCGAGAGGCCCACACCCGCATCTTCCTCTTCGTCGAACCAAGTGGAAACCTTTTCATCGAGCAATTCGGCAAACAACTCGTCCGCATCGCTTGATGCCCACGGGTCGACCTCCCCTTCGCAGACGATGTCGACGCGCAGATTGCTGCGCCGCTCGCTCACCGTCTCTCCCGCGAGCGCCGCCGCCACGATAGCGACCACACCGTCGTCGCTCTCGTTCGCGAGAAAGCCCAGTCTTCCAAAGTTGATTCCCAAAATCGGGACACCCGAAGTGCCGATGGCTCGCGCCGTGCGCAGGATCGTTCCGTCCCCGCCGAGGACGACCGCCAGATCGACGCCGCGGGCAAGCTGCTGCGAAACGAGAGGATTGGGATCGAGCCCTTCAAGGTCGGACGAATCGAATATCGCGTAACCGATTCCCTGTGTTCCCAGGTAAGTGGCTAAAAACAGCGATGCATCTATCGCTTGCGAATTGGAGTTATTGCGTACGATGAGCAGGTTCATGAGAGCGCTTTCGTTGTGTTTGCTAAGATGAGATGATTATATCCGAAGAGAATTGGTCGTTTGCATGTCAGACAAGCTCGCACGAGCTCAACATAGGCGCGCCCCTGAGCAAAACGGCGCCCACCGTGCAAACGAGACGCCATCTGTACAGCCTCGCACCTGGGAAGCAGGCGAGACCGGCCGCATCCCCGTCATAGGCAAGCACGCCGGTACCGATAAGGCGGCCGAGCTCGACGCCCGTCGCGAGCGACAGGCCCTCATGCGCAGTGCGGCCCCAGGCGAAACCTCGGCGATTCCCATCGTGAGCAAACACGCAGGCGTCGACAAGACGCTTGCCGCATCGTCGGGCGCCCGCACGAACGCGCCCACCCAAGCGCGCGTCAAAACGGGCAACACCGTACGCACCCCCGCGCCCGCGCCCGATGTCACCATCGTCGGCGAAGAGCCCGAAAGCAAGGCCTCTTCCGTCGGCGCGTCGGCGGCGCTCATGAGCGTCTGCGTACTCTTCTCCCGCATCACCGGGTTCTTGAGAACATGGGCGATGGCCTTCGCGCTCGGCTCGTCGTTCCTCTCGAGCTCCTATCAGGTTGCGAACAATCTGCCGAACATGCTCTATGAGCTCGTCATGGGCGGCATGCTCGTCACGGCGTTTCTCCCGGTCTATATCTCGGTCAAGAAGAAATCGGGCACCAAGGCGGGCAACGCCTACGCGTCGAACCTGCTCACGCTCGTAACTATCTTCCTCGGCGTGCTGTCTGTTCTCTGCATGATCTTCCCCGCCCAGGTCATCTATACACAGACGTTCTACTCCGACCAATCGTCGAGCGCGCTTGCGACGTTTTTCTTCCAGTACTTCGCCATTCAGCTCGTCTTCTACGGCGCCTCGTCGATCGTGTCGGGCCTTTTGAACGCAAACCGCGACTATCTGTGGTCCTCGATCGCTCCGGTGGCGAACAACGTCATCGTCATCGCAACCTTCCTCATGTATGCCGCGATCGCGCCCATAAACTCCGACGCCGCGCTCTTCGTCATCGCCATCGGCAACCCGCTCGGCGTCTTCGTGCAGATGGCCATTCAGCTCCCCGCGCTCAAGCGAAACGGCATCCGCCTGCGCCCCCGCATCGACCTTCACGACCCCGCACTTCGCGACACCCTTGCCATCGGCGGGCCGACGTTCCTCGTGATGATCATCTCGTTCGCGACCGTGTCGGTCATGAACGCGGCCTCCTATTGTTTTGCCGTCGACGGCCCCTCGATACTCGCATACTCCCGTTTGTGGTACACGCTGCCCTACTCCTTCCTAGCCATCCCCATCACGACCGCCATGTTCACCGAGCTTTCGGAAATGAAGGCGGAAGGCGACATGAAGGGCGTCGTATCGGCCATCACGAACGGCACGGCGCAGATTATGTTCCTGCTCGTACCCTTCGCGCTCTATCTCGCTGTGTTCTCCGTCCCGCTCGTCACGCTCTACCACGTCGGCGCCTTCACGATGGAGAACATCCAGTCCATCTCGAGCTACCTTGTGGTGCTCGCTTTTGCGCTGCCGTTCTACGGTGTCAGCTCCTATCTGCAGAAAGTATTCTCGAGCCTGCGCAAAATGGGCGTTTACGCGGCGCTGAACTTCCTCGCGGGCATCGTACAGGTCGCGCTTACGGCCTTTTGGGCATGGACGACCTACAACGGGGACCCGAATCCTGCAACCATCGAGTCCATAGCACTCGCCTCGATCGCGTTTTACGTGGTGGGAGACGTGGCGATGTTCATCTACCTCGGGCATGTGGGCCCACGGAAGATCTTCGGTGCCTCATTCGCCGGCCTTTTGCTCGGCGGCATCGGCGCGCTCTGCGGCTTTGGAACCTTGACCGCGCTCGAAACCTTCGCAGGCCCGCTTTCTGGGTCCCTTATCCAAGCATTCGGCTACATAGTCGCCGGTGGGCTTGTAAGCCTCATCGTGACCTTTGGCCTTGCCCATAAGCTGCACATCCCCGAAGCGTCGTTCATCACCAACATCGCCGGGAAGGTTTTCCGCAAGCTGCGCCGCCGTTAGCGCATGCTCACTATGAAAAGGAACGTCATGACCAACTTGAAACCTCGCATCGCGCACAAAGAAGAAGTCGGGAAGCTGCTCAAGCCCATCGTCGTGGGAGGCGACATCCTCGCTTACAGCTACGTGCGCGAGCTCAACCGGGCATTCGGCATCGAACAAACCATCGTGCTTGCCGCCGCCGACATCAAGACGCTCTCGACGAGCCGCTTCACCGATTACCGCCTCATCCCCGACGTGCACGACGCGGAAGTGCTCTATGCGACGCTCGAAGGCATCGCCGCCGAATTCGCTCGCGAGAACCCCGACATCGTCCCGATGGTGTTCGGCTGCGACGATTGCCATGCGCGCATGCTCTCCGAGGCGAAACCCCGCCTTGAGGCCGCAGGCATCGTCGTCCCCTACATCGATTTCGACTTGCTCGACGACATCACGCAGAAGCGCCGCTTCTACGAACTGTGCGAGGAGCTTGACATCCCGTACCCCAAGACTTGGTACTTCGACTGCAGCGATGCCGGCCCCGACGAGCTTCCGCTTGACGAGCTTCCGTTTCCTCTCATTGCGAAGCCGTCGAACTCGGCACAGTTCCAGGACGCCGAGCCGACGGTACGTGGATGGCGCAAGATTTACGAAATCGAAGATGCTGCCGAGATGGCCGAGGTTTGGAAATCCCTGCGCGAATCGAGCTACAACAACCTCATGGTCCTCCAAGATTTCATCCCCGGTAGCGATGATGCGATTCGCACGCTGACAACCTTTTCGAATGCGGAAGGCGAGGTTCGTTGCATGTCGGGCGGTGTCGTGTGTCTGCAGGACCACGACCCCACGGCTATCGGCAACCCGCTGTGCATCCTCGGCGAAAGAGAAGACGCCATTGTTGAGTGCGCAAAGCGATTCGTGAAGCGTGTCGGATACTGCGGCATGGCCAACTTCGACATCAAGCTCGACGAGCGCGATGGGTCGTTCCGCTTCTTCGAGGTAAACACGCGCTGCGGCCGCAACACCTATTACATGAGCCTTGGCGGGCAGAACTTCGTCGAGCTTATGGTTCAGCAGTTCGTTCTCGGCGAGGACATTCCCTACCACGAGGCCTACGATCCGTTCGTCTACTGCTGCGTACCTGCATACGTCCTGAAGCGCTCGATGGAGAACAAGTCGCGTCTCGCCGAAGCGCTCGGGCGCCTGCGCGTGAACAAGGAGTCCTATCCACTGCACTATGCGCCCGACACCGCGTCCCACAACCTCTGGGCGAAGATCATGTTCATGAACCAAATACGCAAGTTCAAAAAATTCTATTGGGATACAAAAGGCAAGCAGCTGAAGTAGCTATTCACTCTCAGTCGAGACTGGCCGCTTGAAATCGGGCTCAGTCGTGAGAACGACGGGGCCGTCCTCGGTGATGGCCACAGTCTTCTCGAAATGAGCCGATGGTTTACCGTCCTTGGTACAGACAAGCCATCCGTCAGGCATGGTAACGAATTTATGCGTCCCCGCGTTAATCATCGGCTCGATAGCAAGAACCATACCTACACGCAACGTGAGCCCCCAGTGACGAAACCCATGGTTGGGAATATGCGGGCTCTCATGCATATCGCGACCAATGCCATGGCCTCCGTAATCGCGTACAACGCCGAAGCCCGCCCCTTCGGCAATACTTTGAATGGCATGACCAATATCACCTAGATGATTGCCTGCGCGAGCAGCATCGAGACCAGCCCACATGCATTTCTCAGTCACGCGCAACAGTTTCTTCTTTTCTTCACTGACCTTGCCGATTGGGAAGGTCCACGCGTTATCGCCAACCCATCCGTCAACCGTGGCGCCCGTGTCGATCGAAAGGATATCCCCATCGCGAAGAATCGCTTTCGTGGAAGGAATGCCGTGGATAATCTGATCATTGATCGAGGCGCAAATCGAACCAGGGAATCCGCCGTATCCCTTGAAAGCAGGGATACCCCCTTCAGAGCGGATGGTCTCCTCCGCAAGCTCGTCAAGCTCAAGCGTCGAAACACCTGGCTTCGCATGCTCGCCCAGGATTCGAAGCACCTTCGCAGAAAGGCGCCCCGCCTCGCGCATCGCATCGATTTCGTCAGGAGACTTCAAGATCACAGCATTAGCTCTCATCGATAACTTCCCTTTCGTTCGGCTACAAGCAGTATAGCCTGCAAAAACAAAAAGAGCGCGGCACGAATGCCACGCTCTTCTATCGATAGATTGAGTAGCCTAATAAGCTATTCAGCAGCTTCGGTGTACGCGCGGGTCACGGAAGAATCGACCGCAACGCCCGGGCCCATCGTAGAGGAGACGGAGATGGACTTCACATACTTGCCCTTGGCAGCAGCCGGCTTCATGCGAAGAATCTCATCATAAACGGTGCCGTAGTTCTCAGCGAGCTGCTCAGCAGTGAAGCTGGCCTTGCCGAGAACAACATGAGCGATACCGTAACGGTCGGCGCGATACTCAACACGGCCGCCCTTGAGCTCCTTGATAGCCTTGGCAACATCGGTAGTCACCGTGCCGAGCTTGGGGTTCGGCATGAGACCGCGGGGGCCGAGAATCTTACCGAGACGGCCAACCTTGCCCATCTGGTCCGGAGTAGCCACAGCGGCGTCGAAGTTGAACTCGCCAGCCTGGATCTGCTGGGTGAGCTCCTCGGTGCCCACGATGTCGGCGCCAGCTTCCTTGGCAGCCTCAGCCATGGCGCCTTCGGCGAACACGGCAACGCGGACAGTCTTGCCAGAGCCGTTGGGCAGGGACACCGTGCCGCGGAGCTGCTGGTCAGCCTGGCGGGTGTCGATGCCGAGACGGAAGTGAACTTCCACGGTCTCGTCGAACTTCTTGGTGGCGACCTCCTTGACGACCTTCATAGCCTCAAGCGGGGCCACGGCCTCAGAAGGAACCTTCGCGATTGCCTCGCGATAAGCCTTGGATTTCTTAGCCATTCTTTAAATCCTTTCGTGGTATTGGCGAGTTGTTAGCTCTTCCACTTAAACAAACAGGTAGGTGCAATTAGGCATTGCCCTGGAGCATTGCGGCGACCTTGCGAGAAGGAACGTACTTGATCTTCATCTCGCGGCCCTCGATGCGAACGCCCATGGAACGAGCGGTGCCGGCAATGATTTCCTTCGCGGCATCGATATCGTTGGCGTTCAGGTCGGGGAGCTTGATCTCGGCAATTTCCGTGAGCTGAGCGTCGGTCAGCGTGCCGACAGTCTTCAGCTGGGGGATGCCGGAGCCGCTCTTAATGCCGAGCTTCTCCTTGATGAGCACGGCCGCGGGCGGGGTCTTGCACACAAAGGTGAAGGACTTGTCCTCGTAAACCGTAATCTCAACAGGGATGATGGTGCCGGACTGATCCTGCGTCTGAGCGTTGAACGCCTGGCAGAACTGCATGATGTTGACGCCCTGCGCACCAAGAGCAGGGCCTACCGGCGGAGCCGGGTTGGCAGCGCCAGCCGGAATTTGCAGCTTGACGAAGCCGGTTTGCTTCTTTTCAGCCATCTGTACTACCTTTCAGATGAATCGCTTACTGGTTACTCTCTATCGCAAAGCATATACACGGTGAGAAGCCCCGGTCCACGCGGGCACCGACGCATACGCTAGTGCACTCAACTTAAATGCGAGCGACCTGATCGAAGGAAAGTTCGACCGGCGTTTCGCGACCGAAGATGGATACCATGACCTTCACCTTGCCGGATTCAGGCGCAACCTCGGAGATAACGCCATCGAACTCGGCCAGAGGACCGGAAACCACCTTGATAGTCTGACCCACTTCCAACGTGGTGGAAGTCTTCTTCGGAGCCTCATGACTCGTGCGCTTCATGATCTTGTTGTACTCATCGCGCGTGAGCGGAGCGGGCTTACCATCACTACCGACAAAACCCGTAACACCAGGGGTGTTGCGAACCGCAGCCCAGCTACGGTCGTCGAGCTCCATACGGACGAGAACATAGCCGGGGAAAACCTTCTTCTCGCTTTCCACACGGCGACCGCCCTCTTTGATCTCAGTCACCATCTCCGTGGGGATCTCAATTGCGAACACGTTGTTCTCAAGCCCCATGGTCTCGACACGAATCTCAAGATTGGTCTTGACCTTATTTTCATAGCCAGAATACGTGTGCAGCACATACCACTTCTTCGACATGACTTAAGCTCCCAGCCCCGAGACAAAGACGAGCAATGGCGTAGCGATCAAGTTGTCGAGAACAGCAACGTAAACACCGAAGAAAATCAAAGCGCAGACAACAACGACGCTCCAACGCGCAACATCCTGCCTCGTCGGCCACGTAACGCGCTTCATCTCAGCCTTCACATCGCGGAAGAACTGGAAACGCTTCTTTTTGGGCTTCGCGTCCTTTTTGTCCTTGGAGACAGCTTTAGCCGCCGATTTCTCAGCGGTTTCCTTTGAATCCGTATCCTTTTTAAACAAAGAACGCTTCGGCTTCTCCTCGGCGACCTCTTTCACATTCTCAGAGGCTGGCGATTCGTTTCCGAGCTCCTCGCGCGCCTGCTTGCGCTGGGCACGAGCAGCGGAAGCCTTCGCTCGTTGAGTCTTAGATTTCTTTGCCATGTGCTTCCTTTATTCGGGAATTTATCATTCCTTCTAAACGCCAAACAAGCAGCCTTTCAAGGCTGCTCGCATACGACAAGCTGGCAGGCCAGGAGGGACTCGAACCCCCAACAAACGGTTTTGGAGACCGCCGCTCTACCAATTGGAGCTACTGGCCTGTACCTGATTCTAGACCGATCCTCTAACGAGTTTCGCGATGCACAGTGTGCTTACCGCACCACTTGCAATACTTGTTAAACTCGAGGCGGTCGGGGTTGTT